>Ga0181562_10003255_pt1 | contig 11980 bp, 12 predicted proteins | sample 011ome_26_FD_139344 | JGI IMG/M metagenome (GOLD analysis project Ga0181562, IMG submission 139344) | Coastal salt marsh microbial communities from the Groves Creek Marsh, Skidaway Island, Georgia - 011511BT metaG (megahit assembly) | ecosystem: Environmental > Aquatic > Marine > Intertidal...
TAAATTTAAACAACTTTTAGAGAATGGACAACTTAAGATTAAGTCCAAACCTTTAATATCTGAACTCAAAGCATTTGTTGCACATGGCACTACATTTGGCGCTAAAACAGGCGAACATGATGATTTAGTAATGAGTACAATGCTTAATATCCGTATGCAAAAAATACTTGCAGACTGGGATCCTGCTATATATGAGAAGATGCGTGATGCAGATGCTGAAAATAGTGTGATGCCCATGCCTGTCTTTATTTCATTCTAGTAGCATAAATAACAGTATGACAGGATTAGACAGCATAGCAAAGCAGTTATTTGAAAAAATTCGTAGCCGTTTTCCAAAGATTGTAATGGGAGACGAGAATGGCGCACCTACAGCAGATGAAAGCCAAGCACGTTTTTATGATTTTGATTGGGTAGTAAATGATGAAAATCAAGGTGCTGTTAGTATAAGCATTAGTGAAGGCGAAGCACTAAAGATTTATTACAGTCAAAATATGTTAGAAAACTTGCCAGAGCCTATTGAAAATGAATGGTATAACTTTTTAAAAGAAATGCGTTTCTTTGCAAAGAAGCACATGATGGGTTTTGATACAAGAGATATAGCAAAGTCAAATTTAGACAAAAGAGATTATCAATACTTGGCAAATAAACAAGTTCAGGAGTCAGCAATGTATGGAACAACAAAATCTAGTTATGAGGAACTAGACAAAACAAAACTTATTATAAGACACAAAAAAGAAATTACACCAGAACAAGCAGGTGCTAGAACAAGACACATTAGTTCATTGTTTATTGAAAATGAAGCAGGTGAACGTTTCAAATATCCTTATGCACATTTAGCAGGTGGAAGAGCAATGGCTCGACACGTTGCCAATGGCGGTCTCCCTCATGATGACTTTGGAAAACACATTGTTGAAACTTCGTCTAACATTGCCAAACTTACTGCGTTCAAAAGATTCGTAGGTAAGAAAGACTTTATGAACACAACCTCAAATGATATTATTGAAGGAAGTAATATTGAACTTGAAAACTTAAGAACACACATTAAAAAGTTAGCAGGACAAAATTACTATTCTACAACAAAAGAAAATTTTGCACCTGTTGAAAATACAGACGCTGAATTGGGAGAAGACGTTGTAAACGAACTTACCAATGCATTTACTATTCCACAGTTTAATGAAGACTTAAAAGATTTATTTCCATTACTACATACTATTCATCAAAAACGTGTTGCAGAAACAACAGTTGATTTAGATGAAGTAGTAAAAGAAGATTCTGATATTGATGCAATTTTAGCAAAGCATCCAGAAGAATGGAAACAAGCAAAAGCCGATGGTGGTATTGAATACGGTAATGATTTATATCAAGACCTATTTGATTATTTTGCTGACTCAGGCGAAATGCCATATGGTACAATGAAAGCAAGAGACGGTGATCCAGATCAATGGATTCAAAACGAATTAGAATCTATGGGTTACTTTGATGATGAACCTGAAGAAAGTATTTTCCCAGAAGAGGAATTTGAAAATTGGGCAGACTCTGTCGTAGACGAAGCCTTAGATAAACAACGTATTGCCATGTTGAACAAAATGATTGGCAAAACCCTACCAGTAGGTCCTGATGCAACAAATGCAATAAACAGTCTCAAAGGAATTATTGATGACGAAGGACTTATGAACGAACTAAAAGATCTAGCAGACAATGATACAGAATCATGTGCTAGACCTGCTATCTATCGTTATATTCAAAAAAATAATCCAGAAGCACTAGATGATTTAGATTTTGGAGATATGAAAAAAGAAGATGACGACACTACAGATGTAACTATTGATAAAGATGGTGCAATGAAACTTGCAGGCGATGAAGAGCCTAAAGATGAAAAAGCATCTACTGAAGATATCATTGAGTTTGTTCGCTCATTCTATGACAAAGAAACTGGAGCGTTTCCAAAAGGTGAGACTGGCGTTGTTATTTCCGCTAGAAAACGTTTTGGCGATTCCGTAGGGGATCTAGTCGAGAAGTTTGTATCCAAACTTACAGGTAAAGAGGTACAAGTTGAAGATGACGATGTAGAAGAAGGTAGCATTAAGTATATGCATAGTCTAAAAGCAAAGGGTCACAGCGATGAAGAAATAGCAAAAGAGTTAAACATGTCCGCTGACGAAGTTAAAAAGGCTATGAGCAAGACTAACGAAGATGCAGGAAGTTTAGATCAATTTAGAGATTTGTATAGAAAAGGTATAGGCAGTGACGATGCCGCAGTGACTCTACGTGAGTTAATCCAAGCAATTAATGATGATGCTTTATGGTCAGATGAATATCCTCAACTGAAACAATTTGTTGATGTATCACCTGCCAGTGGATCAAAGATTGTGACAGCGAAAAAAATACCTGGCGATAGTGCTGATGAAAAAATTACGGCACTTGTACAAGCAATTGATGACGACAAATGGGTAGATGATATTGCTAACAAATTGATGAAATCGTATAGTATGGTTGAAGAGTCTAGAAAAGCACCTGCTGAAGTTAAGAAATTAATGGCAGGACATACATATACTTGTGAAGATTGTGGTTGTGAAATGCATAACTGCAAACCGGATTGCGATTGTAAATATGATTCACATGATGAGATGGGATCATGGTGGAAAGACGAGAATGGCAACGGTATTCCAGATGTTGCGGAATCAAAAAATGAAGATTTAGAGTACATTAAAGACAAATTGGCTAAATTAATTAGATAATTTCACAAATTTTAGTTGACCTTTTCAGGAAAACTAAATATAATAGTAGGTATGTTGTTAGAGAAACATATCTACAGCAGGCACATAAAGGCAAAATATAGGAGGCTTAAATTATGGCAACATTAGCAGAGATTCGTGCAAAATTACGCGAACAAGAGTCACGTACAAGTGGCAACAACAAACAAAGCGGCGGCGACAACGCAATTTACCCACATTGGAATATGGCAGAAGGTAGCGAAGCAGTACTTCGTTTCTTACCTGACGCAGATCCTGAGGCGACTTTCTTTTGGAAAGAACGTTTGATGATCAAACTTCCATTTGCAGGTATTAAAGGACAAACTGATTCACGTCCAGTGACAGTAAATGTTCCATGTATGGAAATGTATGGTGAAGCATGTCCTGTACTTCAAGAAGTACGTGGTTGGTTCAAAGATCCATCATTAGAAGCACAAGGTAGAAAATATTGGAAGAAACGTTCTTATATTTTCCAAGGCTTTGTGGTAGATAATCCAATTGGTGATGACACTACTCCAGAAAATCCAATTAGACGTTTTATTATTGGTCCACAAATTTTCCAAATCATTAAGGGTGCATTAATGGATCCTGAGATGGAAGAACTTCCTACAGATTATGTAAGAGGTGTAGACTTTAGAATTAAGAAAACATCTAAAGGTGGATATGCAGATTATTCGACTTCACAATGGTCACGTAGAGAACGTGCAGTAACTGAAGAAGAAAAAACTGCAATTGACACACATGGATTGCATAACCTTAATGACTTCTTACCAAAGAAGCCATCAGACGTTGAAGTTAAAGTTATCCAAGAAATGTTTGAAGCATCTGTTGATGGTGAAGCATATGATCCAGACCGTTTTGGACAGTACTTTCGTGCTCCAGGCATGAGTGCTCCAACTGGTGATCCGAACAAAGGTGCAACTGCACCAACGGCGGCTCCAGCAAGTCCGGCTCCTACTCCAGCACAAGAACCAGTAGCAGAAGCAACACCAGCACCAGTGGCTGAAACTGCAACTACTACTGCAAGTGCAACAGAAGACAAACCAAGTAGCGAACGTGCTAATGATATTTTAGCAATGATTCGCAACCGTCAACAATAAGGAGTAATCATGGCGAAACCATTTGACGTTAGTAAATTTCGTAAGAACCTTACCAAGAGCATAACAGGTCTAGGTATGGGTTTTAACGATCCAACTGACTGGGTTTCGACTGGCAATTACGCACTAAATCATCTTATCTCTGGGGACTTCCATAAAGGAATTCCCCTTGGTAAGGTAACAGTGTTTGCTGGCGAATCCGGCGCAGGTAAATCTTACTTTGCTTCAGGTAACATTGTAAAGGCCGCACAAGATCAAGGTATCTTTGTAGTACTAATTGACTCAGAGAATGCACTTGATGAAAAGTGGTTAAAAGCATTAGGTGTTGATACTGATGAAAGTAAACTTTTACGTTTATCGATGAGTATGATCGATGACGTTGCAAAAACCATTAGTGAATTTATGAAAGACTACAGATCAGATTATGATGCAGTAGATTCAGAAGACAGACCAAAAGTATTGTTTGTTATTGATTCACTAGGTATGTTGCTAACTCCAACTGATGTTGATCAGTTTGGTAAAGGTGATTTGAAAGGTGATATGGGTAGAAAACCTAAGGCACTTACAGCACTTGTACGAAACTGTGTAAACATGTTTGGTAGTTACAATGTAGGTATGGTATGTACTAACCACACATACGCATCACAAGATATGTTTGACCCTGATGATAAAATTAGTGGTGGACAAGGATTTGTGTATGCATCTTCAATTGTTGTAGCAATGAAAAAACTAAAACTAAAAGAAGATGAAGATGGTAAAAAGGTAAGTGATGTACGTGGTATTAGAGCCGCATGTAAGGTAATGAAAACACGTTACGCAAAACCTTTTGAAGGCGTACAAGTAAAGATTCCATATGAAACAGGTATGGATCCTTACAGTGGTTTAGTAGACTTGTTTGAAAAACAAGGAATTCTAACACAACAAGGTAATAGACTCAAGTTTGTTAACAGCCGTAACGAGGAAGTTTTACACTATCGTAAAGATTGGACTGGTGAAAATTTACAACTCGTAATGGACGACTTTTCTAAGATTAGACATAAGTACGAAGATGCAGAAGAACCTGTAGAAGAAACAGAAGAAGCATCTAATACTAAAATCGAGGAAAAAGCAAGTGACGGAAATGAGTGAAGACCAACTAATTGATCTTTGGGATATCTTTTCGGAGTATGTCCCAAAGACAAACAAAGAACAGTTAGCAATGCAATATGTTAAGTGGTGTCAAGACAACGGCGTTGAAGAAGATGTTCTTTATGCTTTAGGAGGTGAAGATCCATACTTAGAAGAAGCAGTGGACGACCTACAAGGCAAAAGACATAAAGATGATGACGATGATTGGGACGAAGATCCATATAGCAGTGATGACGAAGAGTGGGATTAATGAACTGGTATTCTAGAATTACTCAAGACATTGGTAATATTCCTGACGCAATTTTGTGGTATGAAAACGAACTACAAGAAGCACGTAAGGAAACTAAATTATTTGGAAACTTAGAAAAACAGGCGGCAAATTTGCCTGGTATAGTTGAAGAACGGTTTGGTCAATTACAAGAAATTGAAGCAGTACTAGAATACCTAAACATTGAACTACGTAGAACTAGATCAAAATTTTTCAAACAGTATTTGGAAAATTATCAAAGAGCATTAAGCAGTCGTGATGTTGAAAAATACGTTGACGGCGAAGCAGATGTAGTTGACTTTGAAAAAATTATCAACGAGTTTGCTCTGCTACGTAACAAGTGGTTAGGTGTAATGAAAGGTATTGACATGAAACAATGGCAAATTACTAATATTACTAAACTACGAGTAGCAGGCATGGAAGATGCATCAATTTAAATAAGATCATTTTGGACAACTTTTGTTCAAATAAAGGTTGACTTTTATAGCATTATTTGTTATATTAGTAACATAAGCAACAAAGAGTTTAGCGGCTCGATGTTTATAGTGCAAGGAAGAGGCTCTTACCAGAGGGTCGAACTTGACTAGTTAGGGGTGGTACCCAGGCTTGGTAGTAGAAATACGCTGAGTCACATCGCTCTACCGAGCGGAACTAGGTTCCTGGGATTCAGACAGGTATCTGCGTCAAAGGGTTGTAGGTGTAACCAAGTCCTACCTATTTTGCTTTTTTTGAAAAGGCGCTTCGGCGTCTTTTCTTTTGACTATTCAAATAAAAAACTTCCCATTATATACGCACATAAATAGTACTATGAAACAGAAAACCATAGTACTAGTAACAGGTGGATTTGACCCGATACACAGTGGTCATTTACAATATTTAGAAGAAGCAAAAAAGTTAGGCGACGAACTTTGGGTAGGACTTAACTCAGATGCTTGGCTAACACGTAAAAAAGGACAACCGTTTATGCCACTTAATGAACGTGTTGAAATAACAAAAAGACTTTATATGGTTGACGCTGTTATTGATTTTGACGACAGTGATGATAGTGCATGTGCGGCAATTTTTAAAACAAGAAGTTTAAATTCATTAGATGATAAAATTATATTTGCTAATGGTGGAGACAGAACTTGGAAGAACATTCCCGAAATGCTAACATATGGTGACGACCCAGCAATTGAATTTAAATTTGGTGTAGGTGGTGAACACAAAGCCAATAGCAGTAGTTGGATATTAGAAGAATGGAAACATCCAAAAGTTGAAAGACCATGGGGTTGGTACAGAGATTTGTATACTATCGGTAAAGGTGTTAAAGTCAAAGAACTTGTTATTGCTCCTGGACAAAAATTATCAATGCAACGTCATTTCAAACGTGCAGAAATGTGGTACGTGCTTAAAGGTTGTTGTAAAGTAAAGACAGAGTTAAACGGTCATGTGAATGATGTTACATTGCCACACTTAACAAAAGGTTATGATATTGACAAAGAAGTTTGGCATCAAGGATACAATCCTTTCGAAGAACCATGTCATATATTAGAAGTTCAGCATGGAGATGAATGTGTCGAAACTGACATAGAAAGAAAAGACGTAGACGATAACTACGGAAAAGGATTATAAATGAATACAGTATATATTGGTTACGATTCCAGAGAAAAAATTGCCAGTGATGTATGTGAATACAGTTTACGTCATACTACTGAAGAACCTATTAATATCAAATACCTTAAACTACCTGAACTAAGACGCAGTGGTGCTTACACAAGAGAAACAGATGCATTAGGTTCAACAGAGTTTACATTTACAAGATTTTTAATTCCATACTTACAAGACTACAAAGGTTGGGCATTATTTTGCGATTGCGATTTTCTTTGGTTAGAAGATGTAGACAAACTACTACAACAACGAGATGACAAATATGCTGTAATGTGTGTTCATCATGATTATACTCCCAAAGAAGGAATGAAGATGGACGGCAAACAACAAACTTTATATCCAAGAAAAAATTGGAGTTCAATGGTATTATGGAATTGCGAACATCCAAGTAATCAACAAGTTATTCCTAGTATGGTAAACAAAGAAACAGGCAAGTATATGCATCGTTTTAGTTGGTTAAAAGATGAAGAAATAGGCGAAATTAGTCATGAATGGAATTGGCTAGAAGGTTGGTACAAAGAACCAAAAGACGGAAAACCTAAAGCAATTCATTTTACTGAAGGCGGACCTTGGTTTAAAAATTGCCAAGATGTAGACTACGCTGACCTGTGGATCGAAAATGCAAACAAAACAGGTACAGAATGGTCTCCGTTGTAGGAATAAAAGGTGCAGTTAAAACAGTTCAAGCCTGTTTACAAAAAGGTTTAGCAAAGCACGGTGATAGTTTTAAAATCATTGAAAGTTTTGATGAGCCACATACTGCTGATGCATATATTCAAACTAACTTGTTGAAACCTAAAATTAATAACGGTTGGCAAGGACCAATGTATAGGTTTATACGTGACAGTGGTAAACCTTTTTTAGTAAACGAATCTGCAAGTTTTAGAAGACACTTAGGTTGGACAAGACTAGGTTGGACAAGTTACAAATGGACAGAAGGACAATTTGGTAACGAAAATAGTCCTCCAGATCGTTGGAATAAATTTCAAAAAGAAACTGGCATACAATTAAAAGACTGGAAAAGTCGTGGCGATAAAATTATTATAATGGGACAAAAAGAAGGCGACAGCAGTCTTTTAAATTTGTACAAAGAGTATGATAGTTTTTATGATTGGGTTGAACATATAATTTTAGAAATTCAAAAACATACAGATCGTCCTATATTATTACGACCTCATCCTAGAAATTTAAGTCGTGGTACTAAACTATCAAACAAACTACAAGCAAAATATCCTAAACTAGATATTAGTGTAAGCGAAAATACAGATAGTCTTGCAGACTATTTGCCTAATGAATTAAATCAGTGTAAAGCAGACGGCCTATATCAAGACCTACAATCTGCTCATTGTGTAATTACATATAATAGTTTAAGTTCTATTGAATCTATATGCGAAGGTATACCAACTTATGCTTTTGAAAATGGTAGCATGATTTGGCCTATTAGACAACAAGGTTTAGAAAATATAGAAAACTTAAACTATGAAATAGATAGAACACAGTGGTGTAATGATATTGCCTACACACAATGGACACAAAAAGAACATTCCAGAGGTGAAAGTTGGGAACATCTAAAGCCAATTATTTTTGGAGATAACAATGCGTAAATTTGCTTGTATAACAACATTCAATAAAGACTACTATGACTCAATGGCAAACAAAATGGTAGAAACTTATCTGCAATTTTGGCCAGACAATATTCCTTTATATTGTTACACTGAAGATATGAAACTTCCTATTAGTTCACACAAACTAAAAGAACTTGATGTATACGAAGCATGTGGTAAACCTTTGCAAGAGTATTTAAATTACATTGGTACACACTTTAGTAGAGGCTTTGCATATAAGGCATTTAGTTGGATACATGCTTGTAGAAACATAGATGCAGACACAATTATATACTTAGACGCAGACAGTGTTACGTACAGAGATATAACACAAGAATGGTTAGAACAACAATGTCCTATAGATAATATTGCGGCTTACATGGGCGTAACAATGAACAAAGGTAAGTATGCTGGTTCTAATATACAACATGCTGACACAGGAATATATTGGTTTAATACTAAACACAACTATGCAGAAACTTTTGTAAACAGATACGAAGACATTTACTTGTCACGCAGTGTTAACGATAGAAACAGATTTCCTAAACCAAACGATGCATATGTATTTGCAGATTGTGTAATTGATGCAATCAATAACGGAGTAAGTGTTGTTGATTTTCATCCGCAACGTACTGCACACAGTCCACTTAAAGAAACTGTACTAGGCAAATACTTTAGACACTTTAAAGGTGCTAGAAAAAAAGATCCTAAAATGGACAAGTATATTGAAAAAATTACTACTGGTGCAGAACGTAAAGATCTTGATAAACAAGAAAAGAAAAATAAAAAACACGGAAAACTTAAAGAGTTAGAAAATAACTTTAGGACATGGAAGAAATGAAGTTTAGATTACCTTACAGTGAAAGGCATCATTGTCAATCAGATGAAGATGGAATAATTTTACATTTAGTAAAAGCACTCAAAAAACCTACAAAGAAATGTGTTGAAATTGGTTGGGGTAGTGATGTAAAAAGTCCTACAGGTATATCAATAAATTGCACTCAAAATTTAGTACAGAACCACAAGTATCATTGCACAGCATTTGATATGAAAAGACAACTTAAATTACATAAAAATGTTACCTTTCATAGAGGACGTATTACACCTAACAAGTGTAAAGAAATTATACAACTATTTGACAAAGATGTAGATGTGTTTAGTTTAGATATAGACAGTTATGATTATGAAGTAATGACTAATTTGATAAATTTAAATTTTCGTCCTAGTATTATTTGTGCAGAAATTAATAGAAAGTTTAGTTACGATGCAATAGGTTCATTCCCTTACATTGAAGACTGCAATCATTATAGTAAAACAATATTCCATGGTGTAAGTTACAAAAAATATAGAAAATATTTTGAAAGCATCGGATATAAGTTTTTTAGTATTAGTAGTAATAGTGTGAATATATTTTTTTATGATCCTAGTAGAATAAACGAAAGTTTGCTTTCAGCAGAACGTTTAGAAACAAATGACAGTTATGCAGATTTATTAGATGGATTTAAACAACGTATGTTAGAACATGAATTTTGGAAAGATTATCAGAATGATATTTTTAAGTAAAAACGGAACAGACGAATACGTTAATATGTTTGCTGATGGGTGTAATGCCAAACCGACATCTGATAAAGATTTTGATTATGATGCAACTGCACCACAGCCGATAGTATTACGTGGAATTCTCAAACATAAAATAATGAAAAAATGTTGGGAAGATAAACGAGATTTTTATTATATGGACAGCGGATATTTGGGAAATTACAAATCACCAATTAATCCAAATGGATGGAAATGGTTTCATAGAATAGTTAAAAATGATTTGCAACACAACACTATTATTGATCGTCCTAGTGATAGATGGGAAAAATTAAAATACAAAATTCCAAATTGGAAAAAAGATGGAAAGAATATACTTGTTGTAATGCCTAGTGAAAAGCCTGCTAAATTTTATGGTATTGATATGCAACAATGGCGTGAACAAGTAATTGACACAATTAAGCAACATACAGACAGGCCTATTGTTGTGAGAGAAAAAGCAGATAGACCTACACGTATTGTTAAGACTATATACGAAGAATTAGACAATACTTTTTGTGTTGTAACACTACAAAGCATCGCGGCAACTGAAGCAGTATTATACGGTGTTCCTGCAATAGGACTAGCACCCAATGCCGCTTCCCCAGTAACACAAGACTCGATAACTAACATTGAAACGCCATTCTATCCAGACAGCGATTTGGTTTACAAATGGGCATGTCATTTAGCATATGGACAGTATCATATACAAGAACTATACGATGGAACAGCAAGGAGAATACTAAATGAAAATTAAGATCTACATGTTGACAGGACAAAATAACGGAGAGAAAGATGTGCTTCGTGCATTTTATAGAGGACTGGTCAAACATTTTTCACAAACAGTTAAAGTGAAAGAAGAACTAACAGAATTTAATATGCAAAAGTATATTAAAGAAATACGTAAAACTGGTGTAGAAATTAGTTTAGATTATGGAGAAAATGGAGACGAAACAACCGACGTTGGTGTAATCTTTGGTAGTGCCAAACCAAGAGAAAATCTACATCATCGTGTAAGAAATAGTGTTATAGAAAAATGTCAAAATTATATTATATTAGAAACTCCATTACTTGCTAGAAGCATTGTAAAGCAAAGCAATCATGACATGTATAGAATTGGATTAAATGGATTCTTAAATGCACAGGGAGACTTTCACAACTATAACAAAGACAATGCAAGACTAGGAAGATACGGAGACCTTTACAATAATTGGTCTGGTTGGAAAGAAAACAAAGACGGAAATATTCTAATCCTAACACAACTTCCTGGAGATGCAAGTTTAAGAGGTAGTGATCACGGTGAATGGCTTTTAGATACAATAGAAGAAATTAGACAAAAAACAAAACGTCAAATAAGAATTAGATTCCATCCTGCTATGAGTGAAAAAGGTCATGAAAACTTTTTTGGTGATATTGGAAAAATTGTATTCAAAAACTATCCTAACATTGTATGGAGTGATGGTATTGAAAGAACATTAGAACAAGATTTAAAGGAAGCAAAGACTTGTGTAACATACAGTAGTGGTAGTGCAATTGATTCTATTGCTTATGGTGTTCCTACTATTGCAATAGATGAAGGAAACTTTGCTTATCCTGTATGTAGTAAGCAACTAGAGGCTATTGAAAAGCCAGCACTCGCAGATAAAGAAACAATACAACAATGGTTTAATGATCTTTCTTATGCACAATGGGATAGGGCAGAAATGGCAAACGGACATTATTGGGTACACATATGGCCTAAGATAGTTGAACTTTGTGGTAAGCCTGAGCCAATAGAATGAAAGTAGTAAGTTATCTAAAAGGCATACCTGGTAGTAATAAAAATCCAGAAAAGCCAGAAGTTCTCAAACGTTTTGTTGAAGGTGTACGTCAACACGGAGATGTAGGTATTGCACACGATGGTTA
>Ga0181562_10003261_pt1 | contig 11969 bp, 10 predicted proteins | sample 011ome_26_FD_139344 | JGI IMG/M metagenome (GOLD analysis project Ga0181562, IMG submission 139344) | Coastal salt marsh microbial communities from the Groves Creek Marsh, Skidaway Island, Georgia - 011511BT metaG (megahit assembly) | ecosystem: Environmental > Aquatic > Marine > Intertidal...
AAGTCAGTTTGATTCGCAAAATATCTCGATTCTGACTGTGGTCGATAACGGTGGTGATGCCGAAATCCAGGGTGTTGAGCTCGATTTTGCTTGGGCGCTTACGGAGAACCTGACGATCTATGGAGCGGCTTCGTTTAACGATACCGAACTCACAAGCGTTGATCCCGGCTTTGCGATTGTGGTTCAAGACGAAGGTAACCCCTTGCCGTTGACGCCCGAGTTTCAGGGTAACCTGCGCGCTCGATACACCTGGGATATGGCCAATGGCTTGAATGCGTTCTGGCAGCTGAGCGGTAAGTACGCAGACGAGGCTTTGAACTCGATCGTTGATACACCGGAAGAGCCAAACACCTACCAAGACGCTTATTCGATCTTCAACGCGTCGATGGGTGTGAACAGTGGCGATGGCTGGGGTGCTGAGCTGTATGTGAACAACCTATCCGACGAACGAGCAGAGATTCACATCAATCGTCAGGACTTTATTGAGCGCACGACGACCAATCGTCCACGCACGATCGGCTTGCGAGTTAAGTACGAGTACTAACTTGCGCGCGCGCGACAATTCGATACAGGCGGGCATGGCCCGCCTTTTTTCGTGAGGGCAGGTCGAATTCTGCCTTCACGAAAAATAACCTGAATCCGATATGAGTTTGAGTATGGGACAGCCAGTTCAAGAGACACAATCGATTCGAGAAGAGATCGATTTGTCTTTGGAAAAAGCTAAGAAATGCATGCAAGAGGGTGCATTTCCCGATGCGGTTGCACATTTGCGCGAATTGCTCAAGGCGCATCCAGGAGAATTTGAAGCTTGGTATTTCCTGGCGGTGTGTCAGCGTTATCTAAAGCAGTTTGAGCAGGCAGAAAACTCGATTAAAGCAGCGCTCGAGTATAAGGATGACTTTGGGCGGGCGTATCAAGAACGCGGACATTTGCTCTTGGCGCAAGGCTTATGGCGCGAAGCCATTCCTGCCTATCTGGATGCGGTAAGGCGCAACGATTCACTCGCGGCAAGCTGGCGCCAGCTCATTGAGTTGGGACAACGTGCCGGCGATGAGCGTCTGGTGAATGACGCGAAAGAGCAGTTCCTGCGCCTACAGAGCTTGCCGCCGGCCTTGTTGGGTGTCCGCAACTTCTTGGCTGAGGGTAAGCTCCTTAAAGCCGAAAACCTGTGCCGACAGTTTCTCAAGCAAAATCCTAAGCATGTAGAGGGTATGCGTTTGCTCGCAGACATTGGGGTGAAACTCAGCATACTGGACGACGCCGAATTTTTGCTGGAAAGTGCGCTCGTATTTGAACCGGACAACACCTTTGCACGGTTTGATTATGTCAACGTGTTACACCAACGGCAAAAGTACGCTGCCTCCTTAGAGCAAGCGCAAAAATTGTTGGAACAAAGCCCGAGTGATGATCGCTTCAGAACGGCCTACGCCAATCAATTGGTGGCGATTGGTCGATTTGAGGACGCAATCGGGGTGTATGAAGATATCGCTTCGCGCAACCCCAGCAGCGCTCCTTTGTATTTACTGACCGGGCACGCGCTCAAAACGATCGGGCGGGTTGATGAGGCCATAGCGGCCTACCGAAGTGCCTATCAGTATAGACCGAAGTATGGGGACGCCTACTGGAGTCTCGCGAACCTAAAAACTTACCGGTTTGATGATCTTGAAATCGAGCGCATGAAGTTCGAGGAAGGCGCATCCGATACGCCACTTGAAGACCGCATTCACTTTTGCTTTGCACTGGGTAAAGCATTCGAGGATCGCAAAGACTTCGAAACAGCCGCTGAGTTTTATGAGCGCGGCAACAGCTTAAAGCGGGACGACGCGGCGTACAGCGCGGATCGAATGACGCATCAGCTTGAGCTACAAAAAGCGCATTGTGATCAGAGCTACTTCGCTCTGCGCGAGGGACACGGTTGCCCCGATCCTGCGCCCATTTTTATTGTCGGCTTACCTAGAGCCGGATCTACCTTACTTGAGCAGATACTTTCGTCGCATTCAGAGGTAGATGGAACGCTCGAACTTCAAAATATTCCCGCAATTGCGCACCGGCTCGATGGCCGCAGAATGACCTACGAGGAGCCAAAATATCCTAAGGTGCTAGGTGAGTTGAGCGAAGAGCAATGCCGAACCCTGGGTGAAGAGTATATTCGTGAAACGGTCATTCACCGAGGTAAAGGCGCGTTCTTCATCGATAAAATGCCCAACAATTTTCGCCATATCGGCTTGATCAAAACGATTTTGCCTAACGCCAAAGTCATCGATGCGCGCCGACACCCGATGGCCTGCTGTTTCAGTGGTTACAAACAGCTATTTGCAGAGGGGCAGGAGTTCACCTACGGTTTGAAAGAAATTGGGCAATACTATCGCGACTATGTTGATCTAATGGATCATTGGGATACTGCCTTACCGGGATTTGTGCTGCGAGTTCAGTACGAGGAGGTCGTAGCGGATTTAGAAACGCAGGTGCGCCGCATTTTGGACTTCTGCGGTTTGCCTTTCGAATCGGCGTGCTTGGAGTATTACAAAACAGAGCGGTCGATACGCACACCGAGTTCGGAACAAGTGCGTCAGCCGATTTACAAATCAGGGGTCGATCAGTGGCGTAATTTTGAGGCCTACCTTGATCCGCTCAAGAGCGCATTGGAACCGGTATTAGAGCGCTATCCAATTTGATCGATAAAAAAATAAAATAAGAGTGCAGGTAAGACTGGCGGCTCACGGAATTACGTGGCACTGTCAGCGAAGGGCAAAGGGGGCTAAATGGAAGATACGAACCGCGACAAAGGGCTATTCAAAGGGGTAGATACGTCGGTCTTTGCCGTGAGCGCCGGCTTTATGCTGGCCTTCGTGGTTCTGGCGATAGTGGACATGGATTGGTTAGGTGCGCTCGTTCGTGCGGGGGCGCATTGGGCTTCAAACGTGTTCGGTGCTTTTTGGCAGCTGCTGTTGCTGGCTTCTTTTATTGTTGCGCTGGTATTGGCTGTGGGTCGAGCAGGGCAGTCTCGGCTGGGCGGCACTGAACCTGAGATCTCAAATTTCAAGTGGGTCGCGATCATTATGTGCACGCTGCTCGCTGGCGGCGGCGTTTTCTGGGCGGCTGCAGAACCGGTAGCGCATTTTTTAAATACGCCTCCTTATTTTGGTGCGGGTTTAAATCAATCGCAGCAGGCATCGGCCGCACTCGCGCAAAGTTTCATGCACTGGGGCTTTTTGGCCTGGACGGTGCTGGGGAGTCTCTCGGCCATTACATTAATGCATTTACACTACCACAAGGGTTTGCCCCTCAAGCCCCGGACACTGCTATACCCTGTCTTTGGCGATCGGGTATTGCACGGTTTTGTTGGTGGTGCGATAGATGCGTTTTCTATTATCGCGGTGATTGCAGGTACGGTTGGGCCAATCGGTTTTCTGGGTTTGCAGATGAGCTATAGCCTAGCCGCTCTGTTTGGTATTGCCGATGGCGTGGTGACTCAGCTCTTGGTCGTATCGGGTCTTATTGCGATTTACACCTTATCTGCGGTGACGGGCGTCACGCGTGGTATACAAGTTCTGAGCAGTTTTAATGTGGTCCTGGGTATTTTGCTGATGGCCTATGTGCTGCTGCTAGGTCCAACGGCCTTTATCGCCGATCACTACGTGGAAGGCTTGGGGGTGTATTTGACCGACATGGTCGGTATGGCCACCTTTCGGGCAGACACAGTATGGCTCGAATCCTGGACGGTCTTCTTCTGGGGTTGGTTTATTGGTTACGGCCCCATGATGGCGATCTTCGTAGCACGTATTTCAAAAGGGCGAACTCTGCGCGAGCTCGTTCTGATTTTAAGTATTATGGCGCCGCTGGTTACCACCGTTTGGTTCTCCATTATCGGCGGGGCGGGCATCGGCTACGAGGTGGCGCAGCCTGGCTCGGTCTCCGAGGCCTTCGAGGGATTTAATCTGCCAGCGGCCTTGCTGGCCATAACGCAGCAACTGCCCTACGGCTTCATTATTTCTATTTTGTTTCTTGTTTTGACCACCGTGTTTGTGGCGACCACGGGTGATTCAATGACCTACGCCATTTCCATGGCCATGACCGGCCATGAGCACCCAAGCACGGCGCTGCGCGTTTTTTGGGGGGTGATGATGGGTGTAATCGCCATGATCCTCGTGGTAATCGGTGCGGGTGGGGTCGGTGCCTTGCAGTCGTTTATTGTCATAACGGCCGTACCGGTATCGCTCTTACTCTTGACCTCGGTCTGGGTCGCGCCCAAGATGGCGGCCGAGATGCTTAAGGAGCAAGAGTGTGAGTCAGAACCGCCGAATTTGGGTTGATGCCGATGCCTGCCCGCGCCCCATGCGCGATATCATCATCAAAGCGGCTCAGCGCGTAAAGATAACCACCACCTTTGTAGCAAACCATAATTTAGGTATTTCGCGCTCTGAGTGGGTGAGTGCCGTTCAGGTGAGCAGCGGTTTTGACGTCGCGGATGACTACATAGTCGAGCAGTGCCAACCGGGTGATCTGGTTATTAGTAACGATATTCCACTGGCCGATGAGGTCATCACAAAGGGTGGCAAGGTCATTAATTTGCGCGGTGAGACCCTGAGTTCGGCCAACATAAAGAGCCGTCTGAACATGCGTGATTTTATGGAAACCATGCGCAGCTCAGGTGAGCATACGGGTGGGCCGCCTCCCCTCTCGGTGCGCGACCGCATGATCTTCGGCAATGCGCTCGATCGTTTCTTGGCTCATCTTTCATAGGTAAATATCGCCTTGGGCATCGGTTGTGCTATGGTCATTATGAGCGCTTGAATCGTTGGATCGGCGATATCGCCTACATTCAAGTTCAGGGTAACTCTGACGACGGTATCGAGTTCTACGGCGGCACGGTTAACGTCAAGCACGGTGTATTCACCAACAACCTAGACGATTCAGTCGATTGGGGCGAAGGCTACCAGGGTAACCTGCAGTACATCATCGTCAAGCAGTCGCCCAATGGTTCAGGTGAAGCGTGAGATGGATACACTGGGTACCAACCTGTTCTTGTCGAAGCCAACTCTTGCGAACGTGACCATCGTTGCGGACAAGAAGACGCCAGACGACAACTACATCTTGAACTTTAAAGCGGGTTCAGGTGGTTTCTTCCACAACACGGTTGTAACGGTTGCGCCCACGAATACCACGCCATTGACAACCTGTATCAATGTCGCTGGTGCTGATGCGGAAGCCCTCGTTGGAACGGCACTTGTAATCAACAACTGGATCCAAGACTGCGCTGCGGGCGACGGAGATCAAGGTACATTGTCGAGTGCGAATGTGAACTTTGACGCGACCACCGTGAAAGTAGTTCCAGCGGCACTGGGCTCGCTGTACGAGTCGCTTGCTCCTGAAGCTGTACTTGCAGCGCCTCTGGATTGGACTGCGATCAACGGCGCATTCGCCGAGTCGGTCGCCGATACTGATTACCTGGACGCGACTGACTACATCGGCGCGGTGGACCCTGACGGTTCTGATCCTTGGTGGGCGGGCTGGGTATTGCCAGGTACGCTCTAAGTTTCAGACTTGCTAAACCAAAACCCCGAGCTTGCTCGGGTTTTTTTTTTGTTCCGGGTTCAAGGATTTACTTCACCGGTTGCCTAACTTTGTCGTGAGACATATTTGCCGACGTCGGTGGAGAGGTGCAGACCTTTCTAGAAAATCGAGCGCTATGAGAAACGTGTAGCGTGATGCGAAAGCGGTAGCGTTATTTGAAAAGAGCCGGTATCACCGCAAAGCTTTACCTGAACGTGCCCAGGGTATGCATGGGCTCGAGAACCGATGATTCGTCGGTTCTGAATGTCTCAGTCTTTTTTTAGGATGTTAGCCAGTGTCAGATCGATGGTGGGGTAATCAAAGGTAAAACCCGTGTCTAAAAGGCGAGTAGGGCGGACTCGTTGTCCGCTGAGCAATAGTTCGTTTGCCATTTCACCCAGAGCACACTTCATCAAGAACGCGGGTGCGCCCGCACTGAATATCAGTGGTTTGAAGGTGTTTATAGCGGAAGCCAAGGCACGATAGGTTACTGGTTCAGGTGCTGTGAGATTGAAGATGCCCGAGTTGCCTGCGTTGATAAGGGTAATTAAGGCTCGAATCACATCGCTACGGTGAATCCAGCTTAAATATTGATGCCCATGGCCCGGCCAATTGCCTATGCCGAATCGGAAGGGCAAGTACATTTGCGGAAACGCGCCGCCCTTGCTGTCCAATACGACGCCGAGTCGCACGATAGAGAGCTTGCATGACAGCCGCTCTGCGGCTTGTTGCGCGGCCATTTCCCAGTCGCGGCACAATTCGGCAGAAAACCCTTCGCCGGAGCATGACTCCTCCGTAACTTCAGTGGAACCTGTGTCGCCATAGTAGCCAATGGCGCTGGCATTAATCCAATGTCTAGGCTTGTGATTGTTGGCGAGTAAGCTATCGGCCAGTTCTCGCGTTAGATCGATTCGGCTGGCCCGGATCTTTCGTTTGTATGCGGCAGCCCAGCGCCGCCCCGCGATAGATTCGCCTGCAAGGTTTACGACGACGTCTATGGCTGGGGTTCCACTCAGCTCATCAAGCGAATTGAGGTACGACAGCGTAGGCGCGAGGCTCCGCTGTGCCTTTCTTGAGTAGATCGTGAGTTTGTGACCCTCCGCGATTAGCTGAGGTACTAGGGTCTCCCCTATGAAGCCCGTGCCGCCTGTAATGAAAATATGCATGTTGAACCCTCCCATGATTACTACGCAGCTAGGTGTCTCTTGGACTGCCGCACACGCAGGCAAACGAGGGCGTTACAGAAAGCACAGATCTGACTAACACCTTTAGTTTGTTGGGGGCTGCCGGACAACTAGCCTTAAATTTAGTGAGGAGCGAGAGACGTAATCTTTTATAAGTTTGAGAATTGGCCTCATATTCATCGGTTGTGGTTTGGCAGCCGTATACAAGCTCATGACCTTGTCCGATCTAGCTGGGCTAATGCTGAATCAAAAAACGCTCTTCCTTACGGGGGCGGGCATCAGTGTGGCTGCGGGTATCCCTGCCTACCGAACCCAGGCTGGCGAGTGGGCTCGCAGTGCACCCATAACCGATTCGGAGTTTCGACAATCTGAGGCGAAACGGCAACGCTACTGGGCGCGCTCCTTTGTGGGCTGGCCGCTCACATCTAAGGCCCAACCGACCCTGGCGCATCGTCTGTTGGGAGAATGGCATCGCAGAGGGTGGGCGCCGCATTTGATTACCCAAAACGTTGATCGCTTGCATCAAAAGGCGGGTTTCGAGGCCGCGATAGACCTTCATGGCAGGCTTGATAGGGTCTACTGCCTTCAGTGCGGCGCGCGAATGCATCGTGACCATTGGCAGCTGAAGCTGGCTCAGATTAATCCGCAGCTTGCCGGGCTGAAGGCAGATCAACTGCCCGATGGCGATGCGGATTTACCCGATGCGGTAATCAGTACGGTGGTGGTACCAAGCTGTCCGGAATGCCAAGGGATTGTTATGCCCGAAGTCGTCTTTTTCGGCGGCAACATTCCCAAAGCCATATCCCAGCGTACGCGGGATATGGCGCTTAGCGCCGAAGCGCTCGTGGCACTGGGCAGCTCTCTTAAAGTGTATTCGGGTTATCGATTATGCCGAAATGCCGTTGAGAACGGCGCCGCTTTGGTGATTGTTAATCCAGGCCCTACGCGCGCTGACCCCTTGGCTACAGAGCGTTTTTCCATGTGTGCAGATGAGTTTCTCTCGAAGCTCGATCTGGAGCTTATGAGCATCTTAAACACGTATAAAAGAGGTATAAAATGAAGGCACCTGCATTTGTATGTCCCCGTCGAAAGTCACTTCTGTCAGAGATCTGGGACTTCACGGGGCCCGGCTATCGTAAAGCCGCCAAAAAATTCACTGCGCTGCCGAATGCGGTCGGCAAGCATGTTGTTCTCACGGGGGCCACCTCTGGTTTAGGGCTCTCGAGCGCACATACCTTGGCTTCACTCGGCGCGCGACTGACTTTGGTCGTCCGCGATGCGCAAAAAGGTCAACAGCTAGAGCAGGAGTGTATAGCAATGGGGGCCGCGAGTGTGTCTGTTATTCTCGCCGATTTGGCCCTACTCGGGGACGCCCGAAGAGTCGTCGCCGAACTTCTTGCGAAAAATGAACCAATTGATGTCTTAATCAATAATGCTGGGGCCTTATTTAATGAGAGGGCAGAAACGTCTGAAAGGCTTGAGCAAAGTACCAGTCTGTTATTGCTATCCCCCGTTTTGTTAATGGAAGGTCTCAAGCCTTTACTCGCAAGACCCGGAGAAGCCCGCGTGGTGAACGTCGTCTCTGGGGGTATGTATACTCAGCGCCTGTCAATGTCTTGGCTACGTAGCGGCTTTGCGCATCGCTATGAGGGGCCCGCTGTTTACGCGCAGGCAAAGCGGGCTCTGGCGATAGTCACGGAGGAATGGCATGAAAAATGGGCATCTGAAGGGATTTTTATTAACTCTATGCACCCTGGGTGGGCTGATACGCCCGGCGTGCAAAGTGCGTTGCCGACCTTCAGAAAAGTCACTCAATGGATTCTAAGAGATGCCGCAGAGGGCGCAGATACAATCAATTGGATGGCGCTGGCACCCGAAATGTCCGGGGTATCTGGGCTGCTATTTCTTGATCGGCAAGCTCGAGTGTATTACCTAAACACGAAGACACAGGAGCGCCCAACGGATCGACAGGCACTTATGAAATACCTGAGCGAAACGATTCGTTGATTTCATTTTGCAATAGATTTGCTTTAGGTATTTCAATATGAAATATTTTGCTGCTGGTTTTCCGTGCCAAAGCGACGCAGACAATATGTGTGCTCGGTACGCAACTCTCTAACATATTGAATGTAATTGGTTTTTAGTGATGAGGGCTTCATGGCGGCAGTCTTGGCATGAATCCTGCGGTGTAGTGGTTACTGTTTTGGAAGAGAGTGACTATGTCGAGCGCTTTGGAAGGGCTAAGAGTTATTGATCTGACGCATATGCTCTCGGGTCCCTATGCCGGCATGATTCTCGCAGACTTGGGTGCCGATACGATCAAAGTGGAGCCGCTTCATGGCGAGGGTACCAGGGGGCTTCTTGCGAACGATCCCGATTATTCTCTTGGCGGTCAAGGTGCATACTACATCACGCTGAACCGAAACAAACGCAGTGTGGCAATCGACCTCAAAAATGAAGCTGGGCTTGGCGTCTTCTATGATCTCGTTAAGACGGCTGACGTTGTACTCGATAATTTTGCGGCCGACGTGACCGCTAAACTCAAGATTGATTTCGCCCATCTTTCCAAGGTGAATCCCAGCGTCATCACCTGTTCGATTTCAGGCTTTGGATCTGATGGTCCCTCCTATAAGCGCACGGCCTTCGACCAGGTTGTGCAGGCTCTGGGTGGGGGTATGTCGATAACGGGGCTCGATTCAAGCATGCCTATGCGATCGGGTATTCCGATTGGCGACTTGGGTGGTGGCATGTTTGGCGTCATGGGAATACTGGCCGCTCTGAACGCACGGCACCGCACCGGTCGCGGACAACACGTCGATATCTCGATGCTCGATGTGCAGATATCGATGCTGAATTACATGGCTACCATGTATTTCATGTCAGGGAAAAATCCGGAGCCCATCGGTAACAGCCACTTTGTACACGTGCCCTATAACAGTTTTAAAACCGCCGATGGTCATATCATTATTGCGGTCATTTTTGATAAATTTTGGCACGCGCTAGTCGAGGTGTTGAACGTGGAAGCGTTCAAGCTTGAGAAATATCATACGCAGCCAGGGCGTCTGGCGGACAAGGCCTTTATTGAGCAAACCTTGCAAGAGGTGCTGATTACTCAGCCATCAGATCACTGGCTGAAGCTGTTTGAGTCGGTGCGCATACCCTGCGCTCGGGTGAATAACTTTGAGCAGGCGCTGTCGGATGAGCAAGTGCTGCATCGCGAGATGATTGTTGATTTGTATAACGATCGTGGTCAGAGCGTTAAAGGCCCGGGAAACCCCATCAAGCTATCGGATCATGAGGATCGATACGAGGCTGCTCCTGGACTTGGGGCGGATACGAATACCGTTTTATGCAGTGTTGGATACAGCGATTCACGGATAGCCGCGCTTAGAGCAGAGGGAGTAATAGCTTGAGTTCAAGAGTCTTTTTAAATGAAGTCGGTTTGCGCGATGGTTTGCAGGCGCAGCCCAAGCACTTGACAGTGGCCGAACGCTGTCAGTTGATGGATAGCTTGCTTGCCTCGGGTGTGTCGTCCATTGAGGCGGGTAGTTTCGTCTCACCGAAGGCGGTGCCTCAAATGGCGGGCACGGATGAAGTGCTGCGCTATGGCCTAGAGCAGGCGCCCGCGTCGCGCTTTAACGTGCTGGTTCCCAACCGAAAAGGCTATGACTTGGCCGTAGCGGCAGGGGCGCGAGAGGTTAATTTGGTGGTGTCGGCGACCGATACCATGAATCAAAAGAACATCAACATGAGCACGGCTCAAATTATGGCTGTGTGCGAAGGGGTAATTGAGTCAGCCAGGCACGATGGGGTTCGTGTGAACGCATACGTTGCGGTTGCTTTTGAATGTCCGTTTGAGGGGCCAGTGGATCCGGGGCAGGTGATTTCGCTTGCCCAGCGGTTGCTTGAATATGGCGCAGATAAAGCGGTGATAGCCGATACCATTGGTGCTGCGAGTCCATTTCAAGTGTCCGGCCTGTTACGTGAGATGTGCAGAGGGATACCAAGTGATCGCTTGGCGTGTCACTTTCATGATACCCGCGCGATGGGTTTGGCAAATGTCTACGCAGCGCTTGAGCAGGGTGTTCGCCATTTTGATTCATCCATCGGTGGTTTGGGCGGATGCCCCTTTGCTCCGGGCGCATCCGGGAACGTCGCTACCGAAGACATTGCGCTGCTCTGCCATCAAGAGGGCTTGGATACCGGCCTTGATTTCGGTGCGATGGTTGAGGCAGTTGAACTCGTGAAGCAATTAACGGGAACCGCTAAGGGCGGACGTGCGTACTACTGGATGAGCACACATATGGAACGTTTCATAGATAACAAAGGAGAAGTGGCATGACGTATCGTCTGGGTGTCGATGTGGGGGGAACCTTCACCGACTTCTTGCTGATGAACGAGCAGACAGGGGAGACTTTTACAGCGAAAGTGCCCTCTACGCCTCAAGATTCATCTATTGGTGTACTAAACGGCGTCGCGAAGATCTGTGACGAGTCGGGAATTGATCCTTCCGAAATCAAATTTGTGATGCACGGCACCACGGTTGCGACCAACGCAGTATTAACAGGCCGAGGCGCTAAGGTGGGGTTGGTCACAACCTCGGGTTATGAGCACACTTTACAAGTCGCGCGTAGTTTTTGTCCGGGCGGTTTGGGTGGCTGGGTGAGCTTCGTTAAGAAGCCGCTTTTAGCGCCCTTAGAGCTCACAGTGGGTGCAGAAGAGCGCATCGATGCCGACGGGTCGATTTCGACACCGCTCAATGAGGATCAATTGCGGCAACAGCTGACCAAACTGGCAGCCAAAGGCGAAGTTGAAGCCCTTACCATTTGTTTTATCAATGCCTACGTGAATTCAGAACACGAGCGCCGAGCGGCTGAAATTGCAGCGGAAATTTTCACCGATATTCCGATCTCGATTTCCTCGGATGTGGTGCCCGAAATGCAGGAATACGAGCGTACAGAGACAACCGTCGTGAACTCTTACGTTCGCCCAGAGGTTTCGCGGTACCTGAATAACCTGCAAACCTCGCTGGAAGAGCGTCTGGGATCCGATACGCAGCTGTCGATTCTGCGGTCGGATGGTGGGCTTGCATCGTCTCGTGCTACGGCCGATTCGCCTGTCAATATCCTCATGTCGGGCCCGGCGGGCGGTGTTGCGGGCGCATTGTTCTTCTGTGAACAAGCCGGTTATCGAAACCTGCTCACCTTCGACATGGGGGGTACGTCAACCGAC
>Ga0181562_10003265_pt1 | contig 11956 bp, 10 predicted proteins | sample 011ome_26_FD_139344 | JGI IMG/M metagenome (GOLD analysis project Ga0181562, IMG submission 139344) | Coastal salt marsh microbial communities from the Groves Creek Marsh, Skidaway Island, Georgia - 011511BT metaG (megahit assembly) | ecosystem: Environmental > Aquatic > Marine > Intertidal...
GCATAAGCAACTTATAAAAAGGAAACATACAATGAACCCATTAATTTGTGCTGCATCTGTAGTTGGAGCTGGTTTAGCAATTGGACTTGGAGCTATCGGTCCTGGTATTGGTCAAGGTACTGCAGCTGGTCAAGCTGTAGAAGGTATTGCTCGCCAACCTGAAGCTGAAGGAAAGATCCGTGGAACACTTCTTCTTTCTCTCGCATTCATGGAAGCATTAACAATTTACGGTCTTGTAGTTGCATTAGCATTAATGTTCGCAAACCCATTCGTTTCTTAATTACATTTTATTGTAATTCAAAAAGAAATACAGTGTTTTCTTCTGGCAGTTTATACAATGTATGGGCTGCCAAAGAACACGAATTTATTCATTTATGAATTTTTAACAGTTTAAGCTGTTAAACTAAAAATTTTTATTGATTTTTTTTGTAAAAAAATCATTTAATACAAATTCCAAATCATCTGGAGGTTTTGAATGGTATCACTCGCAGAAGGTTTCGGTTTCAACACTAATATTCTTGAAACGAACGTTCTTAACCTTGCCGTTGTTCTTCCTTGTGTATTTATTCTTGGACGTGACACACTCACGGCTATGTTAGATACTCGTCGAGAGAAAATTCTCGGAAGTCTTCGTAGCGCTGACGATCGTTTTAAGCAAGCTCAACTTGAACTTGATACAGCGAAAGCAGAACTTGCATCTGCTAACTCGAAAGTAGAAGAAATTAAACGTGAAGGACGTAAAACTCTTGACGCACTCAGCGCTGAGCAAGGCTCACGTATGGCTGAAGTAGCGACACGATTTGCTGGTCTTAAAGATGAAACTATTCGTCTTGAAGAGGAAAAAGCAATCGCGCAGTTCCGTCGACAACTTGTTAATGTTGCGTTTGAAAAAGCAATTGAAGGGATTAAATCTCAGATGAATGCTTCACTTCACCGTAAGTACATTGACGCTAAAATTGCTCTTATGACATCAAGTCTTTAAGGCAACTAAATTTTAGTTATTTTTTCGAGCAAACCACTTTAATATATTTTAGTAAGGTAAGCTCTCCCAAATATAAATGGGAAGGTGTGCATTTTAGCCACCAATCCGTGAAAAGTTAATCCCTAAAGATTCAATCGTACCGAGGATCACATGGTAAAAATTCGTCCCGATGAAATTAGTAGCGTAATTCGTCAACAAATTGAACAGTACAGTCAAGCAGCACAAGTTGTAAACGTTGGAACTGTACTTCAGGAAGGAGATGGAATTGCTCGTATCTATGGATTAGAAAAAGTAATGGCTGGTGAATTACTTGAATTCCAAGATGGAACAATTGGTGTAGCTCTTAACCTTGAGGCAGACAACGTTGGTGCTGTACTTATGGGTGATGGTATCCAAATTCAAGAAGGTGACTCAGTTAAAGCAACTGGTAAGATTGCTCAAGTACCTGTAGGTGAAGCTTTCTTAGGTCGTGTAGTAGACGCACTTGCACGCCCAATTGATGGTCGTGGTGATATTAAGGCTGATGGTGTTCGTTTAATTGAATCTCCAGCTCCTGGTATTATTTCTCGTCGTTCAGTATATGAGCCACTTCAAACTGGACTCGTTTCAATTGACGCAATGATTCCAATTGGACGTGGACAACGTGAGCTTATTATTGGTGACCGTCAAACTGGTAAAACTGCTGTAGCAACAGATACAATCATTAACCAAAAAGGTGGTGATGTAATTTGTGTTTACGTAGCAATTGGACAGAAGGCATCTTCAGTAGCTCAAATTGTAACAACTCTTACAAATGCTGGTGCTATGGATTACACAATCGTAGTAGCTGAAAACGCTAACGCTCCTGCAACACTTCAATACCTTGCTCCTTACACTGGAGCATCGTTAGCCGAGTACTTCATGTACACAGGACGTGCAACACTTATCATTTACGATGACCTTTCAAAGCAAGCGCAAGCTTACCGCCAAATGTCACTTCTTCTTAAGCGTCCTCCAGGACGTGAAGCTTACCCTGGTGATGTATTCTACCTTCACTCACGTTTACTTGAGCGTGCAGCGAAACTTTCAGATGCATTAGGGGAAGGAAGTATGACTGCTCTCCCAATTATTGAAACTCAAGGTGGAGACGTATCAGCATACATTCCAACTAACGTAATTTCAATTACTGACGGGCAGGTATTCCTTTCAGCTGACCTTTTTAACTCTGGAATTCGTCCAGCAATTAACGTAGGTATTTCTGTATCACGTGTAGGATCAGCAGCACAAATTAAGGCTATGAAGCAAGTAGCTGGAACTCTTAAGCTTGAACTTGCACAGTTTGCTGAGCTTGAGGCTTTCTCACAGTTTGCTTCTGACCTTGACCAAGCAACTCAAAACCAACTTGCTCGTGGAGTACGTTTACGTGAGCTTCTTAAGCAAGCGCAATCACAGCCACTTTCAGTTGCACAACAAGTAGCAACAATTTACACAGGAACTCAAGGGTACTTAGATGACTTACAAGTTGGACAAGTACGTTCATACCTTGTAGGACTCCGTTCGTACATTGCAACAAACAAGCCTAAATTCGTTGAAGAAGTAACTTCTTCTAAGAAATTCTCACCTGAGTGTGAAGAAATGTTAAAAGCAGCAATTGCTGAATACAAGGCGATTTTCCTCGGTAAGTAATTTTTTCTAGGAATTTTTAATTCTTTGGGGATAATTCCCCAAAGAATTAAAATTATTGTACAAAATAAAACAGTGACGAATATAAATAAATGTGGTAAATTAGTTCTAAAACAACCTATCTGAGAATACTAACGAAGAAAAATAGTATTCCTATAAAATTTATTTGACTATCTCATGGCAAAAAAATCATTAATTGCGCGCGAAACAAAACGCCAAAAACTTGTTAACAAATACGCGGCTAAACGTGCTGAATTTAAAGATCGCCTTCGTGCAGCTGATTCAATTCGTGAAGTTGTAACTATTCAACGTGAATTCCAGGGATTACCACGTAATAGTGCTCCCGTACGACTTCATAACCGTTGTGCAAAAACAGGACGTCCTAAAGGTTATTACCGTGATTTTGGACTTTCACGTCACGTATTACGTGAAATGGCACATCAAGGACTTCTTCCAGGTGTACGCAAAGCAAGTTGGTAATTTATCCCTTCTTTCTTAGACAGTCAATTTACCTATATATATTGACTTTCTAAGAAAGAAATTTCATAATTATATCAAGAATGGGGCATAGCCAAGTGGTAAGGCGGCTGGTTTTGGTTCAGTTATTCCGAGGTTCGAGTCCTTGTGCCCCAGATTAAAGGAAATTTCAATCTAATAAAATTATTATTTCTCATGAAGAAGAATTTATTTTTCGTAAGTGTGCTTGCGTCACTTGTTCTTGGAACAGCAAACCAAGCACTTGCATACCCAATGTATGCACAACAAGGGTATGAAAACCCACGTGAAGCAACTGGACGTATTGTTTGTGCAAACTGTCACCTTGCTCAAAAATCGGTAGATATCGAAGTACCCCAAGCAGTACTTCCAGATACTGTTTTTGAAGCAGTAGTTAAGATTCCTTATGACCAAGAAGTAAAACAAGTTCTTGGAAATGGTAAAAAAGGTGGACTTAACGTTGGTGCTGTACTTATCCTTCCAGAAGGATTTACTATGGCTCCAGCTGACCGTATGTCAACTGAACTTAAAGAAAAAGTAGGAAAGCTTTACTTCCAACCATATAGTGAAGATAAGCAAAACATCCTTATTGTTGGACCAGTACCAGGTAAGAAGTATACAGAAATGACTTTCCCACTTCTTTCTCCAGATCCAGCAACTAATAAAGATGTAAACTACCTTACTTACCCAATTTACCTTGGTGGAAACCGTGGTCGTGGACAAGTTTACCCTGATGGTTCAAAGAGTAACAACACAATTTACAACGCGGTTGAAGCAGGAAAAATTTCTGCAATTAACCCAACTGATAAAGGTGTAGATCTTATTATTACAACTGAAACTGGTTCAGTAACTCAAGCAATCCCAAGTGGACCTGAGCTTGTAGTTTCTGTTGGTGATACAGTAACAAAAGATCAAGCTGTAACAAACAACCCTAACGTAGGTGGATTTGGACAAGGAGAGACTGAGATTGTACTCCAAAACCCAGCTCGTCTCCAAGGACTTATTATTTTCTTAGGATTTGTTCTTATTGCGCAAGTATTCCTTGTTCTTAAGAAGAAGCAATTCGAGAAAGTACAACTTTCAGAAATGAACTTCTAATAATTTTTTAAATTATTTTTTTTCTTGATGTTTTAATATACTTCTATTGAAACATCAAGAATTAATAGCGATAAAGTTTGAGATAGATAAACAACAAGTAACTAATAAAAACCAAGTAAGTAGTTTCACAAAATAGAAGCATTGGGGGTACGAACTAAAGACTTCAGTTTCAAAAAACCTACGAATCAGTTTATCTCGAAAACGTCTTTGTCGTGGCACAATAAGAGCTAATAGCGCACTTATTAAACAAATATAAATAACAAGAAACATTTTTATTTTCCTAAATTTAACAAAGGGCCCACCAAAAATGGGCCCCATTGGATTTAGTAAATTAACTCAAGAATGAGTTTATCCAAACTTTCCAGAAGTAGATGCAATTACGAAAGCAGCGTACGTGAGTACGAATCCTACCGCGAAGTGAGTAAGACCTACAAGACGAGCTTGTACAATTGAAAGTGCTACTGGTTTGTCATTCCACTTAACAAAGTTTGCAAGTGGAGTACGCTCGTGTGCCCAAACAAGAGTTTCAATAAGCTCTTGCCAGTATCCACGCCAAGAAATAAGGAACATAAATCCTGTTGCGTAAATAAGGTGTCCAAAAAGGAACATCCATGCCCATACAGAAAGACTGTTCATTCCAAACGGGTTGTATCCGTTAATAAGTTGAGATGAGTTAAGCCAAAGGTAATCACGAAGCCAACCCATAATGTATGTAGATGATTCGTCAAATTGAGCTGAGTTACCTTGCCAAAGAGCAAGGTGCTTCCAGTGGAAGTAGAATACAGTCCACGAAACTGTGTTAAGCTCCCAGAATACTGCAAGGTAGAATGCATCCCAAGCTGAGATATCACAAGTTCCACCACGTCCTGGTCCATCACAAGGGAAGCTGTATCCAAAATCTTTCTTATCCGGCATAAGCTTAGATCCACGTGCATCAAGCGCTCCTTTTACAAGAATAAGCGTTGTTGTGTGAAGTCCAAGTGCAATTGCGTGGTGAACAAGGAAGTCACCAGGACCAATTGGAAGGAAAAGAGAATTTGTAGAACTGTTAATCCCTGCGAGCCAACCTGGAAGGTAAATTGAGTTACCCGCAGCTACTGCTGGGTTGTCTTGTGCTGAAAGAAGAATATCAAAACCGTAAAGAGCTTTTCCTTGTGCAGCCTGAATCCATTGTGCGAATACTGGCTCGATAAGAATTTGCTTTTCAGGAGTTCCAAATGCTTGCATTACATCGTTGTGAACATAAAGTCCAAGCGTGTGGAATCCAAGGAAAAGTGATACCCATGAAAGGTGTGAAATAATAGCTTCTTTGTGCTCTAACATACGTGCAAGTACGTTTCCTTTGTTCGCTTCTGGATCGTAGTCACGAATAAAGAAAATTGCTCCGTGAGCGAATGCTCCACACATAATGAAACCAGCAATATACTGGTGGTGTGAGTAAAGAGCAGCCATCGTTGTGAAATCTTGCGCAAGGAACGCATACGGAGGCATTGAGTACATGTGTTGTGCAGTAAGTGAACACATTACACCTACTGAAGCAAGTGCAAGACCAAGTTGGAAGTGAAGAGAGTTGTTTACAGTATCAAAAAGACCTGTGTGTCCAGCTCCAAGACGTCCTGATGGTGCAGTGTGTGCTTCAAGAATTTCTTTCATACTGTGTCCAATTCCGAAGTTTGTACGGTATTGGTGTCCAGCAATAATGAAAAGTACAGCAATTGCAAGGTGGTGGTGTGCCATATCAGTAAGCCAGAGACTCTGCGTTTGTGGGTGGAAACCACCTAAGAACGTAAGAATTGCTGTTCCAGCACCTTCAGATGTTCCAAAGATGTGTCCAGCTGTATCTGGGTTTTGTGCATATACTGCCCACTGTCCTGTAAAGAATGGTGCAAGTCCTGCTGGGTGAGGTAAAGTTGTTAAGAAGTTATCCCAACGAACTGTTTCTCCACGTGAAGCTGGAATCGCAACGTGTACGAGGTGTCCAGTCCAAGCAAGTGAACTTACTCCAAAAAGTCCAGAAAGGTGGTGGTTCATACGTGATTCAGCGTTCTTGAACCAAGAAACTGCCGGTGCGAATGTTGGTTGAAGGTGGAGCCATCCTGCAAAAAGGAAAAGCCCAGCTACAAAAAGAAGGAAAAGTGATCCATTGTAAAGATCTACATTCGTACGCATACCGATTGTGTACCACCATTGGTATACACCAGAGTATGCAATGTTTACTGGAGCAGAAGCTCCACCACGTGTAAATGCTTCAACAGCTGGTTGCCCAAAGTGTGGGTCCCAGATTGTGTGAGCAATTGGACGTACGTGAAGAGGATCTTCTCCCCACTTTTCAAAGTTTCCTTGCCACGCTACGTGGAAAAGGTTACCTGATGTCCATAAGAAAATAATTGCAAGTTGTCCAAAGTGAGAAGCAAAAATCTTTTGATAGAGTTTCTCTTCTGTCATCCCATCATGGATTTCGAAATCGTGAGCGGTCGCGATTCCAAACCAAATACGACGAGTTGTTGGGTCCTGCGCAAGTCCTTGACTAAATTTAGGGAATTTTGTTGCCATATGTCATTTCCTCCGTGCGGGTTATCCTACTGCAATAATTCGCGCTAAGAAGAATGACCAAGTTGTTGCGATACCACCTAAAAGGTAGTGAGCAACACCAACGGCACGTCCCTGCGTAATACTTAAAGCGCGTGGCTGAATAGCTGGCGCAACTTTAAGCTTGTTGTGCGCCCATACGATTGATTCAATAAGCTCTTGCCAGTATCCACGTCCTGAGAAAAGGAACATAAGACTGAAAGCCCAGATAAAGTGTGCACCTAAGAAGATGAGACCGTAAGCTGAGAGTGCTGATCCGTATGATTGAATTACTTGTGAAGATTGTGCCCAAAGGAAATCACGAAGCCATCCGTTAATAGTGTTTGCACTTTGTGCAAAGTTACCACCAGTAATGTGTGAAACTCCGTTTCCAGTTACACTTCCCCATACATCTGACTGCATTTTCCAGCTAAAGTGGAAAATTACAATAGAAATAGAGTTGTACATCCAGAAAAGTCCTAAGAAAACGTGGTCCCAAGCTGAAACCTGACAAGTTCCTCCACGACCTGGTCCATCACAAGGGAAGCGGAAACCAAGGTTCGCCTTATCCGGAATAAGACGCGAACTACGTGCAAAAAGTACACCCTTAAGAAGAATAAGTACTGTTACGTGAATAGTAAAAGCGTGAATGTGGTGAACCATGAAATCTGATGTTCCAAGAGAAATTGGCATCATTGCAATCTTTCCACCTACAGCTACGATGTCTCCACCCCAGCTTGCACTTGTACTAGCTGCTGCAGTTGGTGCAGTAAGCTCAGGAGCAAGAGCATGTGTGTTTTGCACGAATTGTGCAAAAATTGGTTGAAGTTGAATTGCTGTATCAGAGAACATATCTTGTGGACGTCCAAGTGCAGACATTGTATCGTTGTGGATATAAAGTCCGAAACTGTGGAATCCAAGGAAAATACATACCCAGTTTAAGTGCGAAATAATCGCATCACGGTGACGAAGTACACGATCAAGAACGTTGTTGTAGTTTGTAGCTGGATCATAGTCACGAACCATGAAAATTGCTGCGTGTGCTGCAGCTCCACAAATACAGAAACCTCCAATCCACATGTGGTGAGTGAAAAGTGAAAGTTGAGTTCCGTAATCAGTCGCTAAGTACGGGTACGGTGGCATTGCATACATGTGGTGTGCAACAATAATTGAAAGTGAACCAAAAAGCGCTAAGTTAATTCCAAGTTGTGCGTGCCATGAAGTTGTTAAAATCTCGTAAAGACCTTTGTGACCTTCACCAGTGAATGGTCCCTTGTGTGCTTCAAGAATTTCTTTCATGCTGTGCCCAATTCCCCAGTTTGTACGGTACTGGTGTCCTGCAATAATGAAGAGTACTCCAATTGCAAGGTGGTGGTGTGCAGTATCAGAAAGCCAAAGACCACCTGTTACTGGGTTTAAACCTCCACGGAATGTAAGGAAGTCTGAGTATTCAGTCCAGTTAAATGTAAAGAACGGTGTAAGTCCTTTTGCAAAACTTGGGTAAAGCTCAGCCATAAGTGCACGGTTAAGCATAAACTCGTGTGGAAGTGGGATCTCTTTTGGATCTACTCCAGCATCAAGAAGTGTGTTAATCGGTAATGCAATGTGAATTTGGTGACCAGCCCATGAAAGACTTCCAAGTCCAAGAAGTCCAGCAAGGTGGTGGTTCATCATTGATTCCACATTTTGGAACCATTCAAGTTTTGGTGCAGCTTTGTGGTAGTGCCACCATCCTGCAAAGAACATAAGTCCTGCACAGATAAGCGCTCCAATAGCTGTACTGTAAAGTTGAAGTTCAGAAGTGATTCCACTTCCACGCCAAAGTTGGAAGAATCCTGAAGTAATTTGTACTCCTTGGAAACCTCCTCCAACGTCACCGTTAAGGATTTCTTGACCAACGATTGGCCATACTACTTGCGCTGATGGTTTAATGTGAGTTGGGTCACTTAACCATGCTTCGTAGTTTGAAAAACGTGCTCCGTGGAAGTACATTCCACTAAGCCAAATAAAGATTACTCCAAGCTGCCCAAAGTGAGCACTGAATACTTTACGAGAAATGTCTTCAAGGTCAGTTGTGTGACTATCGAAGTCGTGAGCATCTGCGTGAAGATCCCATACCCATGTAGTAGTAGCAGGTCCTTTAGCAAGTGTTCGTGAGAAATGCCCAGGTTTAGCCCACTTCTCGAATGAAGTAGGTACCGGGTCACGATCAACTACGATTTTGACAGTTTTAATCTCGCGTTCTGGTGGACTAATTGTCATTAATTTTTCCTCTATATTTCATTACTTAAAGCTTTTTATAAAAAATAAAAAACTTAAAGATCATTTATTTTATAAATTTAAAAAACTAAACATATAATTTATTCTTATTTTTATTAGAAAACCCTTAACGTTTAAATTTAAATTTTGAATTAAAATGAAATGGATTCCTACTTTAGGGTAAATGTTAGTGATAAACAGTTTTGTACAAAGAATTGTTCAAAAAAGCAAAGTATAAAATTTATACAAACACTAGCTTTAAAAACGATGGTAAAAAGTATGGTCTGTTTATAGAATAACAAATTAGCATTGAGACCGAAATGGCATAGACGACACCTTCTTAATTTTTATTTGAATAAATTATTGCAAAATTAGGATCATTAAGGCATTATAGATGTATACACATAATTTATCTATGTGGGTTTGTAGTTCAATTGGTTAGAGCACCGCCCTGTCACGGCGGAAGTTGCGGGTTCGAGTCCCGTCAATCCCGTATTAAAAAAAAAAGAAACAAATAGCGTGAAGGTTTTTTAATTTTTTTCTATAATAGTAATGTCGCCTCTATACCTCTGATTTTGGTGAAATATTTCCTTAGGAGAAACACACATGGCTGCATCATTATTACCATCAATTTTTGTGCCTCTTGTAGGTTTAGTTTTCCCAGCTGTTGCAATGGCATCACTTTTTCTTTACATTGAAAAAGAGCAGGTTAGCTAATCCTTTTATTTATTTAAGATAATTTTTCATCTTATAAAAATAACCTTTATACTGTTTATGCTATACTTTTAGGAATAAACAACAGCTTTTTTAAAAAGCTATTTATTTTAACTTTCGGGTAAAATTTATGAATCTTGAATTAATCGGTCAACTTGTAAGCGTTGCTCTCATCGTTGGAGCAGGTCCTATTATCATTGGAGCCCTTTTCGCACGTGGCGGAAACCTTTAAATCATAACAAACATTATGCCTTTATCTGATACACAAGTTTTTGTTGCACTTTTTGTAGCACTTATTACTGGTATTCTTTCACTTCGTCTTGGAACACAACTTTATAAGTAAGAATTTATAAAGTTCACTTTTTTAAAGTACTTTAAAATTTTTTGCTTGGTTAATTGTTGATAACTAGCTTTTAACCAAGCAAAAATTTAACCAATTAATAATTATAAAAAAGTTCATTGTTTAAAGTTTGAAGATTTGGTAATCTTTCTTATAGAGTATGTCGGAGTGTAGCGCAGCTTGGTAGCGTACGTCCTTTGGGAGGATGTGGTCGCAGGTTCGAATCCTGTCACTCCGAAACTTCAATTTTAGTTAAATCTATTGGAGTCCAACCTCTTATGTACAGTAGGCGTCCTTAGTTCAGTTGGTAGAACGCAGGTCTCCAAAACCTGATGTCCTAGGTTCAAGTCCTAGAGGGCGTGTATGATTTAACGAAATAAAACTAAATTTTCCTTATTTTAAGGTGCATTGGAGAGATGACTGAGAGGCCGAAAGTATTTCATTGCTAATGAAACGTACGAGTAATCGTACCAAGGGTTCGAATCCCTTTCTCTCCGAAAATATAAAAGAAATTTACAGATTGGTTCTTGACTGAATAGGCTACTATTTTATATTCTATAGGCATAGATATATGATAAATTTATTTAATTGTTCTAGAACATTGAATAAAAAAATAAAATTGTAAAATTATATCAATATACCTTTGTTTTACGAAGCTATTCAAAAGGAGATATTATGACACGAGTAAAACGTGGAACAGTTGCGCGTAAGCGTCGCAACAAAATTTTAGAACTCAACCGTGGTTATCGTGGGTCACATTCGACATTATTCCGTACTGCTCAGCAGCGAACATTAAAAGCGCTTACAACGGCTTATACAGACCGTCGTAAGAAAAAGCGTACTTACCGTCGTTTATGGATCCGTCGTATTAATGCGGCAGTTCGTACTTCAGGAACAACTTATAGTAAATTCATTCATGAAATGAAAAAAGATCAAATTTTACTTAACCGTAAAGTTCTTTCACAATTAGTTCTTCTTGATCCAGCAAGTTTTAAAACACTTACGAAATAAGAATTAAAAATTAAACACAAAGATCTAAGATTGTTCGAAACTTAATTGTTTATAAAACAATTCAGCTACTTGCATGTCTTAGGTCTTTTTGTTATTTTATATGTACTGGAGAGATGTCAGAGTGGTTTAATGTATTGGTCTTGAAAACCAATGTAGCGCAAGTTACCGTGGGTTCAAATCCCACTCTCTCCGATTTTTTTTTAATTAATTGTTGCAAGAATTTTGATTTGTCGCTTGTTATTAGATATAATAAAAACGCTAGTCCACCCTTTTTATTTGTTTTGATTGGAGATCCCCATGACTCAAATTTTTCTTCTTGGTCGTTTACCTGAAGCGTACGCACCGTTTGACCCACTTGTAGACGTGCTTCCAATTATTCCAGTTTTATTCTTACTTCTTGCATTCGTTTGGCAAGCTTCAGTAAGTTTCCGTTAATTTAAGAGAGGAATAAAATGCTTACTTTAAAAATTCTTGTTTACACTGTTGTTAGTTTCTTCGTATCTCTTTTCATCTTTGGGTTCCTTTCTAACGACCCAGGACGTAACCCTAACTCAAAAGATTTCGAATAAACATTTAAAGTCTGTTCTTAGTTATTAGAAGATAATATCTTACTGAAAACAAAAGAAATCCTTTAACTACAAACTTATTATTTGTTTTTTCGAGGCAAATCTATGAAAAATTTTACAATTTATCTTTCAACGGCACCTGTACTTGCAGCTGTATGGTTCAGCTTACTTGCAGGAATCTTGATTGAATTAAACCGTTTCTTCCCTGACGCACTTTCTTTTCCTTTATAAATAAAGTGTTCGTCGACAAATAGAGAATCA
>Ga0181562_10003285_pt1 | contig 11901 bp, 6 predicted proteins | sample 011ome_26_FD_139344 | JGI IMG/M metagenome (GOLD analysis project Ga0181562, IMG submission 139344) | Coastal salt marsh microbial communities from the Groves Creek Marsh, Skidaway Island, Georgia - 011511BT metaG (megahit assembly) | ecosystem: Environmental > Aquatic > Marine > Intertidal zone...
ATATAACGTGGAGTATATGCCACTGTTTGCGAGCGGTTGATCGTCTAAAGTTTGCGTCGCGTCGCTCGATTTCACTCGTGTTTGCCACGCATCACGTTTTTCACGAATTTTCACACGGTGAAAACACCCGGTAGCACATGGGGTGTAATAATGATATGATAGTGCTCAAAGACACAATGTATGTATTGTGATATTTGACCGTTCATGACTGGTCGAGCTCGGGGGGGACTCCTCTGAAGCTGCGTTATATAAATCTTTCCGCGCGTCGCTCGCTCATCGTATTGTGCAAGGCAAAGTTGGTACTCAGACCCGAGGGGTGACGCGAAGTTACCGAGGCGTGGGAACGTTTCATCTTTGGAGGCTACAGTATTAGACATCGCGGCGCGTGGCATCCCGTGCGACCGCCACGCTACGCGGAGCTCGGCGTTCCGGGGGGAATAAAAATACAGTGCCGAACGATTGATTCTTCGCGTGCGCGCGCGCGGCACTCGACGACGCACGACGCGCTTTCAAACAACGCGTCGCGAAGAGCGAAGAAAAGAGGAAAAGAACGGAAGTTTCGTCACCGCGCGCGACGCCATCATGGCGAGCTCGAGACGGTTTTTAAAAAACCAGGGCGTCGTCGTCGCGTGCGCGGTGCTGGCGGCGATCGCGCTCGGCGTCGGTCTCGGCGTCGGGTTGAGTAAAAAAGACGACACCGCGGCGGGCGTGTATGTGTACGGCGATACGACGCTCACGGGGTTCAATAAGGCTGAATTCGAAGCCTCGGCGGCGAACGCGCTCAACTTTCGAAAGGGTGTCGCGGCGCTGTCGTCCACGGTGGACGTCGCGGACGTTGAGATCGCGAGCGTGACGGATGTGGCGCGCCGAAGGCGTCGAAACGCTCTTCGACGAATGTTGGCGGTCACGTCACAAGTGAACGTCGACTTTACCATCAAAGTGGAGACATACGCCGAGCAAACCACGGTGAAGGCGACGTACGTCGCCGTCACTCCCGCGGTGTTGCTGACGGCGCTCAACGACGAGGGCTTGAGTGTGACGTCGGTGACGACCATCACGGCGACCGAATTGGCGCCTTTACCATCCACGACGCCGCCCGCGACGCCGCCCGCGACGCCGCCCGCGACTGGGGTCACGGAACTCGTCGGCGTCGCGAAGAAGAAGGCAGTCGCCGCGGCTCTCAAACTTCAACCCGTGACGCTTATTCCATCGGCAGGTCTCAATACGTCCGTCTCCACCGGTGTTTCCCGAGAACGCTTCGAACGTCGATCTCTCCTGCAGGTAGAGGCTCTGAATACGGATTCATTTGAGGATACTTCCGACTACAAGACGCACCCGAAGGCTTCGACGCACGTTGAGAGCATGAGCGACACCGTGTTCCAGACGCCCAACATGATTTTGTGCTTTATCAATTCATGCAACTGGACGGAAAACTTGAACACCGGTGCGTACATCGCCGAGCTCGATCCGTATCACTGCGATAACTCTGAAGGCGATCGTGTCAAGGGTAAGGTTCAGTACCGCTGGATCGTAAACGCCTCCGGGCCCGAGCTCGGCGACGACGACGACGCGCGCACAGAGTACAAGGTGAATGTCTGGGTTCATCTCGCAGACAATGAAGGCATGCCGTACGTCGACACACAACTGCTCATAAAAAAAGATGACGTCGTTATCAAAGGTGCAGAGGTTTTCGTGAAAAAGTTAACCTTCACGTACGCGACACCGAAAGGCGAGGGCTTGGAGATGAAGGGTTTCGTGCAAACGTTGTGTGACATCGGAAACGAAGACTCGAAGTGCGCGTCAGAGACGATTCAATTCTTTGAGCAATGGAAAATGGGAGAGTCTGCAATGTTATACGCTGCCACCGCTCACGACTCGAGTAGTGGAACGAAAGCTGTCTTCAGAGAGTCAGACTTTGATACTGGCGAGCTCTTGGACGGTAAAATGGTGTCTGATGGCGCGCACGCGAAAGTGACGTATCGTGGCAGTGAGGTGTGCGACAAACTCGACGATCGAGGGTATTTCGGCGAGAAGTATACCGTTTTCGACGAAAGCGGCAAACGCGTCTCTCTGCGAGGTTACGCGGACCTCGTCTCCGTGGGCACGACGACGACGTACAGAGCATCCATGTACTACCCCGGCTCTGTGTACGTCGATACGTACACGAGCGCTGGGGCGATGGATGATGCGACGAAAACGGCTGCGCTCGCCGCCTTTGAAGACGGCAAACCCGTCAAAGAAATCATCGACTATGACAATCCAGACTCAGCGGCGACGAAAACGCTGCGCGTCCGACGCGGCGTGTTGTACAAAATGACAACCGCCGACGTTCCCGTGAGCACGTACAAAGACGCCATCGTCGTCGGCTGGACGTGGACGTACGCGACCAAGAAACTTTTTGAGCTTCAAATCAAGTACGACTCGTCCTCTGAAAAGTTACAAATCGTTTCAAAGCGAGAACACGAGAGTTCCGGCTCTCTCGGTAGCAACACAATCAGCACGCCTCGCCCGTTGACCATGGATGACTTGAACAACGAACCTCTCTTCGTCTCGGGAAGCATTTTCGGACAAGGCAGCGCCACTGTGCTCAACTTGACGCATTACGCCGTGGCGGGTAAAGAAGCTGTGCAACCTGGAAGTCTCGCGAGTGACTTGACGTTGACGTGTGGCATCGACTGCGTAGACGTGTCCAAGTTTTCAACTTTGCAACAAAAGGATAGTCGTGACGATATGATGTACGCGTCGCCGACATGGGACGACAATCGACTCAAGTACAAAAAGTACAAGTTCAACAAGGATGACGCTACGCTGCTCGACGGCACGACGGAGGTGGTGTACGATCCAAGCAACACAGATTTTATCTGGGACTTCAACGCCGTCTTCATGACGCTCTTCGAAGCTTCTAGAGAAAATTTAGCCACTCTCAACTGCGCTGCGACGTATGAAACGTGCACACACGCGTCCATGCTCAGCGTCTACTACGAGTGGCGTTCGAGTCCGTACGACTCCATGGCGTGGCTCGAAAATCCGGACGACGCGAACGATAAAAAGTTCATGGCGGCTCCGCTTCAACTTCAAGGACGAATGCCGACGGATGCCAGCGCGATCCCTCCGACACCTTCCGGAGCGAATTACGCGGGAGCCAAACTCGACCTGCGATACGAAGGAGGGTGGATGGCTGGAACGCCGCTGATTTGTTTCAATCCGCAAACAGGCGAGCGAAAGGCGCCGACGTACGACAGTTGGGGTAACTTCAAATGTTCGGATTCGAGTGAGGAGACGTGGTGGACGCGCCCAGACGTCCTCATTCCAGACGGTACCACGCTTCAAGAACCGTCTACGTCGAAAAAGTACGTCGTCAAGGTGGACTCCGCGGTCGAATTACTCGCTCGAGCCGAAAGCTCTGCGTGTAATTCTTTGACGTACGCCACGGATATCGAGCTGCCCAAGGAGGAAGATTACAATCCCTTCACCATGCCGACGAAGCCGGATATCGCGACGCTCAAAGTCAAAGGAACGGATAAGATGTGATCGACCGCGCACGAGAATCGACGATTCAAACGAGTGCATGCGTACATCACGTCACGGACGCGTCGCCTTTTTTATTCAACTCCTCAAGACATCAAACGCTCATAAAATCATGTCATACATGCCAACCATCTGGTATACTCTACATCCATACGTCTCCATTCGTCTCGAGAGGAGGAGCATCGTCTTTCACACGACGTCGACGATCGATCGGTGACGCTCGAGATGACACGTCACACGAGAACTCACGAGTCGTCGTCTGTCGTCGTCCGTCTGCGCGAGACACACTCGTCCGGGAACACCTCCACGCGGGGCGTCGTCATCGGACATTCGGCGCATCGGACATTCGGCGCGTCCCGCGTCGAGACGTCACGCGACGACGGACGACGACGGACGACGGACGACGACGGACGACGACGGACGACGACGGACGACGATGTCGTGCGTGGCGCGGTCGGCGAGCGGCGCGGTAGGGCGAGGGTGGGACGACCGACGACGACACCGAGGGCATCATCATCATCAGCATCATCATCGTCACGGCGCGCATCGGCGGTGCCGTTTCGACCGCGGTCGTGAAAGTCAAAGTCGTCGTCGAACGGTGCGCGCGGTGGGTGTGGATGATGGCGATGACGGTGCGGGATTCGGTGACGGCGACGGTGACGGTGACACTATCGGTGACGAGGCGATTCGCGCGGCGGTGGTGAGGGAACGATTGAGACGCGCGAGAGAGGCGATGTACGCGTACGACGAAGAAACGATTCGAATGTCTCGAAGGGACGGAACGTCAACATCCTCGTCGGTGTTAGGATTAGGATTCGTTGGGAAGATTATGGGGAATGAAATTGTGCGACGTGCGGTGGCGACGATCGCGATGATGGCGTTTATTCGAGCCGGGTTGTTGTTGCCTTCGCGCTTTTTTGAAGCGCCGTCGGGGTACGATTCGCCGTTTAGCATGCGCGCGATGATGAATACGCTTACGGGTGGCGTCGGTGCGGCGGTGACGGCGGTGTTAGGGGATGGTGGCGGTGCGAGTATCGGTGCCGCCGGTGTGGCGGCGAATGCGAATATGAATGTGTTCGCTGACGCGGTGACGGGGGCGGGCGTGCCTTGGTTTCACGTCGGCATCGGCCCGTACGTGAGCGCGTCCATTATGATGTCCATCCTCACGGCGCTGATACCGGAATTACAAGTGATGAATAAAGATGAGATGGGGCGTGAGACTTTGAAGTGGTGGTCGCGTTTGCTCACGCTCTTGTTTGCCGTCGTAGAGAGCGTCATCGAGGCGAGTCGCTTGCAGGCGTTTAGTCTCGTAGGGACGGGATTTTCATACTACTTTTACGTCGTGCCCATGTTTGTCACGGGTGCCATGGCATTAGCGTGGGTTGCCGACGAAATCACTGACTTTGGGTTTGGACAAGGGAGTGGGATTATCATCACCATGTCCATTTGCGGAGGATACTTTGCCGCGTTGAGTAAGCTCGTGCCAAAGATTATCGCCGACTTTTCCCTCGCGGCAGCTCTACCGCCAGTGATTTTTCTGAGCGCCCTCATGATTGGAACCGTGCTTTTGGAGCAAGGCACGGTGAAGGTACCGTTGGAATACTTTCAGGGTCCAAAGTCGACGGCGGCGAATACGACTCGCCGCGCGTTGGCGGCTTCCGCATCGACGTCGACGACAAACGGCGAACACATTCCATTTAAAATCAATCCGACAAACATGCAGCCGGTGATTTTCACCATGTTCCTCACGCAATTTCTACAATTCATCCCAGTCGGGTTCTCGTGGTGCAACGGACAATCCGTGCCGTACTTTATATTCTTCTTTTGCGCAGTGTTTTTAGGCACGTATATTGATTTACAAAACACCCCGCAAGACATTAGCGAATACTTGATGAAGACAGGCGCGCGTGTTCCAGGCGTTCGTCCGGGCGAAATGACCATCACATACTTCCAGCGCATCCAGCAAGGCGCGAGATTCAACGGTGGTTTCCTCCTCGCCGTCATCGCCACCACGTGTTCGGTGGCTGATTTATGGATGGTTCGAGCGAGCGGGTATTCGTTTGGCTTGACGTCGATGCTCATCGTCGTCAGCACCGTCATCGCCGTCAAGCGACAAATTCAAGCCATGCTACAAATGCCCAAGATTGATCGCGTGCTGCGATCGATGTAATTCGACACTTTCTTTTAGACGTGCACCCAACCTCAGAGTGTGCCGCGAGACGCGCGCCATGGCGGTCGCGCGCGCTTCGCGCCCACCATCATCCGTGTCCTTACAGCGCCGCACTCGAACGCAGCGAACGCATCAACAACACGTCCTTCCACGCGTCGTCGCCGCCGCCACCGCGCGCACGTTTGAAGAGGTCGTCACCGAGCGTCGGGACGCCTTGCTCGCCGAGCACCTCGCCGACCCGCGGGCGCAACGCTTCATTGCCATCGCTGGACCTCCGGGTGGAGGAAAGTCCACATTCGCACACGCGGTGTGTGCCGCAGTCAACGCGCGCGCGCCTGCCGGCGTCGAACTCGCCGTGGTCGTGCCCATGGATGGCTTTCACTACCCGCTCGCGACTCTCGACGCTTGGCCCGACCCGGCGCTCGCGCGGGCGAGACGAGGCGCTCCATTCACGTTCGACGCCGCCGCATTCGTGCGATGCATCCAAGACTTAAAACGTAATGGTTACGGCGATGTTCCGACGTTTGATCACGCGTTGCATGATCCGGTCGATGGAGGCTGCCGCGTTCGCCGCGAGCACGCCGTGGTGTTGGTTGAAGGCAACTACGTGTTGCTGCCAGAAGATCCATGGGATATTTTAGTGCGCGAACGGACGTATAACGAGACGTGGTTCGTGGATACGAGCGTGGATGAAGCTATGCGACGGGTGGAGGCGCGGCACGTCAGTGTGGGGCGGAGTGCGGCGGAGGCCAAGGCGCGCGCGGATGGGAACGATAGGATGAACGCCAAATTAGTCGTGGACACGTGTCGGGACGTCGCCGACGTGCTGATTCCGTGCGTGGATATGATGATGTAATAGTATATTTGTATGAACAAACATATATATATCGAAGCTTAGAGAGATTTAATAAAGAGTACACTGCCGCGACCGCGAAGGACGCGCTTGCCTCGCGGAAGCTCGGGGTTGTCCTCGGCGACGCCTCGATGTTCAAAGCCGCGTTGCACGAACCAATCCGCGGTGCGCGTGGTGAGCAGGAACAATCGCGTCGCCTCGAGAACCTCGATGGCGTAGTTTTCAGCGTATTCTAACAGCGCGTCGCCGCGTCCACCACGACGATATTCAGGCGTCACGGCGAACGCGGCAACTTCGTACGCCGAATCATCACTCGAGTCGTCGGCGTCGACGCACGGCTTGAGGGCGCAACACGCGATGACGTTACCGTCGCGCTCGGTGACGTGAAAGTATCCGTTTTGAATCTCATCAATCAGCTCATCATCTGAGCGCTCGATCACCGTTCCAGATGCCGCTAATGGCGCTAAAATGCGCTTGATAGCTTCCCAATCAGTAAGCCTGGCGAGTCGCGTGCCTTCGTAGCGGTCTCGCGCAACCATGCATCCGATGCCATCGCGCGTGTACAATTCAGCAAGCAACGAGCCTGAAATCGTCGGGTCAATCAAATGCGCGCGGCGTACGCCAGCCTTACACGCAAAAGTGGCCAAACAAAGCTCTTGTGGGCAGTACGGCACGCGCCAACTCAATCCGCGTTCCATGAGCTCTTCAAAGCGCGAAATGTGCGCGTTGACACCTCGCATGGAATCGAATAAATGTTCTCGCTCATCCCCACCATCGTAGCGGTAGTCATCATCTTTTTCATCCGAGCTGACATCCTCGTCGGCTTCGTTTTTCTTTGAACCATCCATAGAGTAATTCAAGTGTAACCATCGCCACGAGGCGTCTTGAGACTCCGCCGCGCCGCTCGCTGTATACGCGTCTGCGAGGTATCCCTCCGCGGCGCGAAGAGGTAAGAATCGCGGAACCGCCGTACGTTCAACCTTTTTCGAACTACTACTGCTACGGCTACGGCTGCTGCTGCTACCATTATTATAAGGCATATGCGACGGATCCGTCATGACGATCAACTTGTCCGCCTTCAAGTCAATCGCCGTCGCGAGCGCCACGTCAAAACACTGACAATTCAACACCTCGCCCGCGGCGTTGAATCCTAACGACGTCAACAACACAATATCACCCTGCGCCAATCGTCGATGTATACTATCGGCATCGACGCGCGTGACTTCACCCGTGAGCTGGAAATCTGTCCCGCGCACCGTGCCCATGCGCTTGGCAAAAATGTAATTCCCACTCGTCGCCACCATATTTCCAGGCCCTCCCTCGCGCTCGCCGCCGCCGTCCCCGTCGCGATGACGCCGTGTAATATTCACCGTCGGTGCGCGAGACATCAGCGCCTGCACGAAGACTTGATTCCGCCCATTAGCCTCCATCGCGGCTTGCAACGCGACGTCGTCGGTGACTCGATAATCGTCGACAAACGTCACCTCACCTCCTCGAATTCTCGTCAGCTCTGACACCTGATCCGATGCACCAACGACAAGAACAATGCGTACGCCCAAGTCATGCAGCAAAGCCACGTCACGGACGATGTTTTCGAGCGTTTCTCTGGACTTTGAGACGTCGCCGGGGATGAGCACCACAAACGTGGCTCCGCGATGGAGCGCAATGTACGGCGACGCTTGGCGGAAAAAGTCCACGAATGCCGACGGCACGGATGCGTTCGGAGACACCGTCGCCTGTGATGGCGACGACGACGACGACGACGACGATGACGAGTCGTCAGCATTGGCGGTGTCGAAATTGGCCTCCCGACCCTGGTCGATGGCGCGGTGCGCGCGACGAACGCGGCGGTTTCGCGACGGCGACGCGGTGGTATGACGTGCGCCTGTGCGTGGCGCGTATGCGCGCGCGAGCGCGACGGTGCGCGTCGTCGACATCGTGCGCGCGCGCGAGTGAATGTGGTTTCAGAGGTTGACGAAAGCAAACAAGAAAAAAAATGAAGACAAAGACTGAAAGACAAAGGCAAACGTTTGAGGCGACTCGAGTCGACGACGTGTGATGAATATTCAAGATAAAACATAATATTGTACACACTATGATGGATGCAATGCTTCTATAGGTACATATACGCGATTTGACGACGAGCGACGCGCGGGTCACGGGCGCGCGAGCATGCGAGCGACGCGCGCGTCGACCCAATCGTACAGCGTCTGTCTCTTTTCCTGAATCACCGACGCATGCTCTGGACGCTTACCATCGCGCACATCTTCGGCAACTTGGATAAATGCGCCCCATAAGGTGCCTATGACGGTGCGCACGATGAAATTTAACAACCAATTCGGAATGTACTCCAACTTTGGGTCGACGGTGTAGCCAAAGCTCACGAGAATGTCGTCTTCGCCGACATCCGCGCACGGATCTTCGCCCTCTGCGTTGGCCCAACCATCGGGAACGCGTCGAAATAAAAATCCACCATCGACATCAATGCGTGTGACGTCTTCATCGTGCGGTTTCGGTGGCACTCTATCGTCATCCATGCAGTCCCGCGTCTGGAGCAAGACGCCAATGTCCCCGAGCGTTTCGATGTCGTCAAACGCCACCGCGTTGAGCACCACCTGTCGCGTTTCTAGCGGCCAAGGACAATCGCACGTAATCACCACGAGCTGCGAACAACGCCCAACCTGATCGACTTTGACGCTCTCGCGAACGCCCAACCGCGTCGGGGTCGTCCACTTTGGGAGCCACGATGCGTAGAGCTCGCTTTCATTCAAGCACGACAACAACGGGACCAATAAATCACGCGTAATCACCGTCTCGATGCGCACCGCGAGCGTCTGTGCTGTTTCGCATTTGTAGTATATACGCGTTCGTGCGCGTTTGGCGTTCGACGCGGCGGCGTTCGAGGAGAGGAGCGCGAGAGACGACGCGAGCGTGCTCCGCTGCCGCAACCAGCCGCACGCCGACGTCGCGGGCTCCTTGAGCTGCGCAATCCATCGCTCGGCGTCGCTCGCCGTTCGCACGATGGATGCGAGCGCGTCGTCGGTGTCAACCTCTACCTCGGATGTCGTCGCTGCGGCGTCCGTGGATGTCGCGCGCCACGCGCGCGCGGCGTCGAGGAGTCGGTCGTCAGAGGCGAGGCGTTTCGCTCGAGCCGCGCGCTCGACGTTGTCGGCGACGTCGAGCGATGCGAAAGATTCCGTGACGTCGACAAATGCGTCGTCATCGTCGGTACTGAGCGAGGGCGCGCGCGGTGCGCGTGCGGCGAGCATGTCGAGCGTCGTGGTCTGCAGCGGGTGGCTACGCTTTCTATCCACTTTACAACGCGCTACCGATGATACATGATAATCTATGCTTGGTTTGCGTTCTACGGCGCGCGCACGAGCGCGTGAGGTCGATGACGATCGATGTCGACGCACGCCATGACGTGGGGAAGGCCCGAATCATAATTCACTTCGCGACAATTGGGACACTGGTGACTGACGGCCATCCACGAGAGCACGCACGAGGCATGGAAACAGTGACGACATGGGAGTTGCACGACGATGGCGTTGCTCTCAGAGGCATCGCCTTTGCCTTTGACGGCGACGCGTGATTCGTGACAAATCGTGCACACTTTGTCTTGGATGAACGATTCACTGGGATCGACAGTTATGAGGGCGCGCGCTTCGTCGTCGGCGGATTCGTACGCGGCGGCGAGGAGCGCTTCATCGTCGGCGTCGAGCTCGTCGACCAAAATTTGCGGACCTTTGCGCATGAGCCATCGAAGGGCGATGTCGGCGCGCGTCGTGAGCGTTTTTGCATCGTTATTTTGTGCTGATAGGGCCACGTCGTCGGCGTCATTTGCGCGCACTGCGCGCCACACAAAGACAGAACCGTCTGAGCCGCCGCACGCGAGCGCGGATGGAATCATCGACACGCACTCGATGCACGCCGGAACTTGACCCGTGAGTACGTGCAAACATGAGCCACGTTGTACATCCCATATTCTCACCGTTCTATCTTCGCTACTCGATGCGAGGATTGTTGACGAATACGAGCGCATGAACTTGGCGCACGAGACGCCCTCGAGTTCGGCATCCGCGCGTGTGGGATACTTACGCATCAAGTGTTCAACCTCGACCGAGTGTCCATCGGTTTGCGATCCCAACGCAAACGCTCCGACTATGCCACTTTTGCATCCATAGCACACTCGAGTGTGCGCTGGAAGCAATCGCGCCACATCCGTGCGAGCGCCTTCGTCTTCGGTCGGTTCAGGCGCAGCGATTCCAGTCACCGCCCCGAGATGCCCTAGGAGCACGAGCGCACAAGATCCTGATTGCATGTGATAAAACCGAATCGAGCCATCGACTAATCCACTCGCGATGACGCAATCATCCGGCGCAGCAGGTGCGTCATCCACCGCGCCGTCGGAGCTTTCGCGGCACACGTCTACACACGTCGCCGCGCCTACGCCTTCGTCGCGAACATCCACATTCGTCAACAATGTCTCAGTTTCCACATCCCAGACGCGAATGAACCCGTCACTGCTCGCAGTGATGATGATTTCCCCAAACGTATCGTCGTTTGCGAACGCGGCGTCGACGACGTAGTCCCCGTGCCCGCGAAACAGCCGAGGCGGAGCCGCGACCGCCGGCTCATCCCTCGACTTGGACGACGACGTCGATGGTAACGTCCACAACCGCGCCGAACGATCATACGACGCACTTAGCACCCGATCACACCGCGCACCAACCGCGCGCACGGCTTTCACGCTCCCGTCGTGCCCTCGAAGTCGCGCGAGCGGTTGCCACTCGGCGTCGGCGTCGGCGTCGGCGTCGACGCCCCCCACCGTGGTCGTCGCCGTCGTTGCCGCCGCACCACACGTCGTCGCCACGCGCACGCGAATCTCTCCATCCGCGCTCGCGCTCACGAGCGTGACATCTCCCGCGCGCTCGCCAAGGACGGCGCGACGCAGCGAGACCGATTTCACCGCGCACGCGTGGTCGTCGCGCAGCACCAACGACGGGCGCCACGCACCGCCACCGACGCCGCCGCCTTCGTCGACGACGCCAGCTGGAGACGACGACGACGACGCCATGGGCGCGCGCGATGCGCGATGCGTGTGGCGAACGCGCGGCGCGACGCGTCGGGCGATGCCGCGGGGCTGGGCCACGGGGCGACGGCAACCGATCGATCGATCGATGTCGCCCGATCGAGTTCGCACAAGGTTCAAACGCCTCGTTCGATCGATACGGTTGAACGTTCGATCGATACGGTTGACCGCCACGGTTTTTTGCTGATGTTCAGTCCGGGACACCACCTTGATAGAGTACTTCCGGGTGTTCCGTACGAGAAATTGATTGACCAGTTA
>Ga0181562_10003288_pt1 | contig 11898 bp, 9 predicted proteins | sample 011ome_26_FD_139344 | JGI IMG/M metagenome (GOLD analysis project Ga0181562, IMG submission 139344) | Coastal salt marsh microbial communities from the Groves Creek Marsh, Skidaway Island, Georgia - 011511BT metaG (megahit assembly) | ecosystem: Environmental > Aquatic > Marine > Intertidal zone...
ATCGTCATCGTCATCGTCATCACCCCCGAGGGACGGTCTCGCGCGTCAGGTCGTCCCGTGTCGCGCGATCGAGCCGTGCGTCCCCGGCGATCATGGCGCACGCGATGATGGCCCGAGTCGACGTACGATACGTACGTCACACCCCATCGACGGGGGAAAAGGAAAAACGCGCGACGAGGGAAGGCATTGTGATGTTCGGACATGCGGCACCCATCGACCGATCGCGACCAGGGCCGAACAGGGGTCCACCAGTCTGGGTCGTCGTCGGTCGTCGAGGTAAACCCTAAACCCTCATGTAGTGGGGCGATCGATCGACGTCGGTCGTCGATGCGCCACACAGTCGCGTTTCGACGCACGACGCCTTCGCACTTCTTACGCACACACCGCACACACACCCCGAGGTACGCACGACGTGATTTTTTTTGTGTGTGTGTGTCGTAAGGACACAGCGACACCACCGCGGTGGTGTCGCGTTCGCGTACGCGATGCGGGTGACATCCATCGCGCATGACGCGCATCGTGCGATGGCGAGGTTGGCGGCGCGCCATCTGGGGTGACGCGATGCGCGCGGTGGTGTCGCGCGAACGGGCGTGGCGCGAATGGTGGCGCGCGCGCGGGGTTGGGTGGTGTGGAATGCTCGCGCGCGCTGGGTGGGGCCGGGCGCGCGCGCGCGCGGTCGCGCGAACGCGCGTGGGGTGGAATGGTCGCGCGCGCGGGATGGGCTTGGCGGCGCGATCGCGTGATGGATTGCGGGTGATGATCTTTGGCGCCTGGCGGTGGGTTGCGGTGGGATGTTCGCCGTGCGTGGGGCGAGGAACGCGTGGGAAGGTGTGCGGTGGGGTTGGTGTGTGTTCGCGGTGACTGACGATGTGTGTGTGTGCGCGCGCGCGAGATAGTAGTCCTTCAACATGTCTGGAGAAGGTGGATTTGACGACGCGAACTACGATCGCGGGATGGAGGAACTCCTCAAGGATGACAAGGATGGGGAGTTTACGATTACGGAATGGACGGAAGTTCACGAATCGTTTGATACGATGAACTTGCATGAAAACTTGTTGCGTGGTATTTACGCGTACGGTTTTGAAAAGCCGTCTGCGATTCAGCAACGCGGTATCGTGCCGTTTTCCAAGGGTCTCGACGTTATTCAACAGGCGCAATCCGGTACTGGTAAGACGGCGACTTTCTGCGCTGGTATCTTGCAAAGCTTGGATTACTCCATTCAAGAGTGCCAAGCGCTCGTTTTGGCGCCGACGCGTGAATTGGCGCAGCAAATCGAAAAGGTTATGCGCGCGTTGGGTGACTACCTTCAAGTCAAGTGCCACGCGTGCGTCGGTGGTACCTCTGTGCGTGAAGACACCCGCATCCTCCAAGCTGGTGTGCACGTCATTGTTGGTACCCCGGGTCGCGTGTACGATATGCTTCGCCGCCGCGCGTTGAAGAGCGATTCTATCAAGATTTTCGCTCTCGATGAAGCCGATGAAATGCTTTCCCGCGGTTTCAAGGATCAAATTTACGACATCTTCACGTTGTTGCCGCCGAAGATCCAAGTTGGTGTCTTCTCCGCGACGCTTCCGCCAGAAGCGCTCGAGATTACCCGCAAGTTCATGACCAAGCCGGTGCGCATTTTGGTCAAGCGCGACGAACTTACGCTTGAAGGTATCAAGCAGTTCTACGTCAACGTCGACAAGGAACAATGGAAGTTGGACACTTTGTGCGACTTGTACGAAACCCTCGCGATTACGCAATCCGTTATCTTCGCGAACACCCGTCGTAAGGTCGACTGGCTCACTGATAACATGCGCGCCCGCGATTTCACCGTGTCCGCCACGCACGGTGACATGGACCAAAACACTCGTGACGTCATTATGCGCGAGTTCCGCTCTGGTTCTTCCCGTGTGTTGATCACCACCGATTTGCTCGCTCGTGGTATCGACGTCCAACAAGTGTCTTTGGTCATCAACTATGACTTGCCGACCCAGCCTGAAAACTACTTGCACCGTATCGGTCGTTCCGGTCGTTTCGGTCGTAAGGGTGTCTCCATCAACTTTGTCACCGCCGAAGATGAACGTCTCCTCCAAGACATCCAACGTTTCTACCAAACGGTCATCGAGGAACTCCCGAGCAACGTTGCGGACCTTATCTAAGTTCGCGCGCGCTCAAACGCAGGCGCGCGGCGCGTCATCACGTCGCATGACTCGCCGTCGCGTCTTCCCGCAAACCCAAAAATCCAACCGCGTTATCACCAAGGTTGGTCTCGCCGTGTACTCAAGAACCACCCTTAGCTCCAGGTTCGCTGCATAGTTATACGAGTAATGAGAAAAGAAGAGAAAAATAACAAAAAATTACGACGCCAACAATTCACTATTATTAAACTGACGTTTGGTCGACAAACGTTCTCAGTCGCCGCTAAGCGGGCTACAAAATACTACGAGCGTCGAAGTCGCGTTTAGCCACCTATCAACACTCAAAATCACCACAACATCTCGCGCAAACGCCTTAACCGAGTTACATAAAGTCGTCTTCGGCATCGGACACCGATGCGTACTTTTTCGCCGCTTCCTTATTCGACATCATGCTTTCCTCCTTCATGATGTGCTTGTAGTCTCTCGCGTCGCGCTCCGCCTTTCTCGCCCTTTCCTCCTCCAATCTCGCATTTTCAGCCAATCGATACGCCTCCTTCTTCTCCTCGCGCACGCTCGCATCAAAAGCCTCACGTTCAGCCTGAAGATCAGGAAACTTTTCCTCCTTTGTCTTATTCAATCGATTCACAATTTCATTCTTTCGCGTCTTCACTCGCGTCTTCCCCACGTTTTTGTCATCCTTAAAGCTCACCTGTCCCACATCCATATCCGAACGCTTCAGCAAATTCTCCCACGGCGTATAAATCACACTAATATCATTCATCTTATTCCCCGCGATCGAATTCGCCTTCACCAACTGCGCACAATCCTCCAACTCCTCCGCGGTAATGTCCTCCATGCCTTGTCCCGGGGACAACCGCAAGTACACGTGCGCCGAGCTCATCTTATCCACGTGAAACCACACGTCGTGCGGCAGGCCCCATTTGATGAGATGCTCGTTTTCGTGTTTATCCGCACCGACGTAGACGACGTGTCCGCTCTGCTCGCCGCCCGCAGGGGTAAAGTATAAAACCATGTCGATACGGGCGGTGCGCTGATTAATGGCGCGCCATTCGCCGGTGCGCAGCATCGACGTAGAGATGTGCGCGATGTCGTGCGCGCGGGTGAGAGCGGCACATAACGTCCACGTTCGCGCCGCCGTCGTCGATCGGCGATGGGCGCGGGCGCCGCATCGCGGATTTCCTCGAGTGCGCGCGGTCGCGGATGCCGCGAACGGTTTGGGTGACATTGTGAGCGTGGACTCTGCCGCCAAGGCTGGGCTCATCGTCCTCGGCGTGCGCGTGGCGGCGTTGGGATTGGGTAAGGCTAAGCAAGGGAGCGACGTCGAACGCGGTACGGCGATGGCGGTTGAACGTGGAATCGATTGCTCCGACTTGTACTGGGCGGAGGACGCCGAGAGTCGGTGGTACTTGATCGGACCGTGGAGCGCACCGAAGCGTGGGGACGCCAAGTACGGCGCGGGGAGAATGTCGCAAGAGATTAATGGACGCGTCAGGTACCACGACGCGAAGATCAAGGCGGATGAGGGTGGGGTGAAGTATACTGATATCGACGCGCTATCCGCAATGTATCCGACGACGCCGAAAAAATTTGTCGAGCTGCGGCGTCGTTTGCGTGAAGCTGGGATCGATTGCGAGTGAAGATCGTTTGCTTTTCCTAGCCTAGTTTATCGTTATGTTCACAAATTTAATGCTGCATTTGTTTTTAATCATGGCGCGTTGCGAAGCGTCATCGGCGCGCCAGTAGCTGGCGTGACGGTGAAACCGACTGAAGGTGTGGCGGCGTCCGTCGTGACCGAGGCGCTGAATTCAAACGCCTCTATCAAGTGTGCGAGCGCAACTCGCATGGTGACTTGCGCCAAATGCTGACCCACACACGAACGCGGCCCGTGCGCAAAGGGCATGTAGCCCACTCCCTTGCGCTTTAATCCGCGCTCGGCGCCGCATTTGTGATCCTCCTTCCCACTCGGGCTATTGTCATTCGATCCGTTACCTTCATCGCTCGCGCTTTCAACGGATGCTGAACGCATGTGTAGCGATGCATCGAGCCAGCGCTTTGGTTTGAACGTTTCGGCGTCATCCCATACCGCCGGGTCTCGATGAACCGAGCTCAACCACACGCCGACGGCGCAGCCTCGAGAGATTTTCATCCCATCGCTTTTGACGTTTGACGTGAGCATTCGAACCACGAGTGGTGCGACAGGATGCAAGCGGAGCGTTTCGCGAATGACAGACTCCAGCATAGGCGCAAACGCCGATGTCGCCCACGCTGGGGTCGTCGCCGCGCCGCTCGACTTCTTCTTCGGCGGCTTAATGTTCGCACGCAAGCCAAGCGCCTCCACGACTAATCCATCCTTCAAACTCGCGCGGAGGTCATTCTGAATATTCATATGGTCGACGAGGCGCAAGAGTCCCCACGAGAGCGTCGCACTTTGCGTATCGTGTCCGGCGAATAACAATGTCGTCGCTTCATCGAGTAACCCTTTGGGGAACTTGTCGCCATCTACATCCACCGAACGTTCCCGAAGATGCGCCTCGCCTTGGCGTAATATCCCGAGCGGAGAATCATCCTTCGCTACTCGAAGCGCTAAACTCGAAAGCGAGCGCGTAGCCCGAATGTTGCACGCTTCTAAACGGCCGACTGGAGTCAAGCCGTACAATAAATCACTAAAAATCCAAATACTGCGCGCACGCGCGGGAATCAAGTGCCGCAACGTCGTCGCCGCGGCAAGATATTCTGCTTCACACGCGATTCGATCTTGCCCAATCTCATCACACGCCTCATCGAGGGATTTCCCGGTGAGATATCCAAAAGTTACGCGCAACGCCAAACGTTGCAACGCCGGTAACATCAAGACCTCCATGCCATCATTCGTCACCAGCTTCAGCGCGCGCTTCAACTCATCTACGATGCGTTTTGATTCATCAACCGCACGGTCGCGCAGCGACGCTAATCCTACGACGGCGAACGCGCGTAAAACCTCCGCGCGCTTGCGTTCCCAGTCGCCGCCCTCCGCCGTAAATATCCCCGTCCCTGAAAACGCCTCAAACGCGTGGTACAACGGCGCCTTAGTCGTCGTCCCTCGCAATGCATCCCTCGCTAACTTTGCCTCGCCTATATGCACGAATGGACACGTCCCGACGACGGCGCCGAATGCCCGTCGGCCGCCGCCGTCGCCTCGCGTCGTCTTCGCAAACCTCCCTTCCACCCGCGCGAGCAGCGAGCGCGCAGACTTTTGGTACACCGTCCACAACACCTTCGGTCTCCAAGGCACGGCGCCGACGCCAGCGCGCGCGAGCGTCGCGCGCGCGTGGCACACGCGGGCTAAAGCTGACACCAGGGCGACGACGAGCAGCGCGAGCGCCAGCGATACTGGCGCGAGCGCATGGACGACATCGACAGCGACCGAGGCGTAATCGCGCAGTCGCAGCGCGAGTGACATGACGCCGATGCCGCGCGCGCGTGCGCGAGTGAGTCGCGACCGCGAATGGCGTTTCGTTGCGTTGAGCTCGTTTGTTTTGAGGTTTCAGGGCGCCGAAAAAGCGACGAGACGAGCCAAAGTACGATTCGATGTCGCGCGAAGTACGGCGTGATGTGGTTCGATTCACGCATGCGTGTAAATCTTATTATGTGTGTCATGAATTGTACTACAAGAAATGCGAGCTCGATGACGGACGGACAAGCTGGCGTCGTTATTACGTCGACGCGACTTTTGACTACGACTCGTTCACCAAGCTTTCCTTGATGATCTTTTCCGCCTGAGCGCAAAGCTCATCGGCATCTGTGGATTGAATCGCGGGGTGAACGATGACCTTAATACCGCCATTGTTCAATGCGTATTCTTTACCGCTCGCCATGGCTTCGTGCGCGCCAACGATGGTAACTGGAATGACTGGGACGTTTTCCTTGGCGGCGACACTAAACGCACCCTTCTTAAACGGCGCCATGGTACCGTCGACGCTTCTCGTACCTTCAGGGAAAAACAGTACCGAGCCACCATCCGCCAACATGTCGCGACACTTCTTCAACGTCTCCATTTGTGAACGACGCTCCATACGCTTGAGCGGTACGTGACCGGTGAGAAACATCGACCAACCAACGACTGGAATCAAAAAGTTGCTCGTCTTCGAAATAAACTTGAACGGTCGGCGCAAGTGAAACATAGAATAAATATCCATAAAACTCGCGTGATTAGCCACGTACACCGCAGCCTTGTTGGCTGGCGGTAAGTTCTCTCGACCGCTGACCTTTACCGGGAAGAACAACGACGTCGACACCGTCGCCCAAACGTCGTTCACAAAGCTCAACGCGCTGCGTCGCGTGCGATCAAACACCCAGCAAAACGGAAAAATCAACACCATGATGCAAATCAACGGAATAGCGAGCGTAAACGACGTGGCGAAGAAGGCTATGGCGCGGATCCTCGAGCCCAAGCTCGCGCCGCTCGCGCTCGCGTCTGAACCTCCCGGCGCCGTAGCCGCGCCGCTCGACGCGTACGTCACCACGCTTGCGCGCGCCGTCTCGTGCGTCTTAATCACCGCGCGGTGCGCGCGCGCATTTCGCGCCGCGAGCGCCACACCGCGCGCGCTTCGCGCCTCGCGCGCGATAGACCCATCGGATAGACCCATCGGCGTCGCGTGCGCCCGCGCCGCACCGCGCGGGCGAACAGCGCGCGCGCGGTGCGCCGCGGGAACGACGAAAGACGACGTACTGAGTGCGTGCATGGCGCGTGCTGTGTCTTACTTACGCGCGACGACTGGCGTGCGTGCGCGCGCGACGGAATGTCGCGCCTCAGAACGCCACACGCTCGCTGATATGGGACCAGACGTCGCGCGCACGGCGACGGGCGACGCCGCGGACACCACGCGCTGGCTCGATGGTACGTTCGCGTGCGACATTGATGCGACGCTCGACTCGCGTCGGCTCTCGCGCGCGTCGGCTCTCGCGCGCGTGAGAAGGATTGGTTGGTAATCGATTGTCGCGAGCTGGCGACGGTGATGTTGACGACGACTGACGACGGCGGTGATGACGTGCACGCACACACAGAGGCGAAAAGTATGGTGAAGCAGTACGCCTATCACATGAAACGTGCGGTGGTGCGTGCGATATTCGTGACGATGCGTGCGGCTACGGAGCTCGCGTCGGCGCGCGGATTCTGTTGGATCTCGAAAGCGCCCGACTCGGCTGTACCGTCGACTGACGCCTCGACCGTCGTGATATTCACCTCGCAGGATGACGATAATTTACGCGAAGCGCTTAAGAACGCGTCACTCATGCTCGGCGAGCTGCGAACGATTGCTTTGGCCCCGCGCGAGTACTACGAGCTCTACATCGCCGCGAGCGACGAGTTGACGTATTTGAAGAGCTTTTTTGGGGATAAATCTCGGCACGGTCGATCGTGCATGGAGTTATACGAGCTCGTGCAGCACGCGGGGAATATTCTACCTCGCTTGTATTTGCTAATCACAGTGGGAGCGACGTATGTGGAGAGTGAGGAGGGACGGGCGAGGGACGTGTTGATGGATTTGGTTGAAATGACGCGAGGCGTGCAGCAGCCTATTCACGGGTTATTCCTGCGCGCGTACTTGGCGCAGATGAGCAAGGCGTTATTACCAGATAAAGGCTCGCGCTACGAAGGCAAGGGTGGAAGTATAGATGACGCCGTTGAGTTTTTGTTGCAGAACTTTACAGAGATGAATAAGCTTTGGGTGCGCATGCAGCACGTCGGGCCGGCGAGCGGTCGAACACGCCGCGAAGGCGAACGTCAAGAGTTGCGGGATTTAGTCGGGAAGAACTTATTGGCGATCGCGCAACTTGATGGTGTGGATTTGGATCTGTACCGTGAGCGAGTGTTGCCACGTATTTTAGAACAGGTGGTGAACTGTAAGGATGAGCTCGCGCAGCCGTATTTGCTCGACGTGTTGATTCAAGTGTTCCCAGATGAGTACCATCTGGCGACGTTTACCGAAGTCTTCGCGGCGCTAACGATGTTACGACCAAGTGTGCGCGTTGGTTCAATCTTGAATGCGCTCTTAGGACGATTGTTGACGTATGCCGAGGAAACACCCAAGGCAAAGGTTGAGTTTGAAGCCGCAAACGTCTTTCCGAAATCTTTCGAGTGCTGTCGGGCAGTCATCGAGGCGCACGACGACGTTCCTGCGAAGGAAATCATCGGCATGTACGCTGCGCTCATGGCGTTCGCGAAGAAGTTGCAGATTACCGATGCTGGCACATTAGATGACATTCTACTCGCGCTCGCAGAGTCGTTGGAGAGCAAAGTGCCCATCGTCGATACCGACGCCGTCAAGCAACTCACGGTGTTGCTGACGGATCCGTTGGAGACATGTGACGTGTCTAAAGTGTTGACACTGAACTCGTTCCCAAAGGTGATGGAATTATTAGAACATACATCAAAGTGCGAGATTGCGCTTGGTATCGTGCAGACGTTGGTGAGGAATCGAAGCACGCTCACGTCGACGGCACAAGTCAACGTGTTGTACAAATTCATTGACTGCGTCATCCGTGCCCCCGAGGAAGAAAACGCAGCGATCGCATCGGGGAGCTTTATAGAAGACAAACAGACCGCGGCGCGATTGGCGGAGGAGCAAACCATCGTAGCTCGAGTGGTGCATTTATTCAAGGCACCGGGGGACGATTACGAAATTCAACTCCAAATGTTAAACCAGGCGTACGACATTCTCATGGCGGGCGGACCGCGTCGGATGCGCTATACGTTTCCTGCATTGGTATTTGCCGGAATCGCCCTCGGTAGAGATATCGTGCTTGCCGAACGCGTGGTGTCCACAGCACCAAGTGGCGATAAAGCCGTGTCTGAAGACACTGAAGTTCCCGCAGACGCCAACGCCGAGGATGAGAAAACGGCGGCGATTTCGTTTACGACGCCAATGGAAGTCAAGTCTCCTGGTTTGAAAAAGTCACTACACTTTGTCCACAAAGCTATCACTGCGTTGACTGAAATCGCTGAAAGGCACGAAAAAGCGCTCAAGCTGTATTTAGAAGCCGCACAGCTCGCAGCGGTGGCAAACTTGGAGTCCATAGCGTATGAATTTTTCGAGCGCGCGTTTACGCTCTACGAAGAATCCATCACCGACACCAAAAAGCAAGTCACTTTGCTCTTCATCATCATCGGTACTTTGCACAAAGTCAACGTCTTTGATGCAGAAAGTCGCGAATCGCTCGTGCATAAGACCACTGGATACAGTGCGCGACTGCTAAAAAAACCAGACCAATGCGTCGGCGCGTACACGTGCGCGCACTTGTTTTGGACTGACACCGTCAAGGATTCTGCCTCGGTGGCTTCGTGTTTGAAAAAGTCGGTTAAGATTGCCAACGCCGTTCGCGATACATTTGGAGGCAACGCAACGCATCGCATCGAAGCCCTTGGGCTGTATGTTGGCATATTGAACAAGTATCTGTACTTTTACGACAAGTCCCCAGAGGGATGCACGGCGGTCACCGTGGACACGTTGCAAGCGCTCGTGGATATGATTAATTCCGAGCTCGTCAGCGTCACTGAAACGCGCGGCGACGCCATCAACGCCCTACGCGAAGTCGAGCAGTCCTACGCGAATACCCTAGCGCACATTCGTCAGCAGAAACACAAGCAAGAGGATGGTACCGCGGACAGGTACTCGGCGCTCGTCGTGTGAGACACTTTTGTAACAATACACCACCGCACTTTCGCGCACGCATCATCATGTCACTCGCCTCGCGCGCCGCGTCGTCAGTACCATGCTTGCTCAATGAACGTCGTCGTCATCGCCAGTGCCGCTCGACGACGACGACATCGCTCCTTCGACACGCGTCGGACGTCGACGTCGCGCTCCAAGCCGTCGGGGACAGCCGCGACATCGTACTCACGCTCACCCTTCCACGCGACGTTCCGCGACACGCCGTGCGCGTGAACATTTTCAAAACCAGCATGCGCGTCACAGTCGATGGCATGGATGATGTTGCGCTGGAAGGTGACTTTCCGCACGCCGTAGACGTGGATGGATGCTTTTGGGACAAGGATGAGGCGACGTTGCGCGTGACGCTCGAAAAACTTAACCGCGCAGATGATTGGGGATTAACGCTCGAGCGCGACGTGCCCGCGCCAGGAGACACCACGGTGACGACGAGGTGTTTCTTCGACATAGCGATCAATGGAAAGCGCACGGGGAGGATTGTATTTGGGTTGTTTGGCGCTCACGTCCCAAAGACGGTGGAGAATTTTAGAGCGCTGTGCACCGGCGAGGAGGGGGTGAGTGCGATAAGCGGCAAACCATTGACGTATAAAGGTAATTGTTTTCATCGCATCGTTAAAGGGCTGGCATTGCAGGGTGGTGATTTCACCTTGCAGAATGGTCAAGGCGGCGAAAGCGTGTACGGGTTGACGTTTGAGGACGAAGCGTTTGGGATTCCGCACGACGCGCCTGGGACTTTATCCATGGCGAATCGCGGGCCCAACACCAACGGATCACAATTCATAATCACTAAAGTTCCAACGCCGGGTTTAGACGGCAAGCACGTCGTGTTCGGACGCGTGATTGAAGGCATGGATGTCTTGGACGCGTGCGACGCCGTCGGAACCGAGGGTGGCGGTCCGCTCGGGCAAGTTAGCATCATAGATTGCGGCACGTTGCCGCTTCAAGATTAGCACTTGTAGGTGCAACGCACAAATAATAGTCGTAGCGCATCGTTTAAGATTTCAAATGTCTGTACGGTCGTAAAAATAAAGCGACGCGAACGCCGTCAAAAAAGTACGTTTCTCGCGCCTGCGATTCGTCCTCGGTTAACGCGTGAATTTCATTCCATGAAAATTCATTATCTTGCTTGGATGACGCTTCCTTCACGCGTTTGGGACGGTCAACTAAGATGTACTGTGCGAGATTCCGAAACGAAGTGACGTGAAAGCCGCGCTCGCGAAGCACGGCGTCGTCAAAAAAGAACAAAAACATATTCACCGTGAGCAACGAATTCGCGCCTTCGATATCAATCAAATTTTTCGTCATCAGCAACACGAACAACACGGCTAATATCGACAGCACCGCGGTGAGAACATCTGCTAAATCGCCCCGAGTGAACGTCGGGTCGAGCCCAAGGTAATTCACAAACGCGTGCACGAACAAAAACGCGTACGCCAAAAACATTGGCTTTTGCGTCGCCCACGCGCGAATCGTATGCGTCTTGTCAAACTTTAAAATCACCCCACGCGCACAGCACGTAAACCAAACCACCCGTCGAGCGCCAAACTCCACGCACCACAACGCAATCGAAATCACGAGCGTGAGCTCAATTGCCACCACCCACGGCCCGCGCATCTTTGGAATCATGGACACGATTGGCCCGAGCAAGAGAAACACGAAAACGCCAATATCCACCGCGAGCATGACGCCGCTTCGCGCGTCTCGTTCGGCTTCAATCTTGCATAAATCCCCATTCAACGCACAAAATCGCTCCACGCTCGTCGCCACCTCCATCGTCGTCGTCGTCGCCATGTGTCCCGGTCTACGACACCGTCCTCCACACAATGTGGATATCGATCGTCACGCGCCAAACGCACATCGCTTTACCAAACACCGAAACCAAAACATCATTAAAACACACGCAAAATCAATCAATCAAAAAAAAACAAAAACCATACGACACCAAGGATTCTCAAGTGGTTCCCCACTCAATACTAATTCGGCCCATTGAGGCTTAACTTTCGTGTGCCGATGGGTACGAGTGCTTTGCTCAAGGTATGATCGTATGA
>Ga0181562_10003291_pt1 | contig 11894 bp, 6 predicted proteins | sample 011ome_26_FD_139344 | JGI IMG/M metagenome (GOLD analysis project Ga0181562, IMG submission 139344) | Coastal salt marsh microbial communities from the Groves Creek Marsh, Skidaway Island, Georgia - 011511BT metaG (megahit assembly) | ecosystem: Environmental > Aquatic > Marine > Intertidal zone...
CCGCGCGCCGCGACCCGCGCGTCGCTTCGACGTCAAACTTTTTCGAGACGCGCGACCCGAATTGAATGGCGCGCTTGGCGCGCGCCGCCGCGCGGTGCATGCCGAGCCGGCGCGCGGCGGCGCGGACGAGCAGCTTGTCCCCCCCCGCGTGGCCGCTCAGGTCCGCGACGTCGCACAGAGGCGTCGCCAGGAGACGCGCGGCGACGCCCTCGTCCAGGAACGGGAACCGCGCCTCTCGCCCGCGGTCGCTCACCAGCCGGTCGTCCCTCCCCATGTTCCGCCGCCACAGACGCGTCGCGTCCAGGCGCACGGCGTCGCCGAGCGCCTCCCAGTCGCGCGCCGGCGAGAGACCCTCCGCGGGCCCTTCTTCTTTGGCTTCTTGTTTGGCGCCAGATGACGCCCCGGCGCGGAACGCGGCGCGGTGGCGCGAGTACCCGGCGCACTGCTCGTCCGCGCCCTGCCCGAGCAGAAGCACGCGCGCGCGAGACGCGTACGGGACCCGGACACCGGCGGCGCCGGCGGCCGGGTCATCGACATCGACATCGACCCAGCCTTCCCCCCTGGCGGCGAGCCACAGCGCGGCGCCGATGTTGCGGTCCATCACCGTGCTCGCCGGGCGCAGCAGGCCCGCGAGCCGCGCGGCGGGAACACCCCGCCGGACCTCTTCGACGTCCGCGTCGACGCGCACCAGCCGCCAGTCCCGTTTCGGGAAGAGCGCGCGGAGCTCGGCGACGCCGTCCAGCGCGGCGGCGCGGTCCGGCGATGACCCCCCGTCGAAGCACACGTTGATGAGGTCCACGGCGCGCCCCGGAGGCACGTGCCTGTGCGCCAGCGCCGCGAGCAGCATGCTGTCCACCCCCCCCGAAAACAAGACGCCGATGAACGCGCGCCCGTCCGAGGTTCCGTTCCCGTCGGAGGTTCCGTTCCCGCGCGGCGCCCCTCGCGCGTCGGCGACGCTCAGCGCGACGCGGCGCTCGACGGCGGCGGCGAGCGCCGCCACGAACCCGTCCACCGCGGCGTCGCGCGCGGTGTTGGTGTTTTTCTTTTCGTCGTTCACCTCCGTGTCGCTGGGTTTAGGGTTGTCCTCGGTCAACGCGCGCTCGACCGCCGGGCGCGTCGCGGCGCGCGCGCGGCGGAACCGGCGCAGGCGCTCGGCGAGCGCGCCGCTTCGCGGCGCCGCCGCCGCCCGCTTCGCGTCGGGGACGAACGCGCGTTCGTTTTCTTTTCCCGCCAAAAAACGCGTGTCCACGCAGTACAGCCCGGGCTCGAGCTCCTCCCAGTCGTCTGTTTCGGGGGAGAGGGTGTCTTCGCCGCGCTCCGGCGCGACGGACGACAGGACGAGTCCCGTCGCGCGAGGCGAGGCGTCGCGTCGCGCGTCGCCGGCGGGGCCGGGCGAGAAGACGCGCCGGAGGAGCAGGCTGCGCCGGCCGAAGACGTCGCGCCCGAACCACAGGCGCTTGGACGCCTCGTGCCAGTACGCCAGAGCCCACGGGCCCCGCAGCCGGGCGACGAGCGCGGACGCGGCGAGGCCTTCGTCGTCCGGAGCCCGCGCGAAGACCTCGTCGAACGCCGCGAGCAGCGCCGCGGCGTCGTTCTCGGCGCCGGAGGCGGCTCCGGCGACGCCGCCGAAGATCTCCCCCGAAAACGCGAGGACGTTTCCTCGGACGTCCACGAGGGGAGAGGCGCTCGGGGTGCTGCCGCGGAGCTGGAGCAGGGAGCCGAGGATGTGGCAGTCCCAGTGAGGCGCCCCGTCCCGGAGCGGGCGCTCGTGGGGGGGGACGCCGACGCGTCTGTGCCAAGCCCCTACGCCATCGGGTCCCCTCCTGCGGATGAAGTCGGGAACCGGCGGGGAAGCCGAGCGCGTCCCTTCTTCGCACGCGGACAGGAAGACGAGTATTCCGCACAGCGTGTCTGTCGTGCGCGGACGCCGAGGGGGCGCGGTCGAGCGCGCGCGGCGGCGCCGGAGGATTCGCGACGCTCGCGGCGACCGGCGCGCGCGTGACGAGTGTGGGGGGAAGCGGAAGCGGAACGGTCGAGACGGGACACGCGCGAATCTCACATCCACGGTCGAGGTGTCGAGCATGACTGGCTCCTTTCTAATACGCGCGCCTCTCGACGACTCTCGACGAGCGCTCGACGACGACTAGAACAGCTTCGCGAGGACGGACCCTTCGTCCGCGAAGCGGCTCACGAACAGCCCCAGTAGGAGCAGTGCCCCCGCGTCCGGCAGGATCCGCAGCGGGTTCCGCCGCCGAGAAGACGCGCCTCCCGGCGCGGACAGCCGGTGCGTCGCCGCGCCCGTGTACCCGCGCGCGGCGACGGCGTCGGCGACGGCGTCGGCGGTGACGAAGAGCGACTCGAGCGCGCGGCTGAGCAGCGCAGCGAACGTGTTCGCGGCGCCCCGCCAGCCCAGCGCGTCCCAGTCTATGCCGCGCGCCGCGAGCCCGAGCGAGATGTTGCGCACCTCCTCGAACACGATGCTGGTGAAGCGCAGCGAGAGCAGCAGCGTGAAGACGATCTCATCCACGGGCGCGCGCGCGGCGCGGAGCGGGCGCAGGTACCAGCGCAGGCCCGCCGCCATCGCCTCGGGCGTGGTGGTGCAGAGCGTGAGGTGCGCGGACTGCAGCACGGTGAAGGTGAGGCACGCGGAGCTCACCGCGAGGCGCACGCCCTTGCGCGTGATCTGCGCGGGCCCGAACGAAAACAGCACGTAGCGGTACGCGTCCGCCAGGGGGGGGAGGTCGAGCAGGCCCTCGTCGAGCCCGCTCGGCTCGCGCGGCTGAATCACGGGCGCGACCGAGTCGGCGCCCACCACCGTGAGCAGGAACAGCACGAGGCACAGCCCGATGAGCGACTTGAGCTGCGGGCGCCAGACGCGCGTGGGCAGCGCCAGCGCGGTGAGCGCCGCGAGCGACGCGCAGACGCACAGCTTCTCCTCCGGCGTGCCGTTGGGAGGGAGCAGCAGCAACGCCACCAGCCACGCCTGTTTCACTCGCGGGTCCAGCCCGTGGAACGGCGAGACCGGGCTCGAGACGTACGACCCGATGGGCACCGCGGGGAGCTCGAGGAAGCCGGAGAGCGCGCGCTGCGCCATCGGGACGTCGTCTTTCCCGGACGCGCGTCCGACCACGTCCCGCGCGCTCGAAACGCGCGACGGCGAGAAGCGCGTTCGCGGAAAACGCGCCGAATTCCCACGCCCGCGGGCCTCGCATCGGCGGCGACCGGGCGGTGCGACGCGCGCGCGCGGGGCGGCTCGCCACCCGCGATCGACTGCGCCGACACGCGTTCCGGCCGCCGGACGCGTCGCCGTCGCGATCGACATCGCACGCCCGCACGCCCGCCTCCGTACGTATCTCCGCGCCTCCGGGTCTAAGGGAGGGGAAGGCGAAGAACGCGAAAAAGACGAAACGAAAAAATCACAGGGTCGCCCAAGCCAAAATCCGGACGAAATTTGGGTCGTTCCGCGGGATGCGCCGCGCCGAGCTCGCCCAAATAGTCACCGTCCTGGCCGAAATGCCCATACGGCGGTCCTTTTTTTCGTCATCCAGCGAACACCAGGATACTCGAGTATCCGGAATCGGGTTTTTTCCACGTTTTTTCCCACCTATCGACATTTTCCGTAAGTCGTGCCTGAACATGCTGTGTCTTCTTGAAAAATCACAATATTGTGACTGTTTAGCTGTGGAACCAACGGGTAGCGGATTTAGGTCGGCCCGTTCAGTCGTAGTCACCAGATAATCGCAGTCAGCCAGTGTGCCAGTCATACAAAAATCTTCCGCCTGCCAACCAAAAGACCAACATCTTGAGCGAACGCGCATCCGCATGAGGCAGATCCGGGCGCGCGAGCGACGAGCAGCGAACCCACGAGGGTTGGGTGTTCGACGATGGCTTCGAACGGATTCCAACGCACGTCCGCGTTGCTCAGGACGCTGCGCAGCGCCAATGTGACGAGCGCCCCCGTGACGTGCGTGTCTTTTTAGACGTTCCCCCTTCTCGCCCGGGCGAAACCCTGTTCTCGCGATTTCCCGCGCGACGAAGCGACGGAAGCCGCGCGCGGCGCCTCGCGCGACCGAACGCTCGCCTCGCACGCGCGCACGCTGACCTGTGACACCCCACCCCGTGCGAACAGGCTCGCCCCGAGCGGAACGCGTTCGGTGTCTCTGCAGATCGTCGCGCAGCGCATGAAGTCCGTCGGTAACATCCAGAAGATCACCGCGGCGATGAAGATGGTGGCGGCGTCGCGATTGAAAGGCGCGCAGACCAAGATGGAGAAGTCGCGCGGCATGGTGCAGCCTCTGATCCGCATGCTCGGCGACCAGCCCGGCATCGAGGCGGAGAAGACCATGATCGTGCCCGTGTCTTCGGACAAGGGCTTGTGCGGCGGCATCAACACCACGGTGGTGAAGTACTCCAAGGTTGTGAGCGGGCTGAGCGACGCGAGCACCATGTCCATCGTGGGCGAGAAGGCGCGCGCGCAGCTCGCGAAGGGTGAGGCGGACCACGTGCAGAACGTGATCGTGGACCTTTCCAAGATCCCCCTCACGTTCGCCACCGCGTCGCTGGTGACGGACACCATCCTCGCGGAGGGGGCGCAGAAGCACCAGGTTGTCTACAACCGGTTCCAGAGCGTCATCTCGTTCAAGCCCACGGTGGCGACGCTCTTCTCCTCGGACGAGTACGAGAAAGCCGCCGAGGCGGGCTCGATCAAGTTCGACGAGTACGAGATGGAGGGCCCCGAGCGCTCGGAGTTCCTGCTGGACCTCGCGGAGTTCAACATGGGCGTGGTGATGTACAACGCGCTCCTGGAAAACAGCACGTCCGAGCTCGGGTCGCGGATGCAGTCGATGGAGAACTCCACGAAAAACGCCAAGGACATGCTCGGGAAGCTCACGCTGCTCTACAACCGCACGCGCCAGGCGTCCATCACCACGGAGCTCATCGAGATCATCTCCGGCGCGTCCGCGCTCGAGGGTTAAGAAGTAAGCCGCGTCCGCGAAGAGCGCCATGTAGTATCACTGTTGTCTATTTCGAAAACGACTCGCGCGCATCGTCGAGTCACCAGAGTCTTCGCGCGAGAAGACGGGTTGCTTTTCTAGCTAAGAAGTCGTCGATCTTTCTATCCTCCGAGACGCGCGAGGGACGAGATCGACGAAGCCTCCGGGCGGTGTCGCGAGGAGCGTCATCGCGGGCGCGCGCGACGAGTGTGAGGGTTTTTCATTCGACGAAAACGTCGCATTACAAGCTCCGCCGTCTCATCCGCCGCTCCGCCGTCGACCAAGACGCCGCCGGCGCCGCTTAGCGGTAGCGCTTGAGCGAGATCTTCTGGTTCCGCTTCCAGGTGCCGCGCTTGGAGGGGCGCGCCTTGTTGTAGTTGTGCCCCTTGCCGCCGAGGCCGCGGTACTTGCGGCCGGCGGCGGTGAGGCCGCGGATTTCGCGGTGCTTGTGCACGGGGTTGCAGATCCAGTTGATGCGCGGGTCGTTGCGCACAACCTTGTGCATGGGGTCCACCATGATCACCTCGTAGTACTTGTACACGGAATCTTCGTTGAGCCAGTACGAGTTGAGCACGCGGAGCGCGCCGCAGCGGCGCGCGGCGCGCTCCTCCGCGACCGAGCGCAGGTTGCGCGCGAATTTCAGCTTCTTCACACCCTGGTGCACGGGCTTGCCGTAGCGGATGCCCTTGTTCACGGGCCTCTTGCGGCCGCCGCGGCGCACGCGGGCGCGGTAGACGCAAAAGCCCTGCTTCGCCTTGTACCCGAGGCGGCGCGCCTTGTCCGGGCGCGAGGGGCGCGTCACGCGCACCACGGAGGGGAGCTGGCGGTACTCCCACACGCGCACGCGCTGGAGGAAGCGGAGCACATCGCTCTGCTTCTTCTTCCAGAGCTCCTCGACGTATTTGTAGGCTCCTGATGACGGATGGCGCGACGGATGACGCGATGAGGGAAGACGCGCTCGGTCAGTCGCGAGGACGGCGGACGGCGGCGGTGCGAACGGGAGGGCGCCGCGTCCGAGACCGGGCCCGAGCCGCGCGATCGGGGGAGGTCGGGGTACGGGACACCGCGCGCGCGTCGCGCGCGTGCGCCCGATGGCTTGCGACGGTCGCGTCCGCGCGCGCGCGCCGCGGCCCGGCCGCGCGAGGGCTCGGGAAGAGCTCGCGAAGCGCAGGCGAGAAAAGCGCCGGGCAGTCGCGATGCCGGTCGCGCGACGCGGGGGACGTGCGACGCGAGCGACACGCGACGTCGGGAGACGCCTCGCAGCATCGCGATCGCGCGGGGAAGGGGGAATCGTTACGCACCCATGGTGTTGACGCGGCGCTGCGCGGGTCAAAAGGGCGAGGCCGGCGATGGTCGGGGACATATTCTAGGGTTTGCTAGGTCCTGCTCGAGTCAATTTTACGAGACGGAGAGCTGAGAGGCAAAAAAAAGGAGCATTTTAGGGTCCCTAAAAATCGCCCTAAAATTGCCCTAAAATTTTATGGTGCCCTAAAATCGCCCTAAAATCGCCCTAAAATTTTAGGGTGAGCTTTTTTTGAGCCCGCGCCTTCCTGCGTTCTCATTGGATGGAACACGTCGCGACGCTCCGCGACGGTTTTTTTTCTGCAGCCCGCGGCCCCGCGTGCATTCCGGCGCGCACCGAACACGCACCTCTCGTAGCATCGACGAGAGATCACCATGATTCGCACCACGCTCCTTCGGAGCCTTGCCGGTACGTCCGCACCGCCCGTCCGCGCCTCGCCTCCCTCCCGATCCCGCGCGGCGGCGATCGTGACCGCCGACCGGCGCCTTCGATCGCCTTCGGAAAGCCGATCGCGCGAGATCTGCGTCTTCGACCGCGCGACGCGGCCGCTCGCGTCGCGACGCCCTTTTGCCTCCGGGGCATCGTCTGACCCTCCCCGGTTCGTTTTCCCCGTCCGCTCGCCCTCTTGCCTCCGCGACGTCCGCAGTCTTCGTGCTCTGCGCGATCGCGGGCACCGCGTTCGCTGAGGAGCCCGCGGAGAACCTCGGGACCGTCATCGGCATCGACCTCGGGACCACCTACTCGTGCGTCGGCGTGTACGTCAACGGCAAGGTGGAGATCATCGCGAACGACCAGGGTAACCGCATCACGCCTTCGTACGTCGCGTTCACGGACACCGAGCGTCTGATCGGCGACGCCGCGAAGAACCAAGCCACGAACAACCCCACCCGCACGGTGTTTGACGCGAAGCGCCTCATCGGCCGCAAGTTCTCGGACAAGGAGGTGCAGCGCGACGTCAAGATGTTCCCGTTCAAGGTGGTGGAGAAGGACAGCAAGCCCTGCATCGAGGTCGAGCTGAAGGAGGGCAAGAAGGTTTTCCAGGCGGAGGAGATCTCCGCGATGATCCTGGTCAAGATGAAGGAGACCGCCGAGGCGTACCTCGGCCGCGACATCAAGAACGCCGTCGTCACCGTGCCCGCGTACTTCAACGACGCGCAGCGCCAGGCGACCAAGGACGCCGGCACCATCTCCGGCATGAACGTTGCGCGCATCATCAACGAGCCCACCGCCGCGGCGATCGCGTACGGCCTGGATAAGAAGGGCGAGAAGAACATCCTCGTCTTCGACCTCGGCGGCGGTACCTTCGACGTCTCCATCCTCACCATCGACAACGGCGTCTTCGAGGTTGTCTCCACCAACGGCGACACGCACCTCGGCGGCGAGGACTTTGACCAGAGGATCATGGAGTACTTCATGAAGCTCATCAAGCGTAAGCACGGCAAGGACGTCTCCGGCGACGTCAAGGCGGTGCAGAAGCTCCGCCGCGAGGCTGAGCGCGCCAAGCGCTCGCTCTCCAACCAGCACCAGGTCCGCGTCGAGATCGAGTCCCTGTTTGACGGCGAGGACTTCTCCGAGCCCCTCACGCGCGCGCGCTTCGAGGAGCTCAACAACGACCTGTTCCGCAAGACCATGGGCCCGGTGAAGAAGGCGATGGAGGACGCGGGCATGAAGAAGTCCCAGATCGACGAAATCGTGCTCGTCGGCGGCTCGACGCGCATCCCCAAGGTGCAGTCCCTGCTCAAGGAGTACTTCGACGGCAAGGAGCCCAACAAGGGCGTGAACCCCGACGAGGCGGTTGCGTTTGGCGCCGCCGTGCAGGGCGGGATCCTCAGCGGCGAGGGCGGCGACGAGACCAAGGACATTCTGCTCCTCGACGTCGCGCCCTTGACGCAGGGCATCGAGACCGTGGGCGGCGTGATGACCAAGCTCATCCCCCGCAACACCGTGATCCCCACGAAGAAGTCGCAGACCTTCACCACCTACCAGGACAACCAGCAGACCGTGCAGATCCAGGTTTTCGAAGGCGAGCGCGCCATGACCAAAGACAACCATCTGCTCGGCAAGTTTGAGCTCACGTCCATCCCGCCTGCTCCGCGCGGCGTGCCGCAGATCGAGGTGACGTTCGAGATTGACGCGAACGGCATTTTGAACGTCGGCGCCGAGGACAAGGGCACCGGCAAGGCGGAGAAGATCACCATCACCAACGACAAGGGCCGCCTGTCCCAGGAGGAGATCGAGCGCATGGTCGAGGAGGCGGAGGAGTTTGCCGAGGAGGACCGCAAGATCAAGGAGCGCGTCGACGCGCGCAACTCGCTCGAGACGTACGCGTACAACATGAAGAACACCGTCTCCGACAGCGACAAGCTGGCGGACAAGCTGGAGGAGGACGACAAGTCCACCATCGAGGAGGCGATCAAGGAGACGCTCGACTGGCTCGACGATAACCAGGACGCCGAGAAGGAGGAGTACGAGGAGAAGCTCAAGGAGATTGAGGGCGTCTGCAACCCCATCGTGTCCAAGGTGTACCAGCAGGGCGGCGACGACGACGCCGACTCGTACGGCGACGACGACGACGACGACGACCACGACGAGCTGTGAGCGCCGTCGTCGGGAAACGCGTCTCGTTCGAAGGCTGGCGAGAGCGAGAGAGGGCAAAGAACGAGCGCGTGCGTTCGTTCGACCCCCGTCGCGTCGGCGACGGTTCCCGCTCGACTCGAGCGCGACAAAAGCGCGTAGGACGACGGCGCGCCGCGATTGAAAAAACAAGCCGTCTCTCGCTACCTCTTCCCGTCTTCGCCCAAACACGACACGAGCGCGTGCATGTCGTCTATCACGGTCGTGTGCCCCCGCGCGATTGATGCCATCGACCCGGGGTTTCTCCCGACCAAAACCACGCGACACGCCACGCTCGACGCGAGCGCCGCGCCGGCGGCGTCGTTTTTGTCCACGTGCACGTGCGGGTCGATTTGTTTGAGCGCCGACACGAAGCCCTTGCGAGTCGACGCGTGCACGACCGAGACGTCGTGGGGAGACGTCCACAGCTCCGCGTGGCTTTCCACCGTCTCCACGATGTGCACGTCGAACATCGTCGCCAGCTCCTCGATGGGGGACGTGTCGTCGCCCAAACACGAGGTGTTGATCGTCAACCTCTGCTTGGTTCTGGACGGCGCGACAGCCGGTCCTCCCCTGACGCTCGGTCGAGCGCCTCCGGCATCCGGGGACGGACGAAAGAAGATGAACAGGAGAAGAGATACGATCAACAGCCACGCCAGCATCGCGCCGTTCTCATCGAACGTCCTAACGCGTCGACGCCCTTGACGTCGCGGGAGTCGTCTCGTCGAGGCGGACGACGAGCGCGGTTCACAATAGCTTGCATGCAGCACTTTTTTTTTAGCTTCGTGTTAGTTTTCACTCGGCGTCGGTGCAAGCATCCTGTCTATGATCGAAGCGCTCCGCTCGGTATGTCGTGATGTTTGCGGCCCCGCGGGGACGTCCGCGGTCGTGCGAAGCGACAGCGGCTCCGGAGTGACTCTGACCGCCTGCGGGAGCAGACTTCTCGGTGCTTTCGCCGAGCACCCCGTTCCCGGTGTCGTGGTACAGAACACGTGCGCCGCGCAACAAGCGATCTACGGTGAGGGAGGGTTGACCTCCACCATCCTGGCGTGCACCCTCATACGCCTGACATCGGAGCTCGGAGCTCGCAGGCGCACGGATCATTTGCTGCTCGCGGACACGTTCCAGCGGTGTCTCGGATGGTGCTACGAGTGCCTGGAGTCGACGTCCGGCGGGACCCCCATCTTTTTTCGCGTCCCGTTCCGACGCGGAGGCGACGACGAGGAGGCGTTCGCCGCGCTGGCGCGAACGGTGCTGTTCCCCAAACTCCTCGCCGTGTCCGACGCTCGCGCGATGGACGCCATCGCCGACGCGCTGGTGCGGTCGTTCGTCGCGGACGGAGACGCGGACGAAGCGACGAAGCTCGACCGCGAGGGGTTCGTCGACGGTTTGCGGGTTTTGGAAGTGGTCGGCGCGCCGCGCGAGTGCGCGCGGCGCGCGCCGGGCGTGTTCATCGCGAGAGCGCCGGTGATGGATTTCGACTTCGCGCGGCTCGCGGGAAACGAGGCGGGGACCCGCTCGGCCGGTGGCCGCGTGCTGATCGTCGCGGAGTCGATGCGCCTTCCGTCGGGCCCCGAGCGGACGCGCCGAGCCGCCGCCGCCGCCGAAATAGCGCGCGCCTGCGAGACGCTCGGCGTCCGCGTCGTGCTGTGCTCGCGCGCCGTCGACAGACACCTGCAGCAGCTCCTGGCCAGGAGGGGCGTTTTGCCGTTGGAGCGCGTCCCCGCGGCCGACCTGGCGGCCGTCGCGCACGCCACCGGCGCGAGGCCCCTGGAGCAGTGGGCGACGTCCGCGACGGGCGAATGCGAGACGCGCGCGAAAACCTCCGCGTCGTACGCGGCGGAGTGGGCGCCGAGGGTCGGCGCGTACGAAGGCGTCGTTCCGGCGACGCTCGAGGGAAACCCACCCGTGAAGTACGTCAAGATGCGGGGCAGCGCGCGCGCGCTCGACACGCTGCTGCTCTGCGCGCCGACGGTCCCGGAGATGGAAGAGCTCGCCGCGGTGGTCGCGTCGGCGCGGCGGGCACTCGCGCGGCTGGCGGCGGAACCCGACGCGGTCGCGGGGGGCGGGGCGGTGGAGACGGCGCTCGCCGCGCGCGTGCGCGCGCGCGCGGCGGAGGAGAGGCGCGTTCTTTTTTCGGAGAGGAGCTCGAGAGAGGCCACGCTCGAGTCGGAAGCGGTCCACGCGTTCGCCGCCGCGCTGGAGGAAACGGCGGTTCTGAGCGGCGCGGAAGCCGATGAGCGCCGCGGAGCTGAAGAGCGCCGCCGTCTCCGCCGGCTTTTCCCCGGCGCCGTCGCGTCCGTCCTCGAGAGTTTTCGCCAAGACGAGCATTCGCCGACGCTCTCGCGGAATCCGCCGCGGGGCCCCCTCGAGGGGCGGCTCGATCGGAGCCAGCCCGTGGAGTCTCTCGGTGCGAAGATGGAAGGCATTCGAAAAGCGGTCGAGGTGGCGTGCGTTGTGTTAAGAACCCACGCGGAGTAAAAAGACCGCGGTTTAGTCTTAGAGGTTCCGTAGCGACGAGCTCCGGCTTTTCTAACTCTACTTTCAAAAAAGTGAAAAGCGACGGAGCGACGCCGCGCGCGCGCCGACCCATCACCCCCCCTTGACTTCATCTAAGAACGCGTCGAGGCCGAACGGGTCTTCGCCACCGCCGCCACCACCGCCACCGCCACCGCCGCCACCGCCGTGCCTCTGGAACTCCACCGGTCCGGAGGCGCGCCCGGCGTCGCGCGCCGCGCCGTCGGCGTCGGCGGCGTCGGCGGAGGGCTTGTAGATCCCCCCCCCCTTGTCGTTGAACAGCGGTTTGTCGTACACGTCGTACGCGTCGTCTCCGTGGAACCCGCTCCCGATGCCCGCCTCCTGGTCGAACAGACGCTGGTCGTACGCGTGTTCGCCCGCGGCGCCCGCGGCGACGTTGCTCTGCCCGAGCGCCATTCGCTCGCTCACGTCGCGGTCGCGGTCGCGCGCAATTTTGCTCCGCTTCC
>Ga0181562_10003293_pt1 | contig 11894 bp, 6 predicted proteins | sample 011ome_26_FD_139344 | JGI IMG/M metagenome (GOLD analysis project Ga0181562, IMG submission 139344) | Coastal salt marsh microbial communities from the Groves Creek Marsh, Skidaway Island, Georgia - 011511BT metaG (megahit assembly) | ecosystem: Environmental > Aquatic > Marine > Intertidal zone...
GGACGGCGTGGACCTGAAGCTGAGCAAGGAGGTGGAGACCAAGGCGAGCGTGAAGTGCGGGACGTTCGGCGCGAGCGGCCTCGCCGAGCGGCACCTCGCCACGGGGAACTTCGAGGGCTACCTGCAGCTGTACGATTTGGAGCGCGCGGACGCGCCCGTGATGGACGTCAAGGCGCACACGTCCATCGTGAACGCCATCGACGGCTGCGGCGGCGCGCACAGAGGGTACGGCGCGCCCGAGCTGGTGACCGCCGGGCGGGACGGGTGCGTGCGCGTGTGGGACGTGAGGCAGAAGGACGCGCCGGTGGCGTCGTTCGAACCCGCCGACGGCGTCGCCGCGCGCGACTGCTGGTCCGTCGCGTTCGGGAACGCGTTCAACGACGACGAGCGGTGCGTGTTGGCGGGGTACGACAACGGCGACGTGAAGCTGTTCGATCTGCGGACGGGGACGGTGCGGTGCGAGACGAACGTGGGGAACGGCGTGTGCGGCGTCGAGTTTGACCGCAAAAACATCGCCATGAACAAGTTCGCGGTGACGTGCCTCGAGTCCCAGTTCTCGGTGTACGACGCGCGGACGCAGCACCCCACGGCGGGGTTCGCGTGCGTCACGGAGAAAACGCCGGTGGGCGCCACCGTGTGGGGCGCGAAGCACCTGCCGCAGAACCGGGAGGTGAGCATGGTGCTCGGCGGCGACGGGACGCTGATGCTGTACAAGTACCGCTACCCGGACCAGCGCGTGGTGAAGGACGCCGACGGGCGCGAGATGGGGGTGGCGGGCGCGATGGACCTGCTGAACAAGCGCAACGTCAGCACGCAGCCCATCTCGTCGTGGGACTGGTCGCCGGACAAAGAGGGGCTGGCGGTGTGCGGATCGTTCGATCAGCAAATACGCGTCGTGATCGTCACCAGGCTGAACAAAGTCTGATCGAAGACGCGCGCGAGTCGAGTCGTTTTTTTCAAGGAGCGTACTACGAAAAGGTGTAGCTACGTATGTATCTCGCGACCCGCGATCAATTCCCGGGGGACGCGCCTCCCCCCCCGGGGGCCGCGGCTGACCTCTGCAACATGAACTGCTCCATCATCTTCGCCAGCATCTCCGGCGAGATCTCCGGCGGCGGCGCAGGCGCGGGCGCGTCGCCGTTCGGCTTTCCGGCCATCGCGCCCAGCAGTTGCGCCACCATCTCGGGCGTGACCATTGACTCGAGCGCCGCCATCTGTTCCGGGGAGACGCTCCCGAAGGACCCGCTCGGAGACGCGCCCCCCGCACCGAACGCGCTGTGCGCCGCGCGCGCGTCCCGGTCGAAGCGGCGCTCGTTGTCCGCGTGCCGGTACTTGGCGGCGGCGTCCGCCGAGGTGCCCGACTTGGACAGCACGGCGGAGAAATCCGCCAGCGTCATCGCGCGCTTCCGCCGCGTCATCGGGTCGCTTCGCCCGCCCGCGCCGCCGTCCTGCGCCTCCTCCGCGTCGAAGAACTCGTCCAGGTCGCCTTCCAGGTCGTCCACCCCGGAACCGACCACGGGGTTCCCGCCGCGCGAAGCCGCCTGCTTCTTCAGCGCCTTCCCGAGGCGCGCGCTCTGCCGGGCGAGCGCCGCCGCGCGCTCCGCGTCCAGCAAGTCTCGAATCGGGCCGTACGCCGCCTGCTTGCACAGCTCCTTCAGGTCGCTCCCGCTGTACCGCTCGGTGGCGCGCGCGATCTGGAACACCGGCGCGTTGGGTGCGGGCCCCAGGAATCCGGGCGCTAGCGGCTCGCTCCGCAGGATGACGCTCAGGATATCCACTCGTTGCGCGTAGTCGGGCAGACCCACCTCGAACGAGCGCGGCAGTCGGCGCAGGATGGCGTCGTCCACCTCCCACGGCCGGTTCGTCGCCGCGAGCACCATCACGCGCGCGTGCTCGTTCGTCTGGAACCCGTCCCACATGGTCATGAACTCAGTCTTCATCGACGTGTTCGCTTCGTGCTCGCTGTTTTTCCGCGCGCCCAGGAACGAGTCCACCCCGTCGATGAAGATGATGCTCGGCTGCAGCTTCCACGCCAGCGAAAACACCGCCGCGACGAGCTTGTTGGCGTCGCCGAACCACTTGCTCTGCAGCGTGGACGTGCGCACGTTGATGAAACACGCGCGGCACTCCTTGGCGAGCGCCTTGGCGAGGAGCGTTTTGCCCGTCCCCGGGGGGCCGTACAGCATGCACCCCTTGACCGGCCGGAGCAGGTTGCCGCCCGCGAAGAGCTCGGGGCGGAGCAGCGGCAAGATGACGATCTCCTGCAGCGCGCGCTTGGTCTCGCCGAGCCCGCCGATGGAGTCGAACGTGGTGCTGATTTCCATCGGGTTCGCCACGTCGCACGCGATGATGTCCTCGTACTGGTTCGTCACAATGTTGGGTCGGCCCAGGCGACGCGCGATCTCCTTCTTCTTCGCCGCCGCAGCCTCGCGCGCGGCGCGGTTGGGATCCAGGAGCTTGTACGAAAAGTGGAGCGCGACGGCGGCGAGGCTCGCGGCGATGGTGCCCGCCAGGAGCTCCACCAGGATCTCCTGGCCGCCCATGCGCTGTCCTCCCCCGCGCGGCGCCATACCTCTCTGCTGGCCCATGCAGTCGGGGCGTGCCCTGAAGTGTGAGACGGGGGAGGAGCGCGAGGTCTCCTCGTTCGGTTTCGCGAGAGGCGAACGAGGCGCGCTCCGCGGCTCTCGTTTCGTGCGGTTTCGGAGTGCAGCGCTGCTGCTAATTTACAAAATCGAAAGACTGCGGTCTCTATGAAACAAGTCGTAGAAACGTGACCACGAGACGGCCGCCAGTTTGCCAAGCTGGAAAAGATCTGATCGACGGAATCGACGATCCCGTCTCGACGTCGCCTTGGGGCGCACTTCGCGAAGCACCGCGGCGCGGTTTCGTCCGAGGACGCCGTCCTTCGCGACACCACACGGAGAGACGCGGCGTTTCGTTTCCCGACACGAGGTCGAGTCCGTCGAGGTGGACGTGCAGGTGCGAGACGCGCGCCTGAGATCGCGACTCGCTCGTCGCTGAACCGACGCCGAAAAAACCCTACGCGTCGTCCCCGCCGAGGCGCGCACGGCGGATATGGGTCTACGCGATTTGCTCGGCGTCGGCAAGCGCTCGGAGGCGAAGAAAGCCGCGGAGGTGAGCTCGTCCGTGAACGTGCTGTCGGATGACGCGCCGATGAGCAGCGGGATCGACGAGCCCGTGTCGTCCGGATTCGCGACGCCCGCGGCGATGGCGGGAGACCTGGGCCGCGTCGCGCCGCGCGGCGCCATCGCGAACCAGCCGTACAACCCGTACACCGGGCTCGGGGGGCCGTTCGACCCGAACATGTCCAAGGCGCTGTACAGCCTGAGCGACTCGCCAGAGTTCCTGTTCGACGAGGAGCGCTCGATGAAACGCAGGAGCTGGAGCGAAAATCTCACGTTCCTCACGGGGCTGGGGTACCTCGGCGGCACGCTCGCGGGGGGGGGCGTGGGCGCGTACCAGGGCTTGATAAACAAACCCGCGGGTGGCATGACCGAGAGCAGGCGGTTGCTGCTGAACCGCGTGCTCAACGCGGGAGGCGCGCGGGGCGCGGCGCTGGGAAACGCCTGGGGGTGCATCGGTCTGTACTACGCCGCCATCGAATCTCTCGTCGGCCATTACGCGGACCAGGAGTACCCCGCGCTCACCGCCATCGCGGCGGGCGGCGGCGCCGGGTCGCTGTACAAGAGCATGCAGGGTCCGAGGGCGATGGCGGTGTACGGCGTGGTGGGCGCGGGTCTCTCCGCGGCGAACCAGATCGGACAAGCCGTCGCGGGAAGGTAGAGTAGGAAAACGCGCGTCGACGCGCGTAGACGCGACGACGACGAAAGTGTTCACTAAAAAAAAAACGACACATTCTTTTCATTCGGTGGCGGATTCGTCATTCGCGCGTCGAGACGCGCGCCGTCGTTCGCGACGCGGACGTCGCGCGACGTCCGCGGCTCGCTTCACCCCTCGCTTCAAAAAGTATCGCGATAAAAATCACTCGCGTGTCACCACTCGCTGGGTTGCACGCCCATCGCGAGGCACTCCTCGAGAAACGCCCCCAAAAGCCTCTTCACCGAGACGCGGTACGCCACCGCGACGGCGAACTGCTCGGCGCTTTCGAGATCCGACTCGTCCTCGTCCCCGCGGGACGTGTTCGCCAGCTCGCGGAGCGTCGCCTCGTCCTCCTCGAGGCTCGTGGGGAACTCCGCGAGCATCTCCACGCACCGCGCGGCAGCCTGGCCCAGCGCCGCGCGGTCCACCGCCATTCTTAAATCCTCGTCCTCGCGCTCGACCGCTCCGGCGGCGCTCGGCGTCGGCGACGCGTCGTCCATCGCGACGTCGCGACACGCCTCCGCCCACAGCCCGCACGGCGCGTCGCCGTGCCACACGAACGTGCTGTGCCCTATGTGCGGGACGTTCTGGTCGCGCAGCGCGCCGAGCGTCGCGCCGTGCGCGTGCATGAGCCGCAGGCACCCGAGCAGGTGCGCGGCGGCGGCGACGCCGCCCGGGCGCACGGCGAGCGGCGCGTCCACCGCCAGGGCGCTCCACATGACGGCTTCGCGCTCCATCGCGAGCGCCGCGTCGCGGTTGGCGTCGCGGGACAGGTACCGGTCATCGTCCAGGATGTCCTGCATGTCCGCGTACAGCCGCACGAAGTCGCCCGCGTTGGGCGCCGGGAAGAAGCCGTACGACGCCAGAAGCTCCGCGCTCGTCTCGTGGCCGTACGTGATGAACACCTCCTCTCCCTCCGCGTACCGCCAGATGGAGCGCATCTCGAAACGCGCCGAGGCGTCGAAGCCGAGCGCGTCGTCGTGCGTCACCGACCACGGCTCGCCGCTCCGCGCGTGCGCGTTCGCGCGCGGAGGCGCGTTCGCGTCGTCGTTCGTCTTCTCGTCGTCGGCGCATCTCTCCGCGGCGAGCGCGGCTTGCAACACGGCGTCGGTGTTTCTCGCCTGCGCGGGCGACTCGGGCTTGTGGTTGAACAGGTCCGCGAACGGCACCAGGGCGCGCGCGGTGCCTTCCGGGGTGGTCACGCTGAACGACCTGGAGTGCACCATCGAGAGCGCCCACAGGATATCCTCCTTCGTGTGCGTCGCGTCCGCGCGCCTCGTCGCGCTCGCCTCGAACTGCAAACGCAGCGCGCGCGTCTCCTCGACGGCGTCGGCGTGCTGCAACTCGTCTACGTTGCGCTCGGTCCAAAACGCCGCCGCGCCGGTGCTGGAGGGCAGCATCGGGCGGTACGCCCGCCACACCGAGACGCGCTCATCCTCCGGCGCGTCCGCGCCGCCACCGTCCAGGACCCTCAGCAGCTCGAGCGCCAGACGCAGGTCGTCGGGGTCGTCGTGGCCGCCCTCGAACACGTGCACGGTGTGTCGCCACGGGACGGACAGCAGCAGGTCCCCCTCGTCGATGGGCCGCAGCGCGACGAGCCCGCGCCCGCACGCGGTCTCGCGCACGGCCACGGGCACAGAACCGGGCGGGAAGCGCGCGTCGAACATGGCCTTCGCGTCCTCCGTGCTCACGGCGTACTTCTCCGCGCAGGGCGCGGCCGCCGCGCCGCGCCGGCGGACGCGCTCCGCGCGAGCCGTCCGGAACGACGCGTGCTGACGATGGCTCACGCGTGCCACGCGGTGCGCGGAGCCGACGCGCCGGGCGGCGCCCAGGCCGCGGCCGGACGAAGACGCCGAGACGCGACGCACCGCCGCTTCGAACGCGGGCGCCGACATCGTGCCCGTCGCGCGCGCGCGTGTCCCGCGCGGGGAGGTGTCCGAACAAGATAACAAAAGGGTGCCGAGGTGCCGAGGTGCCAAGGCGTATTCGCGGTTGCCAACACCTCTGAGTCGCGCGCTGCGTAATCCGACAGATCCGCTCTCCGAGGTTCGGGGCGACGTTTTCGTTTTTCCGCTTCCGCGTGGAAAAACCTGGTCGGAGACCCCCGCTTCTTTCAAACACGCTCTCGGCGTCTCGAGCCGGACGAACGAAAGCACTACGACCGAAGCGTGGAGTGATGGCGAGTGAGAAGTGTCGCGTGTGATCGCGCTGTCGTGTGTGTGAGTAACACTCGTTCGCGCGCGAATGAAATCGCGCGGAAAAGACGCCTCGTCGCGAACGCGCCGCTCGTCTCGAGAAAGCCTCGCCTCGCCTCACTGCTCGTCGCCGTGGTCGCTCGCCATGATGCCCGGGCCCGCGGGGGACCGCGGCGGGAGGTCGGAGACCACCCCACCGGCGCCGTCGACGTCCATCGCGGCGCCCTCGGCGGGCGCGGGCGCGGCTCCCTCGGCGGCGGCGTCGGCGCCCGCGTTTTCGGGCGCCTCCGCGACGGCGGCGTCTCCCAGTTCCGCCTTTTCGTCCGCCTTCTCGTCCTCCGCCTTGACCGCGGCGGCGTCGGCGCCACCGTCTTCTTTGCCCTCCGCCGCCTTCTTCTCCTCCTCGGCGTTCCCGGCGGCGGCGCCCGCCTCGGCCGCCGCGCCGTCGTGCCGCGACGGCTTGTCGTCCCTGTCCCCCTCGTCGGGTTCGACGCCGTCGGGGTGCGCGCGGCGCGCCGCCTCCGCCTCGGCGCCTCCCCCCTTCGCGTCCGGGTCCTCCTTGATCTCCATGGCGTCCTGCGTGATGGCGTCCGGCGGGACGTCGTGGAACGGCACCGAGGGCTTGGGCGGGATCTTGGAGAGGTTCTCCAGGATGCGGTTTCGCACGCCCTCCAGGTACTCCGGCGTGTTCTGGTTCTCCATGTTCGAGGGCTGGATCTGCAGCGCGTGCGTCGGGCCGAAGTACTCGGAGTAGTCGTTGACGGGCATCTTGTCCTCCAGCTCGTGCCCGAGCAGGCAGCCCGTCTCGTACGTCCAGCAGCGCGCGACGTTGCGGATGGTGTACCCGCCGCCGCCCAGCACGAGCAGCGGCACCTGGAAGGTGGTCATGTACTTGAGGCACTCGGCATGCCCGCGGATGGACAGGTTGAAGCACCCCAGGCGGTCGCCGGTCAGGGAGTCCGCGCCGGACTGGAACACCACCGCGTCGGGCGCGTACATCTCCATCACCTTCGCCATGATGGGCTTGAAGAGCAGGTTGTACGACTCGTCATCGATGCCGTCCTTCAGGGGGACGTTCACGGAGTAGTACTTGCCCTTGTGCTGGCCGACGTCCTGCAGGTGCCCGGTGCCGGGGAAGTACTCGCCGAACTTGTGGAAGGACACCGTCATGACGCGGTCGGTGGTGTAGAAAGCCTCCTCGACGCCGTCGCCGTGATGGATGTCGATGTCGATGTACAGCACTCTTTGGTGCACCTTGAGCAGCTCGAGGATGGCCAACACGATGTCGTTGACGTAACAAAAACCGGAGGCTTCGTTTTTCTTTGCGTGGTGCAAACCGCCCGCCCAGTTGATCACGGTGTCCGTCTGCTTGTGGTTCAGACGCACGGCGCCGCCCACTGAGCCGCCGGTGTAAATCTGGCAGAAGTTGAACAAACCGTCGAAGACGGGGCAGTCCTCCGCGCAGTTGAACCGCTTCAGCTGGCGCATGTGCTCGTGCTGGTTATCGGGGGTGATCAGCCGCAAAAACTCCACGTACTCGTCGCTGTGGAACTGCGTCATGTCCTCCGCGGACGCCAGAGCGGGGCGGAAAAGCTGCGCGGCGCGGAGCGGAGCGGGACGGTGGGAAAGGAACGAAAATCGTCAGTATGTTTGTCGCTCGCGGCGGTCGCGCGAACTCGGCGCGAACCCGGCCCTGACGCGTCTTCCCGGATGAAAAAAACGAAACTCTTGCGATCCAGCCACTTGCAAACAGTCGGGAAATGTCGGGGCTCGATTCGACCGACGCGCGGGAATCGGTTCGGAAAAAACCAGGGTTATCGACCGTGCGTCGTACCTCCATCTCCTTGTAGATGCCATAGTGGAGCAGGAGGTTGTGGGTCATGCGCACGCGGTGGGGCTTCATGGGGTGCCCCTGGCCGTAGTAGAAGTTGCCCACATCAGGGTCGTAGAAGTACGAGATCTTCTGCTTGCCCGCCATCGTTCAAAAACGTTCGCGGCGCCAAGCCGAACACGAAGAAACTCTGTTGACGCAGGAGAGAACAAGATTGGTCAGGTTGTGCGGGACGTGGCGGGGAAAGCGCGCGGGGGCGAAGACGTGAGGGGGTCCCGAAGCGCGTCCTTGGCCGGCGGGAAACGATCCTGCCGCCAGACGAGCGTGACGTGCGCGGCGCGTCGCGGCGCGCGCCCCGCCGGATCCGCGACGCGATCCCGCCGCGACCGGCTGCAGGAGACGGGATCAATTTCCCCGCTGGCACACCGGGGTAGGGAGGGCAGCCGACGGACAGGGATCGGCGGTTCGATCGGTCGCATCGGTAGTGACGGGACGTACCTTTCGCCGGACGATCCCGAAAACGTTCCGGTGATGGAGACGAACAAGACAGGCGGTCGCGTGCGTGCCGCGCGCGCCTCGTGTGCCGCGCGGGGTCCCGCCTGTCTACCCTCAACAAATCTCGCGCGTTCGTTCGTTTCACCAAGTTTCGCGCCTATACCCCGCGCCCGAAGCGCGGAGTTTCGCGTTTGACCGCGCGCCTTTCGAGCGGCCGTCGAAAACGCGTTCCAAAGGTGAAAGTGCGTTTTTGAACCTGGATGATACGTTTTTGGCGAGCGGCACCGCCGTTGACAGAAAAGCGAAGTTGCAACGGCTGCTGGGAGAAACCGCGTTCGGGTGAGAACGCCGGAGACGCGCACTGCAGGGCGCGTCGAGCGTCGCGCGCCGAGCGAGGGGCGCGCGTGTACTGAAGCGGCTCCGCGTGGATCAATAGCGTCGATCCAGGGTCGCGATGTCCAAGGTGGAGCCGGTACGTCCCCGTCTCCGAAGAGGCCGGCGCCGATGTTGACTCGAGCGTCTTCGGCACATCGCACATTTTCCCGGCAGCGAAAGCGTCCCGGGGTAACGCCGCTGAGCGCGCCTCCGCCGCTTCTGCGGCCACCGCGCGCGGCGTCCACGGTGCTGGCGTATCGTGCCATCGCGTTCTCCGCTCGGAGACCGCGGAGGACCGTCGCGACCCGCGTGGTTCCCCCGCGACCGTCGCGCGATGCGAACGCGATTGGCGTTCGTCTAGGCGCTCCGAAGGATTTCGTCTCACGCCCGCGCCACCCTCGACGCCGCCGCCGTCTGACCCTCTTCTTCGTCTCCTTTCACGCGCAGGCGCGTCCCCCTCCTCCCCCCCCGGGGGCGTGGGAGGACAGCGACAGCGACGGCGAGATGCGTTTCGCGGACGACCGCGAGCGCCGCGAGTTCGAGGAGGGCGAGAAGAAGCTCGACTCGATCCTGAGCAAATACGAGGCGTCGCCGTATTTGCTCGACCCGCGGTCGCGGATGATGCGGCGGTGGGACGTGCTCATCGCGGTCGCGCTGGTGTACACCGCCACGGTCACGCCGTACGAGGTGGCGTTCCTGGACACGAAGAGCAGCGCGCGCATGACCGCGGACGCGGCGACGTTCCCGGTTTACCTGATAAACCTGCTCGTCGACGTCACGTTCTTCGTCGACCTGCTGTTCAACTTCAACCTGATGTACGCGGACGACGGCGCGAGCGTCGGGCTGTACGTCACGGACCGGCGGCGCATCGCGCGGCGGTACCTGCGGGGCTTCTTCGTGGTGGACCTGCTCTCGGTGATTCCGTACCACGAGATGGAGATGGGGGGGCTCAAGGCGCTCAAGCTGCTCAGGCTGCTCCGGCTGTTCAAGCTGCTGCGGATCCTGCGCTCGGGGCGCATCCTTAAGCGGCTGGAGGACTCCGTCGCCGTCGACTACAACGTGCTTACGCTGTGCAAGTTCGTCACCGGGACGCTCATGATCGCGCACTGGCTGGCGTGCATGTGGCAGCTCCTGGCGCGCACGAACGGAAGCAAGGACGACTGGGTGGGGTTCTACTACGCGAGCTTCGTCGAGGCTGGTCAGTATTCCGAGTGCCACGCGGGGAGCGCCGACCGCGCCGAGTTCCTGGCGTGCCTCGAGCTCGGCCCGTACGACATGTACGTCAGCGCGCTGTACTGGGCGATCGTCACGATGTCCACCATCGGCTACGGCGACATCGTGCCCACCACCACCGGCGAGCGCTTCTACATCATCTTCGCCATGCTCATCGGCACGTCCGTCTTCGCCTACGTCGTCGGCTCGGTGTGCGGCATCGTCGCCAGCATGGACAAGAAGAGCGCCGAGCACCACGACCTGATGGACACGCTCAACGCGATGTCGCGCGAGCTGCGGCTGGGGGAGGCGCTGCAGATGCGCCTGCGGGACTACTTCAGGTACAAGCACACGTCCACGAACATGGATGAGTGGCACACCATGCTCGAGCGCATGTCGCCCAGCCTGCGCGGCGAAGTCGCCATGCGGCAGTGCGGGAAGTGGATCAACAACGTGCCGTTTTTCCGCGGCGCGCCGGACCTGTTCGTGGTGGACGTCGCGCTCAAGCTCAAGAGCGTGACGTTCCCGCAGGGCGAGGAGATCGTGCGCGCGGGCGCGCTGTCCACGCGCCTGTACATCGTGGAGCGCGGCGTGGTGGGCGGGAAGGGGCGCGTGTTCACCTCGGGGAAGACGTTCGGCGAGGAGGTTTTGAACGGCGGCGAGGCGCCCACGGCGTTCACCGCGCGCGCCATGACGTACTGCGACGTGTTCGCGCTGGAGGGGAGGGAGATCGCGGAGATCGCCTCGGCGTTCCCGGTGATGCAGACGCGCCTGCGGGTCGCGGGGTGCCGCGGGATGATGAAGGACGCGATGGTGGCGGTGGAGCACGCCTGGAGGCAGGTGCTCAGGGGGCACAGGCGCGCGCCGGAGGTTCCGGAGACGCTGCACGAGGACGCGTCCCTCGAGGACGTCGCCGTCAAACGGCGCGCGGACCTCATCTTCAAGTTCGCTGTCTCGCTGTCGGACGGGGGGCGCGCGGACAGGCCGAGGCTCCCGGCGGACCTGGGGGGCGCGTTCCGCGCGGCCATCGCGGGGCGGGCCGCGAGGCGGGCGCCGGCGCCGGGGACGGGGACGGAAACGGAAACGGGGGGGGACGCGACGCAGATCCTCGCCGCGATGGCGCGCATGCAGAGCGCGTTGGAGGGGAAGATCGTGGCGCTCGAGGCGAGGCTGGGGTAGAGCCGTCGAGTCGACGAAGCTTGTACGAATACATCAGGATACAGACAGTGAGGCTTTCACAAAACGCGATCACGAAACGCGCTTTCTACGCCTCGAGGTTCGGTCCGGTTTTCGTTTTGGCACGTGGCCTTATATCGTTTCTCGGGACAGCCACCTCGGACACCTCGAACACCTCGGACTGAAGCCTTGCCGATATAGCTCTCGGCGTATCCCGTATGACGTGTCGCCGCGTCTCCGCCCCGGCACACGCCATTTTGTGCGGTCGTCGCGATTCCGCGCCGCCACTTCTCGACGCACTCGTCGCTTCCCGACTCCCCCTCCCTCTCCCCTCCCACAGGAACCATGCCCCGCTTCGTCCGCCCTCTGCTCCTCGCCACCGCGCTCGTCGCGTGCGCCTTCGCCGGCGTTGCCGCCGAACAGATGCCGGAGGACCCCGCGAACATCATCCAGCCCACCGACCCGGCGGCGGACCCCGCCGCGACGGACGCCGCCGCCTCCGCCGACGAGGAAGAGCCTCTCGCGACGGTCGCCGCCGTGCTGAGCGAGAACGACCTCGAGTTCGCCACCCTCTTGGCCGCTGTGGAGGCGGCCGAGCAGGGCGTGGTGGCCTCCGACCTGGAGGGCGCCGGCCCGTTCACCGTGTTCGCCCCGAACAACGAAGCGTTCAAGAAGTTCTTCCAGGACTCCGACTACACGCCCAAGAAACTGCTCGCGGACCCCGAACTCGGGGCTATCCTGCGCCGCCACGTGATCGCCGGCGAGGTCAC
>Ga0181562_10003294_pt1 | contig 11893 bp, 6 predicted proteins | sample 011ome_26_FD_139344 | JGI IMG/M metagenome (GOLD analysis project Ga0181562, IMG submission 139344) | Coastal salt marsh microbial communities from the Groves Creek Marsh, Skidaway Island, Georgia - 011511BT metaG (megahit assembly) | ecosystem: Environmental > Aquatic > Marine > Intertidal zone...
ATTGTAGCAGTAATTGTAGAAAGAACTGTTGTGTTCCCTACTTCACGGATACGTAGTTTTACAGTTGCGCCACTTAAATCAATTGGTGCCCATGTTGTACTATCTTCTTCATCAAGAGTTTTACCTGCAGCTGCTGTGTTGCTGTCTTTTAAAGTAAAAACCAACTCTGGAAGTGTATCACCTACTACTAATTTAATTGTATCTGAATATGCCATACTTACCTCATTATATACTAAAACGGATAGATATCTCCAAACCTAAATTCTCCGTCTATTAATAAATCTTCTAACCGTTCTGCTGTTGGACCAAATGCTGGTGTCAGCCATGCATCTCCATATTTTGCATTATCACCCATAGAAAAAGCTATTGTAGCTGGTCCAAAGATACCTGCTCTATCTAAAATTTCTAAAATGTATTCATTCCATGGCATACCATCAGTTCTAAAAGCAGTTGAGTAACTAAATGTATCTTGTACTTGAACCCCACGTAATGGTTCTTCTATAAACCCAGGAGTAACTCCTCGACCTAAATACTTTATAAACTCACGTAATTCTAAACCTATTATGGAAAGTGGCAACAACGTACTTGCCGCTAATACTAATGGTACAGCAGCTCCTGGTATACCTTTTTCATTGTAAGCGTTTTTACCTTCCCTAAACAGTCCTCCCATGATATTAACACCAAATGCATAGAAAAATGATTTAAGTTGGAAAATTAACGCTGTATATGGGTTAGATGCCCAACTTGGTCTTTCTGCTGCATTTGGTCTAAGAATAGACTCATCAACAAAAGTACCAAGAGCATCTCTAATCTCGGGGCTACTTGTATCTAAAGTACCAGAATTTTTATCATAAGCTTTTATTATTTGTTGGCGTGTAAGACCCAGCTCTTTTAAATCTGAGTTACTTTTTTCTGTATTATCTTGTGCAAGTTTTATTAAAAATCTTTGCCCCATACCCGCAGCAAAAGTTCTAGAGAATTTTGTATACCAATCTAATCCAATTCCTTTAAAGAATCCATCACCAATTTTTTTTGCCGTATCTGTCATAAAACCAAGTTCATAAGCATTTACATACATAGTATGAATAGAATCATGAGTTACTAAACCTAAGTCTCTTGCAAAAGCTTCTGCTTCTTTTCGGTTTTTAAGTGCATATTTAAATTCATTAAAATATTCTTTAAAACTAACCATCCCTTTTGAGCGCAACATAGGGCCAGCTAAATCGGGTAATGAAGCAATCGTAGCAAAAGGTAAAAGTGTAACCATGTTAACCAAGAGTCCATAGCTATTTAACTTACGCATAAGTGGACTCATATCGTGTCCAGACTTGCCTAACATATTACGTAAAGTGTGTCGGGCCCCCTGTCTGTCAAGTGCATCCGGTATTCTACCCAACATAATTTCTGCTGCTACATCTGCGTTTGCAACTTCCCCAACTCTAATGCCTTTAAGAGCTACTTGGTTCATTCTGTTTTCATATGCAGCTTTAGACTCACCTGGTTCTTGTGGGAACTTAGCGTGCGCGGATTCGTGTCCAATAACAAACCTACGCCATTGGTCTAAAGTACTAAATCTATCATCAGGTAGAGGATTAACGCCTTCTACTTTTGGCTTAGACCAAGCTTTTTCATCAAAGGTACGTTTTAATTCTGACTCATCTAAATAAATAACATTTTTTTCTCTGTTAAAAGCAGCCCAGCCACCTTTAGTTTTATCTCCTTTGTTTTTAGAGTCTCTAGGTACTATTGGAATATTAGGGAGAATAATTGTGCCTTGTATGTTTTCATTATTTAAATCTGCTTCTGTTACTGTTGTTTTTACCCTTTTGTGATATTCAACACGTCTCACAGCGTTGTTTATATAAGCACGGAAAGCGGCCGCTGGTTCAATTAACAGACCAGCATTTCGTAATTCTTTGTTAGTAATATTTATAAAAAATTCTGCCCTATCAAAATCAACCCCAACTGATACATCAGAAGTAACGCTTGCATCATCTGACATAACCCACCTATCAACAAATTTTGCAAAATCAACAGGTTCGCCATTTAATTTCGCATCTGGATTTTTTTGTTGTAATAATTCAACTAGGCGAGCTCGCGCTTCAGCACTCTCTTGAATAAGAGGTTTATTTAATTGTCTCTCTGAGAAGTTTTGACGTTTATTAATATCTATGCCAGAGGGTTCAATATAGGTTGCAAAAAAATCTTCCTTAAACTGTCTAATTGCTTTTGCAGCTGGATCAGTTAATTGTTCTAAGGAGATAGTGTCATCTTCTTGTGCAATATGTGCAGCATTAAACTTATCAAAATCTATGTCGCCGCTAGCGTCTTTAAAGAAAGGTGTGCCTGATGCATCTGTTAAATCAAAGCCTCTGTTTAAATATTTTTGAAACTCTCGTACTCTTATGTTCAAGTAACCTGGATCGCTTTTAGTAACAGATCTTTTATATAATGCTGCCCCAAGTTCTTCACTTTTTGAACGCATATATGCATCAGCTGTTCTAAGTATATATGCAACGCTAAAATATTTTTTGTCTTCTGGTAAGAAGGTAAACTCTTGATTAATACCCGCCTTTAACGTTTGAATGGCTTTGTTTTTAAAGTAATTTATGGTTTTGTTATCAATGTTAAACTTCTTGGCTTGTTTTGCAGTGTCTTCTACAGCTTGGGCAGCTTCAAATTTTTCTGCCGTAGTTAAAGCATCAAAGGTTTTTCCTTCCTCAACGCTTCTCCCAACGTCTGCCATAAATTCTTCAAATGTTTGGCTTAATTGATTTTGTGAGAATCGAGAGTTATAAACTAATCCACTTACAAGCTCATAGAACTTTTTCAAGTTGTTTGTTAAAGTCCTAAAATAAGAATCAACTCTATTTTTTGCTCCCTCTCCTTGTGCTGTTTTTTGAGTCCAAATAGTAAACTGATCTGCAAACCACTCATCAAATCCAGTTTTAGGGTTGCTATATTTACTTGAACCTTGTTCTTCTAAACGTTTTTTAGCTTTGTCAAAATCTTTTAGTAAAAGCTTTCCAAGTGGAGTGCCAATAATTGCATCTTTGTAAGAATAGAAAAAAGCATGCCCAACTTCATGGGACATATCAATAAGTTGTTTAGCTTGTTTACTTAAAGCACTACCTAACTTTCCGGCATCTTTATTTGGATCAATTAAAACAATGTTTTGATTACCAAACCTTAAAAAACGTGCGCTCGCTGGTGAGTTTCTTAAACTTTCTTTTTGTGTTTCAAATAAATCATTTGCATTAATAAACCCGATAGTTCCATCTTCTTTTTCGATAGCATATTCTTTTTGTAGATCTAAACCCTGTGCAACAGGAGTAAGTTTGCCTTCCTCTACGATTGTTTTATCTTCTGAGAATAAAACATCATCAACAGTCATAAACCTAAGGTTTTCTTTCATGCCTAGTTTAGTCAATATATTTTTATATGAATTAAATAAACTTACGCCAAGTGTCTGTTGTACAGAATCACTAGCACTAAACTGATCTACTTTTTTTCTTTCGCCTGTAGGTGCAACTTTCTTTTCTGTAGCTTTTTTCTGTGATAAATAAGTTCTAGGCGCTTCGCCCTCTTCCATATTTAATCTAGAAAGAGGAAAACCAGAGGCTTGTGCTTTAGATTCTCTATATCTTTCTTCTTCAAATACTCCTATCTCACTTACAACTTCCGGATCAAAAGATTCGGGGTTTATATCAATTCCAGTAGCTTGTCCTACTTCTACATCATTATCTGCTGCAACTTGTACAAGACGATCGATGTATGCTCGTTCTTCTGCAATTAAACTAGCATCCGCAGTTTGTCTTAATTCTGCTGCTACCACTGGAGTTTGTCTAGTGAACAATGCTCGTTGAATAGGCCCAACGGTTCGCTCTGGGATATCTTCAACACCGTTTCTTTCTAAAAGGTCAATAATTCTATCTGAGGTTCTTTGTAAGTCTTGAAGGTTTGTTGGTGAGAACTCTCCTGCTCTAGGGTTGAGCCTTGGATTACGTACAACCCGCCCCTTCTCCAATGTAGGTAGTCGTATTGAACTTAACATTTCTTCAGTAAAACCTAAAACTCTTTCCCCTTTATATAAAATTTCTTTATCTGCGAGTGCAAGTTGACCCACTAGTACCTCAAACTGTCGTCTTAATCTTTGTTGCCCCGTTAAAAAAGAACCACTTTTAGTATCAATTAATTCAGAATCGGGTATTAGTTCTTTATTTTGTAATAAACTTTGAATTAATACTGGAGTTAAATCAGCGGCGCCTTCAATATTTGTAATAGTAAATTCTCTTTGTTTTGGTTTCTCTTCTTGGAATTGTTGTCCTAAAGCGTCATTAGCTACAGCAATTGCTTCTTCAACTATAACTTTTATATCCGGATCTAGTGGGCCTTCTACGCGTATTTTAAACCCTGAAACCTGCGTACCGGGATTTATAAAAGACTCTTCTGAGGCTTTTTCTAAAACAAACTTAGTATTTGGGTATTTTTTGCGTAGCTTGTTAACACGTTCAACTGCTCTTATTGGTATCTCATTTAATTTAATATTTCCTGATAAATCTAAATCTTCTAAATCGGCTGATTTAGGTTTTACTGATTTACCTTTTTTACTTAAATTTCGTACGGGGAAAAATGCATCTTTTGTTTTTTCAGAGCCCGCTTTAGTTGGCTGTTGTATATATTCTTCTCCAGGTGCAGCAATAGGTACGAGATCACCAATAGGTTCACCTTCAATGTTTGCTTCACCTTCAACAACCCCTGTTGTTGGGTTAATTGTGTCTCTTCCTCCTGCAAGCTCTTGTTGAGTTTCAAAATCATTCTCATCTTCTACTTGTCTAACCACTGCCATTGATTCTTTAATAGCATCTTCTTTGGTTTGTACATCAACAGTGGCCCCTGGATTACGTCGACGTGCGTTTGCTTTTGCTTGTTCAACAGCGTTTTTTGTATTACTAACTGTTTGCCTAAAAACAACGTCGCCATCAGCGTCTCTAGCAAAAACAACTAACTCATGAGTTGGGTCTTGTACTTCAGTAAAGCCTAAAACATCTCTTAGGGTTTCTTCACTATCAAAACCTTCTTTCTGAAGTCTTTCTGCATCTGCTCGGCTTAAAGGGTTTGTTTTATCATAAATAATTGAGCCCGCTTCTGTCGAGAACCCAGCAACCTTATCTCTATCTGCATCATCAATTATGTCATTCAAAATAGACGCAACGTTTTGAGACTCAGGAATAAACACAACGGTTCTTGGGTTGTTTGGATCAAACACAGCTTTAACTTGTTTAGCTAACGCTTGTGGGGTTTCTGGTACAGGACCATCAACGACATTGCCGTCGGGGTCTTGTAGCATTTGAATTTGTTGTTTAATGTCCTCAGAAACTTCTTGCCCGGTTCCTAATAAGTTAGCAGCTTTAGCAACTACATTTGTAGGTGCGGTTCTACCGGCACCAGCAAAGAAGCCAAGAAATGCGGCTTCTGCTCTTCGTAAGTTAGCTTGTTGATCGCTATACTCAGGATCAATTGCTTGTCTTTGGGTTATTAATATTTCTTCTTGACCAAGTTCAACTAGCCCTTCTTGTGTACCACCAAGTAAGAACCCACTTGCTGCGGCTTTACCTAAATCTTTTAAAAAAACACCTGCAGGGATATCGCCAACTGCTTTTTTTAAGAGCTGTTGATCAGCTTTGGAGAGTGTCCCACCTGCTGCTTGCTTTTTTAAAATATTTTTGACAACGGGTTCCGATACAAGGTCCCCGGTTAGTTTTTTTGTAAGTGCTCCAAAGAATACTCTTTCGCCTAAAGTATCAAGAGTTGCTTGGGGTATACCTAAAAGAAGTGCCATCTGTGCTTCATCTTTACTTAATTCATAACCCGCATCTTCATATTCTTGAAATGATTGTGATGCGCCAACTACTTCACCTTGTGCAAAAGCACCAGACCAAAAACCAAGTTTTGCAAAAGGAACTTTAGAGGCTCTGGCTGCTTCTAATGCTGCAGCTGCTCGTGCTTGACCCGCTGGTGTATAAATACCTGGAGCAAACTTTGCAGCGCGTAAACCCTGATACACACTTTCTAATATTTCATCTTCTTCGGGTGTTAATGCAGGGCCAATACCTTTTTTACTGTTTAATTTCTTTTTTTGTAGATCAGTAAGAAGTTTTTTTGCTGCAGATTTACTCCCAACACTTACTGCAGCTTTGCCAAGTAAACCAGCTAATAAACCCGTACCCGCACTTGCTAAAGAAAAAGCTGCTTGGGGTACAACAAGTCCTACTTTAGATACTTCATCAACAAACCCATCAAAGGTTGGTTGTTCTAAGAACTCTTCAAAGTTACCAATAGGTTCAATAATTGAACTATAACTCTCTTGTAGCCGATTAGAATAATTAAGTCTTTTCTGTGCTTCATCCTCATTACCAGCTATAAAACTAGCAATAGCACCAAAACCAGCAACATCGGATTGTACTTGTTGGGCTCCCGCTCTTACAGACTCAGAAAATTGTTCACGAAACCCAACAGGAAAAGCAGTGTCATCTCGTAGTGCATACGCCTCACTTTGCGCTGCACCCCGTTCAAGTGCTCCTAAAGTTTCTCGGTTTCGTTCAAAAAAAGTTTGAATAGGTCGTTTTGATTTTTCTGCCACACTTTTATCCTGTTCCCAAGTTTCTACGTGCTTGATTAACCTTACTAACTTCCATTAAAATTGGAATGGCTTCTGATCCAGCCCCCGTTTCAATTTCTTTCCTTGTAATAAACTGCCCACTAGTTAAGCCCTTAGACCCAGGGTTTCTAATCCCAAAGTATGCAGCGTTATCGGGGTCAGTTGTTTCGTTAAATTGAGCATCATAAGCAATAATATTTGGACTTAAACTTAAACCCTCACGTGCTTGCCCTTTTGCTTGACCAAAAGATAATATTTTTTCAAAAATACCGGGTTCGCCAATTGAACCAAAAAATTCTCTTAAATATACCCCACTAGCGCCTAAGAAAGCATCCATTTCGTCTCGAGTTTTTATTCTTGATGCTCTTTGTGTAATCCCTCTGCCCATTTCTAGGTTAAACTCAAAATCAGGCTTTCCGGTATCATCAACAAACCCATCAAAAAAGCTGATAAGACCAGAATCACTTTCGGGTGGTTTGTTCCTTTCTGCAATATCTTGTTGTATTTTTCTTTGTTGTTCAACACCTTCAAAAGTTAAATATCCAGTTTCAGCAAACCGCAGTAACGCTCCGCCGTAACTTGCTCTTTGTTCACGGGTCATAGCTGCCCACATATCCAAAACAATATTTTGTGCGGCCCTAGACTGGCTATCATTTTTTACACGAATAAAATTATTAGCTTGTCCTAAGAAGTCAATAACTTTTTGTTGTTGTGCATCGGGGACATCTGTGTTTCCAGCAATTCTATTTAATATTTCAGTGTAAGCAGTAAGATTATTGTTTTCTCTAGCTTCTCGTAAAGCATTAAGATCTTCTTTGCTTACTTTAAAAGGACTGTCTTTAGTGACTTCTGCAGTTTGTTTTGTTGTAACTGGAGTACCAGATAATAAATTTAAGTTGTTTTTGTATTTATCAGCAAAAGCAATAGGGTCTGCTTGAAATTCGGGTAATAGGTTTGGGTTTATCTCAAAAGCATCTTTTAGTACTTGTTTATTTAAAACGCCTCCATTTTTGTAAACGTTTTGCATTTCCTTTCTTTTTTCTAAGTCTTCTGTTGACCGTTTACCAAACTGTGCTTTAAGTGCATCAATAGGACCAAAAAACGGGTCGACTGCCGCTGTTATAGCTGTAAAAATATTGTTATCAGAAAGGTTTTTAGACCTACCTAAAAGACGATTTCTTTGGTCTTGAGAATATTTATCTGAGTTAAATTCTTCTGGCGTAATACCAAAAGGAGGTGCTCCTTTTGTTTGAACATAGTTTCGCAGTTCTTCAGGTAAGGCTTCATTTTTAAAAGTTCTACCTGATTTGCCCCTTTGGGCAAAGAAAGACTCCCTATTACCCAAAACAAAATTTATTTGTTCTTCTGAAAGTTTCTGTGTAGGAACAATAGATGTAGCAGGTTCTGCTCCTTCTTGGGGTCCTTCTGTTGGTTCAGTATCTGAGCCTGCTAAAGAACCCTCTAATCCACCAGCTAAATTAAATAAATAGTCTTCTCTTTGACTCCTAGCTTCTGGGCTCAAATCAAAGAACCTTAAGTTTCGTGCTTCTGCATAGGAAGGGCGTTGTAGTCTTTCAATACCTGGGTCTAATAACTCTATACCTATGCCCTCTTTATACCCATCATATATATCATCGAGAATTGTTTCTGGGAATGCCCCAACTGTATTTTCTTCTACGGCTTCCTTACCACCAAAACCAAAAAGTTCTGCTACTTTTTTGCCGGCGGCAGTAATTGGTGCAGTAAAGCTTCGGTTATTTTTTTTATCTGCAACACGGGCTTGCATTTCTATACCCCCTGCACCGTCAAGCGCCTCTGGGTTATACTTTAGTGTCTTAGGATCAAATTCTCTCACCTCATCTACGCTACTACCAAGCCAAGCGGGGGCAATCTTTGTAACATTGAACCCATTGTCAATTCCTTTTTCTCGGCCATACACTGTAAGATAGTCTGATCCTCTAGGAGTTCTGTCATCATAAGTAGACTTAAACTGATTATAATCCTCTTCAGTTTGTAGTAAGCTCGTTGGATTATCTTGTATAAACAAAGCAAAAGGCTTTCTAACTTCATCATTTAGTTTTGATTCAGCTCGAGATATAGCAGTTTTGCTACGAGCTATTTCTTGGTTTTTATAATCCTGTGCGTCTTTAACTGTTCTAAAAATAGGTGCTGCCATTATATTTTCCCTAAAAGACTTCCTATCGAACCACCAACACTACCTAAAAACGAATAGTGTTGTGATCTGGAAGCTGCTTTTGCGTTTGCATAAGCATTTTTTCTATTTACATTTATATCACCTAACCCAAGTAAGTTAGATAGAGCACTTTGAAAATTTTGAGTTAGTAGTCCTATATTTTGTCTATTAACTTGTTGATTAATTATTTCATCGCTTCGTATAGCTTGAGTTCTCGCGCCTGCAATGTTTGCTTGGCCTTGTATTTGCCCTAACTTATTTGATTCTTGTGCTTCAACTGCTGTTTGTTGTACACCATATCGACTACGTTCTCTTGCTGCTCTTTGTTGTGCTCTTTCATTTGCAGCACGTGCATCGGCTTCTGTTTCAGCAACTGTATTAACTTCTTCTGGAAGCAGATTAATTGTTTCACTTACAGGTGGAGTATACTCAGTTACATTTGTTTCATAAGGATTTGTTTGAGTAACACGAGGCTCTACTTGAGTAGTTAAGTTCGCTAATGTAGATTGAAATAATTCCATGCTAAAGACCAAAAGATAATTTAGAGCCCTCATTGACGCCTTCAATTGTTTCAGTAGATTTTGGGGTGTACTCTACTTTTGCTAAAGGGTTCATAAGTGCTGAAAATAAACCGGGGTTTTCTGCCGGCACTATAGCACCAGCATCATTATACGTAATTCCTGGGTCTCCTGTCATAGCTCTAGCCGCCGCATTCATTCTGCTATTAATAAAAGAACCTGCTGTGTTATACAAAGCCCCCCGTTTAGCTAAATCTCCTTTTTCTTTAGCCATGGCTTCCGTTAAATCTATGTTTGCCATTTGACCGGTTTTTCTAAGCTCCCCTTTATCCTCTATCTGCTCTTTACCGGAAACAGCTTTTGCGACATCTATGTCTGTTTGCGTTTCTTGGATTGTCCCCAGTCTCCTACCTGTTGTCATGTCAGCAACGGCATTAGATGCAAACTGCGCGGGCAAAGCAATGTTTTTTGCTAAACCCAAATCCATTTCCTTTGCAATTCTTTGTTCCGTGTCAGCAGCTGCTATACCCTGTTGGGTTGACACTCGATCCATTTCTTTCTCTTGGATCGATTTAGTTAACTCTGCATCTAATCGCTCACGTAGAGCGTTAACTTTGGGGTCCAGTTTTGCTTTAAGGTTTTTCTCAGCTTGAGTTTCATTGAGAAATCTACCTTTTTTTACCTTTCTTTTGCTCATATTTTATAACTCTTTTCTAAATGTCGATGTGACTAATTTAAAATCAAATTTCTCGGCGGTCTTTTTCCACCCTTGTCTACTGGATTCAAACTCTATTGCGACCGCATTTAAAGTTTCTGCTAATCGATCTAAAAAGTTAAATCCTACTTTTATATAATTATACTCTGGTTTTTGATAACTTGCCCAGACAAAAAGCGTTCCAATGCCACTTGGATCTGTTACAAACTGTGTTATAACAAAACCTACATATTGATCCTCTTCATAAAACATATATAAAGTTGAATCACCCTCTCTTAGGGATAGGTAAACGTCAGCTACAATCCAATCAGAATAACTTTTCTCTCTAATCTTTTTTAGGTGGGGTTCAATTTTTTCAAAAGAATACTTGAGCTCGTTTGGTGGAATCCGTTCAATTGAAATCCCATCAATAGTCAATCTCTGAACCATATCTCTTATACCTTTTACGCGGAGACAATCCTACTCCACGGTATTTTACTAATCTACGTACACCTAAATCACCGCCTCGTGCTCTTTGTTCTGCTTGAGTTACTTCTTGGTTAAATAAACCTAAGTAATCTGCAGCTGCACGTGGGTCAGTCCAATCTCTTGCTGGGATTCTTAACAGTCTATATAAAGTACCATAAATAATCCCATCTCGATAATCGTTTGAAAAATCAGTATCTATATTATTTGAAGTTCTAGTTGGCTTTAAAGCGACGCTTATTTGTAAACCATTTGTAACTGTTGAGTTAGGTACTGGTACAACCCAAAAAGTATCCGGGTTTTTTTGTAAATAAACTTGGGGCAATGAGGTTTTATTCCTCCAATCTGGATAATTTAATTCTAAACTTCTTGGACTAATTGGGTCTAAGTCGTCTCCATCATAGGTCATCCATAAAATTTTGTGGACATCAGTACCTGCAGGTTGATCAAACTCGTATTCATACACACCACTTATGGTTGTAATCGGGTCAAGATCAAATACATAGGCACTAGATCGTTCACACAATTCTATGGTTGCTGATCTAAGAGTAGACTCAACTAAAGAGTCTGGACAATTAGGAACATAAGGTAAAACTTCTCGAACTAAAGAACTAAAATTTGCCATTATTGTGGTACTCCTACGGTTCTACCTGTCTCTGCATTTCTATCTAAGTTAGGGTCTAAAATAGCTTCAGCATTACCCCCACCAGAAATACTACCTATAAATAATTGATAATGAGTCGCTGTTCTCTGTTGATTACCAGCAAACTCTGCATCTTTTAAATAAGCTCTATATAAAACAAAATTTAAAATAGCATTACCATAAGTATCTTCTAGGTCTATTGTGCTAGAAACAGAACTTAAATCAGTAGGTAGTTTTGAGTATATTAATTCAACATAGGCATTAGAACCTGATGCTACTCCAGGATATACATAAAACTTTTTAGGATCATCAGGATCAAACAAATAGTTTTTAATAATAGAACCATGCGCTGAAGAACCCGTTACTGTTGGATCATGCCAATCTGGTTCAATAGAGTTTAATAAGTCTTCTTCTACAATTCTAATTGACTTAGCACCAGTAGCATCTGAGGCTGTCCCCGACATATTTCGAGTTACTTTGATAAGACGAAGTCCGCCGGAAGGCAACGTTTGTTCTGTTCCTGTTGACAACTGAAGATTTGCATGGGTAGCAGTTGCTTCGGGTCTAAAATTAACAATCTCGCGTTGTGCATCATTAATATAAATTAATAATTCTGCATCAGTCCAACGAACACCAGAGCTATCTTGTAAGGTAAGTCTAGCTCTATCAATAATATTAGTGCCCGTTAGTGTTCCCA
>Ga0181562_10003306_pt1 | contig 11876 bp, 13 predicted proteins | sample 011ome_26_FD_139344 | JGI IMG/M metagenome (GOLD analysis project Ga0181562, IMG submission 139344) | Coastal salt marsh microbial communities from the Groves Creek Marsh, Skidaway Island, Georgia - 011511BT metaG (megahit assembly) | ecosystem: Environmental > Aquatic > Marine > Intertidal...
AGCGGGAAAAAGCCGAAACTTGCTAGTAAGAGGACACAGAAACTGGTGCAAACCCTCAAGATTTTGGAGCAATAAGTCTTACTCAGATGCGTTTGCTTCCTGGGAAGCAGGAGTCAATGGTTTTGCTTGGGCAGGTGTGGCAACAGGTTCTGGTGCCGGTGGCGGAGTAACTTCTAGGTTCTCCACAGGAGGAACTGATACATCCATGGCAGCGGGATCAATTTGATTGGTTTCTAAAGCAGGGGTCGCTCCTGTACGAAGCAAGCCCTGCGAACTATCTGCTTCCATTTGATAAAAAGCATAGAGCACAAAAGACAGCACGAAAAAGCCAAGTATGCCATAAACGGTAAACTTTGAAAGTTGAGCCGCTGAGCCAGCTCCAAGAACTTGGTCTGCGGTGCCTCCGCCAAGGGCGGAACCCATGCCTCCTGATGTCCTTTGAATCATAATGAGCAAGACAACTAAGATACATAAAAGGACGAGAACAGTAGTAAGAAAAACGATCATAATATGGTTGGGAAAAGGGAATATTCTGCTTGATTACTCGAAAAAAGCAACCCGTTTATCAACAGCTATAAGCCCAAATCGGAAAGTAAATTCTCCAAATCGGTCTCATTTTTGAATTCAAATATAATTTTGCCCTTTCCAGAGGGGGAACCCGCGATCCTAACTGAACGGCCTAACTTAGTCTCAACTTTTTGGGCAAGGCTCGAGAAAGGGCCTGCAGCGCTGGGCCTTGAAATAAGGGTAGAGGGAATGGATGGATGGAGAAAACGATTAACTTCTTTTTCACAAAGCCTGACAGACCAACCCTCGGCAACCGCTCTTTTACCTAATTTCAATTGATCCTGAGGATTTTCCAAAGCTAGCAATACTTTGGCATGCCCGATACTTAGTTTACCCTCAGCAAGAAATGGCTTCAATTGATGATGAATTTTTAGAATACGCAGAAGATTAGTCACATAAACCCTACTCTTCCCCACCCTTTCTGCAACCTTGGCCTGGGTAAGACCAAAGTCATTAACTAAAGAATTATAGCCGAGAGCTTCATCAATGGGGTTTAGCTCTTCACGCTGAAGATTTTCAATTAGGGCTAAACTGGCAGAAGAAAGGTCAGTCTTAGTAACAACCCGGGCAAGAATTTTTTCCTTCCCCAACTTTTGGTGTGCACGAAGGCGTCGCTCTCCCGCGACAAGTTCAAACCTGCCTTCTTTTTCCCGCACCACAATAGGTTGAAGTAATCCTTCAGACTTTATGCTGTCTGCTAATTCTTCAATTGAAGCAGAATCCATAGACTTCCTCGGCTGATAAGGGTTGGAAAGCACCTGTTTGACCAATACTTCCAAAAACTGATCAGCCCCCGGAGTTTCCTTCTTTTTTGCCAACATCGGTGGCTTTTGAACTACAGGAGTAACGAGCTGGTCAGAGCCAGATAAAATATCATCTTTGGAAGCAGAGACTGGCTTTGCACCACCTCCGGCAATTATACCTCCAAGGCCTCTTCCCAATCTCGATGTCACCTTGCCCATTTGATTATTTTTGGGGAACAAACAATTCCTTTCCTATGAAAACCTTGGTCGGGTCCGCTATCTGATTGGCATCAATAATCCATTTTACCTTGGATTTATATTTGGAGGCGATGCTGCTTACGGTTTCCCCTTTCTCGACCTTGTGAACAAATCCATTTTGTGGATAATCACTTGAAAAACTAGGAGTAACCGGACTTGCGGGTGCAGAGGCTACTTTTTCAAAATTTTTGTTCATTTGCTTGATAAGCTCACGAATTTTTTCGTCGAATGTATTTTGAAGTTTCGCTGTATTGCTTGCATTCGAAGAAATTCTATCCTCCAGCTTTCTGACTATTGAATCGACCTGAATCAAGACACCTTGGGAATCCTCCCTGCGAGTGCTTGCACCCTCTGAAACTTGATTAAGGACCACACGGAGCTGAGCGTTTTCGCGCCTTAGAAGCTCGACTTCTGTCCTGAGACCCGCTACCTCCCGAGCAATAAGCTCAAGATCCTGCTTGAGGTTGGCTATTTGAACATTTGCCTGTAACCCAGGCAACGCCACCAAAATGGAAAGCCCAAGGAGTAAAACCCTCAGCTTTTTGCAAAATAATAACCATGACATACCCAATCCTCCCACTACACAACCATTAGGAATTCTATGCTTAGAATCAAGAAATCTTTTGGATTATTTAAAGAATTCTCTTTTAGACCAATAATGACTCGGTTGAGGGGAAGCCTAATATTTCTCCATCCTCGAAAGTGTAACCACGCAAAAAATCACTGGATGAAATCATTTTCCCACCCGGTTTTTGAAGATTATTGATTTGCAGAGCATCTGTCTCCGTTCCGATTAACAAAGCACCTTCTGCTGTTTTTTTTATTTCTCCCGGCCGCAATTCGGATTCGGAACTAGCTTGAGCTAGTCCAATTTTAATCCGGTTTCCCCGGTGCTCAAAAAAGCTTCCCGGCCAAGCCTGGAAAGCTCGTATTCTCGAGGCAAGAAGACTTGCCGGCTGAGAAAAATCCAAAAATCCATCGGCCTTTTTCAACTTCCTACAGTATGAAACCAAGCTTTCATCTTGTTCCACTTCCTCATATTCACCTAGGCATAATGCCTCGAGATTTCTTTGCACTAGAGGGGCGCAACATTTTGCAAGAGATGCCCGCAGACTGGGTCCGGTCGTGGAATCATCAATCTTAACTTTTTCGACATCAATCACTGGTCCCGCATCCATTTTGGGGACAACCCGCATAAGGGTAACCCCGGTTTCATCATCACCACAAGCCAAGGCTGTTTCTATGGGAGACGCCCCTCGGTAGGCAGGTAAGATAGAGGCATGTAAATTAAAACACCCCGCAGAAGCAACCGTGAGCATATCATTTTTAAGAATATGACCGTAGGCCATCACCAGAAGTATATCCACACCCAAATCCTTAAACCAATCGACTTCATCGCCACTCGGACTCAGAGGGTCCCGGCAAGGAAGACCATGCTGCATGGTCCACTCTTTGATGGGATTAGGTCTCAAATTCCTACCTCTACCCGCTGGCCTGTCTGGCTGGGTTAAAACTCCGACCAGATGAAACCGATTCGATTGCTCCATTAAATTCGAAAGAAATGGGATGGCAATTTCATCTGAACCAAGGAAGCCTATTTTATACGGTACAGTGCTCATAGGTAAAAAAACAAGTTTTGAGTATTTCTCTACTTTGGACAATGAAATTAAATAAAAAAGCCGCAATATTGCGGCTTTTTCAGGTGCTATGGTAAATATTTATTACACGGTCTGTTCTTCTTTATACCTAGCTTCCTTGCCAGCTAAGGAAAACTTGAGCGGGCAACCTGCAAGCCCAAACCTTTGCTGAATACCTTTTTCTAAATATCGCCGATATTGATCATTAAGTTTTTCTTCTCGATTACAAAAGAGCTTGATACGGAAAGGTCGGGTTTCAACCTGCACGGCATAGAATACCTTAAACCTTTTCCCTCCCACTTTAGCCGGAGGCCGGTGCTCCCACATTTCACCGATCAATTTATTCAATGCAGAGGTGGAAATTGTTTTATCCATCCTTGCATTTAAATCTCGGGCAACTTGCAGAAAATCCTGCACCGCATAACCGGTTTGAGCAGAAACAAAGGAGATGGGAGAATCTGGAATAAAAAACAGCTCCTTACGAACCGACTTGATATAACTTTTACGAAACTCTTTTTCATCTTCATAGCCAGGCAATGGATCTTTGCGAAAACTTTCCAGGGCAAGATCCCATTTATTCACTAAGATAGAAAGTGATTTACCTTGATCCAAAACATGACCGGCAAGAATTTTGTCTTGCTTGGTGACACCCTCCCGGGCATCCAGGACAAGAAAAACCACATCCACCGCTTCAATCGCGTGCTTCGTACGAACTGCCGAAAAATAATCCAGCGAGGAATCCACCCGGTTTTTTCGTTTTAAACCCGCTGTATCAAACAAGCGAAAGCACCAGGGCTTTTCCTGACCATCGATTTGGTAATCGAGATCGAGCTCCACTGTTTCCCGGGTTGTCCCCGGCACATCGCTGACAATCAATCTCTCCATATTGAGAAGACGGTTGCAGAGTGAAGACTTCCCTACATTGGGACGGCCAATAAAGGCAATCTTGGTACGATGGGATTGATCACCACTTGGAATGACTGAGACCGGGGGTAACCTTTCGGCGATTGACTCAATAAGTTGACCCACTCCATGCCCATGTTCTGCGGAAACTCCAACCATTTCCTTAAAGCCTAATTTAGCAAATTCGGAGGACGAATATCCGCGTTCCGGTTCGTCCATTTTATTAACCACTAAAATCGGCTCCTTGCCCATTTTCCTAAACTTGGTGGCGAGGGTTTCGTCCAAGGGGATTAAACCTTCCCTACCATCGACAACAAACAGTAAAAGAGTGGCCGCACGGATGGCAAAGTCAGCTTGCTCCTCCGTGGCATTTTGAATTTCCACGGATGTCATTTCTGGCTGCATCCCGATCCCGCCCGTATCCATCAAAACATATCCCTCCGGGGAATCGGCCACCACTACATCACGGGTGACACCCGGACGGTCGTGCACAATCGAAACCCGCCGTCCCACTAAACGATTAAAGAGACGGCTTTTCCCCACATTGGGACGCCCCACTATGGCAACACTTATAATTTCCATCTCATTGAATTCTAATTATTTCAGAGTATGTAAGCACCAAGCTTACACGGCAGCATCATTCACCTGCTCTTTGGATACAGTTTCCACAAAGCTTTCCATACGATCTGCGGCCTCCACTAATTTCTCATAAGAAGTGGAGAAACTAGCTCTCACATGGCCTTTTCCGTGAGCACCAAATGCAGTCCCCGGCACTACCGCCACTTCTTGCTCCCGTAGTAACCGGTGGCAGAAATCAACTTCATTCAGCCCCAGTGTTTGAACACAGGGAAAGGCATAAAAAGAGCCCCGTGGCAGATGGCAACCCAACCCCATTTCATTAAATCGCCGGACAATAAAGTCTCTCCTTTTTTGGTATTGATCCCGCATCCGTAAAACATCATCTGTTCCATGACGGAGGGCTTCCAACGCGGCTTCCTGGCTTAAAATGGGCGCACACATCATACAATACTGATGGATTTTCATCATGGCCTCGATCAACCAATCCGGGCCACATGCAAACCCCACCCGAAAACCGGTCATGGCAAAGCCCTTGGAAAACCCGTGCAATAGAATGGTTCTTTCTTTCATCCCAGGAAGTTCAGCTATACTTACATGCTCACCTTCATAGGTAAGTTCGGCATAGATTTCGTCGCTTATGACGATCAAGTCCTTCTCGACTGCAAATTTGGCCAACTGCTCTAGCTTGGCGCGATCAGCAGTTCCACCGGTTGGGTTAGTGGGAAAATTAAGCAGCAATATTTTACACCCAGGTTCCCATGCCCGCTCAAACGCCTCAGGATCCAATGAAAATGATTTTAGGGACTCGGTTCCAACGGGTATAGCTTCTCCGTGTGCAAGGGTCACGCTGGGAGCGTACGAGACATAGCAGGGCTCGTGGTAGAGCACTTTGTCCCCCGGATTCAAAATCGCCCGCAAGGCAATATCGATCGCCTCCGACACCCCAACGGTGACAAGAATTTCAGACTGAGGGTCATATTCAGGTCCAAAAAAGTCAGCGACATACGAGGAGATTTCTTTTCGTAAACTAAGCAAGCCACGGTTATCGGTGTAGGATGTTTTACCTTGCTCCAGGGCAAAAATAGAGGCCTCCCGAATTTTCCAGGGGGTTATAAAATCAGGCTCACCAATCCCGAGGGAAATGGCCTGGGGCATTTCGGAAACAATGGCAAAAAAATCTCTTATCCCCGAGCGGGGAAGACTTTTCACATGATCCGCAACATAATCTGTTGGATTCATTTGGTTAGGCACTGATTGGAGGCTTTTCGGAGTTTTCACCTTCCTGAGAAAGCAAATGTCCATGCTCTTTGTAAGAACGAAGCAAAAAATGGGTCGCAGTCGATAAAACGCCGTCAATTGTAGAAAGGCGCTCGGACACAAAAGAAGCCACAGCGTGTAAATTCTTTCCCTGGACGATAACCATCAAATCATAACCACCGGACATGAGGTGACAGGCTTCCACCTCATCAAACTTTGAAATCCGATGAGCCAAGCGGTCAAACCCCCCTTCCCTTTCCGGACTTATCTTCACTTCAATCACGGCACGGACCAAATCCCGGTCTTTTTTTGATGGATGGATTAAGGGAACCCAGCCAATAAGAGAACCATCTGAGCGAAGTGCTTCCAGTTGGGAATCCACCTCGGCAACCGAAACATTCAGTATTTTCGCAAGTTTCAATGGATCCGGATCGGCAGTTTCTAGTAGAATATCGAGTAAATTACTCATAATTAAAAGGATGCATTATATGTGCTATTGGTATTTAGGTAAAGAATCAAAGCCTAAAGCTTAAGATGCAAAAGGAGCCTGAAAATAGCATTTAGCCCAATGGAATGAGTAATCTCTCTATTCTCGACCATATTTTTTAGATTTTGAATTTTATGAAGTTCGGTGACGAGTTCTTCATGCTCATCAAATGCAAGTTCAGCAGTTTTCTTCACATTCTCCACCAGAACAAAATGGCACTGATTGGAAAGGATCGCAGCGTTGGGTCTGGCGGTTCCGATTATTTTCGCACTGCTTCCCACATAGCCTGTTTCTTCTTTCAACTCTCGCAAACCAGCGATAACAGGGTCCTCTCCCCGTTCAATCACTCCGCCGGGTGGTTCCAGTGAAAACTCTTCGGTGCCGTAACGAAATTGTCGCACCAGCACAACTTCATCATTTGAAGTTGTGGCTAAAACATTTACCCAGTCATTGGTATCAAGGACATAAAAATCTCCGGCTACGCCATCCGATTTCCGACGGAACCTTCGCTTGTGTACCTCAAATATACGGCAATCAGCGTGTAATTGATCATTTTCGAGATCCCATTTACTCGGCCATTTTTTACTCATCCAATAAAATCTCCCTATTTACAAATTCATTCAGATCCTGGTAAATGGGCACATTTTTTCCCTGAGCCAACAAACAAAGATCTTCATCGATAGGCTTTCCTGTTCGCACAAGGCACCCCCGCATTCCAGCATCAAGTCCAGTTTGTGAATCAATCCACTTATCTCCGATTACCCAGCATTGAGTGGGGTCCAATCCAAATTTGTCGATCATCTCATGTTCAAACCGTGAAGATGGCTTTCGATACCCACCCCTGTGACCCGGAGATTCAGGAGCAATACAAACTTCAGAGAAAAAGTTGCCCGGCCAACCAAAATCCTGGTGCATTTTTTGGTTACACGCGTATACATCTTCCCAGTCATAATACCCCCGGGAAATCCCCGATTGGTTGGTATGCAAAAAGAGGTGATACCCAGCTTCCTTTACTTTCATCAAAGCCTCACCGGCACAAGCAATGATTTCCAGCTCATCCGGATCCTTCAAGTAATGGGCATCGCGAATCAAAGTGCCATCACGATCGAGAAAAAGAGCTTTATGAACCCTTATTTTACTCACAAAAGCGAAAGAATTTCTTGCGGAGATGCGGTCGCAGTGCCCACTTTCCCCACAACCACCCCAGCTGCTAAGTTGGCAAACTCAGCGGAACGGGCAAATGTTTCGCCTGCGGTCAGGGCCAGAGTGAGAGAGGCAATGACTGTGTCCCCTGCACCTGAGACATCAAACACTTCGCGGGCGGCGGTCGGAATGGTGCATTGCACGACTCCATCCTGGGCAAGAAGCATTCCTTCTGCCCCTAGGGTAATAGCGAGTAACTGAGGAGAAAAATTTTCAAAGATTCGGGCAACCACTTCATTGTGCGGGAAAGGCTCCCTTGTTTCCCGGGATAGCCCAGCCAATTCCAAAGCTTCCAACCGGTTGGGGGTAAGAAGGTTTGGTTTTACATATTGCAGTAACCGGCTGGGCTTAGGGTCGACTGATGTAAATTTTGCATCCTCACTCACCAATTCCAGCAAGGAGTTGGTTATAAAACCTTTACCGTAATCAGATAAGATAACCGCATCCGCCGCCTTCACTTTTTCAGATATTACACTGCCAAGCTTTTCTAATCCTGGCTCGTAGTCCCTTATTTTTGCTTCACGATCCACCCGGCAAATTTGCTGGTTAGAGGCGGTGACCCGAGATTTACTAATAGTTGGTGCCGAAGAAAATCGAAACTTTGGGTCAACCTGTATAGCACTAGCCTCTAGGATACTGATTAATTCCTCCCCCTGTTCATCTTCCCCAAACCACCCGATCGTTTCAACAGCAGCTCCAAGTGAACGAAGATTGAGAGCTACATTGGCAGCCCCCCCAGCCACTGACCTTTCTTCTTGAACAGCTAGAACTGGAACAGGGGCTTCGGGAGAAATTCTACTCACTTCCCCGATCACATAGCGGTCGAGCATAACATCCCCGATTACCAAAACATTTAGGCTCTTGATTTGCTCGAAAAGTTCTTTCATGTATTTGCTGTGATTAAAATAGGTTTACTCAAAAATATCATTTTAGCCTGCTCAGTTATATTTTTTACGCAAGGCTGCAAGCAAGATGCAAGTAATGAAAAATTAACTGCATCCGATGGCACAGGGAAGTTATATTTTGATCTCAGGGTCGGCGGGGTTCCACTCAAAGTGGAAGTTGCCGCCTTGCCCAAAGAAAGAGAAAGAGGGCTTATGTTCAGAGATTCCATGGGAGATCACGAAGGCATGCTTTTTATCTTTAAAGAAGGAACAAAACAACGATTTTGGATGAAAAATACCAGAATACCCTTGGATATTGGTTATTTTTCATCGAAGGGGTCATTAGTCGAAGTTCACAAAGCCAAGCCCTACGACCTTTCCGGTGTACCCTCCAGGTCTCGTGATATTCAATTTGTGTTAGAGTTGAATAAGGGAGCGTACAAACAACTTGGCATCAAAATAGGAGACCGGATTGACCTTGAATTTGTTTCTGAAATCATAAAGGACCGTGATTTAAATCCTGCAGACTACAACCTTCCTTAATCAATGCTGATCATAACCATTTGGGTTTTTGCTCTGCCAGTGCCAGGCATCCCGAAGCATATCGATCAAATCATGCTTGGACTTCCAACCAAGTAAGGTTTGGGCATAGCTTGGGTCAGCCCAAGCTTCCGTTACATCCCCGGATCGCCTACCCGCAAATTCATAAGGAATCTTGACCCCATTTGCTTTCTCAAAGGCTTTAATGACATCAAGAACCGAAGAACCATGCCCCGTGCCCAAGTTGCAAATAAAACCCTCATCTGAGTTCTCCAATTTGATCAGTGCCTTAAGATGGGCGTCGGCTAAATCAACCACATGTAAATAGTCGCGAACCGCAGTACCATCCTGAGTAGGATAATCATTTCCGAAAACTCGGAGTTTGGGCAGCTTTCCGGTTGCAACTTGGCAAACAAAAGGGACTAAATTGTCAGGAATACCGTTGGGGTCTTCACCAATCTCCCCGCTGGGATGGGCACCGACCGGATTGAAATACCGAAGCACTCCGCATTTAAACCCTGGGTTGGATTTAGAATAATCAGATATAATTTCCTCCATGATATACTTAGTTCTCCCGTAAGGGCTGGAAACACCGCCCACTGGGAAACTTTCAGAAATTGGAACCTTCTCAGGTTCGCCATAAACCGTACAGGAAGAACTGAATACCAAGTTTTTCACCCCAAATTGTTCCATTGCCTCGAGCAATAGTACCGAGCCTGAAACATTATTTTTATAATATTTAAGCGGCTGCTCGGTGGATTCGCCCACAGCTTTCAAGGCCGCAAAATGAATAACCGCAGAAATATCATCATTTTCAGAAAAAATTTGTTGCAAGGTAGCGTTATCCGTTAAATCTCCCTGAATCACAACCGGTTCTCTGCTCGCTAGTTTAGCGACACGCCGTAAAGACTCAGGCGAGGAATTAGAGAAATTATCAAGTACAATCACTTGGTAACCCGATTTTAAAAGGGCCAAAACCGTATGACTTCCGATATAGCCAGCACCACCAGAAACAAGTATTTTATTCATCGACTGCCTTTCATAAGTGAACGTAGTGTAGACAACATAATTTCCAGGTCCAAAAAGAAAGATGCATTTTTTACATAATATAAATCGTAAGCTAATTTTTCTTCGGAGCTCGTAAAATCAGATGCATATTTATATTTAATTTGAGCCCATCCAGTTATCCCAGGTTTCAATAAATATCGACATTTCCAATAAGGTAATTTTGAAACAATCTTTTCTTCAAGTTCAGGTCGTTCAGGTCTTGGGCCCACGACAGACATTTCTCCTTTAATCACATTCCAAAACTGAGGTAACTCATCAATTCTAACACGCCTCAGCAATCTTCCGACAAAGGTAACCCTGTCGTCTCCCAAGGCTGCCCATCTTGCACCCTTTTTCTCCGAGCCATTTCGCATTGTTCTCAATTTATATAAAGTATACGGCTGGCCTAAATAACCTGATCTTTGCTGCTTGTAAAAAAGAGGAAAGCCGGATTCCACAGCAATAGCTACACAAGAGAGAACAAGAATAGGAAAAGTTATGAGCAGACCAAGTATTGAAATGATCACATCGACCAATCTTTTAACCCTTCTTAGCAGCGGGTCATGTTGTCTTAAATCCAATTTTGTGAGCCAACTTTCATCAACTTCTGAGTGCGGAATTCTTTGAGCAAAAGTTTCCCAAAATGACAACAAACCCATCACCCTTACCCCGGATGCAAGTAATGTCATCACTTTCATTTCTGAATTGTTACTCTCAACAAGTACCACATCCACTTTCTCCTTGGCGGTAAATTTTAAAAGGTCACCCTTCGCATCTTCGGATTCATTGGTTACCCATTGAAATTCATGATCCCATAAACCCTTGTATTTCTGGAGATTCATTAATTTACCTTTTTCTAATAGAGGCAAAACACGCCAGGGGTTTTCAAGGGTTAATTTTTCTAAAAATATCAAAAAGATAAAAGATAAAAGCCCCGTTAATGTGACCATTTTGAAAATTGCTAACCGACCGATGAAGTCGAACTCAATTGTCCATACCAAAATCAGTAAGCCAACAGAGCCCATGGTTGCAGAGGCAAAAGATAAAAAGAATTTTTTCCAAACCAAGTTATGTTTAGAATTAACGAATAACCCAACCACTTCACCAGAAAGTAAAAAAGACAACCCAAAGGTTGCAGAATAGAGGAAAAGGCGCTCGCGATTTACATGGACAAGAGTTTCACTACCTGGGGAATAAAATAGGACGATCACTAAACAGGCACCCATTGCCAAAAGTTGGCAAACAACAAGCCTACCGACTTTACCTAGATTCCAATGTTCCCGCTTTTTCAATTGCCCAACAATTGATGCTCCTTTTTAAGAAAATCTTTGAGAATTTTTCGTCGACCAAATTTTGCACGGTTATCCCTAACTCCTGAACATAACTTAGTCCATAGAACATCGTCGGTTTTTATTTCTACAATTTTTTTAGCAATCCTTTCAGGATCGGTTTGATCAAAAGTAACACCTAAATGCAAAGACCTCACCGCCTCACACATCTCACCATTAGGGCCTGCAACAATCGGCAAACCTGCCCCAATGTAATCGTATGCCTTCGCAGGAAAAACCTTCTTCATGGCCTCCAACTCTCGAAGCACACATAGGCCCACATGACACTTTGGTAAAAATTCACTTAGTTCTTCAAGAGACATGGGCGGTAAAACCCTTAAATTTTCAATTTGTTCCACATAAAGAGAGCTTTGAAATTCTCCGATCAAAACAAACTGTATCGAAGGATCCAAGCTGTAAACTTTTTTCATGATCTCGAGATA
>Ga0181562_10003352_pt1 | contig 11803 bp, 11 predicted proteins | sample 011ome_26_FD_139344 | JGI IMG/M metagenome (GOLD analysis project Ga0181562, IMG submission 139344) | Coastal salt marsh microbial communities from the Groves Creek Marsh, Skidaway Island, Georgia - 011511BT metaG (megahit assembly) | ecosystem: Environmental > Aquatic > Marine > Intertidal...
AAAGCAAAAATATTTGATTGAAATGAAAGACGCTTGTAAATTAAACCAACCCAACACAAAGTGTTTTGAAATAAAGCTTCCAGCATCATTTACTATGCCTGACTCAACTGTTATTGTTGTAAACAATCGAATAGATTACATAAAAATAAGAAGATGGCATTTAGCTCATCCAAGAGTACTTAAAAAGGCAGCTATAAATTTCCCGATAAACATAATATTTAAGGATGGCTCAGAAAAGGAAATTTCCAATATGGCTGAATTAGCTGAAGCAAAATCTATTTGTAGAAATTAATCATCAGGGGCAATTTTTATTTAGAATTTTTCCATCTGGAGTTTAGATATTCTAATGTGCTTTCATTTTAAACAAACAAAAAAAGAGGATTCATTTAAGCTACATAGTTTAGAGGGAATACCATTAACAGGAATCTATAATGGGTTTATGCACCCTATGGTTAGTGGTATTACTGAGGATAATCCAAATAATATTTCCAATTTAAGCTGGGGATTAATACCTGAATGGTCAAAAACTGAGGAAATAAAAAAATACACTCTAAACGCTCGTTATGAAACCTTAAAAGAAAAACCTTCGTTTAAAAATGCGAAGCGATGCGTGATTTTTGCAGATGGTTTTTATGAGTGGAAATGGCTTGATTCGAAGGGCAATAAAAAGCAAAAGTATTTGCTTGAATATCCTGATTCAGAGTTGTTTGGGTTTGCTGGGCTATATGATCAGTGGGTTAACAAAGAAACAGGAGAAATCATTACAAGCTGTAGTTTAGTGACCGCTTCTGCGCAAGGAATAATGAAGGAGATTCATAATTCTAAATTGAGAATGCCTATCACTTTAAAAATGGATTTGTTATCCAATTGGTTAAATAAGAAAACAATTGACATTTATAGCGAGTTTAAGGCAATGCCAACGGACTAATGTAAATCTTGATGATTTAAAGTGTGCATCTAGTCAATGATTACGGTTTCAAATAGTTTCTTATATACCGATTTCTAAATACCAAACATATTGATACTGTCGTAACCCAATTTTTTTATGCCACTCAGCGCTTGCCAGTAAGCTTGCGTCGCTATCCAGCATAAAAAAACGGGTACCTTTTGGTACCCGTTTTTTATTGATCCTTAAGTGACCTCGACAGGATTCAAACCTGTAACCTTCTGAGCCGTAATCAGATGCGCTATTCAGTTGCGCCACGAGGCCGTTTGCTTGATAAAGCGGGTGCAAATATAGAGTAAATATTCGTGTTTTACAAAAATTAACGGGTGCCTATAAACTAATTTTTAGAGCTTTTGGGGTTGGTAGCTTCCAAGGCTCTGGCCGTCACGTAGTAGCGATAGCCAATCAGCAAGATTTGCCAGCGCGAGGCTTTGGCTAGATCAATGCGTTTTTTGGTCAAACTGGGCAAAATTAGTTTGTTGGCTTTAGCCAAAAGGGGAAACATCCAATTCATGGGTGCAAGATAAAAACCTTGGGCTATATTTGGGACAAAATCAGCGGAAAGCATGGATTATTTATTGTTGGTCTTAGGTCTTATTATTCTTGTGCTAGGAGGTGATTGGTTGCTCAAAGCAGCGGTCTCTTTGTCACTGCAACTCCATGTGCCCAAAATTGTTATTGGGCTGACGGTGGTTTCATTTGCCACCTCTGCGCCTGAATTGATTGTGAGTATTAAGTCAGCCTTGGATGGTTTTCCAGATTTAGCGGTTGGCAATGTGGTGGGATCAAACATCGCCAATCTGGGTTTAGTTCTTGGCATTACGTTGCTTTTGGGAACTATTGAAGTGACTTCAAGTTTTTATAAATCGGATTGGCCAGCGATGATGTTGGCTTCAGTGCTCTTATACGTTTTTGTATTTAGGGATTACACCATCAGTACTGCGGAGGGATGGGTACTCCTTGGGTTGCTTTTTTTGTTTATTAGCTACATTATTACCTTTCAAAAGCCAGCCGTGGTTGATGAGTTGCCAGAGGATGATGTAATGCTTTCTCAAGGTAAAACATGGGGTTTTCTAGCCCTTGGAGGCCTAGCCTTGTGGGGTGGGTCTGAGATTTTGGTCAGCTCTGCAGTATCCATTGCTACTTCACTTGGTGTCTCGGATCGGATTATTGGGATCACGGTGGTTTCTGTGGGGACTAGTATTCCAGAGCTTGCGGCCTCCGTGATGGCTGTGTTGAAAAAAGAAAAAGCGATTTCCTTAGGAAACCTAGTAGGGTCCAATATATTTAATGTATTTGCCGTATTGGGCATCACTTCCATCATCACACCGATTAAGATTTTAGATGTTGGTTTAATCGACAGTGATCTATGGTGGATGTTGGCCTTTGCCTTAGTGGTGCTTCCCTTGGTGTTTTTGCCCAAGGGGCTCAGGCTAAATTGGAGAGACGGTCTTGTACTTCTAATGATGTACGGGGCTTTTTTATACCAAACTCTCAGATAGGAGCAAAAAAAAACACCGCCGAAGCGGTGTTTTCATATAGAGTTCATCAGGATTAAATCTTGGCAGATTTAACTGTCTTAATGATGCGTGAAGCCACTTTGTAGGGGTCAGCATTAGAAGCAGGTCTTCTGTCTTCCAAATAACCTTTCCAGCCGTGCTCCACAGCGTAGAGTGGAATACGGATTGATGCTCCACGGTCAGAAATACCGTATTTAAAGTCGTGGATAGAGGCAGTTTCGTGCTTTCCAGTAAGACGTTGGTCGTTGAATTCACCGTACACAGCGATGTGCTCAGCAGTAACAGGTCTGAATGCTTCGCAAATAGCTTCAAAAGTTTTGCGGTCTCCACAAGTTCTCAATGTGGTGTTGGAGAAGTTAGCGTGCATACCAGAACCATTCCAATCACCTTTGATAGGTTTTGGGTGGTACTCAATATAGAAGCCATACTCTTCAGTTAAACGATCGAGTAGGTAACGGGCGATCCAAATTTCATCTCCAGCTTTCTTAGCTCCTTTAGCAAATAATTGGAACTCCCATTGTCCGCAAGCAACTTCTTGGTTGATCCCTTCAAAGTTTAGTCCAGCGGCGATACATAAATCGGCGTGGCGCTCTACTAGCTCACGACCGTGGGTGTTTTTTCCACCAACGGAGCAGTAGTACAAACCTTGTGGTCCAGGATATCCACCTACGGGGAAACCAAGTGGCAACAAAGTTTGGGTGTCCATGATAAAGTATTCTTGTTCAAAACCAAACCAGAAATCATCGTTGTCGTCATCGATGGTTGCTCTAGCATTGGATTCATGTGGTGTTCCATCTGCATTGTATACCTCATTCATCACCAACCAACCATTATCTCGGGCTGGATCAGGATATACAGCTACAGGTCTTAGGATACAGTCAGAAGAACCGCCTTCTGCTTGTTTGGTTGAACTTCCGTCAAAAGACCAGTCTTTTAAGTCTTCTAATTTTCCGCTGAAGTCATCGACTACTTTGGTTTTACTTCTTAAGTTAGCGGTAGGAAAATAACCGTCCAACCAGAGGTATTCTAATTTTGATTTGGCCATGGTAGGGTGTTTTAGGTTTATTGCGGGTCAAAAATATACATTTTAGCTCATCCTGTCTGAAGTTTGTGGGGGTATTTATTAAAAATTACCTCATATTTTTCAACACCCCTCCTTCAATGGGGGGTATTTTGTGAAAAACATATTTTTTTGTGTTTATTTTGTAGAATTAATCATTTAGCTATGTCTCAGCACATTCATCCACTAAACTCACTAACTTCTTCAGCACTTGATGGAGTGCGAAGATCCTCTTATTTCGGTGATCGCGTATTTGGGCAGCAGCCAATGTTGCAGTATTTGACCAAGGATGCTTTGGAAGCGGTGCAGTCCGCAGTGGTGTCTGGATCTAAAATTGAGCGCAAAATAGCTGATCAAGTGGCCGAAGGGATGAAGACCTGGGCGATTGAGCGCGGCGCTACCCATTACACCCATTGGTTTCAACCGCTTACCGGGGCCACTGCGGAAAAACACGACGCGTTTTTTGATTTGACGCCCAGTGGTCAACCCCTAGAGCGATTTGGCGGGGGACAGTTGGTGCAACAGGAGCCAGACGCTTCTAGTTTTCCCAGTGGGGGAATACGCAATACCTTTGAAGCTAGGGGGTACACGGCCTGGGATCCAAGTTCTCCAGCATTTATCTACGAGTCCACTTTGTGCATTCCGACCATATTTGTCTCCTACACCGGCGAAGCTTTAGACAACAAAGCTCCTTTGCTCCGGGCATTAAATGCGGTGGATGAAGCGGCTACCGAAGTGGCGCGTTATTTTGACAAGTCAGTCAATAAGGTATACGCTACCTTGGGGTGGGAACAGGAATATTTTTTGGTCGACAAATCCCTGGCGCAATCCCGTATAGATTTGATGTCTGCGGGGCGTACCTTGATCGGTCAGGCCTCTGCTAAAGGACAACAATTGGACGATCATTATTTTGGTGTGATTCATTCTAGGGTTCTGGCCTTTATGAACGACCTGGAGATCGAGTGCATGCATTTGGGTATTCCGGTAAAAACCAGGCACAATGAGGTAGCCCCCAATCAGTTCGAGTTAGCTCCTGTTTTTGAGGAGGCCAATCTGGCCGTGGACCACAACCTATTGTTGATGGATGTCATGGAAAAGATGGCGGACCGCCATCAGTTTAAGGTGCTGTTCCACGAAAAACCATTTGCCGGAATCAATGGCTCGGGCAAACACAACAACTGGTCGCTGTCCACCGATACCGGAGTGAATCTGCTCAGTCCAGGGTCTACACCGATGAAAAACCTCCAGTTTTTGACCTTTTTTATCAATACCATTAAAGCGGTAGATACCTATGAGTCCTTGCTCAGGGCTTCGATTAGCTCCCAGAGCAATGACCAGAGATTGGGTGGTCACGAGGCGCCGCCCACGATATTCTCTGTGTTTATCGGCGATCAACTCAGCGCTGTATTGGATGAGTTGGAAGGCGTTTCTCTGGGCAAATTATCCCCGGAAGAAAAAACCGAGCTCAAACTCAATGTAGTGGGGAAAATTCCAGAGATCCTCAGGGACAATACGGACAGAAATAGAACCTCGCCATTTGCCTTTACAGGTAATAAGTTTGAGATGAGAGGTGTGGGCGCTAAGGCCAATTGCGCCAAGCCGATGACGGCCCTCAACACCGCTGTGGCGGATCAGCTACAATGCTTTAAAAAAGAGGTAGACGATTTAATCGAGAAAAAGAAACTCAAAAAGGACGAAGCTATATTTAATGTCCTTAGAGAGTATATCAAAACCTCCAAGAGAATTCGTTTTGAAGGGGATGGTTATGGTCAGGCATGGATTGATGAGGCATTAAAAAGGGGATTGAGCAACGCTCGCCATACACCTCAGGCTCTTGAAGTGCTGGCTAGTGATTTAGTGATCGATCTTTTTGAGCGCACTAAAGTATTGAGCAAAACAGAGCTGAAAGCGCGCCATCAAGTGGAACTGGAAGCCTATGTGCTTCACACCCAAATAGAAGGGCGAATATTGGATGAGTTGGTATACACCCAGATTATTCCCGGAACCATAGATTATCTGAATGTTTTGGGGACACGGGTAATGCAGGATCAGACTATTTACGGTGTGGATCAAGCCAAATCGCACACCGCACAAGATTTGTTGACGACCATAAACGATCATTTATTTCAACTCAAGGCGGAAACCGATCAGATGATTGAAGCGCGAAAAAAAGCCAATGCGTTAACCGATGTTTCTGCCAAGGCCCATGCGTATGCCCAGGATATTGCCCCTAGATTTGAACGCATTCGCGTGCATGCAGATAAGTTAGAGCGCTTTGTGGCAGAGGCGCATTGGCCATTGACCAAATACCGGCAGCTTTTGTTCCTGAAATAGGTTGTTTTTAGGGCATTTGCCTTATTTTTGTGCAAAATTTATTCATGACTCAATCAGCAAGCGACAGGTATCATCAGCGGGGTGTTTCCGCCACAAAAGATGAGGTGCACCAAGCCATTGCGCAAATAGATAAGGGCTTGTTTCCTCAAGCATTTTGCAAAATTGTTCCGGATTATCTCACAGGTGATGAAGCGTATTGTTTGGTGATGCATGCGGATGGAGCGGGTACTAAGTCCGCTTTGGCCTACATGTATTGGAAAGAAACCGGTGACTTATCGGTTTGGAAAGGGATTGCTCAAGATGCCTTAATCATGAATATCGACGACTTGATTTGTGTAGGAGCTACCGACCACATCATGTTGTCCTCCACGATTGGTCGCAATAAAAACTTAATTCCTGGTTCGGTGATTGGCGCTTTGATCAACGGAACCCAGGAACTCATCGATGATTTAGCGCGTTATGGGATCACCATACATGCCACTGGCGGGGAAACTGCAGACGTGGGTGATTTGGTGCGTACCATCATTGTCGATTCAACAGTTACCGCCCGCATGAAACGGAGCGAAGTCATCGACAATGCGCGAATTCAGGCAGGTGATGTCATTGTGGGACTCGCCTCATTTGGGCAGGCGACCTACGAAAGTCAATACAACGGGGGTATGGGCAGCAACGGACTTACCTCAGCCAGACATGATGTTTTTGGGCAAGGTCTAGCTCAAAAATATCCCGAGAGCTTTGATCCACAAGTGCCGAGTGAGCTCGTGTACAGCGGTACCATGGGTTTATTGGATCCGGTTCCTGGCAGTCCGCTCAATGCCGGTCAGTTGGTGCTTTCACCCACCAGAACCTATGCGCCGATTGTTAAAAAGGTTTTGTCCCAACTTGATCGCAGTTCGATTCACGGAATTGTTCACTGCAGCGGTGGTGCGCAGACTAAGGTGCTGCATTTTGTGAAGGGGCTTCACGTGATCAAGGATCAATTATTTGATGTGCCGCCTTTGTTTCAGTTGATTCAGGAGCAGTCAAAAACGGATTGGAAGGAGATGTACCAGGTGTTTAACTGTGGACATCGACTAGAATTTTATGTGCCAGAACACCAAGCGCAGGCCATTATAGATATTTCAAAAAGCTTTGGCGTAGACGCCCAAGTAATCGGACGTGTGGAGGCAGCTCCTCAAGCAAAAGTAAGTATACACAGTCCATACGGACAATTTGACTACAGCGCATAGGCGCCATAAATTATGATTTTACAACAACTACAGGCCGTCAAACAGCGGTTTGACGAATTATCAGACCTCATCATTCAACCGGATATCATCTCGGATCAGAAGCGGTATATCGAGATCAATAAGGAATACAAGGACATGAAAGCAGTGATGGAGAAGCGCGCTGAGTATCTTCAGCTGCTTGACTATCAAAAAGAAGCTGAGGAAATTTTAGCGGATGGAAGCGATGCTGAAATGGTGGAAATGGCCAAACTTCAATTGGAAGAAGCGAAATCCGGAATTCCACAACTCGAGCAGGATATTAAATTGTTGTTGGTGCCTAAAGATCCAGAAGACGCCAAGAATGTAGTGGTGGAGATTCGCGCGGGTACGGGTGGTGATGAAGCGAGTATATTTGCCGGGGATCTGTTTCGCATGTACACCAAGTTTTGTGAATCCAAAGGTTGGAAGACCAATGTGATCGATCTCAGTGAGGGTACCAGTGGCGGATACAAAGAAATTCAGTTTGAAGTAATGGGAGAGGATGTATACGGTACCCTAAAGTTTGAGGCCGGAGTTCACCGCGTTCAGCGCGTTCCTCAAACAGAAACACAAGGGCGCGTACATACGTCTGCAGCAACGGTTATGGTATTGCCTGAGGCAGAAGAGTTTGATGTGCATATAGACCCTAAAGACGTGCGTATTGACTTTTTCTGTTCTTCAGGTCCAGGAGGTCAGTCGGTGAATACTACCTATTCAGCGGTTCGTTTAACCCACTTACCCACAGGTTTAGTGGCTCAGTGTCAGGATGAAAAATCACAGCACAAAAATAAAGACAAGGCATTTAGGGTATTGCGCTCTAGGCTGTACGATATGGAACTCGCCAAACGCCAAGAGGAAGACGCCGCTAAACGCAACTCTCAGGTCAGCAGCGGAGATCGATCGGCTAAAATTCGCACCTATAATTATCCACAAGGCAGGGTGACGGATCACCGTATAAATTTGACCTTGTATGACTTACCCAACATCATGAACGGTGATGTAGGACGCGTTATGGAGGAATTAAAGATGGTAGACAACACGGAACGACTTAAAGCTCAAGCAGATGTCTTCTAAAGCCCCTTTTCACTATCCCGCGGAACAAAAAGCACTGACTGAATCAATCAGACGAAAAAAATCGTTTTTGTGCGTCGGGTTAGATGTGGATTTAGACAAAATTCCCCCTCATTTATTGGGGGAGGAAGATCCTATTTTTGCCTTTAATAAAGCCATTATTGACGCTACACACACCTACGCAGTAGCCTATAAGCCCAATACGGCATTTTATGAAGCTTATGGTGCTGCAGGTTGGCAGTCCTTGGAAAAGACGGTGCGTTATATTCAGTCAATAGACCCAACTCTTTTTACCATTGCTGACGCCAAGCGCGGTGATATAGGCACCACGGCTGATCGATATGCTCAAGCATTTTTTCACTCCATGGATTTTGATTCAGTTACTGTAGCTCCTTATATGGGTAGGGATTCCATTGAGCCATTTTTGGCACATCCTGGTAAAACAACCATTTTGTTGGGGCTGACATCAAATCCAGGATCTGCTGATTTCGAAACAATCCATATCGGCAAACACCCGATGTATCAAGAAGTGATGCAAAAGGCACTGACCTATGCGCATAGTGAACGATTAATGTTTGTAGTCGGGGCTACACAAACCCAACACATAGCTGCCATCAGACAGATAGTGCCTCATCACTTTTTCTTAGTACCTGGTGTGGGTGCTCAAGGAGGTAGTTTGTCTGAAGTGTGTCGTTACGGGTTAAATCCAGCTGTGGGGTTGTTGGTCAATGCTTCCAGAGCGATTATTTATGCAGGTAAGGGGATTGATTTTGCCGCGGCTGCCCAAGCGGCTGCCCAATCGCTTCAAGCAGAAATGGCGGAGGCACTAGAGGCGTATGTTATGTCATAGGGATGTATAAAAGCAAAGCCAACATCGCTGCTGGCCCTACCTACTCACTCAAAAAAAAACTAAACTATCTAGATGGAATGATCTAGATGTGTCATGAAAAAATTGCGTTATACTTTAACAACGCGCTGTATTTCAATTTATTGTGTGAGTAAGTAAATTATTTTGCAAGTTGACGTACCCAGGTGCGGTACATCCTTCTAAACGTCAAAGTTTCTCGTTTAACGAGTCGCACATAATCGATGTCTGGGGCTTTGTCGTACTCTAGTCCTCTGCAATAGGAAAGCAAGTTTTTAATTAATGATTGAATATATGCCACGTGGGATTTTTGATCTGTCTGTGTCGTATGGATCAATCTTTTTATCGATTCGCTGAGTTGTGCGCAATCTGTTCTTAGATCGATGGCAATGTGCTGCCTCAGGCTTAACGAACGGTACCCTATTCCGTAATGCGCATCCAATACTTCATCGACCAATAAGGCATGACCCATCCTTTGCAGCTCGTCTGCTTTAAGGAAAATTCTTTGGGAGTATTTCTCGGCGTTCATTATTTCAAAATTACAAGGGAAACACCTATATTTACCTTATTATTTAAGGATAAATAATGTATTTGTTTAATTAAATTAGGAAATATCCGCTATTTTTTATGATTTCCAAACTAGATGAAAAAGACTGGGTGATTTTAAATCATTTACAGCGAAATGCCCGGTTGTCATTGACTGAATTATCTCGCTCAGCAGGACTTTCCGCCCCCACGGTGAGCGACCGAATCGCCAAGATGGAACATGAGGAAGTGCTCACAGGCTATCAAGCGTCGGTTTCCTACATAAAAGCGGGTTATCAGCTAAAAGCTATGGTGATGCTGCGGGTGTTTATGGGTAAACTACCTCCGTTTCTTGAAGTGGTTAAAAGTTTCCCTGAAGTCTTAAATTGCTACCGCATTACCGGAAATGAAAACATCATCATGGAAGTGGTGTTGGAAGATCAGTTTCACCTGGAAAGATTTATCGATAAAATGATCAAATATGGAGAGACTCGGACCCATATCATTCTTTCAGAGGTGGTGTCCAATGCGCCCATTCAACCTAAAACTAAGTCGAGATGAAGCGGATATTGATTTTATTGGTGACAGGCACCCTGATGTCGTGTGGAGAAAAAAAATACCACGACGAGAAACTAGCTCCCATAGCTCAAGTTTCTGACAGTTTAGTACAGGCTGCGATGAAGTATCAACTCAATTTGGATCGGGAGTTTATGGATGCCGCACAAACACCCTTATTGGAAAAGGACCGAGTTGATTTTGAGGGGTTAGACTATTTTCCCTTAAATCCTGAGTTGATCGTGATGGCGACACTGGTGCGTACTCCGCAAACTCTGCCGTTTATGATGCCTACAACTACCGAACGTATGACCGAAGAGCGTATCTATGGCCAATTGATGTTTACATTAAATGGGGCGGACTTTCAACTTCCCGTGTATCAAAGCAGCGAATTGATGAATACGGAGCAGTACAGCGATTATTTATTTTTACCCTTCACCGACCTCACTAATGGGCAGGAAACCTATATCGGTGGTCGATACTTGGATTTGCGCATACCTCAAGGAGACGTCATTATGCTTGATTTTAATAGGGCCTACAACCCTTATTGCGCCTACAACAAAAAGTATTCTTGTCCCATAGTTCCTCCGGCCAATCATCTTCCCATTCGTATAACAGCAGGAGTTAAAGCCTTTAAGCCTTCTGCTAAAAACAAATAACCCACGCCATTGGCGTGGGTTATTTTGGTTGTGGTTCGATTTGGTTTAGAATGCGTAGATGGCGGCCAGTACAAAAGAACTCAAGCTTTTGTTAGCAGCTAAACTATTGTTTAAGAATACGGGCTCTGAAGCACTGTCTAGTCGGAGTTCTGGTTTCAGGATGAGGTTGCCAATTTGTGAGCTACCTGTCAAAGTAAGCGCAAGAACCGAGGTGTCTTCAGCCTCGCCACCTATGGCTCCAAAGGCGCCGCTTTCTGCAAAGTATTCTCCCCTAAGTCCTAAGGTGAACGTCTCAGACGTTTTGAATTGAGGATATAAGGCAACACCGGAGAACCCTGTTCCGTCAAGGTCATAGCTGGCTGCGTTAATGCCTAAATACACAGATTCGCTTAGGTCAAATCCACCGGTATAGTCAATTTCAAATCCGCCATTGTCTGAAAGCAGGTTGATGTATTGGCCTTTGTACCCCAATTGAGCTCCCCAAGCATAAGTGTTGGTTGGGTTGTATTCGGTCAAATCAGTGGGGTTGAGTACTGCTAGCATAGCGCTGAAATCTCCACCTAGATCAAAGTTGGCTTTTAAACCAGTGTGGCTAAACGGTCCATAAGAAAATAGGTATGAGGTGCTGTAGTTGACGTTTACCGAGGGGGAAATCACTTCGTAGCCCAAGAAGGTATTGAAATTACCTAAGGTTAGGGTGACTGCATCACTCACGTTCCAATAGGCGTACAATTGGTTCACAATATTTCCAGTAGCGCTGTTCATCGGAGAGTTAAAAATAGCGTCCGTTCCTCTGGGTCCAAAAGCTAGGTCAGCTACAAATCCTACTTTTTCCTCTTCGTATCCCAATACGATGTTGGCCATACCCAGCGAAAATCCGTTGAGGTTGGCAAATGAGCTGCCAGGCGCTTGCGCGTTTTCGCCACTGTTGGGTGCGTTGAGGTTGTTTCTGAAATAGGTATCAATAGTTCCGCTCAAGGATAAAGCAGGTTTTTCTTCTTGTGCTGATGACAAAGCGGTT
>Ga0181562_10003357_pt1 | contig 11798 bp, 10 predicted proteins | sample 011ome_26_FD_139344 | JGI IMG/M metagenome (GOLD analysis project Ga0181562, IMG submission 139344) | Coastal salt marsh microbial communities from the Groves Creek Marsh, Skidaway Island, Georgia - 011511BT metaG (megahit assembly) | ecosystem: Environmental > Aquatic > Marine > Intertidal...
GGTGGCGAGGCCGGAGGCAGCCTTTGGCGCCACTGCGCTAGATGACGCGCTGGCGGCTCTAGGTGACACACCGCAGGTGCATGAGGGCATCCAATTTACGACGCCTGATATCGCCGAGAACGGTGCCGTCGTGCCCATCCGGGTGGAAGTCGATTCCGTGGCCCTGCCGAATGTCTCCAAAGTGTCCGTGCTGGTTGAAATGAACCCCAACCCGTTGGCGGCCTCGTTTGACATCCCGCCCGGCACCGAGGTCTATATCGAGACTCGGGTGAAGGTGGCGCAAACCTGCACGCTCTATGCGGTGGCAGAGGCAGACGGACAGTTATACATGCAGTCGAGAGAGACCAAGGTCACCCTCGGCGGATGCGGCGGTTAAGGAGGACACCATGGCAGGTCGAAGCAAGATTCGCGCCCAAAAAAAGGGCGACATGACAGAGGTGAAGGCCCTGATGCGCCATCCGATGGAGACCGGTATGCGCAAGGATCAGGCGGGGGACCCTATCCCTGCACACTTTATTACTGAGGTGTCGGTGTTCCATGGTGATCAGCCTGTGATGCAGGGTCACTGGGGCGCGGCGGTGTCTGCCAATCCGTTTCTCGGGGTGCGTTTTGCGGGCGGGGAAGCGGGCGATACAGTCCGTGTCGTCTGGACCGATAATCAGGGTGGCACCGGCGAGGGCGAGACCACTATCCGCTGAATGTGGATGTGAGGGGGCGGCTGTGAAAAGACATCATCTCGGGTTAACGTTGTTTGCGGCATGGCTGTGCTCAGTTCCGCTGGCGGCGGATGACGGTGTGTTCAATCAGTACCGGGATCTGATGGGTGATGACAATCCGGCGGTGTTCGTTATCGACGAGGGCGAAGAGCTGTGGTTTATGCCCCAAGGTCCCGAGTCCGCCACGCTGGAAGCCTGTGATCTGGGTCTGGGGCCGGGGGTCACCGCGGGTGCCTATGTGCGCTTCCCGCGCTACTTTGCCGATGCCGATGCGGTGATGGATCTGGAATCACGCCTGGTCCATTGCATGACCACGATTCAAGGCCGGGATCTCGAGGCGGTGACCGCGAAGCCCTACTCACTGAGAGGGGATTTCGGGACCGAGATGGAAGCCCTCGTGACCTGGTTGGCGGCAGAGTCGGAAGGCGCCACGATTGCACCCGAGCAGACCCACGCGGCTGAGCGAGCGATGTATAGCCTCGGCGAGGAGATTTTCTACTATCGCGCAGGGCCCCATGATTTTTCTTGTGCCACCTGTCACGAGCAATCCGGTATGCGCATTCGGTTGCAGGCACTGCCTGATCTGACCTCCCACACGGGCGCCGCCGAGGCTTGGGGGAGTTGGCCCGCTTACCGAATTTCGCAGGGGTTGGTGCGAACCATGGGATGGCGGTTGCGGGACTGCTTCCGCCAGCAGCGGTGGCCCGAGCTGCAAATGGGCTCCGAGGCTAGCATCGCGTTACAAACCTACATGGCGGTGAATGCCGCGGGCGGCACCATGACTGCCCCGGGGCTGAAGCGATGAAGGCGCTGACCGCAGGCATCACGATCATCCTCAATGCGAGCCTGATGGCGTGGACAGTGGCTGCTGACGAGATAGAAGCCGTATTACACAACTCCTTCGTTGCCAAGAATCAGGCCACTATGGAACGGTTGGAGCGCGATGCGGTGCAAACCGCCTGCAGCGCGCCGCGGGGCATGCCCCTCAATAACGACATGCTAGCTTCGTTGCGCGCAGAGCGCTTGGACGCGGTCGTGCTACCGGCAGACGGCAAATATCTGGGTGACTGGCAGCGAGGCGCCGAGGTGGCGGGTAACGGACGGGGGCTGCAATCGAGCGATGACCCCACCCAGCCCAATGGCGGCAACTGCTACGCCTGCCACCAACTCGCCCCCGATGAGGTCGCCTACGGCACGCTGGGCCCCTCACTAATGGGATACGGCGCGCGGGGTCAATCTGAAGCAATGCTGCAGTACACCTGGACCAAGCTGTGGGATACGCACGCTTACAATCTTTGCTCTCACATGCCACGCTTTGGCGCGCAAGGCATTCTCACCGAGCAACAGTTGAAAGACGTGATGGCCTATTTGCTGGACCCCGCGTCACCGGTTAACCAAGCCGCAGAGTGACTCGCTAAGCCCCATGTATCGAAGGGAGTTCCACAAGCTATTGGGGCTTGGCGCCGCCGCAGGGCTGACTCTGCCCTCGTTACTGCGTGCGCAGCCTCAGAGTGGCGATGCCTATCACCTGCCGCGGTTCGGCAACGTGCACCTCATGCACATAACCGACGTGCATGCGCAGCTGCTCCCGGTCCATTACCGCGAACCCTCGGTCAATATCGGGGTGCATGACGCGCGCAACCGCCCGCCGCATCTGGTGGGTCAGGCGCTCCTGAATCACTTTGATATTGCTCCGGGCTCGCAGGCGGCGCATGCGCTGAGCCACCTTGATTACGTCGCCGCCGCGGAGCAGTTCGGACGCGCCGGGGGCTTTGCCCATATTGCTACTTTGGTCAAGCGGCTGCGGGCAGATCGACCGGGCGCACTGCTCCTCGATGGTGGGGATCTCTGGCAGGGCTCCGCGACGGCGCTGTGGACGCAAGGCCAGGACATGGTCGATGCCAGCAAACTTTTGGGTGTCGACGTCATGACCGGCCACTGGGAGTTCACCTTGGGCACGGATCGGGTCCTGGAAATCGTTGAACAGGACCTCGACGGGCACATCGACTTCGTGGCGCACAACGTCAAAGACATGGACTTTGGCGATCCGGTCTTTGCGAGCCATACCCTCAGAGAGATTAACGGGGTGCCGGTGGCGATCATTGGTCAGGCCTTTCCTTACACGCCGATCGCCAACCCCGCCCATTTAACCGCCGGATGGACCTTCGGTATTCAGGAGCGCGAGCTTCAAGAAAAGGTGGATGAGGTGCGCGCGGCAGGGGCTCAAGTGGTGGTCTTGCTTTCGCATAACGGTGCCGACACGGATATCAAGTTGGCGTCACGGGTAACGGGCATCGACGCCATTTTGGGCGGCCACACCCACGACGCGATTCCCCGTGCGCTAGAGGTGAAAAACGCGGGCGGTATAACGCTGGTCACCAATGCGGGCTCCAACGGCAAGTTTTTGGGTGTGCTGGACTTTGATGTGCGCGACGGGCGTATCCGCGACTGGTCGTATCGGCTGCTGCCGGTATTCGCGGAGCTGTTGCCCGCTGACCCGGCGATGAGCGATTTGATTGCCCGCATTCGCGCGCCCTTTGCCGAGCAGCTCGCAGAGCCGTTGGCCATGACGGACGATCTTCTGTACCGGCGCGGCAATTTCAATGGCAGTGTCGATCAGCTGATTTGTGAAGCGTTGATGGATGAGCTTGACGCACCCATTGCGCTGTCACCCGGCTTCCGCTGGGGGACCACGCTGCTGCCGGGCAATGCGATCACCATGGAGGACCTCATGGCGCAGGTGGCTATCACCTATCCTGCTGTGACGCTGACCGAAATGAACGGCGCGTTCCTCAAGCGCGTTCTGGAGGACGTCGCCGATAATTTGTTCCACCCGGATCCTTACTATCAGCAGGGTGGGGACATGGTGCGGGCTGGTGGATTGCAATACTCGATCGCGCCGTTGGCACCAGCCGGGTCACGGATTAATGAGCTGATACTGAATGGCAAACCCATTGATGCGAATAAGACCTACAAGGTGGCAGGTTGGGCTTCGGTCCAACAAGTAGAGGGTGAGCCCATTTGGAATGTGGTGGCCCGGTGGTTGCGGTCACAGGGGCGCGTGCAGGATGTGCGCCCGAATCAACCTGAGGTGACGGGTCTGCAGAACAATCAGGGCATTGCGTGAGTCGCTGAGCGGCCTATGACCCCGATCACGATTTTACAATCTGCAGCGGATGCGAGGCCCGACTGGGTGGGTCGGTGCATGACGTCTGTCGCTAACTGGTCCCAGCAGCAGGGATACCGTTATCACTGTATCGGCGACGAGCTTTTTGATTGGGTGACACCCGGTTTATGCGCCAAGCTTCACGATCGCGCGCCGATACTCGCTGACTTGGCGCGGCTGCGCTGGATTGAATCGGAACTGGCAGTGCGCGGCGGACTGGTGGTGTGGATTGACGCTGACACATTGGCAGTCGATCCCACCTGGCGCATACCCGACTCTACGCATACATTTTTCGGCGAGGAGTGTTGGGTTCAGCCAACGGCAGAGGGAGCCTGGCGCGCTTATCAGTCTCCCCATAATGCGTTCATGGGCTTTACGGCAGCGTCTCCCGTGCTCGGGTTTCTGGCCTATCTGTCGGAGTCCATTATTGAGCGCGCGGATGTGGGACATATCGCACCGCAGATGGTGGGGCCCAAATTGCTCAAGGCGCTCAACAATCTGGCCCAGTTCACGCTGGTGCCGGAGGCGGGCGCGGTCAGCCCGGAGCTGCTTGCCGAGTGGGTGGGTCAAGCTGGCCCTGCGACCACCTGTTACGAGCAGGCGACTCGGGTCCCACTGGCACTGGTGAACCTCTGTTCTTCACTGACCCACACCGAGGCGGCGGTGCAGCGGGTGGAGCAATTTCTGGCGCGCTATGGCGCCTGAGCGGCGGGGCCGCAACATAGCCATTTGCCAGATTCAGGCCAGCTTCAAACCATTTTCTACATTCCGCTCCGGCTGGATCAATACAACAGACCCATCAGCTTGTGGAAAACCTGTAATCAGGCATTGGGATTGGATCGGGCCAATCTGTTTGAGCGGAAAATTCACCACGCCAATCACCTGCTGACCCACCAAGGCTTCAGGCTGGTAAAGGTCGGTAATCTGGGCACTCGACTTCAAGACGCCGATATCTGGACCAAAGTCGACATGCAGGATATAGGCGGGTCGGCGCGCCTCCGCAAAGACTTCAGCGGTGACGATGGTGCCGACCCGCAGGTCGACCTGCTCAAAATCCTGCCAAGAAATGGTTTCCACACAGCACTCCCTGATATGACCCCCACTGGATGGTGAGTCTACCGATAGCGATGATCACGCGCACGTAAGGCGGGGCTTATCCGGGTTCAGGGAGTCAGCAGAGCATGACAAAGCCCGCTGACATTTTTGACGAACGCGCTAGACTAAGATTTGCTGGTGCAAACTAAATCGATGGTGAAAAGAATATGGCATTGAGAAGGCTGGCGAGATGGGCGACGGCAACGCTGATTGGTGTTTCAACGACGACGAGTCTGACCGTGTCTGCAGAGACCGCCACGCTGCGGGTTTCGATTGAAGGCGGCGCCTTTAACAGCAAGTTTAAATTTTTCGATGCCAGTGAAGGCTGCCCGGGTTACAACGATATTCCCGGCGCCAAGCACTACCTTGGGAGTGTTTTCGCGTCTGACAAAGGCGCCGATAAAGACGTGTCTTTGGGTGAGCCAGTGCAGGTGTTCCTCTTTCGGCCGAAGGAGACCTTCAGCATTTCGGCTGCCGGGGGCGAAAAAGAAATTCGCCGGCGCTCGCTGCAGGTGGTGCTGAATGGCGACGCCACACTCCGGTACACCGGGTTCGATAACAAAGTGCCCATCTGGGAAGCTACTGGGGAGATCGACGTGTTGCCAGCTATTGCTTGCGAAAACGAGGAAGCACCTGGAGTCGAGGAAGACGCTCCGTCCGACGAGTCCGAAGACGCCTCCTCAGATGGGGCCGAGGCCTGACACCTTGGCCTAAAAATGATACTTGGCGAGAAAGCTGACCGCGTGCTGGTCGCTGTCTGCAGTCGGTGAGCTTTTGACGCCGTACTTGTTCGACCAGTAGTAGTACTCAATGCCTAAATACACTCGCTTATCCGCGCCGGACAGGTGTTTGCCGATGTTGTATTTGATCTGCGGATTGAACTGAAAGTTGGGGTGGTAGTCGCTGTGATCGGTGGCAAAGATCCACTTGGCGAACCCATCAATCACCCACTCTGAACGACCGGCCGGGATGGTCAGTGACCAGGTGGGCACAAATTGCCAGCCGTCACTATTGTTGAAGCCGCTTCTGTTAAGGCTCTCTCTTCGCATCAGGCCGAGGTGCAGGTAATCGAAGCCCGGCACGTTGAGATCGACCGAGGGGCCCAAGGTAAAGGTTTCGACCGTACCGGAGCCAAACTCGAGGCTCGCGGCCACGAGCACATCCGTTACGGCTTGGTTAGACCTGTCCTCATCAGAATCCATGACCGACCACCGTGCCGCCGTTTCTCCAAAAAGTGAGTAAGTGCGCTCGTCGCCGCGAAAGAAGGTCGTATCGAGATAGGTAAAGGTGTCTCCCCAGCGATAACCCGAGGCATACTCCAAGCTCACGGTTCGTTGCTGATCGGGGTCGAGCGTAAAGCCACTTCCGGCTACATAGGCGCCACTGAAATCGGTCCAGACGGGCTCCCCTAGACTCGCTGGGCTGAGGCAAAGAGCGAGTGACAGAGTCAGTAAGCGGCACACTTTCAATTTCATTATCACTCGGTCGCTGACTTATGTTGTGGTACCTGTAGGTCATACCAGAAAGATAAAACGCGCGCTGGGAGCGACTCTGGCCTAAGTGATTTAGCCTACTGCGTCCAAGTCATCAAAACCAATATTCAAAACGATGCTTCTGCAAACTCGCTGGGGTCACTGCTGCGCCTCTAGATGCGCTGTGAAGTGGATATGCGAGGCTTGGTTTACTTCGGCAAGCATCTTACCGGGCGTCAGGGTTCGCGTGACGAAAACAAAAATCGATCTCCACAAGGTATGGAAGTCAACTCGGGTTTGGCTGTAGTTTATTCATGAAGCTTGATTAAGGGAGAGATAGCACGTGATCGCTTGGAAGGAGAGTAGCGCTATCGGCTTTATCGGCATCTTTTTTGCCCTGGTACTGGCTCTGTCAAGCCGGCCAGTCAAGGCAGAACTTGCCATAGAGCCTTACGAGGGTCGACCGGTTATTCAAAACCAATTGCTGGAAGAGCGATTGAACGGGCTTCTTCCAACGCTGATGCGCGAGTCTCAAATAGATATGTGGATAGTGATTGCGCGGGAGTACAACGACGACCCCGTATTCCTGTCCTTAGTGCCAAAGCCGCGCTTCACTGCCCGCCGGACGACGATGCTGGTCTTTTTCGATCGTGGAGAGGAGGGCTTGGAGCGCCTGACCGTTAGCCGATACCCCCTGGGGTCTCTTTACGATGCGGCATGGGAGGGAGGCGATCTCGATGCGCAGTGGCAAAGACTCGCGCAAATTGTTGACGCGCGGAACCCTCGTAAAATAGGGATCAATGTCAGTGATATGTGGCCAGTTGCTGATGGCTTGAGCCACAGCCTGTTTACAAAACTTGAGTCCACACTTGCCCCCGAATTACGCGACCGGATTGTTCCTGCCGAGCGTCTTGTCGTTCGTTGGATGGAAACCCGCACGCCCAGAGAGGTGGAAGTATGGCAACGAGGGGTTGCCATAGCGCGAGAGACGATTGCGCGAGCCTTTAGCAGTGAGGTGATTACCCCCGGAGTTACCACGCTAGGCGATGTCAGCTGGTTTATCAGAACGCGATTTGAGGAAGAGGGCTTAGAGCCATGGTTTCACCCTGATGTAAATCGGCAGTGGCAGGGAGCAGATTTTGGTGACGCACCCTTTTTGGGGGATGGGAATCCCGATGCCATTATCCATAGAGGCGACGTACTGCACACGGACGTAGGGCTCTGCTACCTGGGTTTGTGCACGGATACTCAGGAAATGGGTTACGTCTTGAAGCTGGGTGAGTCGCAGCCGCCTTCGGGGTTAGTCGAGGCGATGCGGATTGGCACGCAGTGGCAAGATCTGCTCACCAGTCAGTTCGTCACTGGACGAACTGGCAATGAGATTCTTGCGAAGGCGCAAGCGGCACTCGCAAAAGAAGGGATCACTCACGCAATCTATTCGCATCCCTTAGGCATTTATGGGCACGCTCCCGGGCCCACCATCGGCATGTGGGACAACCAAGGGCCGACCCCGGGTCGCGGCGACTGGCCTTTGCATGCCATGACGGGGTATGCCATCGAGGGAAATGTGACGGTGAGTGTGCCCAGCTGGTCAGGCCAACCGGTCCAAATGAAATTAGAGCAAAGCGCGATATTTGACGGCGAGCAGGTGCAGTATTTGGCAGGTCGTCAAAAGTCGCTGCACATCATCGGTTTTTAGCGAAGCGCTATGGCGCAGTATTGCATCAGATGTTGAGGCGTTGAGCTCTAGGGCCTTGCTTTCTGACAAGTGAGCATAACCCCGTGGGCGCGATCAGCCGATAAAGCACTCGTTCGTATAATTGAGGAGGGTGGCAAAACCACTTCGACACTGAGCAAAACGCCCCGCCACTCGGAATTTGCCAACGCAACGAGCTGTGATGAGCACGAGGAGGTTAAATGCCCCGATCGCATTAGCGGTTGGGGCAAGGGGGGGAAGGACTGAAACATCGCATGATCAGCCTTCTAAGAATTTGGCTCCGCCTGCTGGGCTCGAACCAGCGACCCACTGATTAACAGTCAGTTGCTCTACCAACTGAGCTAAGGCGGAAGGGTCTCTTGCGAGGGTGCGAAGTGTACACAGGCGGTTTTTAGGCAGTCAACCGCGGATCAGGTAAATCTCAGCACTCCCAAAGATCCGTTATCCTTGCGCTTTTACACGAACTATCTTCTCGTGAGTCGACTTTTCGAACTACAGTCCGATTACGCGCCAGCAGGTGACCAACCAGCTGCGATCGAACAGTTGATCCAAGGTGTTCAGGCTGGCCTTGCTTCGCAGACCCTGCTAGGTGTGACGGGGTCCGGAAAGACTTTCACCATGGCGAATGTCGTGCAGGCCTTGCAGCGCCCCACGATTGTGATGGCCCATAACAAAACGTTGGCCGCCCAGCTGTATGGTGAGTTCAAAGAGTTCTTTCCAAACAATGCAGTTGAGTACTTCGTGTCTTATTACGACTACTATCAGCCCGAGGCCTATGTGCCTTCTTCTGATACGTACATCGAAAAAGACGCGCAGGTGAACGATCACATCGAGCAGATGCGGCTCTCTGCAACCAAAGCGTTGTTGGAGCGGCAGGACTGTTTGGTGGTGTCTACGGTTTCATCGATTTACGGTTTGGGTGACCCTGAGTCCTACTTCAAGATGGTCATGCATCTCTCTAGAGGCGAGATCATCGATCAGCGAGGCATTCTGCGGCAGCTTGCTGAGCTGCAGTACACCCGCAATGATATTGATTTCAAACGGGGTACCTATCGGGTTCGCGGCGAGCTGATCGATATCTTCCCCGCCGAATCGGATGAACTGGCGATTCGTGTCGAGCTTTTTGACGAGGAGATCGAGAATATTTACACCTTTGATCCGCTGACTGGCGCGATCGAGGAGCGGCTGCCGCGGGTCACCATTTTCCCCAAGACGCATTACGTGGCCTCGCGAGACACCATGCTGGGCGCTGTTGACCTGATCGAGGCTGAACTCGAGGAGCGGGTCAAGCAACTCAAGGATTTAGAAAAGCTACTGGAAGCCCAGCGGCTTCAGCAGCGAACCCGGTATGACGTGGAGATGATTCGCGAGCTGGGCTATTGCCAGGGTATCGAAAATTACTCTCGTTACCTGTCTGGCCGTGCCCCAGGGGAGGCGCCTCCGACATTGTTTGAATACATCCCCGATAACGCGTTGGTCTTGGTCGATGAGTCTCATGTAACCATCCCTCAAATCGGCGGTATGTACCGTGGTGACAGGAGTCGCAAGGAGACACTCGTTGAATACGGCTTCCGTTTGCCTTCGGCATTGGACAACCGGCCCCTCAAGTTTGAGGAGTGGGAGCGGCTCTGCCCGCAGGCGATTTACGTGTCGGCGACCCCAGGGCCTTATGAAAATGACCACGCTGGGCAGACTGTCGAACAGGTCGTGCGGCCCACAGGACTGGTAGATCCGATAGTAGAGGTTAGACCCGCCAGCACGCAGGTGGATGATTTGTTAGCCGAAATCCATACGACGGTGGAGGCCGGCGACCGGGTGCTGGTAACCACTCTCACCAAGCGTATGGCGGAGGATCTCACCGAGTTTCTCGATGATCACAAAGTGCGTGTGCGCTACCTTCACTCCGACATTGATACCGTCGAGCGCGTCGAAATTATTCGCGATCTGCGTCTGGGACACTTTGACGTGCTGGTGGGGATTAATCTGTTACGCGAAGGGCTCGATATGCCAGAGGTCTCGCTGGTGGCGATTTTGGACGCGGACAAAGAGGGGTTTTTGCGCAGCGACAAGTCACTGATTCAAACGATCGGACGTGCAGCACGGCATATCAATGGGCGTGCAATTCTATATGGTGACAAGGAAACCGGTTCAATGACCCGCGCAATGGCCGAAACTGAACGGCGCCGGGCCAAGCAGTTGGCGTTTAACGAGGAAAACAACATCACGCCCAAGGGCATTCACAAGTCGGTGCAGGACATTCTTGAGGGCGCCCGGCGCATGCCGACCAAGGCCAAAGGAGGCAAATCACGGTCTGCCAAGGGAGATCGTGCATCGCTCTCTGCCGAAGTCAGTCACCTCACCCCCGCGGCACTCGGTCGTAAGATCGCAGACATGGAGCAAAAGATGCTCGAGCACGCCAAGAATTTGGAGTTTGAGGAGGCCGCTGCGCTCAGAGATGAGGTCACCGAGCTCAAGCAGGTGGCCTTCGCGGGCTAGCATCTTCCTGCCCCTGGGAATTTGGATTAGGGTTTTTGGTTGAGCCCAGAAAGGTGGCCGCCTCGGTTCCGGGGAACTCGGTATCTTTCCCTATTTGCAAGCTGACTCTGCTCTGACACACTTTAGCTCTTCTCACGCGGCCTCTGGTAACGGCCGCCACTGGATAAGGAGCGCCCCATGCCTGTTGTTACCCTCCCTGATGGATCCCAACGCACTTTTGACGCCCCGGTCACGGTGTTTGATGTCGCCGCCGATATTGGCGCGGGTCTCGCCAAAGCCGCGCTTGCCGGCGTGGTCGACGGCCGCGAGGTCGATACCTCCCATGTGATTGAGCGTGACACCACGCTCAGTATTCTCACCGATCGCGACGAGGCGGCGATTGAGATTATTCGTCACTCCACCGCGCATTTGCTGGCGCAAGCAGTGCAGCAACTCTTTCCCGGTACGCAGGTCACCATCGGGCCGACGGTCGAGGACGGTTTTTATTACGACTTTGCCTCAGGTCATAACTTTACGCCCGAAGACCTTGAGAACATCGAGAAGCGCATGGCGGAGATCGCCGCCGATGATTTGACCGTTGAGCGCATCGTCAGCCCCCGCGATAAGGCGATCGAAATCTTCCGCAACATGGGTGAGCACTACAAAGTGCAGATCATTGAAGACTTGCCGGGCGACGAGGAGATCACGATCTACAAGCAGGGCGAGTGGATGGATCTCTGTCGCGGCCCGCATGTGCCCAGCACCGGCAAGCTGCAGGCCTTCAAACTGACCAAGGTGGCCGGTGCCTACTGGCGCGGCGATGCCAACAACCAGCAGCTGCAGCGTATTTATGGCACCGCCTGGGCCAACAAAAAGCAGCTCAAGGCGTACCTCAATCGCATCGCCGAGGCCGAGAAGCGTGACCACCGCAAGATCGCCAAAAAGCTCGATCTGTTCCATACCCAGGAAGAAGCGCCGGGCATGGTGTTCTGGCATCCCGCGGGCTGGAGTGTTTACCAGACCATCGAGCGCTACATGCGCGAGAAGCAATTAGCGTTTGGCTATCAGGAAATCAAAACGCCGCAGGTGGTGGATATTAGTTTGTGGCAGCGCTCAGGGCACGCTGACAAGTTCGCCGAGGGCATGTTCACGCTGGA
>Ga0181562_10003369_pt1 | contig 11773 bp, 13 predicted proteins | sample 011ome_26_FD_139344 | JGI IMG/M metagenome (GOLD analysis project Ga0181562, IMG submission 139344) | Coastal salt marsh microbial communities from the Groves Creek Marsh, Skidaway Island, Georgia - 011511BT metaG (megahit assembly) | ecosystem: Environmental > Aquatic > Marine > Intertidal...
CAGTTTCATTTATAATTCCATGTCTTGGCCTGGTAGCTCAGTCGGTAGAGCAGAGGATTGAAAATCCTTGTGTCGGTGGTTCGATTCCGCCCCGGGCCACCAAGAATCTCAATAGCCCACTTGTTGGGCTATTTTCATTTAGGGCTTGGCATGGTTAGCCACCATTACTTTCGGATACCCTGATTAAGAAGCGTCCTTTAAAAGGACAAATCAATTAGACATCCCTGCGTCAGTCGATGTCGTTTTAAACGACAAATTAGACGCTGAAATCAAAAACGCTTAACGAGGTTTAGAGCGACTGCGGGAGCAGTTCTGTAATTGGTGCTAAGGGCAGTATTGCCGTTGGTGTTAATGGCAGTCACACTTCCTCCCATATTGGCAAGGGCGTAAAGATCTAGGGCTGTGGTTCTATCAATCGCATAGGAAAACTTGGCAAATACGGGAATGAACTTGTTTTGACCAACGCCACCAGCGTAAGGGCCTGAATCATTTAGGCGAAAGCGATAGCTATTATAGGCTGCACCGCCCGACACTTTAAAGTCACTAGTAACCTTATAGGTTAGCTCCAGACCTGCGCCACCCGCTGGACCACCTGGGAATGGATTATTTAGATTCCAGCGATCAGAGATCTTCCAATCAATCACAATAAATGGAAATACTCGGTTCGTATCAATCTGGCGAAAGACGCCAGTACCCAGGCCTAGATTTAAGGTGGGCGAGAGTTGTTTTGAGCCATTAAAAATAGCGCCATAAGTAAGGGAGTTATTTAGATTGGCGCCAGTCTCTGCAGAAGACTCTATTGTGGGAATAAAGTTGAGCCTCCAATCAGAGTCGAGTTTGTGAGAATAGCTGAGGCCCAGTGCCGGAGTGCTAATCGTCGTCCATGGACTCTTCCCACCATAGCCGTAGCTATTCATATTGCTCCAGTTCCAAAACTGGCTGCCATAGCGAACAGAGACGCCAATTGAAGTTGCCGCTGAAATGGGTTTCAGCAAATTGAGCGTGGCGCCAGCACTAGACCACCCAAAATTCCCACCCGTATTTAGGCTGGTATTAAATTGGTTTATTCCCGTAACACTAACCGTAGCCTTAATAGCATCATTTTGTGCGACTCCATCAGGTTGGGCATGGCCTACCATAGGAATTCCAAACCAGATCAGGGATATGCTTAAGGTGGACAAATATTTTTTCATGGTCTTAGGATAACTGTTTTCTAGAATCCAAGGCTGTATAAAAAGCAATAATAAGCCTCTAATATTAAAAATATCTATTTAAACGACAGTTATTATGTCTAGATATCCTCTGCCCTGGTTCGATTCCGCCCCGGGCCACCAAGAAACACCAAAACCACCTTCGGGTGGTTTTTTATTGTCTGGTTGAATTATTAGGGCGCCTTATCGGAAAGCAGTAAAAACTCTCGTAATAGTTTTGCCAGGTTTTGGTTGAACATGGAGATTCGTGCCTCCACCAGATCTTCCATGCCCTCTCTCGCTCTTAAGTCATCTAGATTGTATGTGCCCTCTTCACCCAGAATCTGTGCCATGCGACGCTTCTCAGTTTCGCCGCCAGGCTTGCCCAACTGTTCTTCGGTGCCCCATTCTTTTTTCAGAGTATCTCGAATAGAGAGGGAATCACCTGAACTCATCGGCGAATTAAGGTAGCGCCATATAACAGGTGGAAATACTGAAGTCTTGGCTGGTCCATTCCATATCTCGGCAAGCATATTTCGTTGCGGCTGGGCATCAACAATTTCTCTGTCTTGAACTGCGTAAATACCAAGGCCACCCTCAGTCGTGCCACCAATAATCGCGGCAATATTTCCAGCATTGGTTGCGCTACCAAGAGCCAAAGCGCCAGCAGTCACTACTGTGCCTGCGCCAATAATGATGCTGGCTAATGTTAAGTTTTCAATTCGCTTGGTTTCGTGGCGCTGTAATCGGTCTCTTAAATGGTCTGTTCGCTCACCCTCACAATCAATGTAAGCTAAGGTTGATGCCACTTCTAGGTTGGCAAGAATAATTCTGTTAATGATTTTCTGTTTGAGAGTTAGCTCTTGAATGTCGGTTAATTGTTTTTTCTTGAACTTGGTTTCCCACTCCATCAATAGGGGTGTGATGCCTAAAATATTTGCTGTTAGCAGTGACTCGTCAGATATTTGAAGTCCCGAAAGATTGTCTTTGACTGAACTGGTGGCTAACTGACTTTGGGATATAGGAAAAAGCTGAGTTTTTGAGCAGGCTATTTGAACCTTAACTGGGCTGACAGGCTTGGTGGCAATGCTGGAGCAGCCGATTAGACATCCGGCCGTAATCATGGCGGTTAACCGCTTTAATCTAAAACTCATAAAGATCCGCTAAATCCATATTTGTGTGCCCAATTGGAGCATTATATGTAGCGAATAATTTACTAGGCGATACCCCTAAATGTCGTTTAAAACGACAGTTTAGGAATAGAGTCAGACATCCTCAGCCCTGGTCGATTCCGCCCCCGGCCACCAAGAACACCAAAACCACCTTCGGGTGGTTTTTTTCGTTTATGCGGTACGTTTAGATGTCGTTTAAAACGACATCTTAGGCTTTGGGTAGTTCAATGACAAAGCATGCTCCGCCATCACTTGTGTTGTGGGCACTAATTTCACCGCCAAATCTATTGATGATAGTTTTTGAGAGCCACAGGCCAATTCCAGACCCAGCTTCCTTATTGCTAACCATTAAATCGAAAATTTTGGTCTCCTGGCCAGCGGCAATACCATGCCCATTGTCTTGAATAGAAATTTTTATAGTCTTGCCCTCTTGTTTGGCGCAAATCTCTATTTTTTTGTGACCTATATCAGCCTCATCAAGAGCATCAATCGCATTATTAATTAAGTTAATTAATACTTGCTGCCACTCGCTCACATTGACATTAATTTGATAGTGACTAGCGCAATTAAGCTCAATGGTGGTTTTAGAGGAGCGTAACTTACCTTTAGATATTTCAATAACTTGATTAATCGATTCAGCAAGATTGACATGGGCAACGCTGTTATTTTGATTAGAGCTTAATCTGGATAAATTTTTAACAATGGTTGAGGCTCTATTGATATCCTCTAATATGCTTTTAATAAGCTCTTTAAGAAGTGAAACATTGCCTGGGTCTGATTCAAGTTTCATTTCAGCAAATTGCGCATTGAGCCTTGATGCGCCTAGAGGCTGATTAATCTCATGTGAAATAGTGGAGGCTAAGGCATTAATCGATGCCGATCTATTTAATTTTTGTAGAGAGAGAATCATCTCATTGCGTTCATCTAAAACATCAGAGAGTCGTAGGTTCATACTATTTAAGCGTGTATGTTCAGTAAATCCCATATGGAGCCTGAGAACAATATAAGCAAGGTTTCTGATGGCGCCAAATAAAAGTAGTCCAAACCAAACGATGACATTTAAAGTCTGAATATCAAATGAATGACTACTGTAGCCGCTCACAATAATAAAAATTCTTACGAGATACAGGGCGATTACTACTCCAAAAACAATACCCAAAAAATTAAAAAATATTTCATTTTCAAATTCTTTTTTTACTTGTACTGTTTGATAAAGACAAAATACGTTTGCGATAGCAAATGTTGTCGTTGTCAGTGCTGATATAGCTGGAGTTATTTCTCCGCCACCTATTTGTCTAGCAAATTCAATCACAAGAAAAAGAGTGCTAGGGATGATAAAGGTAAGTAAACTAACTTTAACTTCTGCTTGATTGACGCCTAAACGCTTTAATGATTCACTAAACAAGAGAACGGATAGGGCTTCAAAACTAACCATCAAGCTATAACTGATGGTTAGAGGAATGTTATTTCGATGAGCTGTTATTGCGGTGGCAATTGATGTCAGCAAGCAGCCCCAAAGCCACAGTTTGGCTGAGCGATCTTTTCGTTTCCAAAATAATGCGCCAATCAGAGTTGCAGATAAAAAACTCAGAGCGCTATAAAACAAAAAAATGGTTTGAACTGTAAATGGATTCATGCTCGAAGTGTATGGCCTCGAGCCCTATTTGTAATCCATCTTTTTATTAGCTCTAGAGAGAATAGACGCCTAAAAATTGCGGTAGCAGAATCAAGGCCGTAGATTAATTGCGGTGTGAAATGGCAAGCCTTGACGATATTCGAAAAGCCAAAGAAATTGGTAACAATATTCGAACAATGCGAGAAACTCAAAATTTGAGTTTGCGAGCTATGGCTACTATTGTGGGCTACTCTATTAATCAGGTTGTGAGTTTGGAAAGCGGTAATTACTTTGCTTTTCATCAAAACTTAGATGAGTTTTACCAATTAGCCACTCACTGCTTAGAAATATTGGGTGCTGATAAAGAAAAATCACTGGAGGAGACGCCAGTTTTTTTAAATCACAGAGAGATGGAAGCATCGATTCCTGCGTTCTTAAAAAAATCAGCTTAGAGTCAGGCATCCTCAGTCCTGGTCAATTCCGCCCCGGGCCACCAAGAAACACCAAAACCACCTTCGGGTGGTTTTTATTTTGCCTTAGCCTCATGTGGGGCTTTTTTGTATAGTATTTAGATATGACAAACCTAAATCAGCTCCCTACAGATCTCCCCATTCCTCAAGATGATGGCTCGACCAATCATTTGAAGGGAATGAGGCTGCCCAACGTTTCTTTAAATGCTACCAATGGAACGCCCATTAACTTTGGTGACATCAAAGGTAAGTTGGTTATTTATTGCTACCCAATGACAGGGCAGCCCAATGTTGCTTTGCCAGATGGTTGGGATCAAATTCCTGGAGCAAGAGGATGTACACCGCAGAGCTGTTCATTTAGGGATCATTACCAAGAGCTTCAAGCATTGGGCGCAGAGGTTGTGGGTTTGAGTGTTCAAACTACTGAGTATCAAAAAGAGATGGCCGATAGACTTCACCTTCCATTCCCAGTGGTTAGTGATGTGAATTATGAATTTCAAAAGGCATTGAATATGCCAACATTTGTTGCTGCTGGAATGACTCTCTTAAAGCGAGTCACGCTCATTGCGAACAACGGTGTAATCGAGGCAGTTCATTACCCCATTTTCCCAAGCGATAGTGATCCAGCATGGGTAATTGATTATTTGAAGAGCTATTAAAAAAACAGGGAGCATAAACTGCCCCCTGTTTAGCGCCTGAATTGCTCAACTACTCAAACATATCTGCGTTCATGACTTTGGTCCATGCAGCAACAAAGTCATTCACAAACTTTTCTTTGTTGTCGTCTTGTGCATAGACTTCAGCATATGCACGCAGTATAGAGTTTGACCCAAACACCAAGTCCACTCGTGTAGCAGTCCACTTGGTTTTGCCAGTAATGCGCTCAACGATGTCATAGCTATTGCGGCCGGTTGGCTTCCATGAGTAACTCATGTCAGTGAGATTCACAAAGAAATCATTACTCAATACGCCGGGCTTGTCCGTAAATACTCCATGTTGAGTGCCGCCATGATTTGTACCAAGTGCGCGCATGCCACCAACAAGCGCTGTCATTTCTTGGGCAGTTAGGCCCATTAATTGGGTGCGGTCAAGTAACAGCTCTTCAGGAGTGACTGCATAGTTTTCTTTCAGCCAATTCCGATAACCATCAGCCAATGGTTCTAGAACTTCGAAAGATTCAACATCAGTCATCTCTTGAGTGGCATCTCCACGACCAGCCTTAAATGGCACTTTGATATCAAATCCTCCAGCCTTCGCTGCTTGTTCTATGCCAATATTTCCGGCGAGAACAATGATGTCAGCAATGCTTACACCAGAGTCTTTGGAGATTTTTTCATACACACTCAGCACCCTTGCTAAGCGATCGGGCTCGTTGCCAACCCAATCTTTTTGAGGTGCCAGACGAATGCGCGCGCCATTAGCTCCGCCGCGTTTGTCTGAGCCTCGGAAGGTGCGAGCACTATCCCATGCCGTTGTCACCATATCGCCGATGGATAAGCCGCTAGCTTTGATCTTGTTTTTAATCGCTTCAACCCCATAGTCTTTTGAGCCGACTGGAATAGGATCTTGCCAAATCAAACTTTCCTTGGGAACATCGGGGCCAAAGTATCTTGCTTTAGGACCCATATCTCGGTGAGTTAACTTAAACCATGCTCTTGCAAAAGTTTCTGAAAAATACGCAGGATCTTGCGAAAATTTCTCTGAGATTTTGCGATATTCAGGATCCATTTTGAGGGCCATATCGGCATCTGTCATCATCGGCATGCAACGAATAGACGGGTCTTCAACATCAACAGGCTTATCTTCTTCTTTGATGTTTATTGGCTCGTATTGCCAAGCACCCGCAGGACTCTTAGTGAGCTTCCACTCATAATTGAGCAATAAGCGGAAATAGCCGTTATCCCATTGAGTTGGATGGGTGGTCCATGCGCCCTCAATGCCACTGGTAACGGTATCTCTGCCGATGCCACGAGTCTTATGATTCATCCAACCGAGGCCCTGCTCTTCAATTGGCGCTCCTTCTGGTGCAGGCCCAAGATTTGCAGCGTTACCGTTACCATGTGCTTTGCCCACCGTATGACCACCCGCTGTCAGTGCAACAGTTTCTTCATCATTCATGGCCATGCGAGCGAATGTGACCCGCATGTCTTTGGCTGTTTTCAGCGGATCTGGATTGCCATCAACACCTTCTGGGTTAACGTAAATCAAGCCCATCATCACTGCTGCAAGCGGGTTAGCTAAATCGCGTTCGCCGGAATAGCGACTACCTTCCCCGCCGCTTTTTTGTAGCCATTCTTTTTCTGATCCCCAGTAGATATCTTTTTCTGGATGCCAGATATCTTCACGTCCAAATGAGAAGCCAAAAGTTTTTAGCCCCATGGATTCGTAAGCAATTGTGCCGGCGAGAATCATTAAATCTGCCCAGCTAACCTTGTTGCCATATTTTTTCTTGATGGGCCATAAAAGCCTGCGGGCCTTATCCAAATTGGTGTTGTCAGGCCACGAATTGAGCGGCGCAAAACGTTGATTGCCAGTGCCGGCTCCGCCGCGACCATCGGCGATACGATAGCTGCCGGCCGAGTGCCATGCCATCCGAATCATGAGACCACCATAATGCCCCCAATCGGCTGGCCACCAATCTTGGCTATTTGTCATGAGCTCTCGCATATCTTTTTTGAGCGCGCTCACATCTAGCTTTTTTAATTCATCGCGATAATTGAATGATGGCCCCATCGGGTTGGTCTTGGTATCGTGCTGATGCAGAATATCGAGATTAAGTGACTTAGGCCACCATGCCATTGGAGTATTGCCAGACTCTGTATTTGCTCCGTGTGCTACTGGGCATATTCCCTTTGATGTCATATTGATCTCCTTTTAGATAACAAATAATTTGATTTGTTAATCTCTGTCGTTCAGATTAACTGATAAAGCTATAAATAGTCTGTGTGCTAAACAGTATTTTTATTCGCCCGCCATATATGTAATGAGAATGCTCATGACATGCCCTCCTTGTTAAAAATTATTAATAATCTTTCCCCAGTTTTAGGCGCTTACTTATTGCTTGCTACGAACTCATCTTGTTCTTAGATAGATCATTAGTCAAATGAATTAAATTGAACTTATTGATCGAAAAAATAGATAATAAAACCGGTATTAAAGTTGCCCCTATTTCAATAAGGAACACAGTTGCTTCCATCACTCACGGACCTCAAGACCATTAAGCGACAATAGAAACTCATAATAAAAAGCCGGAGACTGCATGTATAAGCTGATAGCCTTTGATGCCTATGGAACATTGTTTGATGTGTACTCAATGGGCCAGTTGGCGGAAGAATTATTTCCTGGCCACGGGCAAGCTTTTGCTTTAATGTGGCGCGATCGTCAAATTGAATATACCCGCTTAGTTACGATGAGCGATCCTAATCCGGGTGGAAGCAAACACTATCTGCCATTCTGGGAATTAACCATTCGTTCGCTTCGCTATGTTTGTAAGCGCATGGAATTAAATCTCACAGCAGAATGTGAGAAGCGACTCATGAATCAGTATGCCAAGCTCACTGGCTTTAACGATAGCTTAAGCGTTCTTAAAGCGATTAAGGATATGGGAGTTTCCACCGCAATTCTGTCTAACGGTAGTAGAGAGATGTTGGCAACAGTGGTCGAAAGTAATGGCCTAGCGCCATACCTGGATAAGGTTGTCACGATTGAGGATGTGCGTTTGTTTAAAACGGCGCCGCAGGCTTACGAACTTTTATTAAAAGCTTTTCCAGTGAAGAAAGAAGAGATCTTGTTTGTCTCAAGCAATGCCTGGGATGCGCTAGCGGCGAAATGGTACGGATTTGATGTATTTTGGGTCAATCGTCTTGGCCATCCTTTTGAAGAGATTGGTGAAAAACCAAACTACGAAGGAAATTCTTTAAGCAAAGTTTTGGAAGTTATTTAAGGAGAAATAAATGTTGCCAATGACTTCAATTATTGCCGCAATCTTGACTATTATTTTCGTAAAGCTTTCTTTTGCGGTAATTGGCCTTAGAAGAAAAAATAAAGTTAGCCTAGGAAGTGGAGGTTACGACGATCTTGAAAGAGCTATTCGCGCTCAAGGTAACTTTGCCGAGTATGTGCCAATTGGACTCATTTTGATTGCTTGCCTTGAGTTAAATGGCGCCCCTTGGTGGCTTGTAATTCTTCCCGGCATCGCTTTAATCATTGGGCGCCTAATTCATGCCAAAGGTATTAATGAGCCGCCGCCCAACTTTAGTAGCCGTGTATTGGGAATGAAATTTACTTTTGGGACTCTCATTACATTGGCAATTCTCAATGTAGGCTGGCCCTTGTATAGCATGGTTGCATAGGGGTCATTCAATTCACGTTTAATTTTCCTGGTGAGGAATTCTAAGACCGCCCGCGGGCAGTTTTTTAACAAAAGTTCTGCTATAAATTGGATATCTAATAGAGTGGATTTCATACATTCAATCGGGATAAAAAATCATGAAAAAATTACTTCTTACTATTACATCGACTTTAGTTGCTATGGCTCTAACAGGCTGTCTTGCCAGCACAACCTCTCCTGATGGCGTTAACTGTAACTATTCTCAAGGTAAGCCCATGTGGGAAATGCCGCTAGATTGCCAGGGCGGTCGCTAAAGGATTGACTGGGTATTTATTTAGTCACCCACTGTTGATAATTTGAGATGAGTAAGCTTGCTTGATCTGATTCTTCAGGCTCTAGTTCTGGGTTCGCTCGGTCTGGGCGCCGGAGTTTTGGGTGGTGTCATTGGCTTTGGCACCACTATCATCCTAATGCCCGCCCTCGTTTATTTTTATGGGCCTATTCAGGCCATTCCTGTTATTGCTTTAGTTGCAACCGTAGCTAATCTCTCGCGTATTTTTTTGTGGTGGAATGTCATTCGGTGGAGCGTTTGTATTGTCTATAGTTTTGCAGCAATACCATTCACGGTGTTAGGTGTGAATACTTTAGTGCGGCTTGATGAGCGATTGGTCGAAATGACTTTGGGCGGTTTTCTAATTTTGTTAGTTCCAATCCGCCGCTGGATGCGAAAAAAGAATTTTTATTTAAAGCTTTGGCAGATGGGCTTGGTTGGCGCCATCATCGGTTACTTGACAGGCATTGTCGCTACTACCGGAGCAATCAATACCCCATTCTTTTTGGCGTATGGCTTAAGTAAAGGTGCCTTTTTGGGCACGGAGGCAGCAAGCACCCTTTCAATTTTATTTACCAAGGGCATAGCATTTCACCAGCTAGGATTTTTGAACATGATGGCTATCATGCAGGGACTTCTAATTGGAGTTTGTGTTTTGGCTGGCTCAATTTTTTCCAAAAAAATAGTGTTGGCATTGCCAGAAGATAAATTTTTATTGCTGATGGAGCTGGTCATGTTGATCTCGGGACTATCTATTTTGGCGATGGCTTTTTAGTGTGCATTGGTACAAATCACTAGTTTGATAAAACTATCATTCGGTTATAATTTTCATAAGCAGGAGAGTGAGGGGCCTCCCTCCACCGAAGGCGCAAACTCCCATGAACGCTCAGGTATCCACCAGGAAGGTACTGCTTATCCTAAATAGCCGTCTGGAGAGCCACCATTTTTATGGTGCACCGAAGGAGCAAGCCCTAAGCTACGCTTAGGGTGAATCTCTCAGGTATCAAGGACAGGGGGAGCGGCATCCGTCAGCGCGGCAATAGTCCGTGAGCGATGGTCCGCTTTGGGAGAGTCTCTATGCACATTCTGATCGAATAGTTCGCCAATTATTTTGTGCCGCAAATGCGGTATTTAAATTATCGATATTTCCCAAAATCAATTTTCATTTTTGGGCGCTAACTTATTAAGGTAAATGTATGACAAACAAATTTGTTGAAGAGGCTCCATATCACCCTGGCTACGAAGATGCTGGCTTTAAAGGCGTTGCTTCGCCCCTGGCCGCAGAAATTGATCGCTTCAGAAAAAGCAATTCTCGTTACTTAAGCTTTGCTGATGTAATCGTTGATTTTTGTGTATCAGATCAAAATAAATTACAGCACGCTAAGTAAGCACAAAAATAATAAGCCACCCTAGGGTGGCTTATTGATTAAAAGGACCAGATTTTTAGTCTTTAGAGGTCTAAATTATCTAGCGCTAAATTTTCTAGGTGGCTAGTATCGGCCCAGCCGTCCACTTTCCATGTATACCCATCATGACTGATCCAGTTGAGGGAGGCATTAGGTACGGCAACAGCTTTTTCAGCGTCTAAGGCTTGATTGCTTGCGATTCTGTACATCATGTCTAATGCGCCGCCATGGCTCACCAATAAAACTGTTTTTCCAAGATATTTTTCGCGGATTTTCTCGAGAGCGGCGTTAATACGATCTGCAAATTGTTGAATACTTTCTCCGCCACGTAATTCCTCAGTAATATTTCTGCTCAGATGAGACTTCCAAAGGTCTGGCTCGAGTTGGGGCGCTTCATCGGTGGTGAGGCCTTGCAGCGCTCCAAGGTGTCGCTCTCTAAGCTCCGCATTGGTAATGGCCGATGTGGCAAATAATTGTTCAATCGCTTTTGCTGTTTTGGCAGCTCTTTGGAGATCGCTTGTATATAAAACATCAAATGCAAGATTAATTCTTTTGATGGCGCGCGCCATTTGCTCGGCTTGCGCCAAGCCGCGAGCATTTAGGTCTATATCTGTATGGCCCTGAAGGCGACGCTCGGCATTCCAGTCTGTCTCACCGTGGCGAACTAAACAAAATCGAGTAATGGTCATGCCGCAATGATAAAGACTTAATTATTTTTTAGAGTCCAGGCGCGCGGATTATGTTCAAAGCCAATGTGCTCGTAGTATTCGTTTGCCTTGGGCGCAGCTAACAGGACAATCATGCATTCAGGGCCAAGTCGAGATTTGGTTTCTTCAATCAGTCGCTTACCAATTCCTGAGCGTTGATATTTTTGATCGACCGCTAAGTCTGCAAGGTATGCCACATAAGCAAAGTCCGTTAAGGACCTAGAAATGCCTACTAAAGTTTCACCATCCCATGCTGTAATTGTAAGGTTGGCATTTTTGAGCATGGCCTCAAAGGTTTGTACATTGTGAATAGGGCGACGCTCTCCAAGAGTTGAGCGTTTGTAAAGATCTATCGCCTGCTCGGCAGTAATAGTGGCGTTGTCGCGGTATTCAATCATTTTTCTTTTTCTGTGGATAGCTGATCACCAATGCTTAGGATTCCAGAACTTAAAATTTCAGCACGAATTCCTCCGCGCCCTTCAAATGCGTCCATGAAGCTTGGTCTGCTAAGTAGCTGGGCAGGCCTTTCGCACGGAGTACAAAGTTCAGTGA
>Ga0181562_10003378_pt1 | contig 11754 bp, 9 predicted proteins | sample 011ome_26_FD_139344 | JGI IMG/M metagenome (GOLD analysis project Ga0181562, IMG submission 139344) | Coastal salt marsh microbial communities from the Groves Creek Marsh, Skidaway Island, Georgia - 011511BT metaG (megahit assembly) | ecosystem: Environmental > Aquatic > Marine > Intertidal zone...
GGTGCAGTATTTGGGCTCTGGGTAATAAACCTGTGCTCCCACGGCGGCTAATGCTGGCCCAAGAGCGCCTCGCAAACGTTTATTTGCACTTACACCCCCTGCCATAACCAAGGTATCCAGACCGGTTTGCTCCAAGGCGCGTCGGCATTTAATAATCAATGTATCAACTACGGCATCCTCAAAAGCGCGAGCGATGTCGCATTTATCCTGCTCGCTCACTTTCTCAATACCACCCAAGCTTTGCAGGGTGGTCAAAGTATAGGTTTTCAGCCCACTGAAACTGAAGTCAAGCCCGGGCTTTGCCACCATAGGCCTCGGGAAATTAAAGCGCGCCGGATCGCCTTGTTCGGCTATACGCGCAACATGGGGACCGCCCGGGTAATCCAAATAGAGCATCTTTGCGACTTTATCGAAGGCTTCTCCCGCAGCGTCGTCAACGGATTCGCCGAGCAGCCGATAATCGCCCAGCGCCTGCACCTCGATTAACTGCGTGTGCCCACCAGAGACCAATAGGGCCACGAAGGGAATCTGTGGCGCGCTTTCAGAGAGCATGGGCGCCAGCAAATGACCTTCCATGTGATGCACTCCCAAGGCGGGCACACCCAGTGCTTCAGCGATGGAACGCCCCACCAATGCGCCAACCATGAGAGCACCAATCAAACCCGGGCCGGCCGTGTACGCCACGCCGTCTAGGTCTTTGGGCTTCAAGCCCGCTTTGTTCAGTACATCATTGATCAAAGGAAGCGTCTTACGAACGTGATCGCGAGAGGCCAACTCCGGCACCACTCCGCCATAAACGGCATGAATATCTATCTGACTATATAGCGCCTCGGCCACAATACCCACTTCCGTGTCGTACACGGCAACGCCCGTTTCATCACAGGAAGTTTCGATACCCAGTACGCGCATTTTGGCTCCTTTTTACAGCAGGTCGCCATGGTAAAACAGCGCGAGTCGCTAGACCAGCAGTAAAGCTTTGCATTCCGTGCAATTACGCTATAGAATTCGCGCCCTTAATTGAAATTGGGCCTTGGCCCCCAAACGCACAACGAGACGGACAGATTTAATGCCATCAGTAAAATTGAAAGAAAACGAGCCATTTGACGTCGCTTTGCGTCGTTTTAAGCGTAACTGCGAAAAAGCTGGGGTACTCGCTGAAGTACGCAAACGTGAGCATTACGAAAAGCCCACCACGCTTCGCAAGCGCGCCGCTGCTGCTGCAGTCAAGCGCCACCTGAAGAAAGTGTCGCGCGAGAACCGCAAGCGCACCCGTTTGTATTAAGCCTGTCCAGCTATGCCAACCCTAGTAGCGCAAATTAAAGCCTCGGTCCGCGAGGCGATGAAAGCCAAAAACAAGGGAAGGCTTGGCACGCTCCGATTCATTCAATCGGAGTTCAAACGAGTAGAAGTCGACGAGCGCATCGAGATCGATGACGCTCGCGCATTGGTTATTCTCGACAAAATGCTTAAACAGCGCCGCGATTCTGCCGAACAGTACCGCAACGCCGGGCGCGACGAGCTCGAAGCACAAGAGCTATTCGAAATCGCCGTTATTTCTGAGTTTCTACCCGAACCTCTATCAGAGTCAGACATTGACGAACTGGTCAAAGCCGCTATCGCCGATTCGGGCGCCTCGGGAATGCAGGCTATGGGTGCGGTTATGGCCTCTATCAAACCACAAGTCCAAGGTCGGGCCGACATGGCCGAAGTCTCAAAGCGCGTCAAAGCTCTCCTCGCGTAAAGTTCGCAACACTGCGTTTCGCCAAAGCACCCAAACGTGCTTCAATACGATTTTAATTTGCTCGGACGCGCATGGCCGGAAGAATCCCACAAGCCTTCATTGATACGCTCCTCCATCGTACCGATATCGTTGAAGTCATTGACCGTCGAGTAAAACTCAAGAAAACGGGGAAGAACTACTCGGCGCGCTGCCCATTCCACGAGGAAAAGACGCCCTCATTTAGCGTCAATCCCGATAAGCAGTTCTACTACTGTTTCGGCTGCGGCGCAGGCGGTAACGCAATCGGCTTCGTAATGGATTATGACAATGTCGATTTCCCTCAGGCGATCGAAAATCTGGCGCAGTCCGCAGGTTTAGAAGTACCGCGCGAGCAAAACACGCACCAACAAGAAGCCAGACAGGATCGACTTGCACCGATCTACGAAGCACTACAAATGTCAAACCGCTTTTTCGGCTATGCACTCCGTAAGTCATCAGAGTCACATCGAGCCATAGATTATTTAAAAGGCCGAGGGCTGAGCGGCGACATCGCGAAGCGGTACCAAATTGGATTTGCCCCACCAGGTTGGCAAAATTTACTCGAGACGCTTGGCGAAGAAAAAACCGACGCGCTGCTCGAAAGCGGCATGATCATTCGTAACGATGCCGGTCGCACTTACGACCGATTCCGTGACCGAATCATGTTCCCTATTCGCGATCCACGTGGGCGCGTCGTTGGCTTTGGTGGCCGTGTTTTGGGCGACGAAAAGCCCAAATATCTGAACTCGCCAGAGACCCCTGTATTCTCAAAAGGGCGTGAACTATACGGCCTGTATGAAGCCCGCCAAACCAAGAAGCCATTAGAGCGCATCGTAGTTGTGGAAGGCTACATGGACGTCATCGCACTCGCACAACACGACATCCACTACGCCGTCGCGACACTTGGTACAGCGACCTCCTCAGATCATTTAACTCGGATTTTCAGACTGGTAACGGAGGTCGTTTTCTGTTTCGACGGGGACGCCGCCGGACGCGCTGCAGCGGAACGAGCGTTACTGGCTGTACTGCCGATGCTGGAAGATGGACGACAAGCCCGATTTTTATTTCTAGACGATGGCGAAGACCCCGACACATTGGTACGCAAGCTGGGTACCCACGCGTTCGAATCCTTACTGAGCGACGCGAGACCCGTCGAGAAATTTTTATTCGACTTAGCAGCAGACAAGCTGGATATGGACTCGCTTGAGGGTAAAGCGAGATTCGCCAAGCGCGCTATGCCGCTAGTACAGCAACTGCCCACTGGGGTATTCAAGCAACTCATGTTGCAGGCCCTGGCCGAGAAGGCCGGCATAGATCAGGGCGCCCTTAATGAGTTAGCCCAGACCCAGAGCCACAAACCGAAGCCCAGCTTACCGATACCTGAACCAGAAATACCAAAGCGGAACGAGCCTTTAACTGACCATACGCCTGTCCAACGGGCGAAGCTGGTTACGGAAACACTGCGACTGTTGCTGCAAAGGCCCGAAATTGCTGCCGCTGCACTGCCTGACGATATCGCAGTCTTAAGTGACAATGGAGAGACTCTACTCAGCGAGTTGCTCACGCTCTTGAAAAAGCAGCCTCAGTCGAATGCCGCCATGCTACTCGGACATTGGTACGGCACGCCTGAAGGGGAGCTCTTGGCGAAACTGATGGGTGACGAAACTATTATTCCATATGATGGCGTACCGGCCCAATTTAGCGATTGCTTGCAGCAACTGACGACTCAACCCAAAATTCGCTTACTGCAAACGCGCTTGAACGAACTGAGTCGTCGCGACATTCAGGCCTTAAATGAGCAAGAAAAATCAGAAATCAGGGAACTCTTACGCGAAAAACGTGCCTTAGAGACGGCGGTTAAAAAAAGCACACAAAAACACTAAAGCGTCGGACCAGACTATGGTCGCAACGCTTTGAACTCGCTATAATATTCGGCTTAATTTTATTTCTTACAGGTTTTCGCTTCATGACTGAATCAGTCAAGCAAGAGTCGCGCTTAAAAAGTCTAATCGCGAAGGGCAAAGAACAGGGGTATTTAACCTACGCTGAGGTGAATGATCACCTTCCGGAGGATATCTCTGATCCCGATCAGGTTGAAGACATCATTCAGATGATCAACGACATGGGTATTCAGGTGTTCGAAGAAGCGCCTGACGCCGATGAGTTGCTGATGACCGAGGGCGATAGCTCCGCTGACGATATCGCTGCCGCGGAAGCCGCAGCGGCGCTTGCAGCAGTCGAAACAGAGGCTGGCAGAACCACTGACCCGGTTCGAATGTACATGCGCGAAATGGGTACGGTAGAGCTGCTCACCCGTGAAGGCGAGATCGTTATTGCCAAACGAATCGAAGAAGGCATTCGCGAGTTGATGGCGGCTCTAGCGCACTACCCTGGCGCCGTTGAATATATTTTGAGCGAATACGAGTTGGTTACGAAAGAAGAGCGCCGTTTGGGTGATCTGATCGTGGGCTATCTCGATCCCGCCGACGAGGTCCCGACAGCTGCAGAAGTGGCGGCAGCGAATGAGGCCGCGGGGGCTGAAGACGAAGAAACGGAGTCAGGCCCCGATCCAGTAGAAGCCGAAAAGCGCTTCGGAGAACTTCGTAAACAGTGGGTGAAAGCCGAGAAAGCACTGCAAGCAAAAGGCCGACAAAACAAAACCACCGCCAAAGAACTCGAGAAGCTCGGTGAGATCTTCAAGTTCTTCAAGCTGACGCCCCGTGCATTCGATCCTATAATGGAAATGGCCCGCGAGTCACTGCAAGAAGTTCGATCTCAAGAACGGGAAATCATGACGCTGTGCGTCCGTCATTGCCAAGTGCCGCGAAAGGCGTTTATTGACAGCTTCCTCGGCAACGAAACAAACGTTCAGTGGCTGGACAACCTGATACAGTCGGAGCCTAAGTGCGCCGATAAGCTGGAGTCAGAGCGGGATCTCCTTTTACGTCTCCAGCGCCGCATCATGGCAGCCGAAGAGAAATCGGGGCTTACGGTCAGTGAAATCAAAGAGATTAACCGCCGTATGTCGATGGGCGAAGCGCGAGCCCGGCGAGCCAAAAAAGAGATGGTTGAGGCAAACTTGCGTCTTGTTATATCGATCGCAAAGAAATACACCAATCGCGGCCTACAGTTTTTGGACCTAATCCAAGAAGGCAACATCGGCCTTATGAAAGCGGTAGACAAATTCGAGTACCGCCGCGGTTACAAGTTCTCGACTTACGCCACCTGGTGGATTCGACAGGCCATTACCCGTTCGATCGCAGATCAGGCGCGCACCATTCGTATCCCTGTGCACATGATTGAGACCATCAATAAACTCAATCGCATCTCTCGCCAGATGCTTCAGGAAATGGGTCGCGAACCCACCCCCGAAGAACTGGGCGAGCGCATGGACATGCCGGAAGATAAAGTGCGCAAGGTATTGAAGATTGCGAAAGAGCCTATTTCGATGGAAACACCCATAGGCGACGACGAAGATTCGCATCTGGGTGATTTCATTGAAGATGTGACCATCTCATCGCCCATCGATTCCGCAACAGGGCAAGGCCTGCAGGAAGCGACAACCGAAGTACTAGCGGGGCTTACCGCAAGAGAAGCCAAAGTACTTCGCATGCGCTTTGGAATCGACATGAACACCGACCACACTCTCGAAGAGGTCGGGAAACAGTTTGATGTTACCCGCGAGCGTATTCGCCAGATCGAAGCTAAAGCGCTTCGAAAGCTTCGCCACCCGACGCGCAGCGACTACTTACGCAGCTTCCTAGACGATTAATGCGGTGGCTACTTGCCTGGCTTCCCAGGCGATTAACGCGGCAACTATTTGTGTAGTTTCCTCGATGATTAATGCGGCGTATAATCGCCGCTCTAAATTTGGCCCTATAGCTCAGTTGGTTAGAGCGCTCGACTCATAATCGATCGGTCCCAGGTTCAAGTCCTGGTGGGGCCACCATCCTTCAAAGGGGCCGGAGTGCACTCCGGCCCCAGACGACAAGGCGCTTCAAAACAGATTCCACGTCGCCTGCACGCTAATCGCTCTGCCCACGGCGGGCGAGCCGGGAAAGGGCTCAAAATCATCGTCAGTCAAATTATCTACGATTAAGCGGTACGACTGTGATGAAGCCGGTGTCCAAGTAATGGAAAACGATGATCGATAGGCCGTGCTCGAAGAGCTCCTCAAAGGGTTTTCAGCTTGCTCGCGATACTCGTTATCCCAACGCAATATCAAATCGAAACTCAGACGCCATTCCAGAGCTGCAGTGAATCGCTCCTTCGCATAGTTAAGCGCATAGTAGCTCGCGTCAACCTGGGCAGAGCCATACTCAGATTTCTTATGAATGAATGTGGCACCAACCGTACCACTAATCACACCCCACTGCTGCTGCCAAGTGAACTCTAAGCCGTCTACGTCCAGGTCAACTGCGTTTGCTTGTCGCGCGAAAGGACGAGCTTCATCGTAGGTCCAATCGACCGTGTTCTGGTCTCGGCGAGTAAACACAGTTACGCCAATCGAGCCATCTGTTAGGTCGCGCTCTAATGAAAGTGACCACTGTTGAGATTTCTCTCGAGCAAGGGACGCGTTCCCTCCGAACAAACCGGACGGGCCTGATTTTAGCGTTGTATAACCCGCAACTTGAGTTGCTCCTGTGTAATCGAGTCGAATGGTGGTTGGCGAAGCCGAGGGTTGCCACTCAAGCGCAAAAAGCGGATTTAATTGATCAGAATCACGGTTGGTATAATCGTAAGCAAAACCTGCGCGCAACAGCAGAATACCCGCACTCCAATCAAGTCGCCAGTTTGGAAGCAAACGCGCCGAAAGGTAGTTCCGAGTGTCAAAATCACCCGCGATCAGGTCAGTGGAGTACACCAATTCATCGGACTGATACTGAAGCGCGTAATCTAGGCTCACCACATCAAAAGAATTTGTCCCGCGCATTCCAAGACCCCAAATACGCGTCTTGTGATCAAAAGAACCGATACCTCCCGATTCCCGAGTTCTTCGATCAAAATCATAGTCATCCACGACGGATCGCGAGTAAGCCGACCACTCGATCTCACCCTCATTTAGGCGCATTTTATGACTCAGTAGTAAAAATTCCACCATGAGATCATCCGTCTCCGGTAGCGAAGCAAATCCCGTATACATTCCAGGCCAAGCGTGGAACTTATTTGTTTTAGCCAGTATCAAATCGGTTTGAGATTGCCCCGAATGCCTTTGGAGCACTAAGTTATAGCGCTCCATTTGGTGATCGCCATTTTTTATCGCGCCATCGGATTCGGAGTGCATCAATGCCAAGCCCAAAGCCAAGGAGCTCCCATCCGATAAGGCCAGGCGCTTCGCCAACCCTACGTTTTGATACCTTAGACCATCGCTGCCTAAAGCGAGCGAAAACTCAGCTCCGGACTCCAGCTTTGCAAGCGCATACTGAACAGCGCCCGCAGCGGCGTTCAACGAAGCGTATGCGTTCTCGCTACCGGTCACAATTTGTGCTTCTCCTAAAAATGAAGGCGCAATAGGTAACTCGAGCGTGTAGTGACCCGTTTGAGGATCCAATATCGTGACCGCACCCAAGTTGAGCCCGGTGTTTTCAAATAAGGCACCGCGAATCGTGATATCCGCTTGCCCCTCTGGGGCTCCTCGAGATTGCACCTCTACTTTAGGATCGTAGCGTAATTTCGTGGCCAGAGTCGGCGCACTCGTCGCGGTTGTATCATTAGCAACGCGCCTTGCTAAAACTACCGTCTCCTCCAGTTCATCCGAAACGGCTTGTCTATCGTCAGCCAAGACAGCTGTATTCACTAAACTGAACATCAAGGCAGCAGGCCAAAGTCGATTACCAAAAGGCTTTACCATTATGAAATTACCCAACAAGGAAGAGCGCGGAGTTTAATAAGTAACAATGTTAATGTCTAATAAATATTTTGGTTAACATTGAGCAAATCCAAACCGGTCTCAACCGCGACAACACACGGTGTATCGATTAGGTTAGACTGACCATACTAAGAAATATGGAGGCATATAATGTTTGAGATCGAGGGAAAGATAGCGCTTATCACCGGCGCCTCAGGTGGCCTGGGTGCCCACTTTGCGCAAGTTCTTGCAGAACATGGCGCTCACGTCATCTTAGCGGCTCGACGAGCCGATAAGCTGCAAGAGCAAATTAAGGTAATTAAAGCTCGGGGCGGACACGCTAGAGCGACCGAACTCGATGTGACATCCAACGATAGCGTCAACGCAGCCTTTGCTAACATCCACTCAAATGAAAAACGGCTGGATATTTTGGTGAATAATGCGGGCGTGGGCGATGACCCTAAAAAATTCCTCAACACAGAGGAAGAAGACTGGTCTTGGCAGATGCAGACGAACCTGGACGGCGCTTGGCGCGTAGCTCGAGAGGCCGCGCGCCTAATGGTTCGAACCGAAACTTTCGGCAGTATCATTAATATTGCCTCAATATACGGCTTCAACACAGGTGCCATGAAGGTCGCCTACAACGTTTCGAAAGCGGGCGTCATGCAACTCACCAAAAGCATGTCCATAGAGCTTTGCCGTCACAAAATCCGAGTAAATTCGTTGTGCCCGGGCTGGTTCTTAACAGATATTAATAGAGAGTACTTTGCCACTGAATCCGGTGAGCGCTATGTCAAAGGCATTCCAATGCGGGAACTTGGGCAATTCGAGGACTTAAACGTGCCATTATTGCTGCTCGCTAGCAACAAGGCGGGGCGCTACATGACCGGATCAAGCATTGTTGTCGACGGCGGTATCAGCGAGACGCCTATATAGATATAAATCTGACTCAGAACGTCGCGAAAAAGTCCGAAAATCCTTTTCTTTCGGGGCGACCTCCTTATACTTAGCCCCGCAAGTGTGATCTAGCTACTCTTGCTCCGACGTATTTATCACGAACTTTGCTTTCAGCACCTGAGTGGTTTTAGGGTAGTGCCAATGGCGACACAAGTGAGGAAACACGAACGTATGTATCCGATTGAGCGGGCCTTGTTCGAGGCATCGCGCACCGCAAGTTGTTGCCCTCGATACCGCGCGCTCAGCCGAGACCGGAACCCACATTAATCCATGAACTCGCTGCTTACTCCGACAATAGCTCGGACGGTTTCCTTGAGCCTACTATTAGCTGCCACCTGGTTAGTATGGTCCGGCTTATTTAAACCTCTACTCCTAGCCCTGGGTGCATTTTCTTGTGCAATCACAATTATAATGATCCGGCGCATGCGCTTCTTTGATGAAGAAACCTACCCCTTTTACTTCAGTGTACGCTTGGTTCGCTTCTGGCTCTGGCTTGGAAAAGAAATTTGGAACTCAAGCATCGAAGTTTCCCGCTGACTTCGGGATTTACTACCAAGACGATGATTTCTGAGGCGGCCTCGCTGCAGGGTTTGGAGTGGGTTTGGTATCTACTTGCGGCTGCATCCGCCGGTGTATTTCTGCACGCGGGTATCAAGTTCCCATGGTACGTCTTTTTTCAAAAAGACTCCGGTATGCGTCCGGCTGACGCACCCTGGAATATGAGTTTAGCGATGGGCATTTTTGTGGTGCTCTGCTTCGCCATCGGCATTATGCCCGAACCTTTTTACGAGTTGCTGCCCTACCCGACCGACTTTAATGCCTACAAACCCGGCAAAGTCGTTTTCTACCTTCAGCTCTTACTCTTCTCAGGCTTAGCGTTCTTTCTCTTGTTACCGCTCATGAAGCGAACCAACACGCTCACGCTAGACACCGACTGGTTCTGGCGCCGACTCGGAAAGTCCTTGACGGAGCACTTAATCAATTTGTTAGAGCGCGGCAAAGAATCGACTGTCAATTCACTGCTGACGCGAGTGGGGCGTATCATTCATGCCGGCGACCAGTTACTGACTGGAGGCGACTCAAAAGACCCCGGCGCACTTGGGAGTGCTTGGTCTATCGGCACAACGGCTCTTTGGATTGTGGTTCTACTTAGCGCTTATATTGGAATTTACTATCTCTGAGCCCGAGCGTCGCAGGTCGCATCATCTAAGATAAGGTGAAGACGCGCTGCTAAGTGCTAAGGTAAACCTATCACTTTCCGTTGAGAAGTCTAAAGCGATCTTTCAAAGCCTAATGCAGAACAAGGCCTCAAACTGAGGGGCTGTATGCGTTACAATGGGCGCTCGCTCGCTTTCGGAAATAACGATGGATAACACCTTCACACTAACAGCGACCTGCCCTGCACGCAGCGGTATTGTCGCAGCCGTAACGACCTATTTATCGGACCAGGGCTGCTACTTAACTGAACTACATCAGTTTGACGATGAAGATACCGGTCGTTTCTTTCTCCGCACCGAAGGGCGAGTAACAGGCAGTTCAACAACGATCGAAGCTCTGGAGCAAGGTTTTACTGCCGTAGCTGAACGCTTGGACATGGAATGGGCCTTTCACCGCACGAACGAGCCCATGAAGGCGATCATTATGGTGAGCAAGTTCGACCACTGCCTTGAAGATTTACTATACCGTATAAGGAAAGGCGAGCTTCGACTGCATATCACGGCTGTCATCTCAAATCATTTGGACTGCCGTGGCCAGGTCGAACGAGAGGGGATACGCTTCGTTCACTTACCGGTCACAAAAGAAAAGAAGCGACAACAAGAGCAGACGCTTCTGCAAATTGTTGAGGAGACCGGAACCGAACTCGTTATTTTGGCTCGCTACATGCAAATCCTTTCCGATGAACTATGTGGCGCCTTGCAGGGCCGAGCGATAAACATTCACCACAGCTTTTTACCCGGCTTCAAAGGTGCAAAACCTTATCATCAAGCCTACGAGAGGGGCGTTAAACTCATTGGCGCAACCGCGCACTATGTCACTGCCGACCTAGATGAAGGCCCAATTATTGAGCAATCGGTGCAACCGGTGGACCACAGCTACACCCCCGAAGCTTTGGTGGCGGTAGGTCGCGATACTGAGACAGTTGCTTTGGCGCGCGCTGTCCGGCTCCACTCCGAGCATCGCGTGTTTCTTGACGGCAACAAAACGGTGATCTTTAAGTAAGGGAATTCTCACATAACTAAGCAGGCTTTGGCTTTGGCTTTGGCTTTGGCTTTGGCTTTGGCTTTGGCTTTGGCTTTGGCTTTGGCTTTGCATATTTTATGCACAATGCTGCGCTATACTCCCGACATAAGAGGGAATATCTATGTTTGCATCATTGCGAATACAACTTGCCATCGCGATCGCGCTAGCCTTCTTGTGCCTATTGAGTTTCTTGTACTTCTTCACGCAACGCGGCTTTGACCAAGATTTTCTAGACCTCGTTTCACAGCGCCAACTAGAGCGATTCGAACCGCTTAAAGAAAACCTCATCGAACTCTACGAAGAAAGCGAAGGCTGGCCAGCTCCTCATTCGATCCTATTCCGACAAACCATTCTATCGAGCCTAGAGTCGACTAGGCTCCGTCCCGGCTCGGGGCCCCACCCTCGCAGCATCGTCATTCTCGATGCGCGGCAAAAGGTGCTCTATGGGTCCAACCGACAGAATAGGCCCCTTCTACGTAGCGCAATCGATTTTCAAGGCCAGACGGTTGGTTACCTGGCGATCCCCTCAATCGGGCGAGTTCCAGAAGGTCTAGAACGAATATTCCAAGAGCGCCAAACACGCCGTTTTATGATCACGGCGCTATTAGGCGCCCTCGGCGCAATCGCATTCGCGTGGATATTTTCTGCCCGTTTCCTCAAACCCATTAGAGATATCAGTAGGGTCGTACAGGATCTGGCCAAAGGCGATCGCGATATCCAACTGGACACAATGAAAGGGGTCGAACTTGCTCGGCTCCGCCAGGATGTCCTTCATTTAGCGCAACAGCTGAGAGAGCATGAAACACGCCAAGAGCAGTGGTTACTGGATATCGCGCACGAACTGCGCACCCCCATGACGGTACTGCGAGGCGAAGTTGAGGCTTTGATTGATGGCGTGAGACAAGCGGACACCGAAACGCTGGGCTCCCTTCTTGACGAGATCAAGCAC
>Ga0181562_10003380_pt1 | contig 11752 bp, 12 predicted proteins | sample 011ome_26_FD_139344 | JGI IMG/M metagenome (GOLD analysis project Ga0181562, IMG submission 139344) | Coastal salt marsh microbial communities from the Groves Creek Marsh, Skidaway Island, Georgia - 011511BT metaG (megahit assembly) | ecosystem: Environmental > Aquatic > Marine > Intertidal...
ATTAGACCTTTTAGCCTGCTTAAATTAACAGTGAATGTTATAGCAAATGAACTCAGAGGAGTTGAAAGGGAGAATATTCTAAGAGATTGATGGTGTTAGCAGTCTGCACAATATGTTCTTATAATCTGTAGTTAGACCCAATTGACTGCGCATAATGTATATTATGTTAAATTATACAAAGCATCCTATGATGTAGTTTTCTTCTCTTACTCAGAACATTAAAGAGTGGCTCTTATTACCCTCTGTTATAATTCGATATCAGTGTTCTAAGTAAAATGATTCACTTATGTCAACGCATACAGCCCCACAGCAACTTTCTGTTATCGTTCCCGTGCTCAATGAAATTGTCACGCTGAAGCAACGTTTAGATTATTTCAAACAACTGTCTCGTGAGACTGAATTAGTATTTGTGGATGGTGGTAGCTGTGATCACAGTATTGAGTTGTTGGAATCAAATGATTTGACGGTGTGTGAATCCGAGATTAAGTGCAGTCGCGGCGCACAGATCGCCATGGGTATCCAATATACGAATCAAGCTAATGTGTGTATTCATCACAGTGATACAGTGTTAGCCAATTCAGGTATACAGTTAATTTTAGGTGCGCTGGAGCACCATAGTTGGGGATGTTTTGATATTAAGATAGACAGCCCACAGTGGAGGTATAGAGTGATTGAACGAGCTATAAACTGGCGATCCCAATTGACCTCAATTGCCACCGGCGATCAATGTATATTTGCCAAAAGAGCACTTTTGACTCAATGTGCTCTATCAGAGTATCCATTGATGGAAGATATTTACTTATCATCACAGCTACGTAAAGTCTCTCCTCCTCGACGTATTTCAGAGGCGGTACTGACATCAGCTCGTTATTGGCAGCGTCATGGAGTTATAAAAACTATTATCAAAATGTGGTGGTTTAGGTTGCAGTTTTATTTTGGATGTTCCGCTCAAGGTTTGTATAAAAAATACTATTCATAAAATTAACTTAAATGTTCAATATGACTATTAAATAGGTTCTAACATTCAATTAAAACGATCATCGTCCTTCGTGAGATCACCAAACACTCTAATTGTTTTCACTAAAGCCCCACGTATTACCCGGGTTAAAACTCGTATGCAGGGAGTTTTCTCTCACCGAGAATGTTTATATTTACATAGACAATTATATAAAAACACATTAGATCAAGTGCGACGCTCACGTGGGTATCGTGTGGTAGTTTACTCTTTGGGCCACGGTGTGCATAACAGCAAGCAACAAATCGGTAACAATCTAGCTGAGCGCATGCATCACGCCATACAAACTGAATTAAAAACTGCGCAACGTGTGTGTTTGATTGGTTGCGATAGCTTTGATCTTAACGTTGACTATATCACTGAAGCTTTTACATTACTCAATAAGACAGCGATAGTACTAGGACCAAGCAATGATGGTGGCTACTTATTAGTTGGTGCCAAACATAAAATTCCTCACGATGTATTTAAATGCATTACATGGGGAAGCTCACGAGTGTTAGAGCAAACTCTGTGTAACATTGATCAATTGAATACCACTGTAAGTTGTTTGTCGACAGTGATTGACATTGATCAAGCGCAAGATTGGGAGGCACTAAACCCCTCCTCTCTACCACATTGGGCACGTTGTTTACATCAACGTATTGTTGTATCGAGTAGCAGTTGAAAATAACTGTATATCAAACCTCTAAGCTCTAGAAGTAAAATATTTCAAGTAAGTCGCTTGAGTGCGTCCATGATGACTTCAGTGCCAGCATTATCTTTGTGACTGTTCTCACTTAAATAACGCCGCCAGCATTTAGCGCCAGGCACACCCTGAAAACAATTGAGTATGTGTTTAGTCATACTATTAAGTGGCACCCCAGCTATAAGATTGTCGTCAACATAATTGATATAGGCGTTGATGACGCTATGCATAGTAATATCAGCGCCACTATCATCAGAAAATAATTGTTCATCCACATGCAATAAAAATTGTGGGTGTTTATATGCTTGTCGCCCTACCATCACTCCATCTACTTGTTGCAGATGTGTTTGCATTTCAGACAATGTTTGAATACCACCATTAATAATAATATTCAGATGTGGGTAATCATTTTTAACTTGGTAGACACGCGCATAGTCTAACTCCGGGATTTCACGATTTTGTTTTGGGCTTAAACCTTTCAGCCATGCCTTGCGCGCGTGAATAATAAAAGTGGTACACCCAGCCGCCGATACATTATCGATAAAGCGTGTAAGAAATTCGTAGCTATCATCTTCATCTACGCCAATTCTACATTTGACTGTGATTGGTATTGAACACGTCGATCGCATTGCCTCAACACAATGAGCTACTTGTTGTGGTTCACGCATCAAGCACACACCAAAACGGCCAGATTGCACGCGGTCACTCGGACAACCGACGTTGATATTAATTTCATCATAACCCGCCTGCTCCCCCCAGTACGCTGATTGTTGCATTGCTTGAGGATCACTGCCGCCTAGTTGTAATGCTAGAGGATGTTCAGCTGGATGATGTTTCAAGAAGCGCTCACGATCACCATGGACTAGCGCGCCTGTGGTGACCATTTCGGTATAAAGACGGGTATGACGCGTCATAAGTCTAACTAGATAGCGATAATGCCTGTCCGTCCACTCCATCATTGGAGCGACAGATAATTTAAGTGAGCTTTCTGTCATAGCGGACAACTTATTTTCAGAGCAATGATTATGTGCTTTTGCGATACTTATGCTCTAGTAATTCACAAACGGCTCGTAACCCCATTGCTTCTCCACCTTTTGGTCGTCCTGGGCGAGACCGCATGTTGTAAGCCATAATATCAAAGTGCAGCCAATCACAATCTTCACTTAAAAATTCTTGCAAAAATAATGCTGCTGTAATTGCACCACCATAGCCGCTGGCTGTGCAATTAACTAAGTCGGCAATAGAGCTTTTGAGGGTGTGTTTATAGCCTCTATGAATTGGTAAGCGCCAAATATCATCTTCTATATTCTTAGCAGCAGTTTGTAACTGTTCAGCAAGTTCATCATTATTGCTAAAATAAACTCCAACCTCGGTACCAAGTGCAACGCGTGCAGCCCCAGTGAGTGTGGAAAAATCGATCAAACAATCGGGTGTGCTGCTACATAAGTCAGTGATGGCATCTGCCATAACTAAACGACCCTCAGCATCGGTATTATCGATTTCAACTGATTTGCCTGAACGTGAAATAATGACATCACCTGGCCTAAAAGCATTACCAGCAATGGCATTTTCTACTGCAGGAATGGCTAGTTCCAAATAAACGGGCAGATCCGTCATCATAATATATTGGGCGCAACCTAGAGCATGGGCAGCGCCTCCCATGTCTTTTTTCATCCAGCGCATACCTGATGACGGTTTAATATCTAGGCCACCACTATCGAAACACACTCCTTTACCAATGATAGCTAGCCGCGGATGTTCAGGATTGCCCCAGCGTAACTTCAAATAACGAGGCTGGTCTGTGCTAGCACGGCCAACAGCATGGATTAAAGGATAATTTTGTTCGATTAATGCTTGTCCACATATCTGCTCAAACTTTGCATGATATTGATTGGCTAGTTTTTCAGTGACCACCGCAAGATTGCTGGGTAACATTTCATTGGCGGGAGCATTGATTAACTCACGGGTTAAAAATGTCGTTTCAATATTAGCTTGAATGCGCTTGCTGTTGAGTTTCGGTGATAAATATAGATTCGCGCGACTTTGTGATTTTTTATAGCGAGTGTATTGGTATGCCCCTAATGCCCATCCAAGAGCGAATTTTGTATGAGTTTCATCATCTAGCTGGTCTGATAAATGGTAATTACCCGCAGGCAAGGTATGACTTAAGTGTGCCATGTCCCACATAGACTTCTGTTCATCTACTATAAATAGAACAGAATTTAGCTTTCCTTTAGAATTAGGTATCAGTTGATGCTGACCTGTACTAATATTGCAGTTGATACTGGCTAACCACTGCCCTCTGAAACTATCAGATTGTGAGAGCAGCTTCTCGTATTCCGTTTGAGTGACACACTCTATGAGAATCGAATCAGGAGTGAGCTCAGTATTAAAGAAATCCATTTATGTATTTATTATTTGTTAGCCTGCGTTGATTGTAACAAATCATCGCCTATGATTTTTATAAAGTTATTAACAATGCTATGAAACCTGCCGCTCTTGAAATCCAAAATCTGGTCAAACGTTATGCAAGTGGTCAGCTCGCATTAGATGGTATTAGTTTTACTGTTGAACAAGGCGATTTCTACGCCCTACTCGGCCCCAATGGTGCTGGCAAATCCACCACTATTGGGATTATCTGCTCCTTGGTAAATAAGACTTCTGGATGCGTGAAAATTCTGGGTAAAGATATTGATAAAGAATTTAACCAAGCCAAAAGAATGATTGGGTTGGTTCCTCAAGAATTTAATTTTAATAATTTTGACCCGGTGGAAGAAATTGTAGCTCATCAGGCAGGTTATTATGGCATTGACCGTATAACGGCACGTGAAAAAACACAGTACAACTTACAACGATTAGGATTGTGGGAGAAGCGTAAGACTACAGCGAGAGAACTCTCAGGAGGAATGAAAAGACGCTTAATGATTGCACGTGCTCTAGTTCATGATCCACAGCTATTGATTCTTGATGAACCTACTGCGGGTGTCGATATCGAGATTCGTCGTTCAATGTGGGATCTTTTGCAAGATCTCAATGCGAGCGGTAAGACAATTATTCTCACTACACATTATCTGGAAGAAGCTGAAACTCTATGTAAAAACGTCGGCATTATCAATCATGGTAATATTATTATTGATGCCCCTATGCGCGATCTACTTGATCAATTGAAAAAAGAAACTTTTATTCTCTATCTGGCAAATGCTATGGATATGACTCCACAGCTCACTCAGGCAACGACTCAATTGCGCGATGCGAGAACTTTAGAAGTCACATTGAATCCGGAGGTATCTTTGAATAGTATCTTTGAAGAGTTGGCTCAAAAAAATATTCAAGTACTCAGCATGAGAAATAAATCCAATCGCCTAGAAGAATTATTTATCGATATAGTAAAGACGCAACAATGACATTACATGAGCAATTTATCGCATTTAAGACGCTCCTTACCAAGGAAATTCTGAGGTTTTGTCGAATCTGGATACAGACTTTGCTGCCTTCTGTGATCACTATCGGCTTATATTTCTTGATATTTGGTCAGCTAATAGGCGCTCAATTAGCCAATGTTAAAGGATATTCGTATATAGATTATATTGTGCCAGGCATGATCATAATGTCAGTGATTACTAACGCTTATTCTAATGTGGTGGCCTCTTTTTATAGCACTAAGTTTCAGAAACACATTGAGGAAATGTTGGTTTCTCCAATGCCAAATTACATTATTATCTGGGGATTTATCGGTGGGGGGATTGTTAGAAGTCTGCTCGTGGGCATCGCTGTTACTGTCACTGCATCTATCTTTACAGATATCCAGATAGCTCAACCATGGTTATTCGTTACCGTTACATTGCTGACATCGATATTGTTTTCTCTGGCGGGTTTAATTAATGCTGTCTTTGCTAACAGCTTTGATGATATATCTTTGATACCCACTTTTGTGTTAACACCTCTGACCTACTTGGGTGGTATTTTTTATAGTATTGATATGTTGCCAGAATTTTGGCGCCAGGCATCTCTCTTCAACCCAGTGCTCTATATGGTGGATGCATTTAGAGCCGCAATGCTGAATGTGCATGATATTAATATTGCAACATCAATGACCATCATCATTAGTTCTGTTATTTTATTGTATGCCTTGACCAGTTACTTATTACACAAGGGCATCGGCATTAGAAGCTGATTGGATTAGTTACCTTGGCAATCAATCTTGGTACATTTGCCATAAATGGTCAATGAATGATCAGTGATTTCAAATCCGGCTTCTTCAGCAATCTGATGTTGTTTTGCTTCGATTTCCGAATTGACAAATTCGACAATCTTGCCGCACTTAATACAAATCAGATGGTCATGGTGCTTGCCTCTATCCAATTCAAACATTCCCTGTCCACCTTCAAAATGATGGCGGATAACTAAACCTGCTGATTCGAATTGAGTTAATACACGGTAAACCGTTGCTAGGCCAATATCTTCGTCTGAATCCATCAGAATGCGGTAGATATCCTCTGCGCTCAGATGCGGTTCAGTTGAAGTCTCAAGTATTTCTAGAATTTTCATTCTTGGAAGTGTGACTTTCAGGCCTGCTTTTCTAAGATCTTGGTTTTCCATAATTGTATGATTCCAGCTACTGAACTGTAACTATATCAATTTTGTTGCAGGCACAACATGGAAACTCTCTAATTCTTTGTGCGTAAGCGAAAATATTTTAAATTTCGCATCAAATTCACTACAGCGTGCTCAAATGTCTGTTCGCCATTAAGTTTACAATAGTCCAGTAGCCACGTTTGTAACTGAGCAACATCTTTGCTGTCACCTAATATCGAGTAAGTATCCTCTTCGTAGACATTATAGGCGGTCATATAGCCGGCTAACCAGCTGAGATAGTAGGCGCCATGAGCGTCATATTCGTGCACGAATGCATTACAAGTGTTATTACCGAGGCCCATGGTATTGTGTTGACCTGAGGCATCTTTGGCTGATAGCAGGTGGGGCGCTGACAATAACAATGTCACACTTAAGAGTTTGATGATGGTTGGCGTAATGTTCATATATTTATTAACATGTTGATGTAAATAAATGATTTATATGATTTATAAATAAAAAACCCGCCTTGCGGCGGGTCTTGAATTCGCCCGATTGACACATCCTACTTTCGACAATTTATCGTTTTTTTATTACCTGCTTGGCAAGCTTGTCTGGGACGATGTGCACGGCGTTAGTGCTGTTGATTCTTAGGCTTATTTTTAGTGTTATGGCACCTAAGATCTCATCCAGGGGTTCAGATTATCATAACTTTGCACGATGTAAACGTTTAATTTTTATTCTTATGGACTTTTGATAGCGCTGGTGAGTGATTTTTAGATTACAGAATGCGCTGTCTTTTAATCTAAAACCTCGTTCATTTCTATACTTTTGAAAGGGATTTGCAAGACATAAAACACTCAAAAAAACAATCATAAGTATATGATTATTATGACTAATAACAGTCAAGGAATCTTATTAGTCATAAGGTTTTAATGCAGAGATGAGGCATCCAGGGCCTAGCCCAGTATTAATAACAACCTAAATTATTCAAATGATTAGAAGATGGTTAAATAAGCAAAATCGCTAAAAAATAGCATACATCATGTGTTGAATATCGCTATTCCATAGGCATGGTCTATTGATACTGTTGAATTAAGATTTTAGTCACTAATCACTCACACAGAATTAGTGTGATCACAGGACTTTGAGTTGGTTTTCTCGCGAGGCCCGTTTTCGCTCATGCTCCAGTAAATGCTTCTTACGTATACGAATCGACATTGGCGTCACTTCGACCAATTCATCATCATCTATAAATTCCAGAGCATACTCTAATGTGACATTAATTGGGGTGGTTAATACAATGTTCTCATCCGTGCCTGAAGCTCTAACGTTGGTTAGCTGCTTACCTTTCAGTGGATTCACGGTCAAATCGTTATCTCTGGAGTGAATGCCAATTACCATACCTTCGTAGACTTCTTGACCATGTGTCACCATTAAACGGCCCCGCTCTTGTAAGCTAAACAAGGCATATCCAGCGGCTTTACCCTGACCATTGGCGATAAGTACACCATTCAAGCGTTGTCCTATACTCATGGGAATACTCGGGCCATAGTGATCAAAGACATTGTAAAGTAACCCGGTGCCAGACGTCAGCGTGAGAAACTCTGTTCTGAAGCCAATTAGACCACGTGCTGGGATAATGTAGTCTAGACGCACACGTCCCTTTCCATCTGGCTCCATATTTTTTAAGTCTGCGCGTCGTTCGCCAAGCTTTTCCATAACCGAGCCTTGGTGATCTGTCTCAACATCTACTGTTAGTTGTTCATAGGGCTCGGTCTTATTGCCGTTCTCATCAATCTTCACAATCACTTCGGGACGTCCTACGGCTAATTCATAGCCCTCTCGGCGCATTGTTTCGATAAGCACGGATAAATGAAGCTCTCCGCGTCCTGATACCCGATATTTTTCTGCATCCTCAGTAATTTCAACTCGCAGGGCAACATTGTGTTTAAGCTCCTGCTGTAATCGATCCCAGATATTCCGGCTAGTGACATATTTACCCTCTTTACCCGAAAATGGTGAAGCATTTGGCTGGAAGGTCATACTGATTGTAGGTTCATCGACGCTCAGAGGGGCTAGCCCCTCTGGGTGATCTGGGTGACATACAGTATCTGAAATATCCAACGGATCAATGCCAGTAATGGCAACGATATCACCTGCACTCGCTTGATCAACTTGTACTCGCTCGAGTCCGTGGAAGCCTAAAATCTGTAATAGTTTACCTTTACGACTATTGCCCTCGCGATCGACGATTATTACCGGCATGTTAGTTGTGGCTGTGCCACGTTTAATGCGTCCTATGCCAATAACACCAACATAGCTATTATAATCTAGTGTAGATACCTGCATCTGGAATGGACCTTCACTGTCCACATCCGGCGCACTGACCTTATCGATGATAGTTTCGAGTAGTGGCACCATATCGCCTTCTCGAACACTGGCATCATGACCAGCAAAGCCATTTAAACCTGAGGCATAGACTACGGGGAAATCAAGCTGTTCATCAGTGGCACCGAGTTGATCAAAGAGATCGAATGTCTTATCGAGCACCCAGTCAGGTCTAGCGCTATCACGATCAATTTTATTGATGACAACAATAGGTTTAAATCCCATCGCGAAGGCTTTTTGGGTAACAAAACGAGTTTGTGGCATGGGGCCATCCACAGCATCGACTAGGAGTAATACCGAATCGACCATAGAAAGAACTCGCTCTACTTCACCACCGAAGTCGGCATGTCCTGGAGTATCCACAATATTGATTCGATAATCATTCCAAGTGATCGCCGTATTTTTAGACAAGATGGTAATGCCGCGTTCTTTCTCAAGATCATTGGAATCCATGATGCGTTCCTGAGGTGCATTACGCATATCCAGTGTACCTGATTGCTGAAGCAGTTGATCCACTAAGGTGGTTTTACCATGGTCAACATGAGCGATGATGGCGATATTACGAAGTTTAATAGTCACTAGCGGATTCCTTGCTGTCGAATGCCGGTGGATTATACAGACACAGCTTTCAATTAATAGCGTTATTCCCTATATGTTTCTGAAGCTTTTTGTTTGTCACACAATAATCCAGTGGACTATGATACGACATTGCTGATATCAGGTTGCACAAAAAAAATGTGCCAATGAATAAAAAGACTCTCATTATCCAATCTCATAAAACCCCCTTGCCTGACCAGTGGTTAGAGCAATGTTGTGAATCGGTGCGTATTTGGGCGCATTTGAATCATTATGACTATGAGTTCTTAGGAGATGAATTATTTGATGATGTTAGCCAAGAGATTCTCGATAAGACAGCATCACAAATTGTTATTGCCACAGATCTAGCTCGTTTATACCTGATCCGTGATCGACTAGCACAAGGTTATCAGCGCGTGGTGTGGTGTGATGCCGACTTTTATATTTTTGCACCTGAGCGTTTTCATCTCATTGATGCAGACTATGCGCTTGGGCGCGAAGTATGGATTCAGAGTGACATACAGAACAAATTACGTTCTCATGTAAAGGTACACAATGCTTTCATGATGTTTCAACAAAACAATGTCTTTCTAGATTTTTATATCGATACAGCAACTCGTTTAATATCCAAAAATATCGGAGCTATGAGTCCGCAGTTTATTGGTCCTAAATTACTTACTGCTTTGCATAATATCGTACAATGTCCTGTGCAAGAGGACGCAGCCATGTTTAGTCCATTGGTTATAGAGGCTATAGCTTGTCAATCATCAATATCCTCTCCAGCACTTATGCTAATGCAAAAGTGCTCAGTAAAAACACCATCTGGGGCGAATTTGTGTCATTCACTTTATAACAAACAGATTGTTTCAAAACGATCAATTAATGATTGTATAGTCAACTCAGCAAAGGTTTTTGTGGATTCTTGAGGTCAAGTGCGTTGTGATCAAGAAGCCTTATTGGTAGATATAGCCCCGCTTGTTGAATAGATGTAAACCACTTGTCTAATTAGTAAAGTATCGTGCAGATGCTAGGGACCTTAGTATTACTTACACTGCTGAGCATGACGAGTTGTTATTTATTAATAGAAACCAGAAAATTAGCTACTAACACCGTTGCGGCTTATGACTTCTCTTTGCCTGTAGAGTTTGTTGATCAAGGGTTGAAGATATCGATCACTGAAGATTACTCGCTGAACTCTCAATATCAAGCATGTAATAGTTTTATTAAACACAACTTAACAAGTTGCGTATTGCTGTCAACGCAACTCCCAGAAAATCATTGCCGAGTGATATTCAGTCCCCGTAGCGAAGACGTTATACTCCCTAAAGATTTAGATCAAATTATTAATCAGATTGGCTTCAACATAGAGATTCAAAGACAGATTAATTGATAAAGCTGATAAGAAACTTTATTCTGTTTCAGGTGTCTTTATAAATTGAAGATCATATACAAGATAGGTGATGAATGGATATAAATCTCGATACAGGCAAGCTATATATATTTATATCTGGATTTATCTTGTTTCTCATAATCGAGACGCTCTTATCCGCTCGCAAACTCCAAAAACCCAGATACCAACGTCTACTTTTTCACCTAGGCCTTGCTGCGTTTAATACCATTACCATAAGACTTTTTATTTACGTGCCTTTTTTGTTATGGGCAGTGTATGTTGATGAACAAGGTTGGGGGATCTCTCGTTGGCTAGGCTTGTATGGCTGGACGGAAATTTTAATCTCATTGGTGGTTTTAGATGCTTTCGACTATTTTTGGCATCGCGCCAATCACAGAGTGAGTTTCTTATGGAGATTTCACAAGGCACATCATTCTGATACTGAGATGGATGTAACTACTTCATTGAGATTCCACCCGGGTGAGTTAGCCATATCTGCCATTGTTAAAGGTTTGTGGATTTTGATTTGGGGGCCAACGGTGGTAGCGTGGTTCTTATTCGAGATGCTGGTGAGCCTATGTGCACAGTTTCATCATTCAAACATTGATTTTCCTGATTACATTGAAAAGCCGCTGGCGTTATTTCTAGTCACACCGCGCTATCATTTAGCCCATCATTTAGTTGATCGACACTATGGTGATGCCAATTTTTCCACTATTTTTTCACTATGGGATAGATTGTTTGGCACTTATTCAATACCACTTGATAATGATAGCGTACGAGATGGTGAACATATAATAGGTTTACCTGAAAATCGAGAATCCGCCTTTCAGCCTATTGAATTATTGAGAGAACCGATCAAGCACAGAAATTTAAATATCACCAAGGCTTAACTGATAATATTTTTAACCAACACCAATCACATTAGGAGAAAACATGAAAATACTTATCACACTATTATTTGCCCTTCCCATGCTAGTGAGCGCTGGCGAACATGCTGGTAAAGCGGCTGAACATGCAGGCAAAGCAGCCGCAGAAAAGTCTGAACATGCAGGTAAAGCGGCTGAACATGCAGGTAAAGCGGCTGAACATGCAGGTAAAGCGGCTGAACATGCAGGCAAAG
>Ga0181562_10003398_pt1 | contig 11712 bp, 14 predicted proteins | sample 011ome_26_FD_139344 | JGI IMG/M metagenome (GOLD analysis project Ga0181562, IMG submission 139344) | Coastal salt marsh microbial communities from the Groves Creek Marsh, Skidaway Island, Georgia - 011511BT metaG (megahit assembly) | ecosystem: Environmental > Aquatic > Marine > Intertidal...
GCATAGCTTCCACTAATGAACCAAACCGAGTTTGAAGGTGGAGTTGCTTTTCCATGACTTCGACCCCCAACAAGCCACCATAGTGAATTTGAATACGTTCGGGATCCACACCAGGGTCCAATTCCCAATCGAACTTAAACCCGCCCGCAGCCTCATACACCACCAAGTCAATTCCCGGATAAACATCCTTCGCGCGCACCTTTGAATAGCTACGCACATTGGAGCGCCATCGCTCGCGCGGTCCTACGAAATAGTTCAAGGGTGCCTCGTAGGCCACTTCCCCTGCCCATTGCATTTTTCGCGCCCCATCGAACGCCATGCTAAAGTTGTGGTAATGCAAGGTATCCGCATAGTGATGGTGACCCCCAATGTGATCGCCGTCAAAATCTGCAGGATCCATCACGGACAATACCAACGAATCTGGTGTTAAAAACAGGCTATTTGGGCCCATCTGCATCCGGAAGGTGGATGGGTCGTTCCATTGCCCACTATTGTGCACAAATCCCTGCTGGGCATAGAGGCCGCAGGAAATCAAAAATGCTAGAGAAAACAATATGGAACGCATAGCCCCAAGATAAGGAGTATCCTGCGCAATTTGTTCGTTATCCGCGCGATGAATACGCCCTTTGACGCATTGGTTTAATACTCGTCAGCTGCGGCACTTTCACCCTGCTGCATGAGGAAGGCTTTGAGGAATCTATCAATGTTCCCATTCATCACCCCGTCCACATCAGAAGTCTCTTCCGCCGTACGGACATCTTTGACCAATTTGTACGGGTGCATCACATAATTGCGAATCTGCGAGCCCCATTCGATCTTCTTCTTACCTGCTTCAATCTCCGCACGCTTGGCATTGCGCGCTTCAATCTCCATCTCGTACAATTGTGATTTCAAAAGCTGTATGGCCTTCTCCTTATTCCCCAACTGAGATCGGGTTTCGGTATTCTCGATGATAATTCCAGTAGGCTTATGACGCAGACGCACCCCTGTTTCTACCTTGTTTACGTTCTGACCACCGGCACCCGAACTACGGAAGGTATCCCATTCGATATCACTCAAATTAATCTGGATATCAATGGTATCATCCACCAACGGGAACACATACACCGACACAAAGGAAGTATGGCGCTTGGCATTCGAGTCGAACGGTGAAATACGTACTAATCGGTGTACCCCATTCTCTCCTTTTAAATATCCAAAAGCAAAATCTCCCTCAATCTCCAGTGTCACGGTCTTGATTCCGGCAACATCGCCTTCTTGTAGGACCAATTCCTTTGTCTTGTATCCGTTTTTCTCAGCGTACATCAGATACATACGCATCAACATGCTCGCCCAATCACAGCTTTCGGTACCACCGGCACCCGCAGTAATCTGCAACACGGCACTGAGTTTGTCCTCCTCACCGCTTAACATATTGCGGAATTCCAATTCCTCGATCAAATTCTCACAGGCATCATAGGCCTCCTGAACCTCAGCCTCTTCAAGCTCGCCTTCTTTGTAAAACTCCAGGCTGAGCTCGGCCTCACCGAATAACGCCTCGGCTTTCTCGTAGCCTTCCACCCAAAACTTCACACCGCGAAGCGCCTTCATCACCTTCTCCGCCTCTTTTGGATCGTTCCAAAAGTCGGGTGAAGCCGTCTTCTCTTCTTCATTGATAATATGAATGCGCTTTTGCTCGAGATTTAGATAGGAAGCCAAACGCTCTAAACGCTCGCCCAAAGACTTGATTTGATCTGCTGTAACCATAGGGTGACAAAGTTAAGCATACCCTTGCTATCTTCACGCTTTAACAGTGAAAGACCATGTTTGAAGTTGACTTGCGCAGTGATACTGTGACCCGCCCTAGTATAGCCATGTTAAATGCGATGATTAGCAGCCCTGTAGGCGACGATGTTTGGGGCGATGACCCCACCGTCCTTAAACTTGAGGCCATGGTCGCTGAACGCTTTGGCACGGAAAAAGCACTTTTTTGTGTGAGCGGTACACAGGCCAATCAAATTGCTTTGATGTCTCACCTCCGCCCCGGCGACGCGGTCACCTGTCATCCTTATGCCCACATTTACAACTACGAAGGCGGTGGAATTGCGGCAAATGCGCACTCCTCGGTGGTTTTCACCGGTGATAATCGCGGCATTATGCACCCAGAAGGAGTACTAAGCTGTATCAAAGCCGATGATGTCCATTACCCAAAATCGCGTGTACTTGCATTAGAAAACACCTCCAATAAAGGCGGTGGAACGTGCTATGAATGGGAAGAGATAGAAGCCCTAAGAGCAGTGGCCAATGCACAAGGCCTGACCTTCCATCTCGATGGTGCACGTCTGTATAACGCCCTTGTCGCCAAAAATCAAAGTGAAAGCGATTACGGCACTGCATTCGATTCCATTTCCATCTGTCTTTCCAAAGGACTTGGTGCACCTGTAGGCTCTGTGCTTTTAGGCAGCGAGGAATTCATCCACCACAGCAGAAGAATTCGCAAACGTATAGGAGGAGGATGGCGTCAAGCAGGTCTTTTAGCCGGTGCGGCCATCTATGCCCTAGAAAATAACGTGGACCGATTGGCTGACGACCACGCCGCTGCCAAGGAAATGGCGGAATTTTTAGGCAAGCAATCTTGGGTTAAAAATGTGGTGGCTCCAGAAACCAATATCTTGATCTTTGGACTCAACGAGGATATGGACCAAGAAGCATTCATTGCCAACCTCGCCTCCAAGGGCATTGGAATTTCTCAGATGGGTCCAGGAAAATGCCGCATGGTCTTCCACCTTGATGTAACGCCAGCTGGAATAAAGAAGGTGAAGGAGGTATTAGCCTCCTTTTGATTTTTAGATGGCAAGAGTAAAGAAGTGTCCACATTGTAATCAAGAACACTCCGTGATGTTCAGGGTGCAATACAAGCCAGCCGATAAAACCTGGTATTTCCTCTGTGAGACGTGTGTTTTAGAAGTCAAACCGGGAAACAGCCACTACCGCTACGGCGGCACTTGGAAAGGTTAAAGAAAATTAAACGATTAGAACTACTGATGTTTTTAATAGTTATCTGAGAAGCGCTCTCGGGCGCTTCTCAGATTAACTTTGTCAGAATGAACCTATTTATTCTTAATATCTAAATTCATATGTTGAGCAGGTTTCTTCGCCCAATCAATGTATTTCCTAAATGGCAGGATAAATATTTGAAATAAGTCTCTCACTATTGATAGGGTTACAGGGGCAATGTAAGCCGCAAGCAAACTGCCAAAGCCGTCGAAAAAAGACTCTTGAATTACAACAGCTCCGAAAACAATTACTCCAATTGGATAAACTAAAAGAGTAATGGCATCAAGAAGAAACTCCAATAGGAGTCGCTTTAGAAAAGATAAAAATGGCCAATTGCTAGAACTTTTTTCGATAGATAACGCCGAACTTTCTTTGGTCTCGATCAATCGTTCAATGGACTTACAATAAAGATTGTAAGGAACAACAAGAATCTTTAAAAATTCTGTTAACACAAAAGTAAGTGCAGATAAAAAATGTTTCATTATGTAGTGTTTTATGTTTCAAGGAAGTTATGAAAAAAATTAATCAACATACTATTCATAAGTTTTCACTCGACACAGCTTTATAGGCCCTATGAATCATCTCAAAAGAATACCCGCGGCGTTGCATCGCAGCGGCAAGTTGTTCTTTCGACTTTGAGCTGAACCAACGATCGGCTAAATACAGTGCATTCTCTTCCACTCGCTCGTCAGGAATTTGATTCAATATCCTATCTATGGTTACCTTCGGTATACGATGCTCTCGCAGACCTATGCTAATACGGTAAGGTGCCCAATGCTTTTGATTGAGCTTGCCCTGACAATAGGCTTCGGCAAAACGGTATTCATCTAGGAAGTTTTCTTCCATCAAGCTCGCCACCACCTCCTCTTGCCGGTCCTTAGGCAATCCCATAAGGCCCAATTTTCGATATACCTCAAACGGACTGCGCTCTTGATAAGCGCAATATCTGCGGAGTTTCTGTAAAGCTTCAGAAGTTGTCATGAACCAATTTTAATGAAAAAACCCGCTCCGTACTTCGTACGGAGCGGGTTTGTGGAAAAACAAAAGTTTTACAGGGTGTTGTTTTCGCGGTCTTTCACCTTCCACTCCAACATCGTGTAGGCATCACGCGGTACTACAACCAATTTCTTACGCAAATCTTTCTGCCATGTTTTCTTAATGCTCTTGAAGTAGCCTTTCGTAATATAGGCCTCCAAGAACGGGTGAACATGGATGTACACTTCTCGCTTGTCGAGGGTCGCAAGTTTTGATTTGATCGCCTCAATGATTTGGATAGGCGCCTCCACCAAATTATCTGGATTCTCCTCGCGAGTGGTAATGTTCGTTTCAGGGCGAACGCGTTGACGCGTAAGCTCCATCAAACCGAATCTTGAAATGGGCAAGATCTTGTGACGTGCACGGTCCCTTTTCATTTCATCGCGCATTTTCTCATACACCGCCTTGCGGTTTTCTGCGCTATTCATGTCAATAAAATCCACGACTACAATACCACCCATGTCGCGCAAGCGCAACTGACGTGCCACCTCTTCTGCCGCAAGCAGGTTTACCTGCAACGCATTGGCTTCTTGGTTTTCTGCCGTATTAGTTCTATTGCCCGAGTTCACATCAACCACGTGCATGGCTTCAGTATGCTCAATGATCAAGTACGCCCCTTTAGGCATGCTTACCGAACGACCGAATGCACCTTTGATTTGGCGGTCTACACTGGCAAACTGGAACAACGGCATTTGACCAGTGTAATGTTTTACCATTTTAGACGCCCCCGGTTGAATCTCGTCGAGGTATTCTTTTACCTCCTCATACAGATCTTCATTGTCGATCGTAATGGAGGAAAAGCTATCGTTGAACACATCGCGTAGAAACGCGCTGGCTCTATTCATTTCGCTGAAAATACGTACGGGCTTGTTCGAACGCTTCACCCCTTTGTGGAGTACTTTCCACTTGCGGATTAACGATTCGAGATGAGCCTGTAGTTCTTCTGCGCTCTGTCCTTTTGCGACAGTACGTATAATCACACCAAAGCCCTTGGGCTTGATGCTTCTGACCAAGTTTTTGAGTCTGTCTTTCTCGTCACGTTCGCGAATCTTTTGACTCACGCTCACGCGGTTCGAGAATGGCACGAGCACTACAAATCGGCCCGCAATACTAAGCTCAGCAGTGATTCTAGGCCCTTTCGTAGAAATGGGCTCCTTGGTGATTTGCACCAAGATTTGATCGCCTTGCTTTAGAACATCACCAATGTTGCCCTCCTTCTGGATGTTGGCTTCATTTTTAAAGTTGGTGAGGTTGCTTTGTTGCTTGCCTTTTAAGGTGCGACGTAGGTAGGATTGCCAGGAATTTATCTGCGGCCCGAGATCGTGGTAGTGCAAAAATGCATCTTTTTCATAACCAACATCTACGAAGGCAGCGTTTAGGCCAGTGGCCAATTTTTTTACGGTTCCTAGGTATACGTCACCAACGGAGAAACTATCGTCTCCTTTTTCCTTAATGAGTTCCTGAAGTCTTCCGTCCTCAAGTAGTGCAATATCTGCTCGGTCAGAACTAGCACTAATAACTAATTCTGTGCGCATACTCTACTTGATTATTTTTTCTTGTGACGGTTTTTTCTTAGACGCTTTTTACGCTTGTGCGTAGCAATCTTATGTCTTTTACGTTTCTTTCCGCTTGGCATAATGCAAAGTTTTAAAAATTATTAATTCTGTAATCCAGCAACCAAATCGTTGATTCGTGTTGCCTCTGTATGTGTGTTCAAATACTCTTGCGCACTGGTCAAAGCAGCGGTCGTATCTCCCATTTGCAGGAGCGACTGACTCTTATTCAACCAATACATTTCAACCTCCGGGCGGATTTGAGTCAAATGATGGAAACGGTCCACAGCTTTCTCCCACTGGCCACTCATCATAGAAAAGTTTCCTAACCACATCAATGCTTTCTCGTGGTCTGGATTCTCTTTCAACACCTCGAGCAACATGCCGATGGCTTGCATCGGTGCGCCTTCACCGCTTTGGATGATGGCCACTGCTTCGTCCACCTTAGCATCGAGCCCAATGTTTTCTGTCGACAGCGGCATCACCTCCTCCACTGGAGCAGTTCTAGGCATACGCATCAACACAACCGCGGCTACGACTGCAAGAAGTACTGCTATGAGTTGGTTTCTTTTCAAATTAGTCGTTTACAGGTACGTTATCCTTTACACCTTCTACGAATACTTTCGCAGGCTTGAAGGCTGGGATGTAGTGAGCAGGAATGACGATAGTCGTGTTCTTAGAGATGTTACGACCAGTTTTCTGAGCACGCTTCTTCACGATGAAAGACCCAAAACCACGTAGGTACACATTGTTTCCATCTTCTAGGCTGTGCTTGATCTCTTTCATGAAGCTTTCAACAACCGCTTGAACGTCTCCACGTTCCATTCCTGTTTTGTCAGAAATCTTAGTAACGATATCTGCTTTAGTCATTTGCTCTGTATTTTTAGGTCCTTCCGGACTTGGTTAATGAGGGGCGCAAATATACACCTATTCTCCTTATTTACAGATTAAAAGCATAAAATAATCGGACACCCCGCACGTGAGCAAAAACGCATTTAACCACTTCATTTTCAGCATTGAAGAATTCTTCAATCAAAACAAGCGCGATTTACCTTGGCGCAAAAAGACTCCCGTGGCCTATGAGGTGTGGTTGAGCGAAATCATCTTGCAACAAACGCGTGTGGCACAAGGCACCCCCTACTACAAGAAAATTTTGGCCGCCTATCCCACAATTAAGACTCTTGCAGAGGCTCCTGAAGACGAACTTCTGGCCCTCTGGACCGGTCTAGGGTACTACAGTCGAGCGAGAAATTTGCAAAAAGGTGCCAAGCAAATCATGGCGAAATACAAGGGCCAATTGCCTTCTACAAGCAAGGAATTATTGTCCATTAAGGGCATAGGTCCCTACACCGCTGCTGCCATCGCCAGTATCTGCTTTGGTGAGCGAAAAGGCGTGGTAGACGGTAATGTGTACCGCGTGCTTTCGAGGTATTTCGGAATACATAGCCCAATAAACCAAGGTTCAGGCCCTAAGGAATTTCAGGAACTCGCGGACGAATTGGTTCAAGAAGCCAAACATCCCGGCAATTACAACCAGGGCATCATGGAGTTTGGCGCCTTGCATTGCACTCCTAAAAATCCGCAATGTGAATCCTGTCCCCTGTCTTCGTTCTGTCATGCCTATCAGCACCAAATCATCGCCGAATTGCCGATGAAAATCCGAAAGAGCAAGCGCACCGAGGAAACCATCCATTTCGCCGTGGTGGAGCGCGGGGGAAAGTGGGCCATGCATAAGCGCGATACCTCGTCGATCTGGGGCGGATTGTATGAGTTCCCGAGGTTGGAGAGCGCTCCCAAAAAGGGAGTGCTAATACAGGACCCCATAACACACAAGCTCTCTCACAAGGACCTTCATTGCCATTTTTGGGCGGTGGATGAAGATGCTGTTGGGGAGTTGCAAGAGTTCTATGGAAAGCGTGAAATGGAGGGACTTGGCATGCCGGTTATTGTGTCCAATTTTGTTAAAAACATGCTGTAATTCACGGACCAATTATACCTATCTTTGATAGAATACAACAAGAAATTTTAGACGATCATGGCAGGAACACTAAACAAGGTAATGCTCATTGGAAACCTCGGGAAAGACCCGGAAATTATGCACTTTGAAAATGGAGGCTCATTGGTGAAATTCCCTTTGGCAACCTCTGAAACCTATACCAATAGAGAAGGCCAACGCGTGACCAACACAGAATGGCACAATGTCGTGATCAATGCAAAAGGGTTGGTCGATGTAGCGCACAAATACCTCAAACGTGGACATAAGGTGTACCTCGAAGGACGCATTAAAACCCGCAAATGGCAGGACCAAACCGGTGCTGATCGTTATACCACAGAAATTCAAGCCAACCAGATGACCATGCTGACCTCTCGCGCCGAGAGCGAAGGCATTTCATCCGAACAAGGTACTGCCTACAGCCAACCAAATTATGGCAACGCAGCACCAACGGCACCTCAACCAACGGCACCGGCAGCTGCATCCCACTCACAAGATGAAGATGACCTACCGTTCTAAGTCGAACTAAAACCAACCCTTTGGAAACAGAGCCTCCTTCATTATTCTTTGATATCGCCCAAAGCCTTGGGCACCTTGCATCCGCAGATATCTTGTTGCTTTTGGTTCTCGCCTTATTGCTGCTTTTATCTGCGCTTATTTCAGGATCTGAAGTGGCTTTCTTTTCCATTACGCCCGCCGATCGCGAGCAGATGGACGACAGCGAACCGCGCCAGCAGAAAATATTGGAACTCCTCGAAGAACCCGACCACTTGTTGGCCACCATTCTCATCTCCAATAATTTCGTTAACGTAGGGATTGTCATTGTTTCGACGTATGTATTGAACAGCTTCTTCTCCCCAGATAGTTGGAGTCCCCTTCTCACCTTCGTGGTAGAGATTTTGGCCATTACGGGAGTATTGTTGCTCTTTGGTGAAATTTTGCCGAAGGTATATGCCAATGCGTCGAAGTTGCACTTTGCACAATTGGTCACCCCACTCCTTTCAAGGATTCACAGCGCTTTGCATCCTATTAGCGCGCGATTGAGCAAAACCATCAACCGCATCAACATCGAAGGCCGGGGTCCACAGCTAAGTGTGGACGACCTCGAACAAGCTTTGGAGCTGACGGCGGACGAAAATTCAAACGAAGAAGAGCAGCGCATCCTTAAAGGAATAGTTCGCTTCGGATCAACCACTGTAAAAGAGGTCATGACGCCTCGCACTTCGGTCATCGCTATTGATATTAAGGCACCGTATCCGGAAACGTTACAGCACATTACTGAAAGTGGGTATTCACGTATTCCGGTGTTTGACGAGAACCTGGACCAAATCAAAGGCCTGGTATATGTAAAGGATTTGCTGCCCTACATGGATGCCTCGGAAAACTTTGGATGGCAAGACCTCATGCGGGTTCCTTTCTTCGTGCCCGAGAGCAAGAAGATTGACGACTTGCTGAAAGAATTCCAGCAGCGCCGCATCCACCTGGCCATCGTAGTGGACGAGTTTGGCGGTACCTCAGGGGTCATTTCCTTGGAGGACGTGCTCGAGGAGATTGTGGGTGAGATTTCGGACGAGTTCGACGACGAAGATGTAGTCTACAGCAAGCTTGACGACTACAATTATGTCTTCGAAGCCCAAACGCCGCTCATCGATTTTTGTAGAGTTTTAGGGATTTCTAGGGACCAATTCGACACTGTAGACGGCGAAAGCGAAACCCTCGCAGGGCTCGTCCTGGAGCTCGCCGGGAAGTTTTTGGAAAAGAATGAAAAGGTCAACTACAACGCCTATACCTTCAAGGTGGAAAGCGTCGACCAACGCAAGCTGATCCGCATTAAAGTAACCGTAGACCCCAACCATGAAGCATAGTCCTCTACTCCTTCTTCCATTGCTCTGGCTATCATGCACCGAGGCACCGGTAGCACGCCCTGATGCCTTCATGCGCATTGGATTGCCGAGCACCGAGGCCTATGCGCCGTTGAACGAAGCCGCACCCTTTGGAGTTAATATCAACACCGATACCAAAGTAATTGTGAAGGAAGTATTGACAGAAGAAGGCACCGAGCAGGCACGCGAAGGCGAATATTGGCTTGATGTCGTATATCCCTCGATTCTAAGTACGGTCCAATTCACCTATAAACCCGTCGATAACAACCTCGAAGCTTTGGTGCGTGATGCGCAACAATTGGCCTATAAACATACCGTAAAAGCAAGCGGAATGCGGGAACAGTTCTTCGAATACAAGGACAAAAAGGTATATGGGCTCTATTATGAACTCTCCGGAGCATCGGCCACGACCACGCAGTTTTACGCGACCGACAGCACCGAACATTTCCTGCGCGGCGTGCTCTACCACTACAGCCCACCGAATGCCGATAGCCTAGCGCCCGTGACACAGTTCATGCGTGAGGAGATATTGCAGATGATCAGCACACTGAATTGGACCCATGCGCCATAAACTCCTCTACATCGCCGCGACGCCCATCGAGGCCGACCTCATCGCCGCTTTCCTAGAAAGCCAAAGCATTCGTACGACCTTGGAACACTACCAAATGGCCAGCGTTCTGCCCGTAGGAGGAGATTTAAGCATCAAAATTTTGGTTCATGAAGCGCAGTGGGAACGTGCCCTAGAGCTGCTTAAGACTTACGTGCAGCAAGAAAAAGAGGATAACTAATCGACGCCAATATACCGATGCTCAGCACCAAGTGAACCGGCTGCATCGCCTTCGGCAATCCTGTAAAAAACAACATCACACCTATGGCCCATTCCATCGCGATGGCTAAGACCAGTGGCCCAAAGCTGGGAATGAAAACCCTGTGCTTGCGCTGAAGGAAAAACAGGATGCTCGTCATCAACAATATACCCCAAGCAAAACTGCGGTGCACCTTTGGCATTGCCCCTTCAATAGACTCAATGACCTCTGCACGCATCACCCCGTGCTCCAAGGCGTAATCTACCAATTCCCTAGTCTGCGTACCCAAGAATATTTGGAACACCACCATCACCAACAATGCCATCAAGGCACGGCTCACCGACTTTGGATAGGAAAATTCGCCTTCGGTATTGCGAGCGCGAAGCGCGAGCAGTAGCAACACAATGGCTACCGAGCCCATCATATGTATGGTGATTTGGTTTGGAACTAAATTCCCATCGACCACAATCTTACCTAACCACGCCTCGAATAACAGCAGAAACAGCACGCCCACCGCGAGCACTGAATTCCACACATTGCGTCGTACGCCCCACACTCCGAAGATGGCCAGCGCCAACACCGGCAGGCCACTCAGGGCACCGATCAACCTGTTGATGAACTCAATCCAAGTATGTACAGGGTTGAAAATCGTATAGTCGTGGCGATCAAATAGAGCCCAATTTTCCGGCGCAAACTCCTCACCTGTAGTGAAATCTGAGGTTGCCACCCAGAATTGGTCCTGCAATAAAATCATCTGACCCTCCTCAAAGCTTCTGCCCTCGCGCCAAGTCAAGGTTTCCACATCTGTGGGAGGGATATTGTAGCCAAAACATTGTGGCCAGTCGGGACATCCCATGCCCGAACCTGTTGCACGCACCACCGACCCCGCCAAGATGACAAGGAATATGAACACCAACGAAGTGGTCGCCCAAAAGCGAATGCGTGCGCTTCTCATATTATTCCGCTAATAACGTCGCTATATACAGCCCGCCACCGGCCACCGAACCGACCGCATCAGCCAATTCTTCCGCGCTCACCATCGTGCTATCATAGCTCACGGTGGCCACGCTGTCCTCAAACACAATGGCAAAGCTCGCCACGCCCTCGTGGGCATTGAGCGACTTTTCGATCGCACCCTTACAACCCATCACGCAGGTCATGCCCGAAACAAACATTTTAGCTTCCGCATTCGGGGCCACCTCTACGGCCTCCGCCTGCACAGGCATTTCAATGACTTCAGGCTCCGGCTGACCGCAAGAAACCACTAAAAATGAAAGGGGGATAAGGAAGGAAAGGGTTCTCATACTCAAGTATTTTCAGCAAAATTACATCCCATCGCGTCAAAGTGTGAGGCATTTGTCACAATTTTGCGGCATGTCGAAACAAAGTACCTCTCACTCGCCGGC
>Ga0181562_10003400_pt1 | contig 11710 bp, 12 predicted proteins | sample 011ome_26_FD_139344 | JGI IMG/M metagenome (GOLD analysis project Ga0181562, IMG submission 139344) | Coastal salt marsh microbial communities from the Groves Creek Marsh, Skidaway Island, Georgia - 011511BT metaG (megahit assembly) | ecosystem: Environmental > Aquatic > Marine > Intertidal...
AACCCGGTCTTTCTTGAACCGGGGTCGATCCCCAAAATCACCGCCATCACGCGCTCCCTGTTGAGCGCCTATTCTGACCCAAACAGCAGCCCTAGTAGAGATTTTTTGTTCGACTTAGCTCGGTTAAATGGGTGGCCTTCCCCATAGCCGCCGCCGGAGCCCCTCCATGGGCGCTTCAGGTGCCATTGCAGCAGAGCCGCTCACCTGTTCTGGCGGCTCGCTAAATCAAAGCAAGCTGGCTATTGCCCGCTACTGGGTGCAGCTTTGGACTCGGGTAGACGGGTGCGAATGCTGAGTTCGCGCATTTGTTGATCGGATACGCCACCGGGGGCGTTTGTCATAACGCAGGCCGCAGTCTGGGTCTTGGGGAACGCAATAACATCTCGAATGGATTGACCGCCCACCATGAGCATGACCAATCGATCCAAGCCGAATGCCAAACCCGCATGGGGCGGCGCACCGTATTTCAACGCCGAGAGCAGGAAGCCAAATTTTTCGATAGCCTCCTCTTGGGCGATACCGAGAATGTCGAATACCGCCTGCTGCATATCAGGGGTGTGGATACGAACCGAGCCCCCACCCACTTCAGTGCCATTAAGCACCATGTCGTAGGCACGAGACAGAGCCCCTGCGGGATCGCTCTGGAGTACGGCTACGTCACAAGATGGCGCTGTAAATGGATGGTGTAAAGGCGTCAAGCCGCCGTTACCGTCATCCTCAAACATGGGAAAATCCACGACCCACAGGGGCGCCCAGCCCTCGCGGACCATGCCCAAATCCTGAGCAACCTTGATTCGAAGAGCACCCAGCGCCTCGTTAACAACGGAGGCTTTGTCGGCACCAAAAAATATTATGTCGCCATCGGCGGCAGACAGTCGTGTCATCAACTCTTGAATGACTTCATCGGGCATAAATTTGAGGATAGGCGACTGCAGTCCCTCAATGCCTGCTGACAAATCGTTGACCTTAATCCACGCCAATCCTCTGGCACCATAGATACCGACGTACTTGGTGTAATCATCTATTTCTTTCCGAGACAGCTTCCCACCGCCGGCCACCTTCAGCGCAGCAACGCGACCTAGGGGATCCCTGGCGGGGCCGCTGAAGACTTTGAAATCAACGTCAGCCATCAGGTCATCGATCGAAACCAGCTCTAGATCAATACGCAAATCGGGCTTGTCCGAGCCGTACCGCTCCATGGCTTCATGCCATGTCATGTGGGGGAACTCGCCCAGCTCGACCCCCAGTTGATCAAGAAAGAGGCCGCGAACCATGCCCTCTGTGATAGACATGATGTCTTGCTCCTCCAAAAAGGAGGTCTCGATGTCGATCTGAGTGAATTCCGGCTGTCGATCTGCGCGCAGATCTTCGTCCCGGAAACAGCGCGCAATTTGATAGTACCTATCAAAACCCGACACCATCAGCAGCTGCTTGAACAACTGGGGAGATTGCGGCAAGGCAAAAAAGCTCCCGGGGTGGGTTCGACTGGGCACCAGGTAATCTCGAGCACCCTCGGGGGTGGCACGGGTCAAAATCGGGGTCTCGATATCGAGAAAACCTTGCTCGTCGAGATAACGACGGATGAACGAGGTGATTTTGGCTCGGGCAATGAGATTGCTCTGCATTTCGGGCCGGCGCAAGTCCATGTAGCGGAACTTCAAGCGCACATCTTCGCCCACCGAGGCGTGAGAATCCAAGGGGAACGGCGGCGTCTCTGCGGTGCTTAGCAGCTCGATCTCCTTGCCCAAAATTTCGATTCGGCCAGTGGCCATATTATCGTTGACCGTGCCCTCACCTCGGGCACGCACGCGGCCAGTAATTCTGAGAACATATTCTGAACGCACCCGATCAGCCAACGCGAAGGCTGTCTCGGTGTCGGGATCAAAGACGACTTGGACAATACCTTCTCGATCACGCATATCCAGGAAAATGACACCACCATGGTCACGACGGCGATCAACCCAACCACAGATCGTTACAGTCTCATCGATGTGGGACTCTCGCACTAGGCCGCAATAGTGGGTTCGCATAATTTTCCTGCCGTTGTTAAAGAAGCCGCTTTAAGCGGCTGAGCTACTGTCTGTTTTAGAAGCTGCGGGTTTCGCATCACTGCTGGAAGCACCTGAGGTGGCTCCAGAACTAGAGTCCCCGGCTAAGTTCTTCTTGCTACCGGTCTTAAAATCGGTCTCGTACCAACCCCCACCCGCCAAACGGAAAGACGGGGCGCTAACCAACTTTTTTAGCGCAGGCCTTCCGCACTCTGGACAATCTGTCAGCAGAGGGTCAGAAAACTTTTGGATGGCTTCCAATACGTGGGAGCATTCACTGCATTGATAATCGTAGATAGGCACTTTGCATCTCTCCTCAAACAAAACGCAACGACATTCCGGCGCTTATATGAGGTCGAACGGGTATAAAGACAAGGGGGCGCAGATTACCCGAATGAGCTCCCGTTATAAAGCGGCATATGCAAGCTCTTCTACCCGATAAAAAAACGGCGACCCATGGCCGCCGCTTTGGTAGTCACTAAACCCTATTAGGAGTTAGCAAATTCCTTCATTTTCTTGAGAGGGCGAATCTTAACAGCCGTGCTGGCTGGCTTCGCCTTGAAGGTGGTTTCCTCACCAGTGAAGGGGTTAATACCCTTGCGCGCCTTGACAGCAGGCTTGCGAACCGTCGTGATTTTCATCAGGCCAGGCATGGTGAACTCGCCAACGCCTCTCTTCTTGACGCTGCCTTCGATCAGTTTTTCAATTTCACCCATCACGTCAGAGACCTGCTTTTTAGTCAGGCCGGTATTGTCGGCAATCGTGCCAACGATTTGGGTTTTCGTCATTTTCTCAGAGATGGCCTTGACCTTGGCAGGTGCTTTAGCTGCTGGAGCTTTTGCAGCGGGCGCCTTCTTGGCTGGGGCTTTCTTTGCGGGTGCCTTTTTAGCGGGTGCTTTCTTGGTAGCCATGGGTATCTTCACCTTTTTTGTATTTCTGCGGAGACAGGGAAACCGACGAAAACGCTGAATAGGCAGCGTAAATCGCTCAGCGACTCTGATTCAACATCACAAAACACTATGAAACAAGGGGCTTTTTAAAAAAAACTGGAGAATCCATGATTTTTTTGTCTGTGAGCCCGCTGTTAACCAATAGTTAGCAGTTCTGCTTTCAGCTTTGGGCTGACAAACGTAAAATGATCGCCCCCCATTCGGAGCTCTCCCGCCATGCGCGCCAGCCAATTTTTGCTTTCCACCCTCAAAGAAACACCCGCAGATGCCGAAGTAATCAGCCACCAGCTGATGATGAGAGCAGGGTTAATCCGTCGAGTGGCTGCTGGGATTTACACATGGATGCCCCTCGGCTTGAGGGTGCTACGAAAAGTGGAAGGCGTGGTTCGAGAAGAGATGGATCGCGCCGGCGCCTTGGAGCTCACCATGCCCGTTGTCCAGCCCGCAGAGCTGTGGCACGAATCTGGACGCTGGGAGCAGTACGGGCCCGAGCTATGCCGACTGCAGGATCGCCACGAACGGGACTTTTGCTTGGGTCCCACCCACGAAGAGGTGATTACCTCAATCGGCCGCGCTGAGATTAAAAGCTATAAACAGCTACCCCTAAACTTTTATCAAATACAAACTAAATTTCGCGACGAAATACGGCCGCGTTTTGGGGTGATGCGGTCCCGGGAGTTCATCATGAAAGATGCCTACTCCTTTCATGTGGACCATCCGTCCCTCGAGGCGACCTATTGGCGCATGCACGAGGCGTATACCGCCATTTTTACTCGCCTTGGTCTTAATTTTCGGGCGGTGGAAGCCGATACCGGCTCAATTGGCGGCAGTCACTCCCACGAATTTCACGTTCTTGCAGACTCCGGCGAAGACGACATCGCCTTCTCGGATGGCAGCGATTATGCGGCCAATGTGGAGCTGGCAGCGGCGTTACCGCCAGCAGCAGCACAGGCAAGCTCTGGGGCGGATATCGAAAAGTTCGCGACCCCCGGCATCAAAACCATTGAAGCACTTGTCGATCAGGCTCAGGTAGCTATCGAGGACACCGTGAAAACCCTGTTTGTTCTGGGTGACGACGGTCAGCTGATCGCGCTGGTACTGCGTGGCGACCATCGTCTCAACGAAATAAAAGCAGAGAAACTGAGTGACATTGCAAGTCCACTGCAAATGGCAGACGAGTCAGAGGTTAAACGCCTAACGGGCGCAGGATTTGGTTCGCTGGGGCCGGTCGGATTAACCGCTCGCATTGTGGTCGATCACGCAGCGGCCTCCATCGGTGACTTTATCTGTGGCGCCAACGAGGAGGATTACCACCTACGTCACTGCAACTGGGAACGCGACGTCGAAGCATTCGAAGTAGCCGACCTTCGAGAGGTGGTTGCTGGGGATCCAAGCCCCTGCGGACAAGGCACCCTCGAAATTCGTCGAGGCATTGAAGTCGGCCACATTTTTCAGCTGGGCACCAAATACAGTGAAGCCATGAATGCGGTTGTACTCGATGAGAATGGTAAGAATGTACCCATGTCCATGGGCTGCTATGGCATTGGCGTCACCCGAATTGTTGCAGCTGCCATCGAGCAGAATCACGACGAACGCGGCATCATTTGGCCCCGCGCGATGGCGCCCTTCGCCGTGGCGCTAGTTCCTCTCAACATGGATAAGTCGGAAGCCGTAGCGGAGGCCACCGAGTCGCTCTACCAGCAATTATCTAAGGCAGGCATTGAGGTCTTCATGGATGACCGCAAGGAGCGTCCAGGGGTTAAGTTCGCCGAGATGGAACTAATCGGCATCCCCGTTCGGGTCACCATTGGAGACCGGTCTTTGGCGGAGGGCAATGTGGAAATTCAAGAGCGTGGCAACGGCGAATCCCGTCTGGTCAATGCCGGCGAGGCCGTTAACCATATTACCCGCCTACTAATCCCCTAACTCAGGCGCTGGGCGCTGAGCGCGCAGTGAATGCCCCGATGGCACACGAGTCTGGAGTTGTTAATAGACGCCGGTTTCTGCGTCAGTGGCTTGCTGGCGGTTTGCTGCTGAGCGTCGCTCAGTACCCGGTTTCAGCAAATGATGGCGCAGCTAGTCTAGAGGAGCGATCAGCCCTGCGGGATTTTTTGGCAGCCAGCATTGCAAAGGCTGAGAGCTTCGAAGATAAGTTCGATGCCGAGGTATGGCTGCTCGACATGCAAGGGCGTCTAGAGCCATTTGTGGGTAACCATGAGCAGCGGCTTGCACTGTTAACCCTTATTCACCACGAAGCCAGCGCTAGCGATTTGTCCCCGGAATTGGTTCTAGCGCTGATCGAAGTCGAAAGCGGCTTCGACCGATTCGCAGTATCTAAAGCGGGGGCGCAGGGATATATGCAAGTCATGCCATTTTGGCGAGATGAAATAGGAAGACCCAGCGACAATTTGACTCATGCCGCGACCAACATCCGCTACGGATGCCGGATTCTGCAGTTCTATCTCTCTCGGGAAAAAGGCGATCTGCACCGAGCGCTTGCCGCCTACAACGGCTCACTTCCCAGCCGCCGTTATAGCAACAAAGTTTTTCGAGCGTGGCAGCAACGCTGGCGCACCACTACCCTCCCGTGGTGATATAACACCCCATAGCAGGAAGCCCATGTGGACTGCGCATACCCTAACAACTCATACAGCACAGACGGGCGGAGCTGACCTGTGGTCGACTTGAAACGATTTAACCGCTGGAACGTTGACTTGGCTAAGGCGATCAGCGCCATTGGCACTGATGCGTTTTTCCCACGAATATTTGACGCCCTACAAGAACAGGTGAAGCTGGTTTACCCCCAGGTTTGGCTATATCACCGTGACCTACCCCCCAAGGTACTGGATCACGACATACCCCCAGCTGCGGCTCCACTGCAAATTGACCGTTATTTAGAGGGCCCCTATCGCGAGGACCCTTTCTATCAGGTATCGATGAGCAGTCCACGCTCCAGTATTTATCGCCTCGGTCGGCTCGCGGGCAGTGCTTTTGAAGAGTCGGGCTATTTTCAGGAGTACTACGGTGACACAGGCACCTGCGATGAGGTGATTTTTTTAACCCGGCTAGATGATGGCAGTGTGGTCAACCTCTGCGTCATGCGTCTAACCGATCAGGGTGAGTTCGATCAGTCGGACTATGATTTGCTATACGCGCTATCCGAACCTGTTGCGGCGGCCATCCAATCCCATTGCCACCGGGATGACTTCGTCGTGAGCAACTTGTTACAACCCGGCCTCGATGCTCAAATCGATCTAGCCTTTCGTACCTTCGGTCACGATTATGTGAGCTCGCGGGAGCGAGAGGTCTTGGAGCTTATGCTGAGGGGATACAGCGCAGATACCACTGCGGAACGCCTCGATATTTCGCTGGAAACCGTGCGACGCCACCGAAAGTCAATCTATAAAAAGATCGACGTCAACTCGCAGGCGGATTTGTTTGCACTATTTATCAACACCATGCCCTACATCGGCGAGGCACACGGCGGCGATCCACTCACTATTTACATGGGTTGTCGCCAACACGGCCACTGAGCACTGGAGGTACCGAAAAAAGGCTAGCGCTAGCCATAGCACATGCCCCATTAGGGTCATTGTCCCTAGGCGCGCGGCTAGCGACCATAGGAGGACAGAGTAACCACCGGTGATTTATGCGACGCGAAGTCGACCTCTTTCTCAAAGCCTATCCCTCGGTCGCCATGATCGAGGCACTGATTACCGACGCTAACGGCGTCGCCAGAGGAAAATGGATTCCTCGAGGCAAAATTCAATCAGTGCTGGAAAATGGCCTGAAACTGCCAAAGTCTGCCCTCGGATTAGACGTCTGGGGCAGAGACATTCCTGAACTTGCCCACAGCAATGGTGACATTGACGGCTACTGTATGGCTGTAGAGGACTCACTTAGACCGGTGCTCAGCCAACGTGGTGTTGATCAAGGCCAGCTGATCATGACCATGTTTAACGAGGATGAGACCCCCTTCATGGGTGATCCGCGGCAGGTGCTAGCGTCATTGGTTAAGCAATTCACACAGAAGGGACTGCGTCCCTGCATGGCCGCCGAACTTGAATTTAGCCTCCTGCCCGACCCGGGACATGACCGTCCTTTGCGAGAAGCGTTGTCCGGCCGCGAAGCACTGGGGGGCAATCTTTATGCCCTTGACGAACTCGATCGACATGCTGAAATGCTAGAAGCACTTCGAGAAGCTTTCGAGATCCAAGATTTACCCTATGAAGGCATCGTTAAAGAAGCGGCACCGGCCCAATTCGAGATCAATATGGCCCACAGTGACGACGTGATGGCGCTCGCAGACCAAATCATCCGAATGCAACGCGGAATTCGGACTGTGGCAAGCCGTTATGGCCTCATTGCCAGCTTTATGCCTAAACCCATGGACGACGAAGCGGGCAACGGCATGCATGTGCATTGCAGTTTGCTGGAGGAGAGGGGCGCAAACGTGTTCAACGACGGTACCGAGCAAGGTACTGAGTTACTCCAGCACGCAGTGGGCGGCTGCCTCACCATGATGCCCGATTCCATGTTGATTTTTGCGCCGAGCTTCAATGCCTACCGTAGATTTCAAGCGGGCAACCATGCACCGACAGTACCCACCTGGGGACTGGATAACCGAACCACGGCGCTACGGATACCTGCAGGCCCCCCATCAGCAAAGAGAATCGAGCACCGAGTTGCCGGCGCCGACGCCAATCCCTACCTCGCGTTGGCGGTGGTGTTGGCGGGCATACTGCATGGACTGGAAAACAAGCTCAGTCCGCCACCGCCTATTGACGGCAATGCATGGGACATGGAGCATGATATCGACAACCTTCCCAGCCTGATGAGCGTGGCTATCGAGCGCTTTTCATCCTCGGAGACTATTTCTCGGTATTTGAGCGAAGAGTTTCAAACCCTGTTCACGGCCACTAAACTGCAGGAGTTGGACGAGTTCCAGCGCAGAGTGACTGACTTCGAAATCGAGAGCTATCTGCGCGGTTAAAACGCCCAACCCTATTCTCATTCACCGCCACTACAGCCGGCCCCCGAAGGAAGATCACCATGACCACTGCCTATGACTTTAAAGCCACCGCCGCCAATGGCGATGAAATTGATCTCGGACAGTACAGAGGTCGAGTGCTGTTGATTGTGAATACCGCGTCTAAGTGCGGTTTTACCCCTCAATACGAGGGATTGGAAAAGCTCCAAGCCGATTTTCATAGTCAGGGATTCGATGTCCTCGCCTTCCCTTGCAATCAATTTGGTCACCAAGAGCCTGGCTCGGAGGCAGAAATTGTCGAATTTTGCACCATGAAATTCGGCGCAACCTTTCCAATATTTGCAAAAATCGACGTCAATGGCGCCGACGCCCACCCGCTCTATGCTTGGCTCAAAAGTGAAGCCAAAGGGGTTCTAGGCACCGAAGGTATTAAATGGAACTTCACAAAATTCCTAATCGATGCCGAGGGAAAAGTGGTAAAGCGATACGGTTCCCAAACCAAACCCGAGGCGATTGCAAAAGACGTTGCCAAACTGCTGAGCTGAAAGCGCGGTCAGTGCTCTCGGGTTTCTCGAAAGCGGATATCAGGCCAGCGCTCTTGCATCAAGGACAAATTAACCCGAGTAGGCGCCAGGTAGGTTAAGTAACCGCCGCCATCTTGAGAGAGGTTTTCCTCTGCCTTTTTGCGGAATTCCTCGAGCTTTCTTGGGTCATCAGCCTCAATCCATCGTGCCGTGTAGACATTAACAGGTTCGTACATGGCCTCCACTTTGTACTCGTCTTTCAGGCGATAGGCGACCACGTCAAACTGTAACTGCCCTACCGCACCAACGATAAGATCCGTTGATGTCAGGGGTGAGAATACCTGGGTTGACCCCTCCTCAGAGAGCTGCTGTAAGCCCTTTTGAAGCGCCTTCATTTTCATGGGGTCTTTCAGGCGAATACGTCTAAACAGCTCAGGAGCGAAGTGGGGAATCCCGGTGAACTGAAGATCCTCACCGGCTGTGAAGGTATCGCCAATTTGGATAGTGCCATGGTTGTGCAAACCAATGATGTCGCCTGAGCTCGCAGACTCCACCAATACCCGCTCACCCGCCTTAAAGGTAACCGCATCGGCGATGCGCACGTCCTTGCCGGTGCGCACGTGCTTCATCTTCATACCCTTCTCATAGCGACCCGAGCAGACCCTCAAAAATGCAATGCGATCCCGGTGCTTCGGGTCCATGTTTGCTTGGATTTTGAACACAAAACCAGAAAACGAGGGCTCAAAAGCATCCACCGCACGATCTTGCGTGGGTCGCGGCAGGGGGGCCGGAGCCCATTCCACAAAGTGGTCGAGCATTTCACGTACACCGAAATTACCCAGTGCGGTACCAAAAAAGACGGGGGTTAACTGTCCCGCTAGAAATAAATCCAAATCAAATTCATGGCTCGCCCCGCGCACTAACTCTATCTCGTCACAAAAGTCAGCGTATTCATCGTCGAGCAATTCTCGCGCGGGGTCGCTATCTAATCCCTGAATTCTCAAATCGGGGGGTATCACTGAATTATTGCCTGACTCGAAAACGTGGATTGTGTCGGTATAGAGGTTGTAAACCCCCTTGAGATGGCGGCCCATCCCGATGGGCCAATTAATAGGCGCTGCGGCAATACCCAGCACATCCTCCACTTCATCGAGCAACTCTATGGGATCGCGGATATCCCGGTCCAACTTATTGACGAAACCCACGATTGGCGTGTCACGCAACCGACATACATTCATCAATTTTATGGTTCGATCTTCTACCCCCTTGGCGCCATCGATCACCATAAGGGCGGAGTCCACCGCCGTCAGCGTGCGGTAGGTGTCCTCCGAAAAATCCTCGTGCCCAGGGGTATCGAGTAGATTGACGACGCGTTCCCGGTAGGGAAACTGCATCACCGATGATGTCACCGAGATGCCCCGTTCCTGCTCCAATGACATCCAGTCTGAGGTCGCATGCGGGCCTCGCTTGCCTTTAACCGAGCCCGCCACCTGTATAGCACTGCCCAACAACAATAACTTTTCGGTAATCGTCGTTTTACCGGCATCCGGGTGGGAAATGATTGCAAAGGTGCGCCGGGCAGCAATATCGCGCTTTAGATCTGACATGATGACTCCTATTGGGGGCGCGATTATGCCAGCACCAACGATCTCTCGCTAATCCATCAGTCATCTGCAGGCTGTACTCATGCGGTGGCCGGGAGTAGGTCAGGTACCACGGCCGAAACTCAGGTGGACAGCGAGACCTCTAGCGCCGACAACAGTCGTTCGCCGATTGGCACCATTTCGACGCCAGCAGACCCTAGTAATGACGCCATGGAAACCACCTCTAATCCTGTATAACCACAGGGATTGATCCGTTGAAACGGCTCAAGGTCCATATCGACGTTGAGTGCCAAGCCATGATAACTGCACCCCCTACTCACCTTTAACCCTAACGACGCTATTTTACGCCCATCTACATATACGCCTGGGGCTGAGGGATTGGCTTGTGCAGAGATGTTATAGTCCGCCAGGGTGGCAACGACCGCCTGCTCTATGGCGGTTACCAGCCCTCGCACACCCATGCTCGCGCGCCGCAAGTCAAACAGGACGTAGCACACCCATTGGCCTGGGCCGTGATAGGTAACCTGTCCACCACGATCTATCTGCACCACAGGGATATCACCGGGGGCCAAAACATGCTCAGCTTTGCCCGATACCCCTTGAGTAAAAACCGGCGGGTGTTGCAACAACCACAACTGATCCGGACTGTAAGCATCTCGCTCGCTGGTGTATCGCTTCATTGCATCAAAGGTGGGCAGATAGTCCACCAAACCCAGGTAGCGCCGCTCAATCGCCAATTAAATCACCATGGAGACCAGGCCGGTCGCCACTAAATCTTGGTGGATAGCACTGAGCTGCTCGTGACCTGTGGCCTCAATCGTGATTGTGACCGAAATAAACGTTCCCTTGCCCGAGGACTTGGTCTGTATAGCCGTCGGATCGAACCCCGACGCATGGCGTTCAAATACCGCCAAAATCGTGGGGTGAAATTCAGCACAGTCTCGGCCGAGCACCTTGATGGGATAGGCGCAAGGAAATTCAATTTTGGGTGGTTCAGGCTGGGTCATGTGCTGGCTGGATGCTCAATAAACAGTAATCAGGCAAATAACTGGGTTAACCAGAGCATAAACCCATCCCATAGGCGCGCAAAGAAGCCAGCGGGTGGCACATCAGCGAGGGCTAACAGCGGCCTCTCACTCAGCACCTCACCGTCGATGATGATCTTGATCTGACCAATAGCATCGCCTCGACTGAGCGGCGCTTCCAGCGGGCTATTGAGGGTGGTAACAATTTCCGGGCTAGCGTTCGAGCGGGGAACCGTCATCACCACAGAGTCAATCAGGCCACCATCCACCATTTTGGTGACGCCCTTCCAAACCTTCGCTTGGGCCAGGGGAACCTCAGGTTTTACCGGTTGAATGGTCTGATAGAAACGAAATCCGTAATTTAACATGGCTCGAGTCTCCGACTTGCGACTGCGAGTGCTGGCACTGCCCAAGACAACGGAAATCAACCGCATGCCCTCACGCTCTGCGGAGGCGACCAGGCCGTAACCGGCCTCCCGGGTATAGCCTGTCTTCAGGCCGTCAACGCTGGGATCGTCACGCAGGAGCAGGTTGCGGTTGTACTGAGTAATGTCGTTATAGGTGTAAGA
>Ga0181562_10003408_pt1 | contig 11690 bp, 13 predicted proteins | sample 011ome_26_FD_139344 | JGI IMG/M metagenome (GOLD analysis project Ga0181562, IMG submission 139344) | Coastal salt marsh microbial communities from the Groves Creek Marsh, Skidaway Island, Georgia - 011511BT metaG (megahit assembly) | ecosystem: Environmental > Aquatic > Marine > Intertidal...
ATTGTGGGCAAAAGAAGATGAAATAGATGTATTTTGGGGTCCGTCGCATCGCCTCCCTCGTTTTTTATTTTTTAAACATTCTTGGAGAAAACTAATTATGAGCAATCTCAATATTTTTTGTATTACTAATTATAATTTAAGGCTAATGATGTGGTAGATAAAATTATAATGAAAATAACAATAGTTGGCACTGGCTATGTGGGTCTTTCTAACGCTATGTTGCTGTCTCAAAATCATGAGGTTGTTGCCCTTGATATCATCCCTGAGAAGATTGAACAGCTTAACAATAAAATCTCGCCAATAGCAGACACTGAGGTTGAAGATTTCCTAGCCAATAAAGACCTTAACTTTACCGCTACCTTAGATAAAGAATTAGCCTATAAGGGTGCAGATTTTGTCATCATCGCCACACCGACTGATTACGATACCACTAACAACTACTTTGATACCACTTCGGTAGAGGTAGTGATTCAAGATGTTATTGATATTAATCCAAATGCAGTAATGGTGATTAAGTCAACTGTGCCAATTGGCTATACTCAAGGTATTAAGGATAAGTTTAATTGTAACAACATTATCTTCTCCCCAGAGTTTTTAAGAGAAGGCCTCGCTTTGTATGACAATCTATACCCATCACGTATTATTGTGGGCGAGAGGTCTGATAGGGCCAAAGTGTTTGCCAACCTTTTACAAGAAGGTGCTATAAAAGAAGATATCGAAGTCTTGTTTACAGATTCTGCTGAAGCAGAAGCAGTTAAACTCTTTAGTAATACTTATCTTGCTATGAGAGTCTCATACTTTAACGAACTAGATTCATATGCAGAAGTGCACGGGTTTTGCAGTAAACAAATTATTGAAGGAGTATGTCTTGATCCCAGAATTGGATCACATTACAACAACCCATCATTTGGTTATGGTGGCTATTGCTTGCCTAAAGACACTAAACAACTTAAAGCTAATTACAAAGATGTACCTAATGCGTTAATTAGTGCGATTGTTAGTGCCAACTCTATACGTAAAGACTTTATTGCAGAACAGGTAATCGCCAAGAGTCCTAAAGTGGTTGGTGTCCATAGACTTGTCATGAAGGCAGGTTCTGATAATTTTAGGTCATCAGCTATTCAAGGCATCATGAAGCGCATCAAGGCCAAAGGTATTGAAGTGGTGGTATATGAGCCAATACTGACAGAAGAAGGTGAGAAGGAGTTCTTTCATTCAAAAGTAATTGATAGTCTAGAAGAGTTTAAACAACTAAGTGATGTGATTGTTACTAATAGAATGGTAGGTGATCTTAGTGATGTTAAAGATAAGGTTTATACGAGTGATTTATATGAAAATAATTAAAAAAATATTAATAACCGGAGGCGCTGGATTCATTGGCTCTGCCGTAATTCGCCATATTATTAACAATACTGATCATAGTGTTGTTAATGTGGATAAGCTCACCTATGCTGGAAACTTGGAATCTTTAGTTTCAATTGAAAGTGACTCAAGGTACGCATTTGAACAAGTAGATATCTGCGATGCTACTGAGATTAAACGTGTTTTTAATGAGTATCAGCCTGACATTGTGATGCATTTAGCTGCCGAGTCACATGTAGATAGATCAATTGATGGGCCTGGTGAATTTATCCAAACCAATATTGTTGGTACATATATATTGCTAGAAGAGGCCAGGGATTATTGGTCAGGCTTAGAAGGCGACAAAAAAAATAGCTTCAAATTCCATCATGTGTCTACTGATGAGGTATATGGTGATTTAGAAGGTACGGATAATCTCTTTACTGAAGAAACATCATACGCACCTAGCTCCCCTTACTCGGCAGCAAAGGCAAGCTCTGACCATTTAGTACGGGCATGGCAACGTACCTTTAAATTCCCAACACTGATTACTAACTGCTCGAATAATTACGGGCCTTATCAGTTTCCAGAGAAGCTTATTCCGCTTATTATTCTTAATGCATTGGAAGGTAAGGATTTGCCAATCTATGGCAATGGAAAGCAAATACGTGATTGGCTTTATGTTGATGACCATGCAAGAGCGCTATTCCATGTTGCACTCAATGGTAAGGTTGGTGAAACTTACAATATTGGTGGGCATAACGAACTTCAAAACATAGAGGTTGTTAAAACTGTGTGCAGCATCCTGAATGAGTTGGTACCAAGTAAAATTGATGGTATTGATAAATATGAGCAGCTTATCAGTTACGTAGGTGATAGAGCAGGGCACGATGTCAGGTATGCAATTGATGCAACAAAGATCGCTAAAGAGCTTAATTGGACGCCTGATGAAACATTTTCAACAGGTATCAAGAAAACTATAGAATGGTATTTAGAAAATAATGTTTGGTGTGATCGAGTTAAAGATGGTAGTTACCAAGGTGAAAGATTAGGACTTATAGAATTATGAAGGGAATAGTATTGGCAGGTGGATCAGGAACAAGACTTTACCCTGTAACAAAAGGTGTTTCAAAGCAGTTGCTGCCTATCTACGATAAGCCAATGATTTACTATCCAATATCAGTCTTGATGTTGGCAGGTATTGACGATATATTGATTATTACTACACCCGAAGACCAGTCTGGCTTTATAAGGGCGTTGGGCGATGGCAGTGACTTTGGAATTAAATTAACTTACAAGATTCAGCCAAGTCCTGATGGCTTAGCACAAGCTTTTATTATCGGTGAAGAGTTTATTAGTAATGATAGCGTCTGTCTTGTACTTGGAGATAACATCTTCTGGGGTCATGGCTTTACACCAATATTAGAAAAAGCAGCCTCTAGGATTGAAGGTGCAACTGTGTTTGGTTATCAAGTTAATGATCCGGAAAGGTTTGGCATTGTTGAATTTGACGATAATCAGAAGGCTATTAGTTTAGAAGAAAAGCCAGACAATCCAAAATCAAATTTTGCTGTTACAGGTCTTTATTTTTACGATAATGATGTAGTAGAAATGGCAAAGAAAGTCAAGCCATCAGATAGAGGTGAATTAGAAATTACAACACTTAATCAAATGTATCTTGATAAAGGTAGTCTTAATGTAGAGCTCTTGGGTAGAGGTTTTGCATGGTTGGATACGGGTACTCATGAAACGCTTTTGGAGGCGGCAATGTTTGTAGAGACAATAGAAAAACGACAAGGTTACAAGATAGCATGCCTTGAAGAGATTGCTCTAAATAATGGCTGGCTATCGATTGAAAAAACTCGGGAAATAGCCAACTCATTGTCAAAAAATGGTTATGGACAATATTTACTAAATCTAATAAAAAATAAATAACAGAGTTAAAAGATGGCTTATTACACAGAAGACGAGTTAAAAAATCTAGGATTTAAATCGATAGGTAAAAATGTAAAAATTAGTGATAAGGCCAGTATTTATAATTTCGATAAGATAGAAATTGGAGACAATTCAAGAATTGATGACTTCTGCGTCATTTCTGGAAAAATAATTCTTGGGGAGTATGTGCATATTACTCCAATGTGTCTATTTGCTGGTGGAAAAAAAGGGATTCAGATTGAAGACTTTTCTACTTTTGCTTATGGCGTGAAGATTTTCACTAAGTCAGATGACTATACAGGGGAGTTCATGACAAATTCATGCATACCTAAAAGGTTGAAAAAAGTTAGTGAGGCAAAGGTGTTGATTAGTAGGCATTCTATAGTTGGTTCGAATTCAGTTATATTCCCCGGTGTAGTTCTTAACGAGGGGGCTTCAATTGGTGCAATGACCTTAGTTGTGAATGATGTTGAGGCGTGGTCTATAAATGTTGGCATACCATCGAAAAAAATAAAAAATAGATCAAAGGGTCTCTTAGATTTGGAAAAAAAGTTGTAGGTATTGGATATGAATGTAGTTAAATTTAATGAGCCTTATTTAACAGGCAATGAAGAAACATACATTAAAGATGTTTTTGAGCGAAAACAATTCTATGGAAATGGTTATTACACTCAAAGATGTCAAGCATTAATTAGTGAAAAAATTTCAGTTGAAAATGTTCTATTAACGGATAGTTGCACATCTGCTTTGGAAATATCTGCATTGTTGTTAAGGGAATGGGATAAAGAGCAAGAAATTATTTTGCCATCGTATACTTTCTCTTCGACAGCTGCGGCTTTTGCTCGTGCTGGATTTAAGATTATCTTTGCAGAGATTGACCCTCAAACAATGATGATTGATATTGAGGATGCAAAAAACAAGATTACCGCTCAGACAGTAGCAATTGTCGTTGTTCATTATGGTGGTTTTGGTGCAAATGCAATTTTATTTAAAGAGCTTTGTGATGATAATTCAATTTATTTAATTGAAGATGCTGCTCAGGCTTTTGGGTGTGTTGAAGGTGATCATTATTTAGGCGCAATAGGCGACTTAGGCTGTTATTCTTTTCATGAAACAAAAAATCTGCATGCAGGGCTTTCTGGAGCTTTGGTTATTAACAATGATAAATTCATAGACAGAGCGGCACATATATGGGAACGAGGTACTAATAGACAAGAAGTTTTAAAAGGACTTGCTGATAAATATTCATGGGTAGAGATTGGCGGGAGTTTTTACCCTACTGAATTGCAAGCAGCTTTCTTGTGTGCTCAGTTAGAATCATTCGATATGAATTTTGCCGAAAGAAAGGATATTTTTTTCGGATATTACGATTTTTTCATAAATAATAATATTGCAGATTTTTATTATTCTAAGATTTCTGATAATTTCCAAACAAATTTTCATGCATTCTGGGTAGTTTTCGCCTCAAGTGAAGAGTGTGATTATGTGAGATTGAAGTTGGTTGATAACAAAATTAGTTCATATATCGGGTATGTGCCATTACATTCATCTAAGGTTGGAATGAGCATGGGATATTCTCTTGAAGACTTGATGATTACCGAAGAATATGCGCAAAGAATTTTAAGACTTCCAATGCATAATAATATGAATAAAGATGAGTCAGCATATGTTGCAAAATTAATCATCAAATATATTAAGGAGTATAGGAAGTGAATTTTGTAGAAGCTCTATCTAAGTACACTGATTTTTCAAATAAATTTTCAGAGGTCGGTAGCGATAGTTTGCGTAATGAGGCAGTGGTAGAGAGCTTAAAGGATTGGTCAGAATATGAGACTATTGATAGCATTAAGTCGTGGTTTGAAGGAGAGCAGAAAAATTGCTCAATGAGTATTGAAGATATCCCTTTAATGGATTGTGTGGGATGGTCTTTTAATGAGGAAAATGGTGTATTTGGACACGATAGCGGTGAATTCTTTTATATACAAGGGGTGCGTGTAAAAAATACAACTGCTCGGGAAGTGACAGGTGGCTGGGATCAGCCAATATTAACACAAGTTGGATATAACGGTGGACTGTTAGGGTTGCTTAGAAAGAAAATTAACACCATTCCATATTATCTAGTTGACGCAAAGGCAGAGCCAGGTAACCCTGATAAGGTACAGATAAGTCCAACGTTACAAGCTACTTTTAGTAATCTAAAGCAAGCTCACGGAGGTAAAAAGCCGAAGTTTGCCGAGTTTTTTGAAACTCCTGAATTGGTAAATGGGAAGGTCTTGTTTGATCAGTGGATGTCTGAGGATGGTGGAAGATTGTATCTTAAAAGAAATAAAGGCATGATTGTGGAGATTGGCGACAGTGTTGACCTTCCTAAAATGTCATCCTCATATAAATGGATGACGCTTTATCAAATCAAATGCCTGATCAAAGAAAATAGTTGGGTTAGTCCACACATCAGAAGTATTATTTCACATTTATGAATACTTTAAATATTGCTGTTTGGACAGTAGGGGAGCATGCTAGACGCAATATACTTCCAGCTATTAATAAGAGCGAAAGTGTTAATTTGATTGGGATGTTCACTAGAAATATAGATGTGCTGACCAGTCAAAGTAAGCAGTATGATTGCCACGCCTATAATAATTCAGATGAGTTACTTGCAGATTCTAATGTTCAAGTTGTTTATATTAGCAGCCCCAATGCAATGCATTATGAACAAGTTAAGCAATGTTTGTTAAGCAATAAGCATGTTATTATAGAAAAATCTGCTCTTTCTTCTTTAGAGGAGACTCAAGAGATTGTTGATCTAGCAAAAAGCAAAGATCTTGTGATTATGGAAGCCTTTATGTTTTTATATCATCGCCAATTTTCTGATCTAAAAGAATTGATAGAATCAGAGAAATATGGAAAGATGCTTTTTATGGAGGCAAGTTTCGGCTTTCCGCACTTAAGTAAAGATGATATTAGATATTCAAAAGAATTGGCCGGCGGTGCATTGAACGATGCAGGGGCGTATACTATTTGTGCAATTTTGGATTTACTAGGCCTTGATAGTGAATTGGTATTTTCAAATTTAAATACTGAAGATGGTTACGATGTGGATACTTCTGGAATGGCAATTATTATGAAAAATGATGTTAAGTCGGTATGCAAATGGGCAATGGGTGGCAGTTACAAAAATGAAATAAATATCTGGTGTGAAAAGGGATATATAGTTGTTGACAGAGCTTTTTCAAAGCCAGAAACTTTTGATTCAAATATAAAAATTTTTAATAATGAAAAAATGAACGAAGTCATAAATTCTGGAAAAGATAATCATTTTATCAATATGTTAATTGAGCTTGCAAGGCGAGTAGATTCAGGGGTCTGCACTAAGAGTATGTTTAAACAAAGTGAATTGTTAGAGGATATGAGGAATAAGTAGTGGTTATATGATATTGCTTGTTAGTACACTATCCAAATTGATAAATTTATTATTATTCATTTTTTCAGAACCGGAAACCTTAAAAGCTAAGGTGCATTTAAAGGAAAGGCTTGATTCCCATGATATCGAGATCGGCAAAGATGACCAGTTTGCATATATGCTTAAATCATTTCTTCGATAGGAATATGACGATTTTATAATGAATAGAGACACAACTATTAAAGTCAATAGTGTAATTAGCTCATTAATCTTTATGGATAAATGGAGGGGTAATTATGGTAGATTGTACTCTTTCTAATCTATGGTTTCACTCACCGTTAGAAAGCTGTACTATCGCTCAAATCAAGGCGGCTAGAGGATCCTTTAACAATGAACTGATTACTTGGATTAAAAACAATCGAACTTATACTAGAAGAAGAATAGAATTGGGCAGTACTGTTGTAAATAAGGTGATTAGATTATGTGCGGAAAAAAACTGTAGCCGCACAACAGGAATTAAACAATATACCGTAAAATATTTCGAATTAATTAAGCATACAAGATTACCCCATAATGCTAGGTTTGTTTATGAGTAATAAAATAGTTTTATTTAATCTGAATACTTACATAGGTGGTGGCGAGACGCTATTGTCACGTTATGCAATGTATCTTGAAGCCAATAACATTGATTATCTAATAATTTGCGCCAAGTCCTCCTACATTGAATCATCTTCTCAAGAGAATAAACTAAAGTTTATAAACTGGCCGATTGCACAAGATTCTCTAATTTATAAGCGTGAAGCAGCAGTTAAAGTGAAAGATTTTTTTGTTGATAACCTTACTGAGGGTGTTACGATTAATTTTTTTACCTTCTGCATGCGGGATTATGTAAATATTTCACTGGTTTTTGAAGATTTAAACTTCGATGTTAAAATTTTTCATGGGGTCTACCATCCTCAGGACTATAAATATCTGAGCAGCCTTTCGTTCAATCCAGGGTATTATCATGTATTTTTTAAGAACATCCTCCGAGATTTGTATTTTAATAACTCAGTTTTATTCTTAAATAATCACGGATTTATTGAATCAATTGGGGTAGGTTATTCTAACCCAAAGCCTATTCTTCGGTCCATACCTATAACTTTATCATCTGATGATTTCATCTCTTCAGAGGGGCATATTTCGGCTGGCGGTATTAATAAGATTTTATGTATTTCACGGTTTACTGCTTTTAAAATTGGAGCGATTGTAGCCTTCCTTAGGCTAGCCCGGGTTAATCCAAATCTTAACTTTACATTGGTTGGGCATGGGCCGTTTGAATTTTTGGTTACTTTCTTTATCCGGTTCTGGTCATTGTCTAATATTACTTTGCTCACAGACGTTTTACCCTCACAGTTAAAAGAGATAATTTGTAAACATCATATTGGTTATGCCCAAGGTACATCGATTCTTGAGCTTGCTAAGCTAGGAAAGCCGGTTATCATTGCACCATACTCACGGCTGGCTGATATTTTTAATTCTAGATTTCGTACTTATGGAGTATTTGGGTTCGTTGACGATAAATTCATTTTTGGTGATATAGTATATAAGCAGGGCTACCCTTCAATGTCATTACAGAATGCATTAAATGATATTACGTTAGATTATTCCAACTTTAAAAATGGCACCCTAAAGGCTGTGAAGAATTATGACTCAAATGAAATATTCAAATTGATTACCTCGGATATTCTTGAAGGGTCATTGGAGATAGCAAAATGGCCAAAAATCTCTATAAACCCACCATTGTTAAAGAGGCTGGTCAAGAGTATTATACGGTGAAATTAAAATTTTACATGTGACTAGTTACTTCGTGCAAGACATGGATTACCAGGAAAAACTGCTTAATGAGTATTAAAGATATTCCTTAGCTGCTTTTTATTTGATTGATGTTGAGATATTAATACTGATGTTTTGAAATTTATTATTATAAAAAAAGGGAAGATTATGAGAGATATTGAAAGGAAAATTTTAACATTGTCAGCAGGAGGCCCTGCATCTATAGGCTATACAAGAAGCATTCGTCTGAGCAACTTAAGGGTAATTGTTTACGGACTTGATTCGGATAAATACAATTTAATGCGAGCCGAAACCGATGTTAAAGCCGTGTGCCCAAGACATTCTGACGCGAATTTTGATGATTTTTTACTTAAATATATAGAAAAGTTTTCTATTGACTTTATACACGCGCAAAGTGAGTCTGATGTTTTTGCAGTTGGAAGATTGAAATTTAAAATAGAAAGTTTAGGGTGTAAAGTTTTTTTACCTTCTCTTGAGGAAATAAAGATATTTCGTGATAAGTGGAAGAGTTATTCTTTATGGTTGGAGGCAGGAATAAAGGTTCCAAAAAATATATACATAAATAATGTAGAAGATCTAGAGAGTGCCTTTCAAGTTTTTGGTGCTGATATTTGGATTCGTGAAACTATTGGCGCTGCGGGAAAAGGGTCTTTGAGTCGTCCAAAATTTGAAGAGGCTTTAGCTCAGATTAGTAACGACAATAGCTGGGGCAAGGTTGTGGCAGCTGAACACTTGAGTCGGGATACGGTAACCTGGCAATCAATTTGGTGGGAGGGTGATTTGATTGCATGCCAGGGTCGTCGTCGTTTGAATTGGGCCTTTTCTAACAGGGCTCAATCAGGCGTAACTGGATTGACCGGGGTCGGGGAAACGCTCTCTGACCCTTATTTAGATGAGTTGTCTTCAAAGTGTGTTAAAGCTGCCAATGAAGAGCCACATGGGATATATAGTGTGGATTTCACATATGATCTGCATGGAACTCCAAACCCAACTGAAATAAATATTGGTAAATTTTTTACAACTCATGAGTTTTTCTCACAGGCCGGCCTAAATATGCCAGCCATAGTTCAAGATTTAGTATTTGGCAGTCATCGCAACCATAAGAACAGTTGGATTAATCCGCTAGAAGACGGACTGTTGTGGATAAGAGGTATAGATTGCCTACCTATCTTGACTAGTCGAAAGGACCTTGGTTTGTGAAAGTTTTCCTGGTTGGAGTAGGAGGAGGGATTGGATGGAGCATCCTTAAAGCTCTAGATTCCTTGGGAATAGAGACGGTGACCCTTAGCAGATCTAAAGAATTGCCAGAGCTTGGCCATAATACGCATATATCATCAGATATTGTAAATGTAAATGCTTGGAAAAGAGTTTTGGGTCAACATATAGAAGATATTACGCATGTAGTTTATTGTAGCGGGGCCATATCTCCTCAAAAGTCTTTTTTAAAATTATCTGACAAAGAGTTGAGACGATCTTTTGAGGTAAATTTTTTTGGTTTGCTAGAGGTTGCTAGAAGCACTATTCCTTATATGAGGAAAGACCACAATTCAAAGTTTGTTTATCTTGGAACTGGGGCTTCAATAAGAGGGTATAAAGGGTGGTCAGCATATTGTACGTCAAAGGCTGCATCGCACATGTTCATAGAGTGTGCTTCGCTTGATCATAGTGATATTGGCGTGAAGTTCATAGACATAAACCCTGGAAGTGTCGATACAGATATGCAACTAAAAATTAGAGAGGCTAAAGTTAACAGAGTTTCTAAAAAATTGATTTCTGAGCATAATTCTCCTGAGTTTGTTGCTGAATTTATATGCAAAATAATTTTTTTAGAAAATAATTCTATTGAGGATTTATATATATCAATTAATAATAAGGCAATGGTTAGAAAGTATTTTAATGGATAGAAAAAATCACTATATTTTTGATTATGACGGAACATTATTGGATACCTTGGAGGGGTATTATGATATACATAAAGAATTATGTTCAACATACGATATCAAGCCATTAAGCTTAGATGACTATTCCAACCTTCGTCGATCTGGTAATGGAGAGGTTTCAATATTAAAAGAAAACTTTAGTTTATTGGTAAGGGATGAAATAATAGCCTCAGACTTTGCATATTTAGCAGAAATGGAGAGATTTCAGAGAAAATATAAAGTTAAAAAGGGCGTGGTTGAGTTGTTAGAATCTATCAACAATATAGAAGCAAAAATTAGTTTGTGCACATTTCGTAGATCACAGAATCTATTAATTAGGGACCTTGAACAAAAAAAAATTATTAATTTTTTTTCTAATATTGTTTCTAGAGGAATGCCAGAATTTAGTTCTGAGACTAATAAGGTAAGAATGTTGGAATCAATAATAGTTGACTATGAAAAAACAATATTTATTGGAGATACTGAGGGTGATTTTTATAGTGCAAACAAAGCTGGAATTAGTTCATTAATACTATCTGATGGTTTGCGAAATCACAATTTTTTAAAGTCTATTGGTGCAGTATCAATCAAAAACAGTTGTTTGGATTTACTTAAGGAAATATAAGATGAAATTAAAATTTGCAATAATTGGATGCGGGAGAATTAGTAAAAGGCATCTACAAATATTAACAAGTGGGCAGTGGCCTAATATTGAGCTTGTATCTGTGGTGGATATAGACAAAACTAAAGCTGAGGAAGCAAGTAATGATTTCAACATTCCTTTTTTTCTAAATATTGATAATATGATTTCTTCAGTTGGATTTGATGTTGGTGTAGTTCTTACAGAAAGTGGTAAGCATTTTGAAGTAGCTATGCAACTAATAGAATCTGGCAAGCATGTTATTATAGAAAAGCCTATGTGCTTGAGAATTGAAGAAGGAGAGGAGCTTGTAAAAACTGCAAAAAATCATGGTGTTAGAATTTTTACAGTAAAGCAAAATAGATACAATAAGCCCGTTATTAAATTAAAGGAGGCTCTTGATCAGGGTAGGTTTGGTAAATTAGTTATTGGAACAATTCGAGTTAGATGGAGTAGAAATGAAACATACTACGGTCTAGCTAACTGGAGAGGAACTTGGGCTATGGATGGCGGGGCGCTTACAAATCAAGCATCACATCATATAGATCTTCTTGAATATATGATGGGCCCTGTAAAGTCAATTTGTGCCAAATCTATCACTGCGCTCGCTCCGATCGAA
>Ga0181562_10003412_pt1 | contig 11679 bp, 7 predicted proteins | sample 011ome_26_FD_139344 | JGI IMG/M metagenome (GOLD analysis project Ga0181562, IMG submission 139344) | Coastal salt marsh microbial communities from the Groves Creek Marsh, Skidaway Island, Georgia - 011511BT metaG (megahit assembly) | ecosystem: Environmental > Aquatic > Marine > Intertidal zone...
TCGATCCAGAGGATCAGCGGTATTGATCAGCACATGGTCAGCGCGAATACCACTGGCCGCTTCCTCGATAGTCTTGATGTGTTGCTGGATTTTTTCCCGGTAGGCTTTTGCCATATAACCTGGTTCCACTTCGACGGCCTGACCGGTTTCCATGTCTTCATAAAGTGTTGATTGTTTGATCTGCGGATCCAGTTCATCAGGGTCCAGAAGGTGAAAAATGATTACATCCTGCCCATGCATGGCCAGCGGTCGAATCTGTTCCAAAAGTTCATCAGCATCACAGTAGAAGTCAGAGATGACGGCTACCAGCCCGCGCTTTTTCACGTGTTCACGAAAGCGGGTCATGGGTTTATTGATGTCGGTACCCATTGATGCTTCGGCTTTATCCAGCGTGTGAATCACACCCTGGAGGGAACCGGGTTTACTGGCAGGTGGACGGTAATCAATGACCTCGTCATCAAACAACATAACACCAACGGCATCATGTTGACGGGAGGCCAGATAAGCCAGGCTCGCGCCCAGGTATTTGCCATACTGAAGTTTGGACGGGCCACTGGTTTTGGTTTTTTCGCCAAAGCCCATGGAAGCACTGGTGTCCAGCAACAGCATGAGGTGGCTGTTGGTTTCACCCATAAAGCGTTTGATATAGGTGCGGTCGGTTCGTGAGTATACATTCCAGTCTATATAGCGCGGGTCGTCGCCTTCGCTATATTCCCGGTACTCGACAAATTCCTGACTAAATCCAAACTTGGGCGACCGGTGCAGGCCATTAACAAAACCTTCAACCACAGCTTTTGCCACCAGTTCCAGATTGGACATGCTGGCAAGCACTGCCGGGTCGAGCAGCCGGGTCTGGGCTTTGCGGTTATCAGTATGGGTCAGGCTCATCAGTTAGTCCGTTTTTCCTTTCGTATTGTTCTGCTTAAGCGGCTTCAGCAGGCGCAGACAGATCATTCAGCATGCTGGCGAGGATATCGTCCACCGTCATGCCATCGGACTCTGCATAGTAATTAGGCAACACACGGTGACGCAGGATAGGCGTTGCCAGCACTTTAATATCCTCAGGTGTCACATGGTAGCGACCTTCCATCAGAGCGCGTGCCTTGGCGGCCAGTACCAGGTTCATGGAAGCACGAATACTGGAACCAAAGTTGATATATTTTTTAACCATCTCCGTGGCCAGTGGATCCGAGGGGCGGGTTGCCCTGACCACATCTACAGCATAACGGGTAACCGATTCTGAAATGGGTACCTGGCGCACCAGCCACTGGAATTTCATGATTTCCTCGCTGCTGGTACAGGCTTTCACTTCAGGCATGTCTACGCGTCGGGTAAAGCGATCCAGTACCGCCACTTCTTCTTCCGGTGACAGATAACCCAGAATTTCGTTAAACAGGAAACGGTCGAGCTGGGCTTCCGGTAATGGGTAGGTGCCTTCCAGTTCGATAGGATTCTGGGTTGCCAGAACCAGGAAAGGTTTGTCCAGACGATGCAGTTGTCCGCGTACAGTAACGGTTTTTTCTTGCATGGCTTCAAGCAGGGCAGCCTGTGTTTTTGGTGGCGTGCGGTTAATTTCGTCGGCCAATAGTACATTGGTGAAAACCGGGCCAGGAACGAAGCGCCATTCACGTTTTCCCGTGCTCTGGTCTTCTTCAACCATGTCGGTACCGGTGATGTCACCGGGCATCAGGTCAGGGGTAAACTGAATTCGCTTGAAGGTCAGACCCAGCGCCGAGGCCAGCGTGTGAACCAACAGGGTTTTTGCGGTTCCGGGCATACCGGTAATCAGGCAGTGTCCACCGACATAAAGCGTGATAAGCAGGTTATCGACTATTTGCTGCTGTCCAATAATAGTCCCGGCAATCTGCTCACGGATATTGCTATTGGCAGTCTGGAAAGCTTTTACCAGTTCGCGGGTTTCTTCCGTATCAAAGGTATCGTTCACGTTTTCACTCATAACTTGTTCCTGTGGTTCACTCTTTAAATTTTGTAGGTTTTATCTGAAATTTTTTCCGGATCAGTTTTGTGTCCTGCTCATCTCTAATAACAGTTGCTGGGCTGGCCTGTATTGTGGCGCTATATCCAGCGCTGTCATCAGGTATTCCATTGTCTTCTCTGCATTGTCCAGTGCGTTGTAGGCATTGGCAATGCGATAGTTGGCTGAGGCCTTGTCCAGAGGATCAAGCGCCAGCAGTACTTCATATTCTTCCAGTGCCTGTGCGGGGCGCTGTGTCTCCATATAGAGGTCGCCCAGGGTCACGTGCAGATTCTCAATGAAGGGGTCAGCATAGTTGGTATCCATAAGAACAGCCTCCGCCTCTGCTTTCATATCCCGCTCAAGATAGTAGTCTGCCAGTTTTAACAGGGCGCTTGGTAAATAACCGCCTTTCTGCCAGAAAGACTGCAAGGCCTGAAACTCTTCCTCGTGATTACCAAGTTGGCTGCTTACTCTGGCAATAACAATATAGGCGCTATTATTTTCAACATAATCGGGATAGGTGAACACGGCTCGCTCTGCCGCGGCCAGCGCCTCATCCCATTTTTCTTCCCCGAGTGCTGCGTAACTGACGCGCATGTCTTCCATCCAGACACCCAGGCCACTGAGCAAGGGTCCGTATTCAATATCAATAAACTGTTTAAAGTGACGATCAAACTCTTTATCACTAATGCCCAGGCTATTTTCAATGGCCTGAACCGGTGTGGCGCCTTCATTAAACTGGTAAAGCATGTCGACAATTTTTTCGAAGCCGTATTCCAGGTCGATGAAATCAAAAATCAGGCCTGCCTGCATATAGGAAACAATGACCTGCCCCTGATAGGTGGGACGCATGAAGCCATCATCCAGTTCCGAGATTGGCATGAACTTGCCTTCTGCCATGGCCTGCAGGACATCAGTGGGAATTTTGCGGCCTGGAATCGGGCCGGTACGCCATTCCTCGTAAACGGAAATACCTTCACTGAACCAGCGCGGAACAAAATGATTGGTCGCTTCCAGAGTAAAGACATGGGCCATCTCGTGCCACAGGGTCGTTCCCCAATGATAACTCTGCTCGGGATGACCGGTGGGCGAATCCATGGCAAACAGATAACCAAAGGTGACACCCAGTATGCCAACACCGGGCATACCGATGGAACGCACCACGAAATCTTCATGATTGGGATAAATTTCTACAATGATGGGTTCCCGCGGCGTGAAATTATAGCGCGCCGAATACAGATCGATGCTGTCCTTTGAAAGTTTCTTTGCATAGTTCTGTAATACGTCGGTTTCCTCGCGATGCAGGCGCAGTATAAATTCTGGCAAGGGGCCGACGGGAGGATCCGGATAACTGATAGCAACAAAGTCTTCATTAAAAGTATCCAGCAGACGCAACATGTTGACGGTCATCGGATTGAAGGCGTCACCCTCATAGGAAATATTTACGTGGCGAATGGCATCATTAATGTTGTTCAGGCGCAGATAATTCTGTCCAAGATAGATATGCGCTTCCCAATGATCGGGTTGCAGTTCAACCGCCTGTTTAAAAAAGTCACCTGCTTCTTTATAGCGCCGAACGATTGTGGCAAAGTAGCCTGGAATAAAATAAGCGTCACCGTAGGCAGGGCTTTCGCTTAATGCAGCTGCTATCCAGCTTTCATGTTCTTCTCGTGTCATAAAGGCATAGGCGGCGCGCAGGGCTTTCAGCTCCATGCTTGGAAGCGATTCATCACTGGCAAACTCGAACGCTTCATTCAGGGAGTTCAGCGCTTCATCATAGCGATCCCCCTGCAATAGAGAGCGGATCGTCATCATGATGGCCCGTAGCCTGGCCCCATGGGGGGCAAGCCCTTCTTCCATCACAGTGGATAGATGACGATTCAGAACCTCGGGATCGCCGCCTTCACTCAGGGCAGAGGCTGCGCCCATGTGAGCCCATGAGTTAAGCGGGTCCAGTTCAAGGGCTTCGCTGAACAGATTAAAGGCCTCCTGGTACTGGTAAGTCTCCATGAAAAGTTCGCCCCAGCGAATACGTACCATGGGGTCTTCAGGAAATTGACTGATTGCATCCCTGAACTGGGTATTTGCACTTTGCAGGTCACCGAGAGCCCAGAATGCTTCTGCACGGATCTGCGGTGGATGTTGAAGGCTATTGAGGCTGGCATAGCAGTTTCTCGCCTCAGCAGATTCACCACTCCAGGACAGAGTGTCGCACTGCAGAAGGGCTTCATTCTCAAGTGCACCGTATAAATGATCGCGGGCAAAAGTATTGGCCGACAAAGACGGCAAAAGAAAAGCCAGGCATAAGCTCACTGTGACTGTTTTGTTGGTAACAGTCGTGTGGGGAAGGATTTTATGTATAGCCTTATTCAACATCTGCCTGAGAGCTTTCCCGCAGCGTTTCAATCTCTTCGCTGACTTCTGCAGACTGCAGAATGAGCGCCTGTAAACGCTGGATATATTCGCTATTGGTGAATTCGTTGCGGCGTAATTGTAATGACTCTATTTCTGCGTCCAGCTCGAGTCGTCTGGTAAGTAAATTACTTATACGGGGATTGTCATCGGAAAGTTCCACCGCCTGAACCCGCGCGAGAGTAAAGCTGGCGGCGCCTTCGCCACGGATCTGTGCGTGCTCTGTCGCCAGTTTGCCGGAAGATTCAAAAAATTCAGTGACACTGCGCTCGGCAAAATCAAATGCTTCCTGAATGCTGACATTATTATTCTTGTTAAGGTCGGCAGTTTCGCTGGTCAGGGCAGTGGCAAAGAAGGGCCCGAACTCGGTGGCATTTTTCTCATTACCATTACGGGTCGCAGTAATAATGATGCGGTTTTCACTTTCAAGCCCCTCAAGAATGGCGCCACTGGTACTGGAGGTATTAACCAGGAAGTGATTTTGCCCCGGAAAGCTGTCCATAATATCGGCCAGATCGGTATCGGTGATATCAGGACCAGGAATATTAAATTTATACTGCTCCCCGTCATAACTGCCATGGCCAACCAGGTAAATGGCGACACGATCGTCATCAGTCATGGCCGCAGCCAGAGTCTGGAAGTGACTCAGCAGGGCATCGCGTGTGGCGCTGTCCCCGGTAAGAGAAGTGACCTGTGATTCTTCTGCCAGAGTAAGTGATGCCTCACGAATCTTGCCAGCCTGATCGGTAAAGGCACTGTCGAACTCGGGCATGCCTCCCAGTCCCTGAACGATAGTGACGTAGAGCGCGGCTTGCACGGCTGTAGGCATCACAGTGGATATCATGGCAACAGTTGCAATAAACAGGGATGTGATTGATTTGTTCATAACCCTCTCAATAGGCTTTTAAATGGTGCGCCAATGCCGTCGGAGCAACCATTCCGCAGTTTTCAACAATATTAATAAAAGGAAAAAGAACGGCGCATCCCACAGGTAGCTAATCTGCTGTTCGGTGATACCGGCAGTTGAATAGGAAATAGCTTCAGGGATTTCATCCCATTGTTCAGGGCTCCAGTATTGCCCACCGGTAAGCAGTGAGATTCGTTCCAGCAAGGAGCGGTTCTGGCGCACATTGAATATTTCCTGGCCCTCGTCATAACGGACCGCCGTTGTTGTTGCGCTGACCAGGCTTTCACCTACTCGCGAAATCGCTTCAATACTGTAAAGCCCGGTCTGGTTTGGCGCGAAGGACGCTTCGTAGACACCAGGCTGACCGGCAACCGGTTGTAAATCCAGACTGACCACGTCACTGTTTTCGGAGGACACCACGGCAGAAATTTCCAGCCCCTGGTTTTCCTCAGCATCCGGATCACGTACCTGTGCGCGTACACTAATCTCTTCATTTTGCACACGACTGGTGAGCTCGAAAGGCCGGGGGGAATTGGCTACCAGCCCTCGGGTAAGCTGACGCCAGAACGTTTCATGGCGCATATCGGCAACCGGCAGGCTCATTTGCCAGCGCCAGGTACCGCCGGTGGCCAGAATATAACTTTGGCCTTTTCCGTAAGGCTGGGTGACCAGTAAGGGCTGAATACGGCCTTCAACATTAACGCCCAACAGGGTGGTTGCTGCCGGACGTAAGGGGCCAAGCTGCTGATGATCAGCTATTTCAGGTAATTCGGCCCAGAGTCGTTCATTCTCCGATTCACTGTCGCTGAATTGCAGCATCGGTGCCAGTCGTCCGCTATCGGTGAGGGTGACCGGGGCTTTCTCACGCACAAATGCAGCATTATCCGCATTCAGTCGCGATGGCAGAATTTCGTTGACGACAGTTTCGCCCCAGCCGCCAAGGCCCAGACCATTGAGTCCTGCCAGCATCATCAGGCTGCCACCACGATCACTGACAAAGTCACGAATCATGGCCTGCTGCTCACTACTAAGCTCGGCGGCATTCAGGCTGCCAATAATAAGGGCGTCGTAATTGAACAGTTCGGCGCGCTCTTCAGGAAAGCCATTCTCCAGCTGTTCAGGGCTTTCAATGCCCTGGCGATAATATTTATTGGGCGTCACCTTGAGCAGGGTGGATAACTGTATGCTGGGGTCATCATTGAGTGCCCGTTGTAGAAACTTGTACTCCCAGCGTGGCTCACCTTCTACATATAAAATCTTGTAACGGCTTTCTTCCACATCCACCACTCTTGAGCGCGTGTTGTTGGCCAGATTGCTTTCATTATTAATGGGGTCAAGGGTGAAGCGGAGGTCAAGCTGGCCCGGTTCAGGCACTTCGATATCCACAAACGCAAGCGTCATGTTCTGATCGTTTCCGAGCACGATGTCCTGGGTGGTCAAAAAGGTGTCGCCATCATAGACCTTGACCCTGGCACTGCCGCCCTGGTCATGTCGAATCGCGACCCTGGCTGAAAGGGTGGTGCCGGGCAGGGCTTTTTCCGGTAACAGTACCTCACTGAGTTCCAGGTCTTCAGGAATGTTTTCGCGACCGATACCAACGCTATGTATGGGGACGCCAAAACTCGCAATCTCGCTTAATTCAGCCTGGGAAATGGCGCCACTGTTATCTGCGCCGTCACTGATCAGGATTACCGCTCCCAGTGAGGCCCCGGTTGCCTGACGCAAAGTCTGTAACACGGACTGTCCCAGGTTGGTTGCTGTACCGGGTTCAGGCAGGATCGAAAAAGCATCCATGGTACTGGCGTTATCAGCAAAACCGTAGGGCAGGATATTGTAAATATTGGCTATGTCTGCAAGCGAGTCAGGGGTGAGCAGGGCTTGCGCCTGATCCATTCTGGTGGAGCCACCTTCATTGAAAGTCATACTGCCGGAAGTATCCAGCATGATGGCTACAGCGTTTTCGCCACTGAGCAAGCGCTCTGAAACCAGCGCCGGTTGCCAGACCACAATCAGCACCACAGCGAGCATTAATAATTGAATAAACCCGATGGCGCCAAGCTGATATCCCTTCATATTGCCTGGTCGTCGCGCCATTATTACAAGCAGCGTGACGAAAAAGGCAAGCACAAGCACAGCAATGATCCATAACGGCCAGCCGCTGGCAAAAATGAATTCACTGTCATTGAATACTGATCGGGGATATTTAAAGAATAATTCGATCATGCTGCCAATACTTTTCTAGACTCGGTTAGGCTTAGTTGGACTTGCCTGGAAGTACTTCGAATTGAAGAACAACGGTTTGAAGTTTCTCTTATTATGGATAAGACCATAAAAATTCCATTTCATTTTGAGCTGGTTCTTGCGACAGAATAGATAAAGGGTAATTAACGTCTTCTGAGAGTCGATCGTAAACGAAATAAATGATTGAACTCAAACTCGCTATCCCTCTGCAGATGCCGTATCACAAAGGGGGCAGTCATATAATCATGTTTGTTAAAAAAATGCCATCCCCGATCAGAAGGCTCCTGAACCGGCCTGTTAAAGTTCATAATGCTGACACAATTTTGGCCTCATGTTGCCCTGCTTTGCTTGCTGGTTTATGCTCAATCGGCCTTGCCTGAAAACAGGATAATGACTGACCAGAACAGCAAACCGGAAAGAAAATCGGGCAGGAGATTTACACAGCAAAGCCAGGCTGATTTTTCAGGCAAGCAGCCAGCATGCAACAGGGTAAATGCAATCTGTGCAGTGACACAGTATAAACAGATACTAAGCATAAACAGATACACAGTATAAAAAGGCAGTGCTTATACAAACCAGAGTGTGAGTGTGTTGAGGTTACTGTCTTTCCAGAGTTTCGCGATGATGAATACAGAAAAAATCAAGACCTTCCTGTTAGCTACAAGCTTGTTATTTTTATTTGCCTGCAATGAACAGCAGACCAGTGATACTGCTGATACCGGGCCTGCGGCTCGCACTGTCGTGGAGACTATGCTTGCCAATATGGGAGGGCTGGCGAGTCTGCGTAATATTAACTCTATTGTTATGTTCGGCAATGGAACAAGAAACCGGCTGGGGCAGATTCCGGTCACCGGGGGCATGGACCCTGATGCAAGCCTGTCAGGGGTGACAGAAACTATCGATTTCGTTTCAGGCCATGCGGCTTTTGATAATGATGTTGTGGTTGGAGAAGGGTTCAGTCAACACCGTACCGAGGCCTTAACAACCTGGCAGGGACAAAAAATTGGCTGGGCGACTACAGAAGGGCGTCCGAATATTGCTACTTCGGTGAATGGTCTTTTCAGCTGGGCTACTCAGAACACCCCTGAAATGCTGCTGCGTCGAAATCCTGTTTCTATCGCCATAGCCGCAGATGGAGCGTCGCAGGGACAGACAGCCCGTCAAGTCAGCTTTAATAGTCGTCCTCACTGGGCAATAGACACATTGTTGAACTCGGAACAGATCACAATCATGATCGATCAGGAGACCGGTTTGCTGGGAGGTTTCACGGCGCTGGACACCGAAACCATGCTGGGTGATGTGGATGCAGAATATCGCTACAGTGATTATCGGCCAGTAGGGGAAGTCATGCTGCCTTTTCGTCATGAGATCATCAAGGACGGGCAGGCCTATTCCTCAATGAATTATACGGAAATTCGTATTAATGACCCTTCTGCACTGGCTGTTTTTACTGTGCCTGAAGATATCACGCAACAGGCTGATCAGGCTGTAGCTGCACAAGCCTGGGCGCCTCTGCAATGGAATCAGGTTTCGGAAACTGTTTTTCATGTGGTGGCGTTCTCCCATCACAGTATGGTGGTGGAGTTTCCTGACTTTGTTGCCATCATTGAAGGGCCTTATACCGAAGCGCAATCAATGACTCTGGAGCGCCTGATTGAAGACAATATAGGCAAGCCTATTCGATATGTAATCCCCACTCACCCTCATTATGATCATACCGGTGGTTTACGCGGACTGGCCGCGGCAGGCGCCAGTGTGCTCACAGCTGCCGGACATGAAGATGAAATTCGGGCCATTATCGAGTCTCCACACAGTAATCCGCCGGATGCCCTGGCACTCAGGGTCGCTGCCGGTGTTGAGGTAGGGCAGGTTGAGCTATTCAGCGGCATGACAGAAATTAGTAATGGCGATCAAAGCCTGTATTTATATGAAGTTGAAACAATACCTCACGTTAACCCTAAAGTACTGGCTTTCGTAGAAGCGGACGGCATCCTGTTCCAGAGTGACCTGTTTTTTGGTGGCCCCGGTCCGGATGCCACAGCGCTGTTTAATGCGCTGCAGGAACTGGAGCTGGAAGTAACGCAGATTGTCGGTGGTCACGGCGGCATCCTGCCCTATACTTCCCTGCTGGAAGCAAACGCAGCAACAACGAATAATTAATCAAGGAAAAAACGATGATCAAAAAGATTGCGATGAGTCTGCTTATTACTCCGCTCTGTATTTTTGCCCAGGATGACTTCGATGCCATTGAAATTGGCGTAAACGAAGTTAGCGAGGGGATTTATTTTCTGGAAGGCTCCGGTGGCAATATCGGGCTCAGCGTTGGCGAGGATGGCGTGTTCATTATTGATGATCAGTTTGCGCCGCTGACAGAAAAGATCAAGGCAGCAATTGCAGAATATTCTAATGAGGACGTTCAGTTTGTGTTCAATACACACTTTCACTATGACCATACCGACGGCAACGAAAATTTTGGTGCGGCTGGTGCCATCATTGTCTCGCAGGACAATGCCAGGTTGCGCATGACTCAAGACAATTTCCTGCAGGTGGTCAACGTACAACAAAATGCCTACAGCGTTGACGGCCTGCCCAAAATCACCTTTACCGATTCAATTACCTTGCATTACAACGGGCACACCCTGCATGCCAGACATTTTGGACCAGGACATACCGATGGCGATGCCATCGTGAAGTTTGAGGAAGCAAATGTAATCCATACCGGCGATGTTTTCGTCCGCTATGGCCTGCCATTTATAGATGTGCCAAATGGCGGCAACCTGAATGGCATGATCAGGGTGATGCATGAAATTATTGCCATGGCGGATGAGCGGACAAAAATTATTCCCGGTCATGGTGAGTTATCCAGTCGTCAGGATATGGTCGATTACGTATCCATGCTGGAGGTGATTCGCGACAGGGTGTACGAAGGAATCAAGGCTGGTATGTCGCTGGAACAGATTACCGCGTCAATACCGATAAGAGACTATCCAGAGGGTTTCCTGAATAACGAGTCGTTCTCGAAAATAGCCTACGACAGTTTCTTTCAGTAATTATTTATCACTTTTAAAACCTGCAAATAACGATAGTATAAGCAGCTGTTTGCCTCTGGCATTATCAACCACAATAAAAAGCCTTATAAATCATTCGTAATAAAAGCAATCAGGATTTAATAAGCGCAGCATTGACTGCGCTTTGTTGTATAGAATGTTGTATAAAATTGTTGTATTAAATTTTTTTAAAGAATTCCAATAACCAGAATTACTAAGGACGTCTTACATGCTCGTACCAAAAGCGATCGCCAAGATTCTCAAAGCTGAGGGAATAAAATATCTGTTTGCTTACCCCTTGAATCCCATCATTGAAGCTGCCGCATAAGAAGATATCAAAACCATTATCGTGCGCCAGGAAAGAACCGGCGTGCATATGGCTGATGCGCTGAGTCGAATGACTTCCGGTGAAGAAATTGGCGTGTTTGTCATGCAGCATGGACCAGGAGCGGAGAACGCTTTTGGCGGGGTTGCCCAGGCCTTTGGCGAATCTGTGCCGGTACTTATTATGCCCGCCGGTTACGAGCGCAGGCTGGCCAATTATTACCCCAATTTTAATTCCACCCTTAATATGAAGCACATTACCAAATGGGCGGAGCCGATAACCTCCGGCGCCGAAGTGCACAACATCATGCGCCGTGCCTTTACCCAGTTGCGCAATGGCAGGCCTGGCCCTGTACTGGTCGAAATCCCCTGGGACGCCTGTAAGGAAGAGGCGGACATCTCTTCATACGTTCCAAGTTACAAAACAAAATCCAGCCCTGAAATTGATGCCATCAAGACAGCGGCCAGAGAACTGGCAGCGGCGGATAAACCGGTGATTTATGCCGGCCAGGGAATTAATTATGCCAAGGCCTGGGACGAGCTGAAGGAAATCGCAGAACTTCTGAATGTACCGGTTACTACCAGTCTGGAAGGCAAAAGTACCTTCAATGAAACCCATCCCCTGAGTATTGGCTCCGGCGGGCATGCGACGCCAAAGGCGGTTTATCACTTCATCAATGAAGCCGATCTGATTTTTGGCGTTGGCTGCAGCTTTGCCATAACTTCATTTGGTACACGCATGCCAGACAATAAAAAAGTGATCCATGCGA
>Ga0181562_10003423_pt1 | contig 11661 bp, 8 predicted proteins | sample 011ome_26_FD_139344 | JGI IMG/M metagenome (GOLD analysis project Ga0181562, IMG submission 139344) | Coastal salt marsh microbial communities from the Groves Creek Marsh, Skidaway Island, Georgia - 011511BT metaG (megahit assembly) | ecosystem: Environmental > Aquatic > Marine > Intertidal zone...
TATGATGCAAAAATAAAAGAAGAATGTTCATTTCTCTCTTCTACTTTTCCTGAGGTATTGGACAAACTTAAAGAAGATAACATTGATATGAAGCTTATGTTCCAAATTATTCAAATATATAGGCAAATTGAGGAAGGAAAAATAGATCAACACGAGGCATCATTCATGTTGGGTACAGTTTTGAAAGAAATCTATGTAGATACTGTCATCAGTAAAGAAGCACAAAATAGAGAGAAAATAACCATTAGTTATAAAGAATGGTTATCACAAAAGAACATTGTGTAAGTTAAGTTTAGATACTAAGATCATATAATAATATTAAAGTCATCTCCTTATTTATTATGAGCATGTTAGACGGTATAGAATTATTACATGAGCAAATTGCTCATTCGATAAATTTATCACCTTATACGGTACATTCTTTTGCGCAACAAATGAATATGAAATTAAAACTTCTGGAGTCCTACATCGATGGTAGCTCTGTACCGCCCAAAAAAACTGTATGCAAAATGAACAAATTTCTCACGAGAAAAATAAGTTATCCAGTATAAGTGATTAATATTTAATAAAAAAATTGATTTCAAATATTAATTTATGGATATATATACAAAATGATTATTCCGATTAAGTGTGTCACATGTGGAATGGTTCTAGCAGATAAATATAGATATTTCAAAGATAAGGTTACTCAGGAGAAAATTCTCAGCGGGGATTTACAGGATGAAAAATATTTAACCAGAACAAATACTGAAAAGACAGTAGAGGGGAAATTACTGGATGAGTTGAAACTGAATCGCATGTGTTGTAGACGACATATGCTTACTCATGTAGATATAGAGTAAATAACATTATAATATTTTATATTCATATATATTATAATGAACGTTATAAATTATATTCTTTTTGCTATTTTAGCCATCATATCTGTCTTAGCACTTCGGGGGGATTTGTACTATTTTTTCCCCACACTTTGGGGGTATTTTGAAAATCTCCAGTTCTATTTAGGAGTCATGTATAATCAATTCAATGGATACCGTGCTCCGGTAAATCCAGACCCGACTGAACAAAATCTATCGGGTAGCATGCCTATAACGTATTTCCCGATTATCATGAGCATGGGTATTGCAATTTCTGTAGTATTTACTATCTTAATGTTGATGAAATGATATTCAAGTATAATTAATTTCGTGTAAAAAAATTATATAAAAGTATATTATAATCATGAACTTTCAAAAGACATTCGCATCCTTATGTAAACCAGCTGCATTATATTTCGTGTTATCTCTTTTTGCCTTACTACTTGTTGTTATCCAGAATATGAACAATACACATACTTTATGTGTGGGGAATTTTTCTTGTTCGGTTCCTAGTACTACTTTGGTATTCCTTCTCAATCTATTTTATATTATGTTCTGGACATGGATCCTCCAATTGATATGTAAAGCAGGTTGGAACTGGGTGTCATGGGTGTTGGTGCTTCTACCATTTGTAGCGGCATTTACTGTTATCCTACTAACGATGAACCAAATGTAAGTATATTCATTCAATGAATTTATTTAGAAAGTAGAGAGATTTTTTTATAATGGTTTACGCCAAACCTATTTAATTACGAATAATATAAATATAATTATTCATAATATAGTATAATGGAAGACAAAATATTGAATACCGTATCCTGGAAAATCATTAATAAATATTTTGACGATAATAAATTAGCTTTAGTCAATCATCATATTGAGTCTTACAATGATTTTTTTGATACTGGTATAAAGCAAATATTCATAGAGACGAACCCGATTAAAATTAGAAAAAACTATGACAACAAATTAGATGATTTCAGATACAAGCTGGATATTTTTATGGGAGGAAAAGAAGGAGACAAAATATACTACGGACAACCAGTTATTTTCGAAAAAAACAAACATTATATGTACCCAAACGAAGCAAGATTAAAAAATATGACTTATGCAACTACAGTACATTATGATGTCGATGTTATATGTACCACCATTAACAAAGTTACACACGAAGAAGAAACTCAAGAAAAAACGTTTCAAAAAATATTCCTAGGTCGTTTCCCAATTTTGTTGCATTCTAAATTATGCATATTGAATAGCGTTCCTTCGAGTATAGCATTTCAAATGGGAGAATGTAAAAATGATAAAGGTGGTTATTTTATCATTGATGGGAAAGAAAAGTGCTTCATTCCACAGGAAAAGTTTGCAGACAATATGTTGTATATAAAAGCGAATGAAAAAGATGATATATACAGCCACAGTGCAATCATAAGAACAGTTTCTGAGGATGTTTCAAAACCGGAACGAACCCTGAAACTCCATATAGTTCGAGAAACGGATTCTCAGTTCAGTAAACAGATAGTAGTTGATGTTCCCAATGTTAAAAAACCGGTTCCTCTCTTCATTTTAATGCGAGCATTGGGTGTTTTATCAGATAAATCTATTATTGAATACTGTTTGTTGAATTTGGAAGAAAATCAAAAATATCTAGATCTATTCGCACCATCTGTTCATGACGCATCAATCGTCTTTACGCAAGAAGCAGCTATTCAATATATCAAAACATTTACAAAACAAGAGACTGTACATCAAGTTTTCGAGATTCTAGTGAATTATTTATTACCAAATGTAGGCGAAGACAATTTTCTACACAAAGCATATGCTATTGGTGATATGGTGTTCAAACTCCTAAAGACGTTTACTGGTGAGACACCAGAAATAGACAGAGATAATTTTAAATATAAACGTGTAGAATTATTAGGTCCCATGATGTATGATTTATTCAAAGAATACTATAAATTACAGCAAAGAGCCATTTATTTAAACATAGAAAAGGATGAAATTTATTATCACTATACAAATCCAGACGATGAAGAAGAAGTTACTCTTACCTGTGAGCAGACGATACAATTATTCGATGATAATTTAGTAACCTTCTTTAAGGATAGAAATGTAGAGGCCGGTTTCAAAAAAGCGTTCAAGGGAAGTTGGGGCGCTTCTTCTCACACCAAACGCGAAGGTGTTATCCAAGATTTGAATAGATTGTCATTCAACTCATATAAAGCTTTGTTGCGAAAACTTAATCTACCCCTTGATTCAAGCGCGAAAGTAGTTGGTCCTCGTTTATTGCATGGATCGCAGTGGGGATATATAGATCCTATCGATACACCAGACGGAGGAAATATAGGTACCCACAAGCATTTATCTATTATGACAAAAATTTCAAATAATTATTCCACAGAAAAAATGAAAAAATGGATGATGCATAATTTAGACCTTCAATTAATTGAATACAGTCATAAATCTTATTTACATGCTACAACGAAGGTCATTTTAAATGGAACATGGTTTGCGGTTACTGAAAATCCTATAGAGTTTGTAAAAACCACTAAGTATTATCGACGAATCAATCAGATACCGTATCATGTTTCAGTAACCTTTAATATCGCAGAAAATACTGTTTATGTATATACAGACAGTGGAAGATTACTTCGACCAATATTTTTCATAGAAGATAAGAAAATTAGTATTCAGGAAGCTAAAATGGTGGACAAACTTGTGAAGGATGATTTATCGTGGGAAGAGATCATAGGAGGTAAATTCATCGATGACACAAAACATCCTGGTCTTGTAGATTACATAGATCCGTCCGAAAGTAACGATGCATATATTTGTATGCATGCAGATAAACTAAAAGAAAAGAATAGTTTTACACACTTGGAAATTGAACCATCACTCATATTCGGAATACTAGGAAATCAAGTCATTTTTCCTGAACATAATCCACCTGCTAGAAATTTGTTTTCATGCGGTCAGACGAAACAAGCGGTTTCATTATATCACACAAATTTTCAGAATAGATTTGATAAAATGGGGGTAATTTTGAATTACGGACAAAATCCTTTGATCAAGAGTAAATATACTAATTTCATCAATAATAATGAGCATCCTCATGGCGAGAATACAATAGTTGCTATCATGTCTTTGAATGGATATAATGTAGAAGATGCCATTTTAGTGAATGAAGGTTCCGTGAAACGAGGACTATTTCGCACTACATATTTTACCACGTATGAAACTACCGAAGAAAGCTCAGAAGTATCTGGTAGTACAAGTGAAACGGTTATTAAAAATGTGAGCGATGATGTTGATGTTAGGTTAAAACCGGGTTATGACTATAATGATTTGGATGCCTTAGGTCTAATTAAAGAAAATACGCAACTTCATGACAAAAAAATTATGATTGGTAAAGCATCACAAGAAACAAATAGTGATGTTCGTTTTGATTCGTCTATTGGAACTAAAAAGGGACAATTAGGATTTGTAGATAAAACATTTATATCAGATAATGAGGAAGGATTTCGTGTTGCAAAAGTTCGCGTTCGCGAAGAACGTATCCCCAGTATAGGTGACAAAATGGCTAGTCGAGCTGGACAAAAAGGAACAATAGGTCTTATCATACCTGAATGTGATATGCCATTTACAGAAAATGGTTTGAAACCGGACTTAATTATTAATCCTCACGCTATTCCCTCAAGAATGACGATTGGTCAGTTGGTGGAAATGTTATTGGGCCGATTATGTGTGGAGCTGGGTAGTATGAGTGATTGCACAGCTTTTATGAATAGTGGCGGACAAGAGAAATTTTATGGTCAGGTTCTCTCTGATATAGGGTTTCATTCTGCGGGTAATGAAATCATGTATGACGGACTTACTGGTGAACAACTGAAGAGTTCTGTATTCATGGGACCAACTTATTACATGAGATTGAAACATATGGTGAAAGATAAAATTAATTATAGAGGTCTGGGTCCTCGTAATGTGTTAACTAGACAAACGGTTCAGGGACGAGCCAATGATGGTGGTCTAAGAATAGGTGAGATGGAACGTGATGGAATTATTGGCCATGGTATGAGTTCATTTTTGAAAGATTCTTTTACAATCCGTGGAGACAAATATTCTATTGCTGTCTGTAATCAAACTGGTTCATTGGCTATATACAACGTAAAAGAGCGGAGATTTTATAGCCCAATGTTGGATGGAAAATTAAAATTATCAGAACCTATTAGTGACAATTCAAGGATTGAAAGTATTAGTAAACATGGGTTTTCATTCAGTATCGTTGAAATTCCTTATTGTTTAAAATTATTGATTCACGAACTTCAGTCTATGAACATAGCCATCAAGTTGATTACTGATGATAACATTGACCAACTAAATACGATGAATTATTCGGTAGATGTCAATAAATACGATGAAGCTACACACAATCATAATATAGAATTAAAGTATATAAAACACGTAAGAGAGCTTCGCGAAAAACAAGATGAAAACAATAAATTATTGAGAGACTTGAAGTACCGAGAGGAGGAAGACACAGAAGAAAAATATTCAATCGAAAGCCCCGAATATCATCCTATTACCCCGGGAGATACACCACAAGAAAGCCCCGAATATCATCCTATTACACCTGGAGATACACCACAAGAAAGCCCCGAATATCATCCTATTACACCGGGAGATACACCACCAAATCAAAGCGATGAATATTCAGGTATGGATAATATGGATGATATTATACAAGATGTATCTGAATATAAGAATGATACGAATAATAGTACAGAAGAAGAAAACACGAATGATGATAAAGAAGACAAAGAAGAAGATGACATCATCACAATACAAACCGATAAATTAGAAGACATAATTGAATCGTCCAAATTTGATTCAATACTTCAACCAAAGAAACTGGATGAAGACACTAGTGAAAAGAAGGAAGGTGACAGCGAAAATTCCGATAATGTGGAGAAAAAAATCATTATATAATAAAATTGAAATCAAAAATACAATTTAAATATTATTATATAGTAATAAGGATGAGTGGAGATTATGATACAGAAAATTTTACCACCTTGTATAGCGCACGAAAAAATATAATTGATATACTCGAAAAGCAAAATTGTGCAGTTGACGAGTACAGTGGGTTCAAAACAGGAGAATTACACTCGATGATCAAAAATTCTCAACTGGATATGCTTGTAGAAAATTCAAGACAAAAAGTGTATGTAAAATTCTTTGAAATCTGTGAAAAGAAGCCAAAACTGTTAAATAAACAAGTGATTAATGATATGATCGAGGACTTGTTTGTGTTAGAAAATATTTTGGAAACGAAAGATACTCTTATGATTATCACTAACGTAGATGCGAACGATACAGTAAAAAACCACATTCGTCATATATGGGAGGACCAAGGATTTTCAATTATCATAATTAATATTAAGTCATTGAGATTTAACATACTGGAACACAAATATGTTCCACCTCATATAATTTTAAGTGAGGAAGAAGATAAAGAGTTTAGAAGTAAATACAATGTGAAAAATGACAATTGCATTCCTGAAATATCTCGATTTGATCCGGTTGCACAAGTTATATGTATGAAACCAAATCAAATATGCAAAATTACTCGAGCAAGTAAGAATGCAATCGAAGCAGATTATTTTAGAATTTGTAAGAATAAATAGTTATTATAAAAACCGAGGGTATATGCATTTTTTATTTGAGAATCACATTTTTCCGGTGAATAAATAATGTTTCGTAATATTATAATGGGAGAAACCAGAGAAGCAGATGAGACCCCAGAAACAAATCAATTCATGGATGCTTACGAACAAAAAGAAAATGAAATTTTAGAAGAGCGCCTCAAGTTATTCAAAGAATACGAAAATATTCAGAACTTAGATGGCAAAGAAGAATACTTAGAAATCGATATGAATAGATTCAAAATGTATTACTTAGGTTGGTCTATGGGTGTATTGGTGCTAGCCTTATTTTCTATTAAACTATTTAAATAATAAGTTTATTATATAATTAAAATATTCACAAATATATAATAATATGAACAACTCGCAAGCTTTAATGCAGAGTCTACAATTATTGAAGAAAAATAAAGAACATGTTGACAAATATGATAAAAATAGGTTACAGATTGATAGTTTGACAAAAGAGTTGGACAAATTGGCGATTGATTTTGTTAATGATTATCAATTGTACAATAAAACGAAGGACATTATTCAAGCAAAAATGACCTCTTTCTCAGAGGAACCAAACTATTCTAAACAAATTCTTGTGAATTCTCCTTCTGTTGGGACAAATTCCACTTTTTTAGGATGCTATAAAAACACAAATAGTATGGAATATACTGGAAGTATGAGTTTTGATAGGTGTCGAGAAAACGCATTTGATTTACAGAAGCCATTTTTCAGTGTTCAATCAGAAGATGGTAAAGATAATTGTTATATTGGAGATAATTTACAAAATGTAATCAAAGATGGCTTACAATATAATTTTATCCCCATGTGGCAGTCTCTAGATACAATAATTAAAGGAACTGGCGAAACGTATCAACTGAAAGTTCTTGACACAACTTTTGCCATTATTGATGAAAACCAAAATGTCATTTATAGTAATGACATTAACAGCGCTGGTAATGAATTAAAACTTGAAATTCAAAACAAGAAAAAAAAAGGAACAGTAGCAAAAAAAACTAGTTCGAAAGGTAAATCAAGGATCACTGTTGGATCATCTAAATCAAAAACAAAAATTATCCCGTTATTAGATAAAAACGTTACAGTTAGTTCAAAACCAGTTAATTCACAAAATCGCGGTTGGTCAGATCGTTTTGAAGCAAAAATAATAGGCGACAATCTACATGTTACACGCGTCGATGCACCACAAGGATGGGGACAGAATTTAATACTAGAGAGTAAACAAAAAGAAAGCGGTGAAGCAACCGAGGACGAATCAAAATCAAACACTTTACTAATTATTAGCAATGATGGTAATTTAATTCTTAAAAAAGGAGAAGACATATTATGGACTGCCAATCGTAATGATACAAATTCAATAGTTGTGGATGAATGGATACCTGTAAACAATCCCACAAATAAATATAAGCGCGCTTATATGAGAACTGGCGAATTTCTCGATCCTCAAGAAAGCATATCGTCACAAAATGGCATGTATAAGATGGAATTTGCTAATGGTGCCTTGCGCCTACTAGCAGCAACCCGTTCATGTGTAGACAATAATCAAATAGGAAATAAAGAGTCTGTTGGATTACACATGATAAACAATTCCAATTATGATGTGAGAAAGGGTAATAGTTCAAGCGGAGCAGGGGAAACACAGTTTAACATTAGTAAAGGTGATTGCATGAATGAGTGCGATAAGGATGACAAATGCCTCGGTGCAGAATACAAAATGGACAAAACAAGCACATGTATATTAAAAAGTGACATAGGAACCATATACGAGGATGAAAAAAGTAGTTTGCTATTAAAAAATGATGAAAATATGCTCGATGACAGTATTTATCTGGGAAAAATAGGATATATTGATGAAAATGACACATTGCATGAATATCCAAAATCTATGATAAAATATACTGATGAGATGTACAGTTCCTATGAAAATACAACAAGTGGCGGGAATACCATAAAGACGATGAATGGGAATGTAGAACAAGCGATATTAGCTTGTAACAAATTGTCTATATGTGGCGGATTTACACATAATATAGAGACGAACACGATTGAATTAAAAGACAACACTATATATCCAGCATCGCAGAAGAAATTCGAAAATTCCACAAGTCTATATACGCGAGGGTTTATTTTAAATAATCATAATAGTTGCGACAAAACATATGAAATTGTAAACACTGATTTTTGGAAAAATTACGATGTACTAAACAAGATAACGATGGTTAATGAAAAGACACATAAATGTGGTGTGGCAAATTTGATAGACGTCGATCTAGCAGAATTGAAACGGATCTATGAAAGATTGAATACACATACTGCATCTGTGGAGCGTATATTCCAATCATTAAACAAACTCAACGTCAATGTTGATCATAACGTAAATAATATTCAAAAAGAAATGAAGCAGTCACTCGGAGAAGTGCGTACTTCCACCTCCAAAATGGAAGATAAAAATAAATCCATTAAAAAAGAAGGATTTACAGGGTTTGACCATATAAGCATGGAATGTAATTCGGTAAATACACTTACAAAGCGAATTGATACAACTGCACTGTCCCTTTCTATTGCATTTTTGTTGATCGGTGGGCTATTCTTGTACACGAGAAAATGAGTGAGGTAATTATTTCTTGACGAACATTTTGGACGCAACCTTTGCTATAATTTTATTGTCCTCGCGCGGAATTTTTAAGACCTCATTCACCGTTTTGACACATTCATCGGGATTATCACTCATAGCGGGAAGAGTTTCTATACTCTTCTTAGTGATTCTGTCCAGTGCGTGGCGTAATTTAGGTCGCCCAATTGCTTCAATTTCCCACTTGTCCTCGTCTTTTATATAAATAGTCTCTTTTTTCACATCACTGCAGTGCATAGGTCGTTTAAATAAATCGATGTTATTCAATTTATTTATCAATATATTAGCCATACCATTAGTTTGTCCTTGTGAAGTGAAATTTTCCATATCTTCTAAACTTAATTGAATGGATTCAATAAACTCAGACATATTCATAGCGTCTTTGCATTCTTCGTTCAAGAACATTTGAATATTAAAATAATTGGTTGTGTTGTTAACAGTATTGTTCGTAGTTGTTGGTTGAATCTTTTGAATAATTTCAATCATCATATCTTTATTATCTCTCATGATGGATTTGATAACTTTATCCATATCAGTTACATCCATCAGTTTTGTATCATTCACAAATTCAGTATCTTCAGGAATATACGTACATTTTTTCTTGTGTTTGCTCAAGCCAGAAGAATACTTATATTTGTTCCCACACAAGCACATATATGATGTGGCATTTTTTGGCACGAAATCGTTATCCATCGTTATCCTTTTATGTTTTGCTGTGGATAAGTGAATTGTATAATTACTTTTTTTACTGCATTCAAAGTTGCAGTTTTTACAATAATATTTTTCGGCATTTTTCGGCACGAAATCGTTATCCATTGTTATCCTATATTGGATAACGAAAAAAATGCCTAAATCTTATCCGAAATAAATTATAAAAAAGTTATGCTAACAAAATAAATACTTACAAATCAAAATGAGAGCATTATGCTCACAACCACTTTTTTTGATTTTTTTTGAAAATCTATTTTTCTGAAAATGAAAAAAACATGTTGTTTTATCGTATATTTTCTATTAAGTATTATTTTAAAAAAAAAAAAAAAAGTAAAATATCTTTGATCGTGAATACCTTTTTATAATATGCAAAGTGTATGGGTTGTCAACAAAAAAAACATCCAATATATTTGTTACCATTATCATACTCCAATTATATTTTTTTCTATATTGTATATATGTCTAACATCAAAATTTATGCAAGAGTTCGTGCTCACGAGAAACAGAATTACAAGAAGAGACCATATTTGATAACTTCTCGTGAGCATAATATACAATTAATGCTGGAAAAGCGCACAATAACGAATGAGGTCAAAATACAAGCAAAAAATTACATGTTTGATAAAGTATTTGACACAGACTATAAAAATGCAGCGATCTATAACGAAATGGGATTTATGCTGGTAAGTAATTTATTAAAGCAGCAAAATTCGGTATTATATGTTTATGGACAAACAGGAAGTGGTAAAACATACAGTCTTTTTGGAGACGAAAATAACATGGGTTTATTGGAAATGTTGCTACTGGATTTGTCCAGATCATGTTCAGATATTGTCTATAATGGTGTTCAAATATATAACAATAAATGTTATGATATATTTACTAAAAAGGAACTTAAAGAATGTGAACAATCAGATGGTTCGATTGAATTCTTGAATATAGAAAGTTTTCATTTACATAAATTCAACGACAATACAACGCGCGACGATATCATTCATAATGTTGGAAATGTCATAGATAATATAAAAAGTGCAAGATATGTTGGTGTATCTAGTTCAAATAAAACATCTAGTCGCTCACATTTATTATTTCAAGTAAAATGTGGAAATAATTATATTAAGATAGTTGATTTAGCAGGTTCCGAACGAGCATGTAGAAGTAAGCATAACGAGGAGCATAACTTTAGAGAGAATGCAAACATTAATCTAGGTATACTGGCGATTAAGGAATGTATTCGCAGTTCTACGTGCCATTCAAAGAAAGTTCCCTATCGCAATAGCAAAATTACGAAAATTTTGAAAGAGACATTTTGCACATCTGTAAATACCTTTGTATTAGCAACTATGTCCCCTTTGAAAGAAGACATTGTTGATACCAAAGATACATTGAAATATATTAGTGAATTCAAAAAAGTTAAGAATAGATCACCAACATTGAAGCCAATTGGTCAAAAAGGTAAATTAGCTATCAATAAATGCAATATGAAATTGAATAATGCATTAGATAAACAGCAATTTGAGCAAACTAAAATATTAAAACTGATCGAGGACAATATATCTTCCCTGAGAGATCTACACGCAGATATCAAAAAAGTATAACAAGTTGATAAATATTTATTTATAGTCGTGATAATAAATATTTCATTATATATAATATGGAAAGTGATTCATCTTTAGAAAGAAAGTTATCCACATTAATAACAGCTATTAAAACTTCTCAAACATCTGAAAAGGAGGTCATAGATATGTTACAA
>Ga0181562_10003424_pt1 | contig 11661 bp, 6 predicted proteins | sample 011ome_26_FD_139344 | JGI IMG/M metagenome (GOLD analysis project Ga0181562, IMG submission 139344) | Coastal salt marsh microbial communities from the Groves Creek Marsh, Skidaway Island, Georgia - 011511BT metaG (megahit assembly) | ecosystem: Environmental > Aquatic > Marine > Intertidal zone...
GGCTGACTTTAGTATCTGACCGCCAGCGCGATGGTCCTCTGGTGAGAGCATGGTAGCGACAGGTGCCAGCTCGGTTTGACCGTAAGCTTGGACAAGACCGATGTGGGGCCATAGTTCCATGCAACGCTCGAGTGTTGCAGCTGGCATTGGTGAGGCACCGTACATGATTTTTTCCATGCTGGACATGTCGGCGGTTGCTGCGTTGGGGTGATCTAACAGCATCTTGATCATTGCTGGCACCAGTAAGGCATGGGTGACTCTCTCAGTCGCGATGATTTCGTAGACGCCCGTGGGGTCGAAGCTCTGCATAATAATGTTGCTAGCGGCAGACAAGGTCGCAGCCATGCCGCCCGCGTAGTCCGCCATATGGAACATGGGTGCGACATGAAGATAGCGCGATAAGCGACCCATGCCGAACATGGGTAGCGACCCCATACCGCTGGCCCATATGGCTCCATGCGATTGCATAACACCCTTCGGAAAGCCAGTGGTACCGCCGGTATAGAAGATGCCCGCCATGTTGTCACCGCCACGAAGCGACGGTGCAGACTCGGAGCTATTGTTAATCAGTATTTCAAGGCTGTGGGCCCAGTCGGGACAACTACCTTCACCGATGAATATGCAATGCTCCAGCCCCGCTACTTGTCCTCGCAGCTCATCGACTTGTGCGGTGAAGGCATCATCAAACAAAACGACACGTGTTCCTGAATCCGATATCGCATACTCATTTTCCCGCACGGCCCACCGCGTGTTTAGGGGTACGACACAAAATCCCGCCCACGGAACGGCAAACAAGGCCTCGTAATAGTTCGCGCAATTGAGGCTCAGAATCCCTACGCGATCACCTTCTGACAACCCCAGGCTCTGTAAGCCAGCGGCGAGCGAGCCTACGCGGCTTTGCGTTTCGTTCCAGCTTTTCTCCGTTCCCTTATAGTTGGTTGCAACACTCTCGCCGTTGAGGCGAGCGGCGCGTTCTATCAGTGACTGGAGTGCAATCATGAGTGAGTGTCCCTTGCATTATCGTGTTTTCGTTATTTGAGGTCCTAAAATATTCATTGCTAATAGCAACGTCAATCACCGACAGATCATCGTCAGCTCGGTAAACACCTCTTACGACAATTGCGGACGAGGAGTGCGCTCATTTCCAGGCAAAGCGTGGTTGGTCGTAGTGTGAAACGCGTGTATTTCTGCCCATAAGCACAACTTCACGAAACTGATACAGCACCGCGGCTGTTGGCGCAAAGATGTGATCCAGGGTCAGATCGAGCGACAGAACCTCGGTGCCCTCATCGTCATTGGAGTGAACGTGAGCAACCCCGTCTTTAGCAAGGTCAGAAAACGTGACGGTGTGGATTGAGGCAACCTCATCTGGATTGGGCGTGACTCCATTCATGTCACTATCTGCCCAAAGCACTACTGGTGTGATTCGGTAACCAGAACGCGTCACATAATCGTCGAGCAAACCCAGTACCGAAGAGGGAGTGAGTTTGAGGTTTACTTCTTCCCTGAGCTCTCGGAGCGCCGCTTCCTCTGCGATCTCATCGAGGTCCATGCGACCGCCGGGAAGCGCCCATTGTCCACTGTGGGCACGAAGCGAGCTTGCACGGCGGGTAAGCAGGACCGACGCGTGACTATTATCAGAGATAATCACAATGGCTACTGCAGCGGCGCGTAAATCGCCAAGCGGTAAACTGACCCGTGCGAGATCGCTAACCCGTTGTTTCGTCTGATCACGCAACAGTCCGTCATAGTGATAAGCGCGCTCACCTGTCATGACGGCTTTTAGGTCGCTCTTGTTCGTTGGATCACGGGCGCCAGCCTTCGAAAACTCACGGTATTAGTCAGAACGCTCTGATAGTGCTTAATAACTATCGACGGCAGTCAGCATGCGTGTTGCGAGATGTCGTTCCGGCTCTGTGAGTTCAGGGCGCCACACCTCGAAGATAAGAACAAAGCGATCTTCGGCTGAATTATTCCACGCTTCGTGTTCGATCGTGTCATCGAACAAAAATGCTTCCCCTAACTTCCATGTCCTTGTCGTATTTCCAACTCTAAATCCGCAATCTTCAGGGATAATGAGTGGCAAATGGCCTATCAACCGAGTGTTAATCATGCCGTTGTGAGGCGGGATTTTGGCGCCAGGACGGAGTCGAGAAAACAATATATTCGGGCATCGCTGTCCAGAGAATACAAGAGGGAGCGCATTCATAGCTTCTGTCGTAACAGGACACAGTGCTTGATTCTCGGGCACGGGCTCACCATTACGCCACAGGTACAGCGCTCCCCAGTCATCATTATCGGCCATGCCGTGAGTGTCGAATGCAGGTCGCTCGGTATTGCTCTCGAGATAAGCATTAAACGCACTACCCTTCGCGATTAAGCCATTAAGCTCTTCAAGGATCGACTCAGTATTCGCTTCGAGAGCCTCTAGCCACGGAAAAGCTTCTCTCGGATGGAACTCATGAATGGGTAAGCCTGGGTACATAATGTGGCGGGGTTCTGGGTAATACTGTTTCCGTTTTCCGAGTAGTAGGTCAACAGCTGCCTGCATGCGGGGTGTGCTGTCTTTATCGTCTAGCAAGGGCTGTACTTCACGCGTCATATGATCCGCAAAAGCTTGTTGTAGCTCTTGGACACGCGTCTGCGCACGCAAAAACTCCACGCGAATCTCCTGCACCATATCAGGATGAAGCGGGGTGATGATGAGCGCCTGTCGATAGAAGGCGGCGGCCGCTTTCATATTGCCTTGAGTATAAAAAGCATCGCCCTTCACAAGGTAGGCGCGCGCATTTCTTGGATCGAGCTTAATAGCGCGATCCGCTGCCGTTTGCGCGTTGTCATAGTCACCGCGGTTGCGGTTTGCCAGCGCAATGACACCCCACACGGTGGTGGTGTCGAGGCCTAGTTCAATCGCTCTATAAGACAAGTTGAGCGCGTCCTCAAACTCATTGGCTCGCAAAGCGCTGATGGCCTCACCGAGACATTGCTGAGGGTCGGTCATTACTGATGGGTCACGACTCATGGTGTTATCCGAAGAAATAAATTAGCGGCAGTAATTATGCAAAAAAAAAGGGAGGCTTTCGCCCCCCTTTTACTGTTAGGTACTAAACGAGTGTTTAGAACTTAACTGTTACACCTGCGAACAGGTATGTGCTTACGTCGAACAGACCTGGATAAGTGTTGTTGTTACCTGTACCAGTACCTGAAGAGGTAGTAACAGGCGCATCGTCACCTAGGATGTTGTTCGCACCTACACGCACGCTTACGTTCTCGTTAACGTCATAAGTAGCCGCTAAGTCGAGGTAGTCACGCGTTTCCATCGAGTCCTCCAAATAGCCACGTGACTCTTCAAGACCGTAAAGATCTGTTTCACCAATGTGACGCCATGTTGCAGAAACAACAACGTCATATGGAGTCAGCCACGTTGCGAGGAAGCGGTGGTTGTACTCTGGAACGGGCAGTCCACATGGACCCGCATATTTGCTGACACAGTCAACCTTGGCATCGCCTGGAATTGCTACCGAGTAGGCCTCGTCAAGGAATGTTGCTGCGTAGTCGAAGTTAACAGTTCCCATATCGGCCATATCGATCGAGTAGGTAATGTTGAGGTCGACACCCGAAGTAGCAAACGTTGCAATGTTAACGTTCTGCTCACTGATACCTGCAAGACCACCATCAGGAGCGATGTTCAAGAGGTGAAGTGTGCCCGCAGTATCACGACGAACGTTAGCACAGAAAGCTGGATCACCTGTTTCAAGACAGCGATCGAGTGACGTCTGCGCAGGAACCGCACCGATTGCGTCGGTTACTTCAATGTCGAAGTAGTCAATCGCGATAGAGAGGTTTTCGATCATGCTTGGCGTGATAACAACACCGAAGGTTGTTGTCTCACCCTCTTCAGCAACGAGGTTAGGGTTACCACCCGTGATCAGGTTGAACTGGCCGGCAGCACTTGGGTCAACAGAGCCGTACTGAGCGGCTGACAGACCTGTATTCGCACAAGCTTGCTGTGAAGCTACAGGGTTGGCCCCTGAACATGGGTCGCCGTCACCGCTTACGGGTGCAAGCTCGGTCAGGCCTGTGTTGATACCCACATAGAGGTCAAAAACGTTTGGCGCACGAATAGCGACTGACTGGTTCAAACGGAAGCGAACGTCGTCGTTTGGCGCCCAGCTGAGACCTGCAAAGTAAGTGTCCGCGTCGAACGAGTTCGAAGTACCGTTACCGTTAGTTGTGTAGTCAGAGTAACGATAACCCGCAGTCAAACCAAGCTCTTGAGCCATTGGCGCACCCGTGATGAGTGGCAATGAAACTTCCATGAACACTTCTTCAACTTCGATCTCACCTGCGATTGGCAACGTTGCGCCACCCGTACCCGTTAGACCACCCACAGTTCGTGAAATGTCATCTGACAAGCGCGAGAGGCTGTCTTCACGGTATTCGAAGCCAACGAGGCCTGTTAGACCCGCATCAGCCATGGGGCTTTGAATGCCGAAGCTAGTGAGGTCACCTTCGATCGTTCCACCAAAGACTGTCTGCTCGGTTTCACCTGTCACGACGCCGAGGCCGGCAATGAAGGCAGCCGCTTCGTCTGTCACTGCTGTTGTACCGTCGGCATTACGCTCGAAAATGTTCCATGGTACGCAGCCGCCGCTTGAGTCGCGACACACAGGGTTACCATTACCGTCGTCAACGATGAACAGCGCCTGCTGAACACGGTTAAAGTTCAGGTCGTTCTGTGAGAGTCGCTTGCCTTCGGTTGCAGAGAACTGAGCAAACAAGTCAAACGCAAAGTTCTCATTGATGTCACCACGCACACCGAAGATCGCACGCCATGTGCTGTTCTCGTAAGTGCTTACACGAGGACCGCCTTCAACGTTACGGTGCGAGTTAATGAACTGAACGTCGACAGAGTCGTTACCAGCGGCCATCCAATCGAGACAGTTAATGAAGTCACCATTGTCATCGAAAGTACCGGTGATCTGGCCTAACTGAATACCGTTTCCGCCAGGACCTGCACCGCCCGTAAGCAATGGGTTGTCACAGTTTGTCTGGAAGGCACGGTTAAAAGACGCAGACTCAGCAATTTGAGCTTCGGTCTTGTTGTTCATGAAAGAGGTATCGAAATACGCTTCCACATCGTCAGTGAGCTCGTAGTGGCCACTTGCACCGAGGTTCCAACGCTCAACAGGACGCTGGTAGTGGTTTACCGCACCGTAGTTGTAGAACACATCGCTTCGGCTGAAGTCGATTGGTACGATTGTGCCATCAAGCTCCTGGAACACAGTTCCGCCAATGTCGTTACCAATCGTTCCGTTAAAGCGTCGGAAGTTGGACGAACCACCACAGAAGGGCTCCGCGGATCCAAACAGCGTACATGCGCCTGTATCACGGTCACGACCGATCATAGACTCCATGTCTTCGTAAGTACCGAACAGCGTGATGTTACCGCGACCGTCTTCACTGTTAACACCCATCAATACAGACATTAGGCTCGCTTCGCCGGCGGTGTTTGAACCGGGGTCGAAGAAGTCAGCATCGGCTAGTAGATTTTGCATGTAGCCATTGTCGTTTGCGTTGTAGTTCGTACTGTACTGGTAGTCGAATTCGAAGCCTTCGAAATCTTTCTTGGTAATGAAGTTAACGACACCGGCAACCGCGTCGGAACCGTATACCGCTGAAGCACCTGACGTTACAACGTCAACGCGCTCAACCATGCGAGCAGGAACCATGTCCACGTTAGCTGATGATGAGAATGGGCTACCGAAAGGTAGACGCTTACCATCAATCAATACCAGCGTACGCTGAGAACCCAAACCACGAAGGTTTAGAGTTGACGTACCAGTAGCGCCGTTTGCTACTTCCGCTGTTTGCGCTACGAATACGTTTGGCAGAATGTTGACCACGTCTTCGACACGAGCAACACCACGGCTGTTAATTTCTTCTGCACCAATCTGTACGAGTGGCACAGATGAAGTAACGTTTGACTTGGTCAAACGCGAACCAGTTACAACAACCTCTTCGAGGTCAGCTGATTCGTCCTGGGCAGAAACGAGTGTGGGCAGAGTCGAGGCAACTGCCGCTGCTACCGCGGAACTGAGGTAGCGTGTTTTAAAAGATTTCATTCGAAACCTCCCCTAGTTTATTTAAAAGTTCAAGGACTCCTTGTGGCGCCTTTTGGTTACCTGCGCGCCTATGCAGTGCGATCGCACAACTGCAACTTCATACGATATCGAACTTTTGGCCCGACACGATAGTGATCCGCGTTAAAACGCGCTCAAATTGAGGCGGAATGTGACTTATTTACAATAAAGGTGCGGAACTTTAGGGTGGAACCGTTTTTGTGGGTGGACCCGAGGCGATACATCAGATGGTGTGTTGCAGGTTACTCTGGCTAACCATCTACGCGTTCCACGGGCGTCGGGTCGTCGTTACTATGCCAAAATCTAGCTCGCAGCTCGTTTAGATTTGCCGAGCGAGCAGAGCGAGCTAGGTGAGACGCGCAGCTAAACGTCGACTAAAGTGTCTAGGGTAGACTAAACCAAATTCAAGACCGCGACGTCGGTTTGGCGATGAGGGGAACAGCGCGTCCCGGAAAGAAAAAGTTATGCAGCAAAACATCAGACAGGACCTACAGGCCATTCAGCAACAGTTGATGGCTGGCCAGTTTCAATCCGCCATCGCTCTATGTCGTCGTGTTTTGACTTACGCGCCTAACGAACCCAATACGCTTTATATGATGGGCGTGGCAGCGGCGCAGGTGGGTGATGCGACGACGACACGGGCTGCTTTCGATGCGGCCTTGAATGTGACACCGGATCGGGTCGAGCTTCTCTTAAATTACGGGAACTTCCTTCGCGAGACGGGTGAGCCAGAGCGCGCGGCTGAGTTACTAACACGCGCTTCTCAGCTATCGCCAAAAACGGGCGCGGTGCGACAGTCTCTGGCGACGACCCTTTTCAGGCTTGAGCGCTTTAAAGAGGCGTTATCGAGTGCCGAGACATCAGTCGCTTTAACCCCGACCGATGTTGTTTCTTGGGAGTTAGCTGCTGGTGCGGCGCAACGCCTTGGCGATCATGACCGAGCGCTTTCGCTTGTCCGAGAGGCGCTGGTCAATGTCCCCACATCGCCAAAGCTTCACTACGCGTTGGGCCAGCTCTCCCGGGAGCGAGGTGATTTTGGTGCTGCTAATAAAGCCTATGAGCAAGCGCGCAGCCTTGGGTTTCAGTCTGCAGACTTATACCGCAACAACGCCGAGTCACTTCTTGAGTTGGGACGACCGCTGGATGCGGCCGCTTTTGCTCTTGAGGGTTTGACGCATTTCCCTTCGGACATCCCATTGCACCAGGTAGCTACCCGACTCCATGTTGAGAGCGGTGCAACCGGTGACCCGGTTGCTGCTCTGTTAAAGGCAGCGCGCGCTGAGCGCACCAACGCGGCTTTGTGGGAGACGGCGATTGGGTTCTTGAAATTTCTTGATCGCAAAGAAGATGAGAAGAGACTACTCACTGAGGCACTTGCCTCAGGCAGTCCTAAAACACCCACGCTCTTGAGTTTAGAAGCAATTGCGCGCGCAGATGAGGGTAATACAGAGCAGATGAAGGTTATTTATGAGGACCTGCTTCAGCGCTTTCCTCATGACCTTGGCCTCAAATTCGATTTCGGTATACAGCTACTTAAGGCATCAGAGCCTCAGCGTGCTAATCAGTTGTTTGATGCGGTGCTCAAAGAAAATCCGTTTGACCAGATGGCACTTGGGTTTAAGAGCACTGCGTTGCGTCTCATGGGTGACGATCGATTAAATGACCTCGTTGACCATGAGGCCATGGTCTTTCAGGTGGACGTTCCAGTTCCCAATGGTTACAGCTCGCGCTCTGAGTATTTTGCTGAGGTGTCTTCAGTCCTCGAGTCTTTGCACCACACACATGCGCACCCAATCGATCAAAGTGTGCGTGGCGGTACGCAGACCAACGGCTTTTTATTCCGCATTGCTCATCCGGTTATCAAGCAGCTCGAGCAACAAATACGCCTCGCGATAATAGAAGCGCTTCATCGATTCCCCAGCAACAGCAAGCATCCTTTCTGGCGGAGACATGTTGCTGGCACTCAGGCTGCAGATGTCGTGTTTTCCGGCGCCTGGTCGGTGCGACTCAGTGCTCAAGGCTTTCACACAAATCACATGCATCCAAAGGGCTGGATTAGCTCGGCGCTGTATATTGCCGTGCCTGATGAAGTGGCTGGTGCGACCAATGACGCCGGATACATTCAGTTTGGTGCGCCGGAGGAGAAGTTAGGTCTGGATTTGCCGCCTATTCGCACCGTAAAACCTGAGGTTGGTAGTTTAGTACTTTTCCCCTCTTACATGTGGCACGGCACGATTCCTTTCACGTCCGATCAACCGAGGATTACGGTCGCTTTCGACATCATTCCCCACCAAGAGTAATGACGTCGCTTATCCAACGCTTGCACCCGGTCTTAATGTTAGTTTGCACCGCGCGGCGAGTGTTATAGCGGGGCGGCGACCAGTTGAATGTGTTTTAAGGCAGCCATACCAGAACAGTATGTCTGTACCCAGATCGCGGCGCCTTTATTTAACTTTGGTTACCAAGACAGACTTCCCGCTTGATACCACGGTCATCTCCCAACCACCCATCCAGTTCTTATTAAACTTGACCCGCTGATCATTCCCTCGATGTAGGTAATTCGACGATGATCGTTGGCGCCAAATCTGGCCATTGTCGAGCCGAAAAACTGTCTTGCCGCGCCAGCCCGTAAACTCGCCAATCAATGTGGCCTCAAAAGGACCGTCGTTCATAACTGTCTTGGCCAGTTGCTTTCGAGTCGCTAGCTCCTCAGCAACGCGTCGCTCGACTTCCGCTTCTATGACTTTTTCCTCGCTTGACTCGCTGGACAGCTGGACTGTTCTGCTGGCGGATGTCGCAGTGTCTGCCTGCACGTTGGTCGCGTCGGTTCCGTAACGCCGTTGCAGCCAGTTATTCAAGAATTTTCGCTGTTCAGCCGAGAGTGAGTCGATACCCGTTTGGTTGCGTTCCTCTCTCGTCATCGCTTGCTCTAGGGGCTGGAAGTCAGTGTCGGCACTTACAGTGGCTGGCATCCACAAGGGCAGCAATAGCGAGAGGCCTGCCGCATATCGCCAAACCAGCGTTACGCCCTTCGCGCCGAAGCTCTCGTCCCGAACCTGTACTTTATTCTTGGTGTTTATAGTGCGCTGGATGTACATCAGTCAGACTCCTTGAGAATTGCAGTTGGCTAAAGTATGGATCGCCGCTAAAGGTGTACAGTATGCCCTCAACATATATCTATTCAATTACCATCTGTGAGCTTAGGGTATTGCTGAACGGTTGCCACTTAGCGTTACTGAAAGCCAAGTAACAAGAGAACGCAGAGCGGCTGAAAGACGGCGAGAAACTCGCTCAAAGAGAGAAACTTTGCCGGTTTGACTGCATGGTTAGGGAGAGCCTCATCAAAGGTCTATATTTAAATCGAGTCCTTGGACGGCGTGATGATCAGTCTGGCAGACTTCATTGGTTTATCTTCCTGCCGGCTCTCTGTGTGGCATTCGCGCAGGTTGGAGCCGTTGCAGAGGAGGTTATAGAAACAGAACGTGCATTACCCATTGAGCGCTTGCAGTTCGATGATGGAAAACACTGTGCAGCCTCCGATGTGCTCTTTCACAATGCCCGGGTTTATACCCCTATCGACTCAGGTGTTACTCCGATTAAAAAAGCGTTCACCTCTGAGACGAGACGTATCACACCGAGCGAGAGAGACCTCGCTGCACGGCATTATGAGATAGCGAGTTATAAGGCCATTGCTATCAAAGACGGTACGTTTGTTTTTGTCGGCTCTGATCGGGAAGCTGAAGCCTGGCGGTGTGGCACATCCCAAGTAATCGATCTAGAAGGAGCGACGGTTTTTCCTGGTTTTACCGATAGCCACCAACATCTTGAGGGCGTCGGACGACGGACAAAAACGCTGAGCTTGTTTGGTAATACCAGCCTCAAAGAGACGGTATCTCAAATACGCGACTGGTCCGAGCAAATACCCGAGGGTGGTTGGGTTATGGGCCGTGGCTGGATTGAGCGCGAGTGGCGCGACGAGCAGCGTTTTCTGACGCGCTGGGATGTTGATTCGTTTACCGAGAGTAAGCCTCTATATATGCCCAGGGCAGACGGTGTGTCTGCATTGGTTAATAGCAAGGCGTTGGCACTGGCTGGTATTAATCGAGATACCCCTGACCCTGAGGGTGGCAAATTCGATCGCGATGCAGAAGGCGAGTTGACAGGATATGTGCTGGGACGAGCGATGGACCCTTTTCGTGCGATCCTCCCCTCGGAAACCGATGCCTATCTGAAAGACAACTTACTCAGGGGTATGCAGGCTAATGCCGCGCTTGGCTGGACCGCGACTCACGATGCGGGAATGAGTTGGCGCCAATTAGGGTTGCTTCATGACCTTCATCAAGACGGAAAGATGGCTCACCGTGTCTACGTTGCGGTACCCATAGCTGAGGCTGAACCTCTGATGGAGCAAGGCCCAGATCAGACTGAGGATGGTTGGATTTCGCTGAATGCCATCAAAGTTTTTATCGATGGTACCTTGGGGTCACGAGGTGCTGCATTGCTTAAACCCTATGCGGATGCTGATCATAACGGCTTTATGAACCGAACAGCTAAAGACGAGCTTATGCCCGTCCTTGAAGGTGCGCTCAGGCAAGGTCTTCAGGTAATGACGCATGTTATCGGTGATCGCGCGGTTCGAACGACGCTCGATTGGTACCAAGAAGCATGGAATACCCTACCTCGCACTCAATGGGCAAAACATGATCTGAGGTGGCGGCTGGAGCACGCGCAAATCCTTCCAAAGGAGGATCAGGAACGCATTGCAAGCATGAAGGTGACACTGTCTATGCAGCCGAGTCATGCCATTGGCGATCTTAATTTTGCGCCAGCGAGGCTAGGGCAGGATCGCTTGGCCACTGCCTATCCCTGGCAGCCATTACTCAAGCAGGGCATACCAATTGTTGCGGGATCAGATGCTCCCGTTGAGGTGGGTGATCCACGCATTGAATTTTTTGCGGCAATTACTCGTACCCGATTGGATGGTAGTTCGGGTCAAGGTTGGCATCCGGAGTTCGCGGTTTCTCGTCAGGACTCACTGAGGATGCTTACGATTTGGCCCGCCTACAGTGCCTTTCAAGAGGGATACCGAGGCAGTATCGAGGTGGGCAAGCGCGCTGATCTTAGCGTCTTTGATACGGATTTTATGACTGCCGATCCTGCTAAGATCTTAGAAGCAAAAACAATAATGACGATGGTTGATGGCAGGATTACTTATGCCCAGCCACTCTTACAAAAACGACTAGAGAATGGCCAATGATGGCGTTGAAATTGGAACTCCGTACGCTTACTGGTGCCCTTGCTGTGTGAAGTGGCCGTCCCTGCCACTTGAAGCTGATGACAGCTTGCCTAACACTTTATGACGAGGTGTTAGGCAACCTCCCCGGGCCAGTGCGCTTCAATGAAATCAAGCAAACGTCGAGCGGACTCTCGATACACTACAATGTTGTCGAAGCCTACTGGGTCTTTGGCAATGACGTAACCCACCGAGATCTTGTCGAAAGCCATTAGCGACAATCCA
>Ga0181562_10003431_pt1 | contig 11647 bp, 13 predicted proteins | sample 011ome_26_FD_139344 | JGI IMG/M metagenome (GOLD analysis project Ga0181562, IMG submission 139344) | Coastal salt marsh microbial communities from the Groves Creek Marsh, Skidaway Island, Georgia - 011511BT metaG (megahit assembly) | ecosystem: Environmental > Aquatic > Marine > Intertidal...
ACCCGTCGTCGCCGTCGAAGGGGTGTGACCGGAATTCCCGCCCTGAAAACGGAATTCCCGCGGAATCAGCGGCCTGCGACATCCAATGCTTCGGTCAGGGTAAATGCCCCGGCGTAGAGGGCTTTGCCCAAAATGGCACCTTCCAGACCCAGGGGTACCAGCTCACGCAGTGCGGCAATGTCATCGAGGTTTGAAATGCCTCCGGAGGCGATAACCGAATGGTCGGTGCGCTCCATCACGCTTTTCAGCAACTCAATGTTCGGCCCGCGCATCGTGCCGTCTTTGGTGACATCGGTGACGACAAAGCGAGCGCAACCACAATCATTCAGGCGGTCGAGAACCTCGTAGAGGTTGCCACCTTCTTTTGTCCAGCCGCGGGCAGCGAGGGTTTCTCCGCGAACATCCAACCCCACCGCGATGGCGTCGCCGTATTCGGCGATGACGTGGGCGGTCCATTCGGGGTTTTCCAGCGCCGCGGTGCCGAGGTTGACTCGCACAGCGCCGGTGGAGAGTGCGTGTTCGAGCGACTGGTCGTCGCGGATTCCACCAGAGAGTTCGATGTTGAGCTTCTTGCCCACGGCCTTGACGACCTTTTTGATTGCAGCACGGTTGTCACCGCGGTCAAACGCTGCGTCTAAGTCAACAAGGTGGATCCATTCAGCCCCTTGACTCGCCCACTCTTCGGCGGCAGCTACCGGGTCCCCGTAGGAGGTTTCTGTTCCCGCCTCTCCTTGGGTGAGACGGACCGCTTTGCCACTAGCAACGTCGACGGCGGGTAGAAGAGTCAGTTTGGGGCTGGAAGAAAAATCGCTCATTCAGGAACGGCACTTTCACAAGAGTTTCGACACTGGGGCCTCCACACGAACCCCACTCCTACGCGATGAGGAAAAGCCCGGCGGGACCTTCCTACTATAGGCGTCCCAGCCAGTTGCGTAACAACGTAATTCCGGCATCGCCCGACTTCTCGGGATGAAACTGCGTGGCACACAGCGGCCCGTTTTCGACCGCCGCGACAAATCTCGCCCCATACTCACTCCAGGTCACCAGTGGCGCCCGAAATGACGGGCCCGGTTCTAACTCCCAGGTTTGGGCGGCGTAGGAGTGCACGAAGTAAAACCGCTCATCCTCAATGCCGCGAAACAGTTCAGTGCCTTTTGGGGTCTCCACCGTGTTCCAGCCCATGTGCGGTAGCCGCTCTGCGGGGAGTTTTTCGACGACTCCGGGCCATTGGGCGAGACCGGGGGTGTATACGCCGTGTTCCACGCCGTGTTCAAACATGATCTGAAGACCCACACAAATTCCCAAGACCGCCCGTCCACCGGCGAGGCGGCGCTCGATAATCTCGTCCCCTCGTCGCTCGCGAAGCGCCGACATGACCGAGGCAAAGGCGCCCACCCCAGGCACGACGAGACCATCGGCTTCCATCGCCGCCGCACGATCAGCCGTCAGCTCAACCTGAGCACCCGCCGCCTCGAGGGCCTTGACTGCGGAGTGGACGTTGCCCGAGCCGTAGTCGAAGACGACGACGCGCGGTGAACTCACGAGGAAAGGGAGCCCTTGGTCGAGGGCACCCCGGTCACTTTGGCATCGCGGGCGATCGCGGTGCGAAGAGCGCGCGCAAACGCCTTGAACTCTGCTTCGGCGATGTGGTGAGGGTCTCGACCGGCGAGCACGGTGACGTGCACGGTCAACATGGCGTGCATGGTGATTGCCTCAAAAGCGTGGCGCACGAGCGAGCCAGTGAAGTGACCGCCAATGCGGTGGTACTCGAAACCTTCCGGTTCTCCGGCGTGCACCAGGTACGGTCGCCCCGACACGTCCACCACGGCCCGAGCAAGCGCCTCATCAAGAGGTACGAGCGCGTCACCAAAACGTGAAATCCCGGCTTTATCCCCCAGTGCTTTGTGCAAAGCCTGGCCGAAGGTAATCGCCGTGTCTTCCACGGTGTGGTGCAAATCAATGTCGGTGTCACCTGAGGCGTTCACGGTGAGGTCAATGAGCGAGTGTTTGCTCAGCGCCGTGAGCATGTGGTCGAAAAACGGCACAGTAGTGGAGATTGAGTTCTCACCAGTGCCATCGAGATTTAACGACAACTCCACCCTGGATTCGCTGGTTTCGCGGGTGATGGAGGCGGTACGTGCGTTACTCACTCGCCAAGTCTAGCGAGGGCGTCGAGGAAGGCCGTGGTCTCCTCTTCCGTCCCCGCGGTCACGCGGAGGGTATGAGGGATTCCCACATCCCGCACCAACACACCTTGGTCTAACAAGCCCTGGAAGGTGGCTTTCGGGTCATCCACTCCCCCAAACAGAACAAAGTTGGCGACCGAATCAGACACCGAATAACCCATCGCGGGGAGTTCTCGCAGTAGTCGGTCGCGCTGCACGCGGATCTCATCGACCATCGCGAGCATCACCTCGTGGTGGCGCAGCGCTGCCGTTGCCGCTGCTTGGGTCAGTGAGGAGAGGTGGTAGGGCAAGCGCACGAGTCGAAGGGCGTCAATCGCGGCCGGGTCAGCAATCAGGTACCCCACCCTCGCCCCAGCAAAAGCGAATGCCTTGGACATCGTCCGAGAAATCAGTAAGCGGGGACGGCCCTCGAGTAGCGACACGGCGGAGGGGTAGTCGTCGGGGGCGAATTCGATGTAGGCCTCGTCCACCAACACGATTCCATCGGTCGCGTCGTAGGCAGCCTCGATGGTTTCGAGCGACACCCCGGTCCCCGTGGGGTTATTGGGGGCGCAAAAAAACACCAGATTCGGCGAGTGCGCCTTAATAGCCGCGACAGCGGTTGCGGGTGAAATCTCGTAATCTGCATCGCGCTCCGCTGTCACCCATTCGGTGCCGGTGGATTCGGCGATGATCGGGTGCATCGAGTAGGTGGGAGGGAAACCCAACACCGAGCGCCCTGGTCCCCCAAAGGCTTGGAGGACGTGCTGGAGGACTTCGTTCGAACCGTTCGCCGCCCACATCTGCTCGGACGCGACGCGCTCGGCCTCACGCGAGCTCACATAGTCAGCCAAAGCAGAGCGCAACCCCACAAACTCACGATCGGGGTAGCGGTTGACCCGCTCGAGGACCTCGCTAATGGCCGAAAGAATGCTTTTTCGTACTTCGGCGGGAACAGGGTGGGTGTTTTCGTTGACGTTGAGGGTGACCGGCACGTCAATCATCGGCGCGCCGTAGGGCTGCTTTCCGCGCAAATCGTCGCGGATCGGCAAGTCCGAGAGGGAAGTCACTCACTCATCGTAGTCGCGCTTTAGAAGCCAGCCGGAAGGATGAGACGGTCACCAGGGAACACTTCGGCGCCCGACAATCCGTTCGCGCTGCGAATCTGGTCGATGATCGCACGGGGGTCTTCCTCAGGGGCAATCATCTCCGCGATGTCCCACAGAGACTCCCCTGCCAACACGGTGTAGACCTCGGGTTCGCCAGTCGTGCTTCCGGCAAGAGCGCCGGGGCTCGCCCACAAGATCGATGCGGCGAGAACGGGTAATGCCACAGCTGCGGTGAGCGCGAGGCGTCCACGCCGGGTGATGCGAAGCGGTGCTGCCACTGTTGCCTGTGCCATGGGATTCTCCTTTGTGTATTGAGATGTCGCTCCCGGTGCTCGGCCGGGAGAACCGGGAGCGAATCTCTGTTTCGAATATATGTTCGAATAGCTGACTTGTCAACTACTGAACACACCCCAGTGTGTCGGGGACCACTGACACGATGACGACACGTTCGAACGAATGTTTAGGAAAAGTGTTCGAATAACGCTACTCTGGAGCCATGTTGACACCACAGCAAGAGAAGATTCAGGCCTTTATCGAGCACAGTCTCGACTCCAGGGGCGTCCCGCCGAGCATGCGAGAGATCTGTGACAACACGGGACTCTCGTCCACTTCGAGCGTGTCTCATCAGCTGAATCAATTGGAGCGTGCCGGTTACATCCGCCGCCACGCGAACACCGCGCGCACCCTCGAGATCATCAAACGGCTCACCCCGGAACCCGATGCTCCCGTCGCCCCCGTGGTGTCACTCGATAGCAACTTGGTTCCCGTCCCCCTGGTGGGACGCATCGCCGCCGGTGTTCCGATCACCGCGGACCAACACGTAGAAGATGTGGTGACCCTTCCCACTCAGCTTGTGGGATCCGGCAATCTTTTCTTGCTCACCGTCTCCGGTGATTCGATGATCGACGCCGCCATTTGCGATGGCGACTTGGTCGTGGTGCGGGAGCAGAAGACCGCGGAAAACGGAGAAATCGTCGCCGCCATGCTTGACGGTGAAGCCACGGTAAAGGTGTTCAAGCAGCGGGATGGTCACACCTGGCTTCTGCCCCAAAACAGCGCCTACGAGCCCATCCTGGGTGACGAGGCCAGCATTTTGGGCAAGGTTGTGACGGTTTTACGCACCGTGCCCTGAGCGTCTCCCCCTTTTGGCCCCCGTAGCTTCCTAGACTGGAGGACCTAGGTCACTGGAGAAGATACGTAACGGGGGATGATGATGAACGGGTGGACTCAACTTGCACTTTCTGCAAGCGTCTCTCTCGGTGTCGCGGTCGCCTTACTTTTTGTAATCTGGCTTTCGGTCCAAATCGTCAGCAAGCGCGTCCACTGGCTCAAACCCGCCTACGACGACATTCGGCCTCGAATGCGCTTCTTCATCCTGGTGGTTGCTTTGTTGCTCGGAGTTCTCTCCGCCCAGCAGACCGATGCGCTGTGGTGGTCCATCACGATTCGAGCGCTCATCATTCTCGCCATCCTCGCAGCGGGCTTCCTGCTTCAAGAGGTCGTGAACTACATCGTGAGCCAGTTCATTACGCGATTTGAGGAGGGCGACCAATCAGACTCCGAGACACGCCGAATCACCACCCAATTGCGCATCATTAGGCGCCTGCTCAACGCCGTCATTGCCTTGATCACCATCGGAATGGCGCTGTTTACCTTCCCCCAGGTTCAAGCGGTCGGCGCCGGATTGCTCGCCTCTGCAGGAATCGTGAGCGTCATCGGCGGCTTGGCCGCCCAATCCGTGCTGGGGAACTTATTTGCGGGTGTGCAATTGGCTTTTAGTAACGCCATTCGCGTGGGCGATGTGGTCGTGGTCGAAGGCGAATGGGGCACCATCGGTGAAATCACTCTCAGCTACGTCGTGGTGTACATCTGGGATGAGCGCAGGCTCATTGTTCCCTCTACCTATTTCACCCAGCACCCCTTCGAAACGTGGACCAGGAAGTCACCGAAGGTCTACGGAGTCGTGACCATGGATGTGGACTGGTCAATTCCGGTCGAGAAGGTTCGCAAGGAATTTCACCGCTACCTCGAGACCACGGAACTGTGGGACAAGCGGGAAGCGAGTTGCCAACTAACTGACTCCACTGGCGGCCACATCCAAGTGCGATTTGTCGCTTCAGCAGAAGACTCGTCAAAGCAATGGAACCTTCGCTGCAACATCCGGGAGCACATGGTCGAATGGGTTCAGAAAAACTACCCCGAGGCGCTGCCGCGCACGCGAGTGCTGGTCGAAGGAAACGCCGGAGAGCCGCAGTAGCTCCGGCACGTTTCAGACAGGTCGTGTTCGCCCAGTCAATCGAGGCGTCGCTGGATGACTCTCACGGTTTAGCAATCCGCGCCTGGTAGCCTCAAGTTCATCTAGGCGGTGTCGTTCGCCTCACCAGACTGGGAAGTCACTCCCTGAGGCGAGGCACATTGACTGTCACTGTTACTACTCCTGTTCGAGGCGGAATCGCGCGCGACCCCGCCGACCACCCGTACACCTCTGACTTTGCCGGTCTCATCGCCCGGGTGCGTGAAGCAGGCCTACTCGCGAGACAACGCGGCTATTACCTGCGAGTAATCCTGTCGCTGAGCGTGTTGATGGTCGCCACGGTTGCGGGCATGTTGTGGATTGGTGCGAGCTGGTGGCAAATCATGCTCGCCCCGGTGCTCGCCGTGATTTTCACTCAGTTTGCTTTCCTTGGCCACGAATTGGCTCACAAGCAAGTCTTTGAGCGAGGCAGTACCAATGACAGGCTGGGTCGCATCATGGCGAACCTGGTGGTGGGTATCAGCTACTCGTGGTGGATGAACAAGCACTCGAGACACCACGCCAACCCCAACACGGTCAATAAAGACCCAGACATCGAGTCCGACGTCGTGGTGTTTCAAGATCACCAAGCTCAGGCCGCGCGGGGAATCCAGCGCTGGATTGCGGCTCGCCAAGGATGGCTGTTTTTTCCGCTGCTCACCCTTGAGGGACTAAACCTCCATATCCAAGGGTTTAAACGCGCCTTCTCAGCGGGACGGTTCGATGGAAGGGGCAACGAAATCGCGATGTTGCTTATCCGTCACGGCGCACTGTTTGGCCTTGTCTTTCTTCTCATGCCGTGGTCGATTGCCCTCGTGTTCCTCGCGACACAGCTTGCCGTGTTTGGTGTCTATATGGGGGCGTCGTTTGCTCCGAACCACAAGGGGATGCCGATTATCCCGCTCGGGCAAAAAGTGGATTTCCTCCGTCGACAGGTGATCACGAGCCGAAATATCCGAGGCGGCAAATTCATGGACATGTTCATGGGGGGCTTGAACTATCAAGTGGAACACCACCTGTTTCCCAACATGCCCCGACCGTCGCTGGCCAAAGCCTCCGCGATTGTGAAGGAGTACTGTCGAGAGCACTCCATCGCGTACACAGAAACCACTCTGTTGCGCTCGTACGGAATCGTCGTTGCCTACCTCAACCGGGTCGGACTTCGCGCGAGAGACCCGTTTGACTGCCCACGCGGCCAGCTGGGTGGAATTACCGCCTAAAACTCCGAGCTTCTTCTCGGGATCGTGTGCATCCACGCACACTCACCCGCCGTCTCACAGCAACACAGTAGGGCGGACGGGACTTGAACCCGTGACCGACGGATTATGAGTCCGCTGCTCTAACCAGCTGAGCTACCGCCCCTTACAGGGGCAAGATTATCAGCGCTACTTCGCCACTCCGGGCACATCCGCTCCAACACCTAAAGCTTGTTTATTAGTCGATTAGGTGGTTGCCCTATGGAGCGCCGACCGGGTCGTGTTTATGGCAGACGGAGAAATCGTCGAAGTGGGAACGCCGCAGGAAATTTTTGACTCCCCTAAAGAGGAGCGCACCAAGAAGTTCCTCTCGCAGATTCTCTGACGTCTCAGGCACTGATGGCTCACTGACTATCGAGCCTGAGCTCGCCATACACCGCGACCGCTGATTGCACCGCACGTTGCATGCTGTATTCGCGATCGGGGTTGTCGCCGAAGCCATCCCCGGCCATCCACATGTTTCCTAGCGCTTCGTGACGCCAAAATCGCTGGGGGTAAGGGTTATCCGTCACGGAATATCGCCAGCGCATCACTTGGGTGTCCATAATTCGCGCCCGGTTGATAAGCAACCCCAGCTCCAACAACAACCTTCCGTGCGAGATGGTCGAATCGTCATTCCACGTCGCCTCACTCCACGACTCCCTCGCCATCGCTTCCACCCCCAAGAGTCCTTCGTGGTGCGGGCGAAGCCTGACCGATTCGATGATGTCGGTGGACCAGCTGGAGTCAGGTTCGATACCGTCCCCCTCCATCGTGGCGAGTAAAACCTGACGTCGGTGGTAACTCACGTCGTCTAGCTCGTAGTCCAACGCAAAGTCGCTATAGGCAATCATTGCTTGGGATTGGGGAATGGGTGCGGTGAGGACGACATTGCGCCCCCACAGAGGTTCACCGAAGCCGTGTCGGACCACTCCCAGTGGTCCCGCCCCGTCCTCCACGAGGTGGGTGATGTGGTTGCGCTGCACCCGAAGTCCATAACCCCAGTGTTCGGCGATATCCCGTGCGTTGTTGGCAAAGTGCCACAGAGCACTCTCGGGGTGGCTTTGTGAGGGAATCCACTTTGTGCCCAACCACCTGGTCAGAAGTTCCTGAACCTGCGGGTCTTCACTCAGCATTCGCTTCGGTCCCGGATCGAGGGTGAATCCGCCCACCGTCTTAGACGAGAGCCGTCCCCCTGTGCGAGGGGACTTATCGAGCACCAACACCTGGTACCCGTCGTCGTGAAGCAGACGCGCCAGGCTCAACCCCGTCACCCCGGCACCAACGATGATTACATCCCACGGTTCCACGGCATAAGCCTAATTGGGAGCAGACTGTAGCTATGTGTGGTCGTTTCGCACTCGATCAGAGCCTCGATGAACTCATTGTTCAGTTCCTCGTCGACCACAATCGCTTGCCCGAGTGGGCACCCCGGTGGAATATTGCTCCCACAACCACCATTCCGGTCGTGATCGATTCCTCCGAGGGCCGCTCCCTGGGCCCCGCCCGTTGGTCGCTGACCCCCTCGTGGTCTGACACTCTCGAAACCCCCTACCCAACCTTCAACGCTCGAAGCGAAACCGCTGCCACGAAACCCACCTTTCGCCAGGCGGTAGCGCACCACCGGGCACTGATTCCCGCCACGGCCTATTACGAATGGCACACCGCGGAAGGGGTGAAAACATCTCACGTCATTCGGCCTGAGGACCATTCACTCTTTGCGTTCGCGGGACTCTATTCCGTGTGGACAAAGGACGAAACTCCAGTGGTGACCGCCTCCATCCTCACGATGGACGCACCCACAGAGGTGTCGTGGATTCACCCCCGTAGCCCCGTGGCTCTCCCCCGGGATGAGTGGCAATGGTGGCTCGACCCCTCGACTAAGGGAGATCAGAGTCTTGTTGACTGCGCTGTGGCGCTCTCAGCACAGGTTTTTGAGTCCGTCGAGGCTTACCCCGTCGCGCCACTACGAGGAGACGGGGCGGAGTTACTGGCCCCTCGGGGTTAAATCGTCGACGCGTCGATCACGAAGCGGTAGCGCACGTCACTGGCAATCACGCGCTCGTAAGCGGTGTTGATGTAGTCGGCCGTGATGACTTCCACGTCCGAGTGGATGCCGTGCTCACCCGCAAAATTCAGCATTTCTTGCAACTGGCCAACCGAGCCAATCATGCTGCCCACGATGGAGCGGCCCTGATACAAGATGGTGCCGGCGCTGAAGCAGTAGGGCTGGCCACTGAGGCCAATTTGGACGAAGGTGCCCTGGTACCCCAAGAGCTCGAGGTAGGCGTCCACATCAATGGGCACCGACACCGTGTTCAAAATCACGTCAAAGGCGAAACGGTGTGACTTCATTTGCTCGTCGTCAGAGGAAAGCAGAAAGTGGTGTGCTCCGAGTTTCTTCGCATCGGCCTCTTTTGACGCCGAGTGAGAAATCACAGTGACCTCGGCACCCATCGCCACAGCAAACTTGACGCCCATGTGCCCCAGTCCTCCAAGGCCGACGACCGCCACCTTGGTGCCCTTGCCGACGTTGAAACGAGCGAGTGGAGCGTAGAGGGTAATTCCGGCACACAGAAGGGGCGCAGCACCCGCTGGGTCGAGACTGTCGGGAACGTGGACGACATAGCCCTGGTCCACGACAATGTGGGTCGAGTATCCCCCTTGCGTCCACCCTTCGTGGTGGCGCTCCTCGTTGGCATACGTTCCGGTCATCCCTTTGAAACAGAAGTGAGAGTTGCTGCTGAGGCAATTGCTGCACTCTCGACAGGAGTCGACGTACACGCCGACTCCGACATAATCGCCCACCGTAAAGCCGCTCACATCGGAGCCCACCTCGGTGACGCGACCGACGATTTCGTGTCCGGGAACAATCGGGTAGTGCTGATCCCCCCAGTCACCGCGGACGGTGTGAATATCGGAGTGGCACACACCGGCGTGAGAAATCTCGATTTTCACATCACCCGGGCCCGTTTCTCTCCGCTCAAACTCGAAGGGGACCAGGTCCGCTCCAGCTTCTAGGGCAGCAATTCCACGGGCAATGCTCACAGTGTTCTCCTTTTGAGTGAGGTACTCCCCCATCCTGCCAGGTTCGACTGAGCACTAACCTGTCACGGTGAGCATTCGCGCCATCCAGATCACCGGAACACCCGTCCTTCACGTCCCCGCAGCACCGGTTGCCCAAATCACCGGCGATATTCAGGTGCTCATCGACGACATGATCGACACCATGCATAACGCCCCTGGGGTCGGCTTAGCGGCCCCCCAGGTGGGCGTGGGGCTTCGAATTTTCGTGTGGCACTACGACGACGGGATCAGCCTCTCCGAGGGCGAAGTCATCAACCCGCGTCTCCAGCTCTCGGGCTGGCGCAAAAACCTGCTGTGGGGAACTCCCGCTGAGGAAGGCTGCCTCTCAATTCCCGGCGAACGCTCGCCTCTCGCCCGCTATCCCCGAGCAATTCTTACCGGTCTCAACCGGATGGGGGAACCCATCCGGGTGGAGGCCAATGGATGGCTCGCTCGAATTTTCCAACACGAATTCGACCACTTAAGCGGCCTTCTCTATCGCGACCGCCTGCGACGCGATCGCAAGCGAGATATCGACAGTGCCGTCTTGGAGCGAGGCTGGGGAACTAGTGCCTCGGAATGGACCCCAGGTCCAGAGTTCCACGAAGAAGACTGGGCCGCCGAGGAGCTAGGGCATTCCGAGGAAGAATCGCAGTAGCGCGGCAATCAGGGCGGAGCCAACAATCACCACGATAAAGGGCGCCCGCATCCACAGCATGGCTCCAGCGGCGGCAACGGCCGGCACGCGCGCATCAAACTCGATGCCCCCCTCACCACCAAATGTCTGTGACACCACCAGCGAGGCGAGAAGGGCCACGGTCACCAAGGCGGCCACACGCGAAATTGCCGGTCCCTCAACGAGTTTCTGCGGAACCAAATAGCCCGCCAGCTTCAGCGCCAGCACCACGAGCGAACCCGCAATCACAAACCCCCAAATCGGATCCACTAGCGCACCTCGCCTTCTGAGGGCAGAGCGGGTGATTGTCGGTGGCGGATGAGCGCGAGAACGATGGTGAGTGCAGCAACAACGAGAATGGGCACTCCGGCGGGAAGAGCGGGTAGAAGCAAGGCCGTGACAAAACCCGCTCCTAGGGCAACAGCAATGGGTTCACCTGCGCGCAGGCGGGGCCAGACCAACCCCAAGAACGCCGCCGCAGCGGCGGCGTCAAGACCCCAGGTGCGTACATCCCCCAGAACATCACCAAGAAGCGCCCCGGCCAAGGTGGCGATATTCCACCCCGCATAGAGCAAAAGCGCGGTCGTCCAAAAACCCGCCTTATTCGCTGCAAGTGTCGGCTGAGCCGTTCCCACCGCGGTGGACTCATCCACAGTCAGTTGCGCGGCGACGAAGCGCTTCACCACTCCCGGGCCGACGATGGGTGACATGCGGAGGGCATAGAGCCCGTTGCGAAGCCCGAGCAGTCCGGCGCTCGCGACGGCAGCAAACCCCGCTGAAGCTCCCCCCGAGGCAATGACACCGATCAGCGCAAACTGGGACGCCCCGGAGAACATCAGAAGGCTCAACACCATGGTCTGGGCGACGCTGAAGCCCGAAATGACGGCGAGAGCGCCAAATGAGACACCGTAAAGCGATACCGCGAGGGCAACCTGCAACCCCTGAGAGCGGGCAGCGCGAATCAGCTCAGCGTCGTCACCGCTCACGAGGCTTGCGCCGCGTCCGAGAGGCCTACCCCGTGGATTCCGTTGTGGAAGCGCAGAGTCGGGAACGATGCGGAGACGGTGAATCCGATGCCTGGTACCCGGTGCGCAGAAAATACG
>Ga0181562_10003451_pt1 | contig 11626 bp, 11 predicted proteins | sample 011ome_26_FD_139344 | JGI IMG/M metagenome (GOLD analysis project Ga0181562, IMG submission 139344) | Coastal salt marsh microbial communities from the Groves Creek Marsh, Skidaway Island, Georgia - 011511BT metaG (megahit assembly) | ecosystem: Environmental > Aquatic > Marine > Intertidal...
CTGTTCCAGGGGTAATTCAATGGGTAGCTGGTATTGGAAAAAATACACCCAAAGGAGGACCATGGACAGCAATTATGATTCTCTCATTTGCTTTCTCCTATATGGGACTTGTTTTGTCACCAAATTTTTCAATGTGGTCTTATAGCGTCAAATCCCCTAGGTCATTTTATTTTTATCAAGTTTGGGGATCAGCCGGCATAGTGGGATTTATTTTATTTATTATTATTGCCCTGATTGGTGTTGGTGCGCATTTATTAGGGGCTAATGAAGCAATCACAAATAATGGATTTACTATAAATAACGTCTTACCCATTCTAGACTATCAAAACTCCTCAAGTTTAGTTTTTAATTTAATTGATTCATTAAATAGCTTTTCTCCCATTATCGTAGGGTTTTTATGCGTATGTGTTTTGGCTGCTTTACAATCCACTATTGCATCATTTATCATGACCACTGGTAGTATACTATCCCGAGATCTTTATAAAATTCATATCCATAAAGACTGCCCATGGGAAAGGGAACTATTAGTTACTAGACTTTGTACTTTACTTGTATGTCTTGCTTCGCTCTATCTTGCTACTTATTTTGAAACAACTTTGATAATGTTTGGTAGCTTAGCTATTGCTATTAGCTTTCAATTGTTTCCTGTTTTACTTGGTTTAGTTTGGTTTAAATGGATTACAAAAAACGCTGCCATCTTTGGATTATTGACAGGTATCTTTTTTGTTATTTTAGCAGAGACTATTGGTCAAAAACTTACTGGTAATGCCCTTCCATGGGGTAGATGGCCTTTAACAATTTACTCTGGGCTATGGGGTTTATTTTTCAATATTATTATTTGTTTTCTTGCTTCTGCCTTCTCTTCTAGCGACCCACTTAAAGAACATAGAGCGGAGTTTCATAACTTCTTAAATAGTCATATGGGTATTCACAAATCACGAAAAAAAATTAGATCTTTAGCCTATGTGTTAATTTTACTTTGGTCATTTTTTGCAATCGGCCCAGGATTAATATTTGGAAACTCTATGTTAGGAAAACCTAATGATGATTTTTCTAGTTGGTTAACCGGACTCCCATCACTTTGGGTTTATTTAGTAATCGGGTGGGCTTCAGGTATTTTGCTTATTTGGTTTATGGCTAATAAAATGGACTTATCGACATTACCAAAAAAACCAATATTAAATGGAGATGACTTTGAAGAGGTTGATGAGGTAGAGGATAAAGGAAATTACATAGACAAACTTGGTGGGGGGTACGCGTGGCCACTTATTTTAATTGGTTTTGCAGTGGTAACTGTAATCGTAACTGTTTATGTACTTTAAATTTGAATGATAAAACAAATTATAGAGATGAATATTCATATAGTGTATAATAATTTTAAGAGGAGAGATTATGGCATCAGATTATAAATACAAAGAACCGTCTAATGTTGCTTTAAATAAAGGTCATAAACATACAGATGACTTTATTACTAGAAAATATGTACTCCCTCTTTTAACCAATCCAGAAAAACTAAGACAGTTAATTGAAGAACATCGTGCCAACCCAGTTGGAACGGCACCTGCCAAAGGTAAGCCAGTGAACCAGCATAGTCAGGAATTACAAACGGTTTTGGATAAGCTTAGACGGCAAGGAATGGCAGGGAAGTATGTTACGGTTTGTGCAAAGTTACATGAAGATTATCGAATAGCCATTTGCAGCGGAGTTAGGGGAAAGCCTTTAGAGTTCCTTGATGAAACTTATTCCTCAGAAGAGGCAGCTGAACATGCGATTTTTTTAAAAAGAATTAACGATTTATTGAATTATTATAAGGAGTAATTGATGCTTTTAAGAATAACCGGTTATAGTGATAAATATTCAGTACACCCAGGCGAGGAAGTTAAATTCTTTGTCAATTCTGAAAAAAATGAAACCTACGAAGCTCAATTAGTACGTCTTATTCATGGTGATACCAATCCAGAAGGCCCAGGTTATAAAGAGGAAGAGATAAGTGCCAGTTGTAATGGTAGTTATCAAGGTAAGAACCAAGTTATACATGGGGGTTCGTATGTTTTTATACCCCAACATGAAAATCTCAATGTAGAGAGTTTTACTCTACAGGCATATATTTTTCCCACTACACCTGATAAAGGAAGACAAGGAATTATCACAAAATGGAATGAAACAGAAAAAACTGGCTATGGTTTATTCATAGATGAAAATGGATGTTTATCTGTTGAAATTGGTGATGGAAGTCAGGTTGCAAAAATTTCTACTGAGAAAAAACTTTTAAGAAAAGTTTGGTATTTAATTGCGGTAAGTTTTGATGCTGAAACCAGAAGGTTAACATTATATCAAGAACCTAGAGTTACTTCGACTAACGGTGGTCTTGGAATGGCAATACTTCACCCATCAGAAAATACATCGGCACTTATAGAGACTACATGTTCTGTCAAGCCTGCTGCTAATGATGCACCTCTATTGATGGCAGCTAGCACTAAAGTAAATCGGGCAAAGCGTTTTATAAATGGAGGTCATTATAAAGAGGCAACATCGCCAATCGAGTTGCCTCATCAAATTAATGTTTATAACGGTAAAATTGACCGCCCAAGACTTTCTAAAATTGCTTTATCGAAGAACTCTATTGAAAAGTTAGCTGTTAGCTATGATAGTTGCAATACAACTATTCGTTCCACCGTTATCGGCGCTTGGGACTTCCATGCTAATATAGGAAAAAATATTGCATCTACTTATATTATTGACACATCGCCAGGAAACCATTTTGGTTTCATTATAAATTTGCCTTGTAGGGGAATGACTGGCCATAACTGGACCGCAGATGAAATTGTTTACCATCACAAACCAGATGAATATGGGGCAATTCATTTCCATGATGATGATATTGATGACGCAAGGTGGAATTCTGATTTTGCATTTAATATTCCCCAAGGTCTAAAGAGTGGAATTTATGCAATCAGGCTAAGAGTGGAAGGAAGAGATGAATCCGAGTTTGAGGACTATATTCCTTTTTGTGTAAAACCACCCAAAGGAAAAACAACGGCTGATATATTATTTTTAATGCCTACAAATAGTTATATGGCCTATTCTAATGATAATTTAGGAACAAACTCTGTTGTTGCTCAGCTACTAGCAGGTAAAGTTCCTGTGCTTAATCCCTCAGATTTATATTTGAATGAACACAGGGAATATGGATTGTCTACTTACTCGCTTCATTCTGATGGCACGGGTGTTTGTTATTCATCCAGATTACGACCTATATTAAATATGAGACCGAAATATCGACATTGGCTATCTCCATCTTTGTGGCAATTAAATGCTGATCTGCATTTAACTGACTGGTTAGAAGAAAAAAATTTTAGTTTTGATGTTATGACTGATGAGGACTTACACCTCGAAGGTGCAGACATGTTAAATAGATATAAAGTTGTGTTGACTGGAAGCCACCCTGAATATACGTCTGAAAAAATGATGGATGCACTAGAGAGTTATCAAATGCAGGGAGGTAGATGGCTGTATTTGGGATCTGATGGATTTTATTGGATTAGTGAATACCACCCTGATAACCCAAATATTATTGAGGTGCGAAAAGGCGAAGCTGGAACAAGAGCCTGGACTGCAAACCCTGGTGAATACAATAATGCATTCGATGGAAAATTTGGAGGCATGTGGAGAGCTAGAGGAAGAATACCATCAAAATTATGTGGCCTAACATTTACTGCATATGGCTTTGATGTGAGTTCATACTACAAGAGAGAAGAAGATAGCTTTAAACCTGAGGTATCTTGGATATTTAATGGCATTGGAGCTGATGAGAGAATAGGTGATTTTGGTTTAGTGGGAGGAGGGGCAGCTGGTCTTGAATTGGACAGGTATGATTTAGAATTTGGAACTCCTCATAATGCATTCTATCTTGCTCGTTCTGAAGATCATTCAAATTTAATGCAACAAGTTAATGAAGAAATTCATTTTGCAGTTAGAGGCTATTATGGTGGGGGTCATGAAAATCCAATGGTCAGAGCAGATATGATTTATTACAAAACACCTAATAATGGAGCGACATTTGCTCCTGGTTCACTTTCATGGTGTGGTAGCTTATCCCATAATAATTATAACAATAATGTATCTAAAATAATGGAGAACGTTATTAACGGATTTTTAAAAGATGGACCATTGCCTTAAAAATGAAAAAATATCACTTTGATGAAATTCCATTTGGTAAAGAAACATTAGGGTCATCAAATTTACCTCCTAATGAAATTGAAAAACAGGCTTTAAAAAACCTTGATCCTGAAAAACTCAATGATTTGGGAGAGAGTTTATTTATGTTGAATAATAGAAAATATGGCCCAATTCCAGGAACTTACATGGTAGTTTGCATTGAGCCTAATGAGAAATGGTGTGTTGGCCAATTAAATGCTGATCGTGCGAAACCTTTTGTTTTATTTCCTGAACATGTTTATAACTCTGAAAAAGATGCAATGATAGCAGCTGAAAAACTAAAAAAAGAAAAAAACGAACCTACCCCCTGCCGTAATATTTAATTATTTAATTTCGACTTCAATAAATTTATAGGGAAAGTCATTATTATTAAGGACGTTATGAGAAACACCTTGATTTCTAAAATAACTGTTTCCTTTGGTTAAACTAGAAATACTTTCATTTCCATCATCATCCACTATTTTTAACTGACCATCGAGCATAGGTACTACAACATAGTCAAATTCATGAACATGGTGCCCTGTTTCATCTCCTATTTCGAATGACCATTCAGTTACTCGCACTCGATCATTGTCAATCATTACTTTTGATTTTGCCATTTACCACTCCTACCAAATTAATGTTAACAGATTAACATAAACAATGTAATATTTACTTTCGGAATAAAAATGTCAGATAAATATAATAAAAGTGATTTAGACAACTTTATAAAAATTTTTTCTCCCTCTAGCCAGAATCAAAAAAAATCAATTGATTACTCAAATTTAGCAAACCAAAAGTTTTCTAGTGAAGTTTATGATAAAATTAATTTAGATACCGGATCATCTCTTAAACTTTATATGTTCCAAACAGGCATTTTAAAAACTAAAACAAAGTATATTAAAATGAATCAATCCAATGATCCATTTGATATTCCAGTTCCGTGGTTTTTGATTAAGCACCCCAAAGGCGATGTTGTTATTGATGGTGGTAATGCTAAAGAGGTCAGTGAAGATATGTACGCTCATTGGGGAGATGTTATTCAAGCCTATGAACCTGTAATGGCTAAACATGAAAATTGCGTCGATCAATTAAGAGGTATCGGTATTAACCCAAATAACATCAAGTATGTTCTTCAATCCCATCTGCACTTAGACCACACAGGGGGAATTGGTCGTTTTCCTAATGCAACTCATTTAGTGCAACAAAAAGAATATGATTATGCGTTTAATCCTGATTGGTTTGCAAAGGGCGCTTATATAAGAAAAGACTTTGATAAGCCTAATTTAAAATGGCAATTTTTAAATGACACTAAAGATGATTACTACGATTTATATGGTGATGGTTCGATTATTATAATTTTTACTCCCGGTCACTCCCCTGGACATCAATCCTTTTTAATTCGACTCTCGAACTCTGGATATGTTTTACTAACAATTGATGCTGCTTATACCATGGATCATTGGAATGATTTAGCGTTACCTGGTTTGGTCTGTTCTTCAGTTGACTCAGCCAACTCAGTAAAAAAACTTAAAGCTATTGCAAAAGAAAAAAATGCAATAATTGTTACTGGTCACGACCCTCATGCATGGGCAAATTTCAAAAAAGCCCCTATGTTTTATTACGATTAAAATTCTATATGACGGGATATTTTTCAAAGATCAATCCGATTGCCTTTGAGGGCAAAGAAAGTGACAACCCTTTATCTTTTAAATATTACGATGCATCTCGTTTAGTATTAGGTAAGTCTCTTGAAGACCATTTAAGAATGGCTGTTTGTTATTGGCATACATTTAATTGGCCTGGGGGCGATCCTTTTGGTGGCCAAACCTTTTTAAGACCATGGATGGAAGCAGGGGATGCTATTAATAATGCCAAAGATAAATTAGAAAATGCTTTTGATTTTTTCAATAGACTAACGATACCCTATTTTTGTTTTCATGATGCAGACATAGCTCCCGAAGGAAGCTCTTTTGCTGAAACAGAAAAAATTCAAAAAACGATCATTGATGAAATTGCTAAGAAATTAGAAAGTTCTAAAGTTAAATTACTTTGGGGAACTGCAAACTTATTTAGTCATCGGCGATACATGGCTGGTGCTGCTACAAACCCCGATCCGGATGTTTTTCAATATGCTGCAGCACAAGTAAAAATGTGTTTAGAAAATACAAAATTATTAAAGGGTCAAAACTACGTCTTATGGGGTGGAAGAGAGGGATACGAAACAATTCTTAACACAAATATGAAGCAAGAGTTAGATCAACTTGGAAGATTTTTATCTTTAGTTGCCGATCATAAACATAAAATTGGATTTAAGGGAACATTGTTGATTGAGCCCAAACCACATGAACCAACTAAACATCAGTATGATTTCGATGCAGCAAGCGTTTATGCTTTTTTACAAAAATATAACCTACAAAATGAATACAAATTAAATTTAGAAGTGAATCATGCCATCTTGGCTAAACACACTTTTGAGCATGAAATCGCATATGCAATTGCTAATAATGTTTTGGGAAGTATTGACATTAATCGAGGTGACTATCTAGTTGGATGGGACACCGATCAGTTTCCCAATAATGTAGAAGAATTAATTTTACCTTTTTACTTCATCTTTAAAAACGGAGGTTTAAAAACCGGTGGCTTAAATATGGACGCTAAGATAAGAAGACAATCGATTGACCCGGAAGATTTATTTTATGCCCACATTGGCTCAATGGATACCTGCGCTAGAACTCTGATATCTGTAGAAAAGTTAATTAATGATGGTACCTATGACAAGTTTTTAAAAGACAGGTATAACGAATGGAATACTAACCCCGATATTATGCATAAGCTTAGTTTGGAAGATATATATAATAAAGTAAAGAGTGAGAATATATTCCCTGATCCAAAGTCAGGACGCCAAGAATATTTAGAAAACCTTATAAATTCCTTTATTGACTAATTATGGCGGTTAAAAAATTCTTATTTGATTTAGGCAATGTATTTTTTGATTGGAATCCTAAGCTCATCTTCAAAAAAGTAATTCCAGATGAAGAGCGACTAGATTATTTCTTAAAAGAAATTTCATTTCCACATTTAGATACAAGATGTGATATTGGCGTTAGTATTAAAGAGGCAGTTAAAGATGCCTGTGAAAAGTTTCCTGAGTTCAAATCAGAAATTGAAGTATATTACGACTATCATCGACAAATGGTTAATGGGTCTTTTCAGCAATCGATTGATATTTTCTATAAATTAAAATCTCTTGGCTATCCTTGTTTTGTTTTATCCAACTGGTCTGCTGAAACATACGAGGGAATGGAAGATGATTACCCTTTTTTAAAAGATTTTGATGGAAAAATTATTTCTGGCAGAGATCGTTTAATCAAACCGGACCCCCAAATATATCAATTAGCTATCAATCGATTTAACTTAGTACCCAGTGAGACGGTCTTCATAGATGATCGTGCGGATAATATCGAAACTGCTGTTCAATTAGGTTTCCATACTATCCATCTGACTGATCCTTCAAAAATTGCAGAGTTAATTGAAAGCTATATATAATTGTTTTCAAATAAGAACTTATTCATTCTAGTTCTAGCACAGGTATTTTCTTTTTCTGCTGGACCGGTAACTGTATTTATTAGTGGCATCATTGGCCTACACCTATCTCCTATAGAATTATTAGCAACATTGCCAACTTCACTGACTATTGTAGGGACTGCAATTTTTTCCATTATAGCATCGAGAATAATGGCCAAAATAGGAAGAAAATTAACTTTTATATTATCCTCCGTTGCTTCATCTTTAGCTGCTCTTTTAGCTTCATTTGCAATTTTTCAAGAAATGTTTGTATTGTATTGTGCTACTTGTTTATTAATTGGTGCTGGTATCGCGGTCACGCATCAATATCGTTTCGCTGCCGCTGAAGAAGCTGCAGAAGGTAAAAGTGCTAATGCCATATCAATACTTTTATTAGCCGGAATATTATCTGCTTTTATCGGACCAAATATCGTTAATTTTGCTAAAAATTTAACTGAAACTTTATATGTTGGATCTTATATTGCCTTATCATCCGTTCTCATTATTCCAACTTTATTGTTTTTATTTTATACAACCAATGCTGCACAGGTGTCTCTCCAAGCCAAATCTAAACAAAGCTATTATCAACTTTTAAAAAATCCTTTTATATTACAAGCAATAGTTACATCAGCCTTTGCTTATGCAATTATGTCCTTTTTGATGACAGCTACTCCAATTAGTATGCATAAAATCCACGGATTTCATTTAGGGCAAACAGGTATTGTTATTCAGTTTCATGTAGTTGGAATGTTTTTACCCTCATTGATTACGGGTAAATTAATTAATAGATTTGGACATGACTTGATGATCAAGCTGGGATGCTCAATTTATTTGTTAACAGTCATCTTAAGTTTTTTTGATCAAACATTTATTAATTATTTTATTGCTTTAATTTTATTAGGTATTGGATGGAATTTTCTTTTTATTACTGGAACCGATTTATTATTTAAAAGTCACCAACTAGAAGATAAATTTAAAGCTCAAGGAATGAATGATTTTATTACATTTACTATTCAAGCCTCAGCTAGTTTTCTAGCTGGCTACTCAGTGCTTAATATAAGTTGGAATACTTTGAATATTTTATCTATTCCGATGATTTTAATAATTTACTTCGTATCAGCTTATGGAAACTCTAAAAGAAAAAATAGTTTAAAAAGTGTTTAAACTCCAAAATAAACTTGGTTTAGGTTTGGCGGCTCTGGGTAGACCTGGTTATATTAATCTAGGGCATCATCAAAATATTGGCCCGGACAAATCTAAACAGACTATGTATTTTCAAGCTGAAAAGGTTTTAAACTTTGCCTACCAATCAGGTATTCAATATTTTGATGTTGCTAGAGTATATGGGGCATCAGAGGAGTTTTTATCAAAATGGATTAGAAAACAAAATCAATTTAATGGTTACGTCGGTTCTAAATGGGGTTATGAGTATCTAGCTGATTGGAAAATCGATACAGATGTACATGAGCGCAAGGACCACTCAGCAGCTTTTCTAAAACAACAATGGGTGGAAACCAGATTAAATCTAGGCAAAAATATTGATTTATATCAAATTCATTCCGTTACACCTGAAAGTAATGTTTTAAATGACATAGAAGTTCTGAATGAACTGCATAAGATTAAAAAGTCAGGAATTGAAATAGGAATTTCTACTAGTGGACCTATTCAAGAGGAGACTATAAAAAAACTTTTAGAAATAAATAAAGTTGAAAATCTATTTACTTTTATTCAATGCACTATCAATATTCTTGAACAATCTTGTCAACAAATTTTAATTGAAGCATCAGAGTCAAAGATAAATGTCATTGCAAAAGAAGTATTTGCTAATGGTAGGCTCTCAGCGGCAAATAAAGAATTTCACCAAAAAGAAATTTTAATTTTAAGAAATTTAGCATTAGATTTAAATTTGAGTTTAGAAGACCTATCTTTAATCTGGGCCTACAAACAAAAATATATCAATATTGTTTTAACTGGTGCCGCCACAGTTGAGCAGTTACAATCTAATATTGATGCAATTAGTAAGAAGGATGTAATACTTCCAAATCTATCAGAGCTTGGAACCTCTAAAGAAAGCTATTGGCAATCAAGAAAATCTCTTAAATGGAATTAAAACTTAATCCAAGCAGAATTTGCAGCACTAGACTCTAAAGACTTTTCTATAAATTTTATACCCTCTAAGCCATCTTGCGCTGTAGGAAAGGAGTAGTTAGTTGGGTTAAATTTTCCTAGAGAAAATTCATGAATAGCTTTTGCTACTTCAGTATAAATATTTGCAAAACCCTCTAAGTATCCTTCTGGGTGACCGGGAGGGATTCTTGTAACTTCATTTGCCTCGCTCAATGAACCAGCTCCTCCTCGTGTTATTTTTTGTTTGGGGTGACCGAACTTAGTAAAATAAAGATAATTTGGATCCTCTTGGCACCATTCAATACCACCTTTTTCTCCATAAATTCTAATTTGTAAGTGGTTTTCGTTTCCTGGTGCAACTTGGGTTGCCCATATAGATGCCTTAGCGCCATTATGAAATCGAATTGCAATTTGAGCATTGTCATCCAATTTTCTCCCAGGTACAAAACTTGTTAATTCAGCTGAAATCTCTTTAGTTTGAAGACCTGTTATAAACCTTAATAAATTATAGGCATGTGTTCCAATATCTCCAATTGAACCGCCACCTCCAGATTGAGCAGGGTCAGTTCGCCAAGTTGCTTGCTTATTGCCGCCACTATCTTTTTTATTTTCTAAATCTTCAGTCAACCAGTCTTGTGCATATTCAGCTTGAATTACTCTAATATTTCCTAATTCATTATTTGCACACATTGCTCTGGCATTTCTAATCATAGGGTAACCAGTATAATTATGAGTAAGAGCAAAAATAATTTTATTATCCTTTACTGCATTCACAAGCTCTTCGCACTCCCCTGTATTCATGGCTAAAGGTTTATCGCAGATGATATGAAAACCTTTCTTTATAAAAGTCATAGCAATAGGGTGGTGCATATGATTGGGAGTTACAATAGCGACAACATCAATTTTATCTGGTCTAGAACTCTCTTTTTCTGCCATTTCTTCGAAGCTCTTATAATTACGATCATCTGATATCCCTAACTCTTTACCAGATGCAATTGCTTTATCAGGACTTGATGAAAAAGCGCCCGCCACTAGTTCATAGTGGTTATCTATTCTTGATGCTATTCGGTGTACTGCTCCAATAAAGGCACCTTGTCCACCTCCAACCATTCCAAGTTTAAGTTTTTTCATTTCAGTTTATCCCTAACATTTTTTTATTCGCAGCATCATCCGCTCCAGAGTCAGCAAAATCATCAAAAGCCTTCTCAGTAACTCTAATTAGATGATTTTTAATAAATACCGCACCTTCTTTTGCCCCATCTTCTGGATGCTTTAGAGCGCATTCCCATTCTAAAACTGCCCAACCATTAAAACCATAAGTTGTTAGTTTTGAAAAAATTGATTTAAAGTCTACTTGCCCATCGCCTAAAGATCTAAAACGACCAGCACGTTCTTTCCAAGATTGAAACCCTCCATAAACACCTTGCCTGCCAGATGGATTTAATTCAGCATCCTTAACATGAAACATTTTTATTTTTTAATGAAAAAGGAATGAGATTATCATGAGTATTGGTTTTTTAATCAATCAAGCAAAAGAAATAAAAGCTGTAATTGATTCCCATGCATCAGAAATAGAAAAACTTGATCAAGAAATAGGAGATGGTGATCATATATTTAATGTTCAACGGGGCATTAAATTAGTTATTGAACTAGAACCTTTAATTAAAGATTTACCCATGTCAAAAGCACTTAACCAAATTGCAATGAAAGTATTATCAGGTATAGGGGGTTCCTC
>Ga0181562_10003460_pt1 | contig 11616 bp, 9 predicted proteins | sample 011ome_26_FD_139344 | JGI IMG/M metagenome (GOLD analysis project Ga0181562, IMG submission 139344) | Coastal salt marsh microbial communities from the Groves Creek Marsh, Skidaway Island, Georgia - 011511BT metaG (megahit assembly) | ecosystem: Environmental > Aquatic > Marine > Intertidal zone...
AGAAGTTTTAATTTTATAGCGGTAACTTTTGCCAAGTTGAAGTTATCCATTTGCACATTGTAGAATTTTTCGAGAACCTTGTAATTTTTTTCATTTGACTCATAAATATAATAAAATAAGGTCATGGATGATTTTATTTTTTTTTGTATGTTTGATAACGGCTGGAGTTAAGCTAATATTTCTAATTGTTTGTCTACCAGTTTTATAATCATTTACCAATTAGAACATGAGTCAAAAAAAAACAGTGGAGAATAAATCTCTTGTAGGGAAATATATTGATGTTTTGGTAGATGACTCACTTCATTTGGGATTATATATAACGGATTTCGAGCATGATTTAGAAGGTCTCGACCAAGTAGAAGTTGTTCTATTTTATAACGAACCTGGAGCTATAAAATTTATTGGAAAAAAGGAAGGAGATATAATTATAACAAATGAAGAAAAAACAGAAATTTTAAAAATAAGTGATCATCCAATACCAAATGAAGATTCTTTGTACGGTACAATCACTTTAAGTGAGACAAAAACAATTGAATTTTATGGAGGGTGGAAAAACCATGATGTTTTAAAATCATGCTTTGGTTTAAAACTTGTCAGTCATGAGGTGTGTTACTTCCCATTAGCCAATCCTGGAATGGTTGTTGAAAACAGAAATATTTCGCTTAAAATTTCTAAGGATATTAAAAGTTGTGAAAAAATATTTAACCTTATTGATAATAAAAGGTTAGAAATTCTAGAGTTGGTTTTTTCAAATGGACTGAAAATCAACTATGAATATGGACACTTTGTTTTTCATTTTAGTAATATAGCGCAAAGAGACGAGGTGTTTAAGCACTATACATCAATGAAAGGATTGTCAAGAATTAATTTCAATCATTTGACAATAAATGAACCTTATAATCTTCGTAAAATCGGTAAGCCTGAAATAGACCATAAAACAAACTGTATATTTATTAATGTATCAATAATGTATCATTGTATTCGTAAAAACATTGTTTTTTTATAAATATATAATTATAATAAAAAACTTCGATATAAAGACCAAATCACCAGCTGTAAAGATAGAATCCTAGCACGTATGGAGGATAAAAAAGAGCTTTAGAAAGTTTAAAAAGATTTAAAATATACTTATGTTAGATTACATTAGATACCACTTTGAGAATAAAATAACAAAAAGCTCAAACTTCATCATTTTCCTTTTTTTGGTAGCAGGACTAAGTTCGTTATTAATTGTGGGGATTCAGCGTTTAATTGGTCTAGATACTCAATTGAGTCTGTTTAACTCTTGGTGGGAAAGTATAACTTCAATCTTATCCATTGGGTCAGGAGATACATTGGGAGAAAGGGTTTCAAGTTTTATTTATTGGTGTTTGAATGTTACGATTTCAGGATCTATTATTGCTTTTTTAACCACGAAATTATCCGTTTTTATTACAAACTTGAATAAAGGTAAATCACAAGTGATTGACAAAAACCATTACGTTATAATTGGTTGGAATTCAAATATTTTTAAGGTTTTTGAAGAATTAAAAGCTGCTAATTTAAATCAGAAAACTCCTACTATTTTATGTTTTAATGACATGAATAATGTTGAGATGAGAGCTAAAATTGATTTGGAATACCCGGACCAAAAAAACATGAGAATATTAACTCGATCGGGTGATAGTTACAACCTTGCCGAATTATCTATTGCTAATTTAGATAAAGCAAAATCAATAATAGTACTTTTTGATGAATTAAAACCTTCCTATAACATAGAAACCTCTTTACTTGCGATAAGAAAGAATATACCAGATGGTAACGTCCCAATCGTATCTGAGTTTCACGATGAAACAAATATGAAAGTTTTATCTCAATTAAAAGGTAAAAATATATTTGGAGTTCATACCAAATCGATTATCGCCTCTGTTACCTCTCAATCTATACGAAACAAACATATTGCTAGTGTAATTATGGATTTTCTTGATTATGATGGAGATGAAATATATTTTTATTCAGGTGCAAAATTCGTGGGTTTAAGTATTCGAGAAATTTCTTGTTCATTAATGGGAGCAACACTAATTGGTATTTCTGATAGTAATAAGAAATTAGTATTAAACCCAGCTCCTCAAAAAATTATTATGGAGGGAGATGAACTTATCGTAATTGCTGAAGATGATGATATTGCTTTGTCGCTCGATGAATCATTAAAGAAAACGGACACTTCTTCCTTACAAATTAAAAAAAGAGAAAACGATCTTTATCAAAATAGATCTATTTTGATCATTGGATGGTCAGATTTAGGAAGAAAAATATTAGAGAATACCATTCCAATGCTACACGAAGGTTCTAATATTCATATTACTTATAGAACTGATATTCTAAATATTTCGCCAAGTTTAACAATACCACACGAAAAGGTTCAAATTGAGACATCATCATTCGACAAAGAAAATTTTTCAATTACAAAAGAATTTTTGATGAAGAATAAATTCGATACAATATTAATCATTGGATATATCGATCATTTTACAAATGAAGTTGCGGATACTTTTTCACTAATGCAAAATTTACAAATAAAAACTGTGTTAGAAGAAATTAATTCAAAGGATAGACCTAGAGTAATTCTTCAATTAAATGATGGTGCCAAAAAGAATTTAATTGATATTGATGAAAACAATGAGTTCATTGTTAGTAACACGTTATCTTCTCTACTCATGACACAGCTAGCTGATAATCAAAGATTACAATATATTTTTGAAGAACTTTTTACACCGTTTGGAAATGAAATCTATATTAAATCCATTAACAATTATTTGAATTTTAATGAAGGAGATACAATTCTAATCTCAGAGTTAATTAATTTATGTTTAAATTTTAGTGAAAATTTTATTGGAATTATTCAAAACGACATTTTATCTCTTAATCCAATAAAAACGAACGAAATAATACTCACTAGTACCATTGAGATAGTAGTTATATGTGAATCTTAAAATTATAGAAGCATGAATAAGATAAAAACAACTTTTTTATTTTTTTGTTTTAACCTTTTTATTTTCTCAGCTAAATCTCAGGCAATTTTAAATACTGAGACATTAATGAAAGAGATAGATAGTACTATTTTTTTTAGTGGGAATTTGGAAGGTGATTTACAATTTGGGAATATTAATTTATTACAATTTAATGGAAGCACCCTTTTTGGAAAAAAAATTAAAAAGCATCTTTTCAGAGGATTTATAAATTATGGATATTTAGCCGAAAATAATTCTATTCTTTCCTCAGACCTAAGCAGCCAATTTCGTTACAACTATGAAATTAATAATCACTCATTTTTTGGTTTTTTTCAAATTCAAAATGCTATTTCTTTAAAGTTAAATAAACGAATTGTACTAGGTGGAGGGTTTCGTCAAGGACTACTTAAGAAAAAAAATAAAGGTAATTATTTTGATATGGCTTACGGAGTTTTTCTGGAAGATGAAGAATATCAAGAATCAATGACTACAATGGTTAATGTTACAAACATCAGAATAAACCTAGCGTCCTATTCTCAGTTTCAAATCGGCAAGAAGAATAGACTTTTAACCGTACTTTATTACCAATTAAATGCTGAAAATTTTGCAGACTATAGAATCTATGTAGAACCAAGATTTTACCATGATTGGAAAAAGATATCCATGTACATAAAGGGAATGTATAGATTTCATAGTACTCCCTATATTGATATTATCAATTTTGACTCAGATTTTATGATGGGATTTGAATTTAAACTATAAAAAAAAATCAATCTGAAAGCCCTATCCAAATCAAAATTCAAAACCGGATTATCTTGTCCAAACAAATTGTATTATGCAAATAATGAATTATATGTAAATAATTCAGCCAATAATTCATTCTTAAAATCCCTTGCAGAAGGAGGATTCCAAGTAGAAGCACTAGCGAGATTACATTATCCAAATGGGCATTTCATATCAGCAAAGAGAGGGGAATATAATAGCTCATTTGACCAAACAGTTAATTTATTTGAAAAAGACGAAGTTGTAGTGTACGAAGCGTCTTTTTTAAGAGATAACTTATTTGCAATGTCTGATATTGTAATTAAGCAGGGTAATAAACTTAAAATTATTGAAGTAAAAGCAAAGTCTTTTGATTCAACTGAACCCAATCCATTTCGAAGTAAAGAAAACTCAATCCTGAGTGGATGGAAACCTTATTTGTTCGATATTGCTTTTCAAAAATTTGTAGCTCAACAGTGTTTTCCTGACCTCAAAATTGAAACCTACTTTATGTTAGCAGACAAAAGTAAAGTAGCTACTATAGATGGGTTAAATCAACAAATAAGACTTCCTCAAGATGCCAGTTCAAGAAAAGATGTTAAAATCCTAATATCCGCTGAACATGCCAGAGAAACCTCCGTTTTGGAGGAGGTAGATGTTTCTAAAATAGTTCAAGAAATAATAAATGACGAGCATGAATACTCACAAGGTTTAATTTTTTCACAGGCTATACAACTCTTAAAAAAAACGTATATAGAAAATGAATTTCCTAATTGGCCAACAAATTTTAGTGGGTGTAAAAATTGTGAATTTAAAACCACATCTACTCAAGAAAATCAAGGGTTTTTGTCAGGATTTAATGAGTGTTTTACAAAAAAATATAATCTTACAGAGCAAGAATTAAAATTACCTACGATTTTTGAGATTTGGAATTACAGAGGACAAAAAAAATTAGAGAAGGGAATTATTTTACTTAATCAATTAGAAAAAAAAGAAAGCTCGATAACAAACTATACTCTAAAGTTAACTCCGGCAGATAGAAGATTGATTCAGATTCAAAAATCAATAAACTCAGATCCATCAATTTTCATTCTTAAGGAGCCTCTAAAAGCTGAAATGAAAAAGTGGCAGTTTCCCCTTCATTTTATAGATTTTGAAACTAGTGCTGTTGCCTTGCCTTTTACTTCTGGAATGAGTCCATACGAACAGGTTGCTTTTCAGTTTTCTCATCATATTATTCACCAGGATGGAAGGATAGTTCATCATTCAGAGTTTTTAGATAATTCTACAGGAAATTTTCCGAATTTTTTATTCATTAAAGAATTAATGAACTCCCTTAACAAGGATGAAGGAACTGTATTTAGGTTTGCTTCTCATGAGAATAGTATTCTGAACTCGATTAAGAACCAACTCGAAAAAAGTACAGAAGACAACAAAGATGAATTAATTGATTTTATTAAATCAATTGCTAAACCAACAAATTCATCAAAAGACGAATGGATTCCAACTAGATCCTTTGTTGATTTAAGAGAAGTTGTATTGGATTTTTATTACCATCCACAAACAAAAGGCTCTAATTCCATAAAGGCAATTCTCCCAGCCATCTTAAGCTCATGTAGTTTTTTAAAAGAAAAATATTCAAAAACTATTCGCGAAATCAATCTTACGAGCTTGAATTTTCCAGATACTCATAGATGGTTTGTTGAAAAACACAATCAGGTGGTTGATCCATATAAATTGTTGCCTTCTTTGTTTGAACATTGGAATGAGGATGAGAAATTAAATACAGTATCTGGATTATCGGATATAAATAATGGGGGAGAAGCACTCATAGCCTATGGAAAACTTCAATATACCGACATGAATGAGTTTGAAAGAACTGAAATCACTAAATCCCTTAAGCTCTATTGCGAGTTAGATACATTAGCTATGGTCATGTTGTATGAACATTTGCTTTTTATTTCTTCTTAAACGCTCTATTTAATATTTTAATTAAAATATGGGCTAATTATGGACTTTTTTATCTTTTAAATATTTATACATTGTAGTATAATTTAATAAACAATTACATGAGTTCAATTACAGATAAACCAATTTCATTAAAGTCACAGGATTTACTTAAAGTAGAAAAATATAGTTTGGCCTTATCAAACTTCATTACAAGGAGTGATACACCTATAACAGTTGGATTGCAAGGTGAGTGGGGAACAGGAAAGACCTCACTAATGTCTTTGTTACTTGAAGATTTTAACAGCAAAGATATTGCTTGTTCGTGGGTAAATACATGGGAATACAGTATGTTCAGGGGGGCAAATGAAACAACTCCGGGAGTGTTGAGAGGAATGCTAGAAAAATTAAAAATATCTTGTAAAGAAAGAGGAGTATGGACTCTCAAAGATGAAAGTGAGGCAAAATTTAAAACTGCCGCAAAATTTTTAGGAGGATTAGCTAACCAAATTGTAACAAATCAAACCGGAATAAATGTAAAAGAAGCAGCCGGTGGAGGTGAGAATGGAGGAAGTTCAACTGCAGAAATTGCTGAAATCAAAAGCCTTATTAAAGATTTAATAAATGACCTAATAAAAGACCCAGCAAATGACATAAAAAAGGTAGTGTTTTTTGTAGATGATTTAGATAGAATTCCACCAGGTGATGCAGTAGAGGTTTTGGAAGCACTAAAAAATATTTTTGATATACCAAATTGTGTGTTTATTTTAGCAATCGACTATGACGTTGTTGTTAAAGGGCTAGAAAGTAAATTTGGACCTAAAACCGAGGAAAACGAAAGAGAGTTTAGATCCTTTTTTGATAAAATCATTCAAGTTCCTTTTTCTATGCCCACCGGAACTTATGACATCGAAAATTTCTTAGTTGAGAAATTAGGAAGTTTGGGAATTACCATTAACGAAACAGAAAAGGAACTTTATGCTAAAGCTGTTAAGCATAGTATTGGATACAATCCAAGAAGTTTAAAAAGGTACTTAAATTCATTTAGCTTAATTAATCATTTAAAAGAAACTGAAGTTGATGATGACAAGCCTGCTGGAGATGATTTTATGCTTTTTGCGATTTTAGGACTTCAAATTTCCTATCCAAAAATATTTAGGCTGTTGACACAGAGTCCGAATTTCACCTTATGGACAAAGGGATTTGGAAACAAGTTTGGTGTAGAATGGGAGGAAGTACAAGAGAAAATCAAGAAATTTGGAGAATCGGAATTAATTGATGAAGAATGGGAGCAGGTTACCTGGGGAGCTTGCCAATCCGATTCATATTTGAGGGCAAGAGCATTTTCAGTATTAGAATTATTAAATCTAATTCGTGACAAATTTAAAGATAACTTGGAAGAAGAGTTAGAAAGCGCTATGACATTCGCATCAATAACTAGTGTGGATGATGACATGGAAACAAAACAAGCGGTGCAGAAAGTAGGGAATAAAACTATTTTTGCAGGAGTTGAAAACAAATTAGTTCAACTTACCGAAGAAGGTTTTTCGGACACAGCAGTGAGTAATTTTGGATGTCTTTGGAACGAACTGAGTAACCTTGAAAAAGATAATTCTAAATACCGCATTTCTTTTGCCAAAACAGGTACTTCTTTTTATGACGATTCTAAAGAGGGGAGAGGAAATCAACAGCTTATATATTGCTCAAATCCCTCTAAAAAACTCTTAGGAATGAAGTTTTATATTAAAGCAAATACTGGTAAAACTGAATCTATTTATCAAACGATTATTTCCCAGTTTTCCAATGGTGAAAGTAGTAACATTTACCTCGATGAGAATAAAGATGTAGTGGTAGAAGCAAATATCTATGAAGAATTAGGAAATAGGTACCATGAATTTCTTTTAACAATCATCCGATTAATTGTGGATTAAGGATATTATAAACTAACATTAAAATTAACAAAAAATATGGCACAAGAAATGTATAAAAATGATGCGATGTTACATTTAGTATGGACAATTGCTCAAGCTGATCAAACACCAGGGAATGAAAAATCTGTAACAAAACAAGAAGATTCATATTTAGACATAATTCGAAATCATGAAGAAATTAAAATTGATTGGGATGATTTTAATGCCAAGAGAAAACATTTGAGATATGATCGTGAAGTGATAATTGACGAGGCTTGCAAAGCGATAAGAGGGTGTGGGTTAGAATGGAAAATAAAATGCTTAGGATACATGAAAAGAATGGCGTGGGTGTCCCAAGAAGACGATTTAGAGAATAATATGTCTGACAAAGAATGGTCTTTAATTAAAAGAGCTCAGAGAGAATTAGGTGTAAGTGATGATGATTTTAATGGTGCAGCGAAAGGTCTTCCAATGCACAAAAAATTAATGACGGAGAAAGAAGCACTGATGCATTTGATTTGGAGTATTGCTACAATTGATAAAAAGGAAGGGGCCGAATCTAATGCAAGTCCAGAAGAGAATTCCTATTTTGAAAAGGTGGAAAAAACTGAAAAGGTGGTTATGGATTATGATTCTTTTAATGCACTTAGAAAGAAGTTAAACAACAACAGAGATCAAATTATCAAGGAAGCATGTGATTCAATAAAATCAGGTTCGAAAGAATGGAAAATAAAGTGTTTGGGTTACATGAAAAGAATGGCTTGGGTGTCCCAAGAAAACGATTTAGAGAATAACATTTCCGACAAAGAATGGACTTTGATTAGAAGAGCACAAAAGATTTTATCTATTTCGGATGACGAAAGACTCAATTCACATCAAGGATTAGTAAAATAATTTTATGACTTTTCTCGCTTCTCTAAGTGAATGAAATAAGCTAAACTGAAGTACTTGGTAGTTTAATAATATTTAAATCAAAAACTTAAAATATGTCAAATCAAAAATTTAAATGTGGGAACTGTGATGATATTCAATCACCAAAATTACTCTCGAATCATAATTATGACATTCGTTATGTCTGCAAAACATGCGGACCTCTTTGTAAAGATTGCCATTCAAAATCTTTATTATCTTACGGTAAATGCAAAGGTTGTGGTGAAGAGGCAAAAGCTGAAAATTTCGTGAGAGGGAGCTGGCAATAGGTCTAAGTTTATGATTTTAATAAAAAGGTCCCATTTCTAGAATAGGACCTTTTTTCTATCTCTTCATTAGATGTATTTCGTTAATCTAGCTTTCGTTTAGTTTTATCCTAATTCAGCTGCAAGGATTTTAAAATAAAACCTCTACTAATTTCGGAATTATATACCGACCAAACCATATTTATTTCCTACACTTGTAATTAATCAATTTATGAGCTCATATTACGAGAGCAATTTCTCATTTCTCCTAATTTGAAAAATATTCAAAAATAAATTTATCATTGAACAGAGGATAATCAAATTGATTAATTAATCGCCTTATTAAATTCAGATTTTTAGGCTTGTCAACTTGTTGGATGTGATACATTCCGATTAATCTAAAAAACTCAAAAAAATGGAAGTAACTTAAGGAAATTTCATTTTTATCAATAAGATTTTTAAACTTCTCTATATCCGATTTTCTGTTGCGATGGATTGATAAAATGAATGAAACTAGATGCTGATATTGCTGATGACTAAATTGATAACTTTCTTCGATATTTATAGTTTGACTCTCCTTTAGAATCCACTCCATCAAACCAAAATCACCCATAACTAGTGAGACTGTTGTAATTTCGTAGAGGTAATCTGTCTTTTTTTTGGTGTTTTTGATTCTCAACGAAATATCTTCCAGAAGATCGTTATATCCCAATTTTTCTTGAACTCTATAAATAATTTCCACAGAAGCCATTCTTCCTACTAAGATAGGATGAAAAGAACTTTTATCTTTATCTAAATATTTAATACTTTTTACTTTTTTTGTATACAAATAATCCTTTAAAATAGCCAAGGAGTTAAAAAAATCTAGTTGATCTTTGCTTAGATTGAAGGACTCATTTATACATAAATCAGTTACCTTTCCATAATAGCCATTTAGCGAACTGTAATCTACAAATATCAAGAATATATGCTCAATGAAATTACGGTTATTTAACATTCTTACTAATACTACTTCAGGAATATCAATTTTCCTAAATATAGTTCCAATCGCATTGCCTAAAAATAGCTTTTCGGAATAGGTAAGTTTTTCAAAATTTATAACTTTTCGCTCAAAAATATCGATTATCAAGTCAAATTTTGATAGATAAAATAATTCTCTTACAAGTGAAACAAAGGAAATAAGAAAATCTTTTTTCAAAATCCAAGGTGAAGAAAGTTCAGAAATAATTTCTTCATAATCCATCCTATCGATTATCGCACTAGTTTTTAAAAGTAAAAACCACTCTGTTCTCCAAGTTTTGTCTTTTTTGAATTCTTCATAAGACTTAAACCCGAGAAAGTTAGACAATACATTTAAAGTTGAATTCCTTGGTTTTACTTTGCTATTGACATCAATTTTGAATAATCTTTTGAGAGTATTATAGCTTAAGAATTGACCCGATTCTTCAAGTATAAGCCTTGAAAGGTATTCGCAGTCACCTCGGCCTATAATATCTCTGTTAATTTTAGTTTCTATCTCTCTCTTTAATGCACTAATCATGTTTACAAATGTATCAAATTTGTATCAAATATATTAATATGAAATTATAGTTTGCAAACAATTAAAAAAAACTATAAAATGAAAAAATCAGTTGTATCAAAATTAATCGTTTTTGGATTGCTTATAATAAGTAGTTGTGGTAGTGAAACTACTAATAATTCTCTAATCCCAACAAATGCTCAAGCTCAAAATATGAAAAAGGAATCCAATGCTATTACCAAAAGTATGCCTAGCATTATGGTGGTTCCAAGTGATGCCATGTTAAAAAGAATGGGGTGCCTAAATGAAGTGAATAACCAGGGAGTTGTTGCTTATGTAAGAGATTATGGAAATTCTTTCGTTAAAGATTCTGAATTAAAATTTGTTATAGCAGAAATTGAAGGTCAATTTGCATCAAAAGGGTTTGCGTTAGAAAATATGGAACAAAATTTGAAAATGATTTCCAACAACAATGCAATGGACAATATGGAAGGGGTTGCTCGTGATTTAAGGTCAGAATTGATGAATACAGCAAGACCTGATTATATTGTAGAATTAGATTACGAATTAAAAATAGATCCAACATCAAGAAACATTAGCAAAACTCTAACCTATATAGTGAAGTGTATGGATGTATTTACAAATAAAACTGTTGCCTCAGTAACCAGAGCAAATATTGGAAAAGATTCTGAAACGAATGATGTACCTGGACTCGTTAAAGAAGATTTTTCTAGTTCATTATCTGAGTTATCTCAAAATATGACCAATCATTTTGGTGACTTATTAGCTAATGGTATTGAAATTACCACACGAATTGCAGTCATGAATAATTCTTCTGTAGAACTAGATGATGATTGCGGAGATGAGGAAATCACTGAAAAAATTATTTCCTGGATGAAAGAGAATACTGTAAACTCTACTTATAAGATGGTGAAGAATACTTCAACAGAAATTTATTTTACAAGTGTTCGTATTTTTACTCAAGATGAAAATGGAAATTCTTACACAGCTTATGATTTTGCTAAAGACTTAAAAAAAGGATTGAAAAAAGGGTGTGGATTATCTGTTGATAATAAAACGCAAAGCTTAGGTGATGCTTACTTACAAATAAAATAATCTTAAAAATATGAAATTTCAATTATTAATTCTTGCTTCACTGGTTGCAATAACAGCATGTAATACACCAGTTAATGAGGAAACGAGTCTATCTAAACCTTCCGATAAAGTAGATAATACTTTTGCTCAACCTGAGAGTGTAAATAATGCTCGAACTAAGAATGAAGAAGGTTCATTTATTTTAAATGACACACTGA
>Ga0181562_10003462_pt1 | contig 11614 bp, 7 predicted proteins | sample 011ome_26_FD_139344 | JGI IMG/M metagenome (GOLD analysis project Ga0181562, IMG submission 139344) | Coastal salt marsh microbial communities from the Groves Creek Marsh, Skidaway Island, Georgia - 011511BT metaG (megahit assembly) | ecosystem: Environmental > Aquatic > Marine > Intertidal zone...
CTGCTGCGGATCCACAGGATCGAACCTCGACCACTCCGGGTGATCCTGCGGTGCTTCCATGTGGGCAAACCAACTTTCTCTCCATCCCGCCCGATCGCGCCTTCCCCGCTTCACACCGTCCCGCTGGTGCTCGTGCCAGGGCACCCCGGCACCCGCAAAAAAGCGCGTCAATGAGCGGTCGCGGTCATAGGTGTGCTTCAATCCGGACTCGCAATAACTGTGCACACCGAGGAGCTCGAACCGCTCGTTCAAGTGGCGAAACACATCCTCCACATCGGCATGCAAGGGAGTCGTTGAAGTTCCCGGACGGACTTCGCCCTTTTCCACCCACGCGCCCAACTGCATGTCCATGTCGGCGAGCCCCTGCTGAACGAACGCAACGTGACGGCCACTGGTGGAAGGGTGAGCCAGGTCCGCAGGCTCGAAACAATACAACAGCAAGTGCGGTCCGCCGAGGCGCATGGCCTCTGCCCATGGCGCGTGGTCCCGCAGGCGCAGGTCGCGCTTCAGCCAAATGACACGAAGGGGCGGACGCTCTGCCATCACTGTCTCGCGTCAGTCCCAGCCCTCGAAAAAGTCCTGCCTCGATTCCAAAGGATGGTTGGGCTTGGCATAACTCAGCCGCGCTTTCCGCTCAGCCGTATGGTAGGCATCGAGACCGCCAATGCACACGGTTTCCACGGCTGACAGGTCCAGAAAGCCGTCCTCTGCCTGCATCTCCGAAGCAAAATCCACCCATTGAATGGCGCCTATGACAAAGCGGCACCCATTGGGCAGGGGCATGTCCTCTTCCACCGCCAATCCCATGCGAACCGGAGACTCTGCCACCGCAGGTGCTCCGAATCGCTCACCCCCTCCGCCATGCCAATGCGGGGTCAGTCCGACAGCTTCAAATTCCGATCGGTCCGCCGGGTAGCGGGCACTGGTCTGATGGGCCGCCTCATAGAAATTCGCCGTGACGTGGCTCAATGTGAAGATCCCGGTCCGCACCAGGTTCTTGTAGTTGTGCGCATCCTCACCTGGCGGCCTGAACACCACGCCCATCAAAGCCGGATTGGAACCGAGGTGCACCGTACTCGAGACAATGCAGCACGCGGGCGTGCCATCGGCATTGGCAGTACCCACCAGATTGGCCGACTTGAAGCCGCTCAGTGAGTTGACCAACCGGGCGCGCTGTCGCTGGGGCAGGCCCTGGAGTGCCGCCACGTCAAGAAGGGTGCGTGAGTGGCTCATCGCACGGCACTCATGCCGTTGTCCACTTGCAGCACCTGACCGGTAATCGCTGCAGCGGATGGAGAGAGCAAGAAAGCGGCCATGGCGGCCACATCCTCTGCCGAAGCTACCCGTTTGAGCGGATGACGCTCCGCACTGGCCTCCCGCTTCGCTTCGTTGGAAAGCAGGGCCGCCGCCAACGGCGTGTCGGTCAAGGACGGAGCGACGGCATTGACCCGAATGTCCGGAGCGAATTCGGCCGCCATGGTGCGCACCAATCCTTCCACCGCTCCCTTGGCCATGGCAATCGACGCGTGGAATCCCATACCGGTCTGTACGGCCACGGTGCTGAAACCCACAATGGACGGAACCCCCTCAAGCGGATCCGCCGCAGCGGCCTTCAGCAACTTCAGATTGGCCTGGACCGTTTGCAGCAATCCCATGGCGTTGACCTTGAAATCCTCCAAGACCCACTCCGGCTTGACACCGCGCACGGGCTTCAAGGCGATGGTACCCGGACAATACACCAGTCCGTCCAGCCGGTCGGTGAAAGAGGAGAGGTCGCATGGATGCGCCACGGCGTCAAATACGAGTCCCGTGTAGTTTCCTCCGGCCTGGGCACCGGTCCTGGATACGCCAATGACCTTGTCTCCCCGCGCCAGAAGCTGGTCGCGCAATGCCAAGCCTATGCCCTTGCTGTCTCCAATGACCGCAATTGTCCTCATGCCTTCCCCCCGTTTTGCAGCGCCACCAACTCCGCCTCAACCTCTGCGGCCTTGGCGGTCATCTCATCGCTTCGCGCGCGGTCCACGGTACTCAGCCTGTGGGCCTCTGACAACAACCGCGCATGCTCCTTGCGAAGCTTCTCCACGGGATCCTTCTTGAATAATCCGAACATGTGCGTACAACACCCCTGACCCGGCTGAGGTTCGGGCAAAAAGAAAGCCGCCCCGGGAATCCGGAGCGGCTTTTCTTTGGCGCGGGGCGCCTTTGGATTATTGCTTGTTGGTCGGACCGGCCGCTTCCTTCACGGGAGCACCCACCTGCTGGGCAACGGCTTCCACCTTGCCCTTGATGCGGATCACCTTGGTCGGCTCGTTGGAAGCGTTGGAGGTGATGGTCACGCTTTTGTTGATCGGCCCCACACGCTTGGTGTCGTACTTGACCTTGATCTCACTGGTCGTACCGGGCATGATGGGATCCTTGTCACACTGGGGTACCGTGCAACCACAAGAACCCTTGCAGCGGGAAATGATGAGCGGATCGGTACCGTCGTTGGTGACGGTAAAGACACAGTTGCCATCAGCGCCTTGATCGATGGTGCCGTAATCGTGCACTTCCTTGTCGATGCTGAGGACGGGGCCATTGACCACTTCCTGTGCTCCGGCGATGATGAATCCGCCGAAAACCACGGCGAGGGTGAGGAGAACCTTCTTCATAATGAGGGATTGATTGTATTCCGGTATGAAGATAAAGCCGTCTTTCTCCTTCCTCCGTTAGGGTTAACGCGATTTTAACAGGCTAAATTTGGCGCCGCATACGTTCCATTCGCCAGCGCCATGGCCCAAGAGATCCCCTCACAATACGATCCCACCACCGTCGAAGACCGGTGGACCCGAACCTGGGAAGACGCCAAGGCGTTCCGCAGCGTTCCCGATGAACGGGAGCCCTACACCGTCGTGATTCCACCGCCCAATGTCACCGGCGTTCTCCACATGGGCCACATGCTCAACAACACCATCCAGGACGTCTTGGTGCGCCGTGCCCGGATGCAGGGCAAGAACGCCTGCTGGGTGCCGGGCACCGACCACGCCTCCATCGCCACCGAAGCCAAGGTCGTCAGGAAACTCCGCGACCAAGGCATCAAAAAATCGGACCTCAGCCGCGATGCCTTCCTGGAACACGCTTGGGATTGGACCCGGGAGCACGGCGGCATCATCCTCAAGCAACTCCGCAAACTCGGGGCCAGCTGCGACTGGGAACGGACCAACTTCACGCTGGACGAGCACTACAGCCGCAGCGTCATCGACACCTTCCTGGACCTGCACGCCAAAGGACACATCTACCGCGGATTGCGCATGGTCAACTGGGATCCCCAGGCCCTGACCGCTGTCTCCGATGAGGAAGTCCTCCACACCGAAGAGCAGTCCAAGCTCCACCATGTCCGCTACCAGGTCGAAGGAACCGACGACTGGCTGACCATCGCCACCACCCGTCCGGAAACCATCCTTGCCGACACGGCCATCTGCATTCACCCGGAAGACGAGCGCTACCACCACCTGCACGGCAAAAGGGCCATCGTCCCGGTCGCCGGTAGAAGCATCCCCATCATCCTGGACGAATACGTCGACCGGGAATTCGGAACGGGATGCCTCAAGGTGACCCCCGCCCACGACCCCAACGACCACGAGCTCGGGCAAAAGCACGGGTTGGAGGTCATTGACATGCTCAACCCCGATGGAACGGTGAACGCGGTGGGCGGCGAGTTTGAGGGGCAGGACCGATTCGAGGCCCGGAAGACCTTCACCGCCGCACTTGACGCGGCGGGTCACTTGGTCAAAGTGGAGGAGCACCCCAACAAGGTGGGCCGTTCCGAGCGCACCGGCGCCATCATCGAGCCGCGCCTTTCCATGCAGTGGTTTGTCGCCATGGAAGAGCTGGCCAAGCCCGCCCTCGACCACGTGATGGACGACACCATCCAATTCCACCCGGCCAAATTCAAGAACAGCTACCGGAACTGGATGGAGAACGTGAAGGACTGGTGCATCTCGCGCCAACTGTGGTGGGGCCATCGGATTCCAGCGTGGTACTACGAAGGGGAACCGACCTCGGCCGAGGCCAAGTACGTGGTCGCCGCCGACGCGGAAACCGCTGCGCGAATGGCTTCTGAAGCCGCTGGCCGCGACATCACACCTGCTGACCTTCGGCAGGACGAGGACGTCCTCGACACCTGGTTCAGCTCCTGGCTCTGGCCCATCAGTGTATTCGATGGGTTCTACACGAAGGAGGAAGTCGATTACTATTACCCCACGAACGACCTGGTGACCGCTCCGGAAATCATGTTCTTCTGGGTGGCTCGGATGATCATCGCCGGCTACGAGTACCGCCAGGCACCGCCATTCCGCAACGTGTACTACACGGGAATCGTCCGGGACAAGCAAGGCCGCAAGATGTCCAAGTCCTTGGGCAACAGCCCCGACCCCATCGAGCTGATGAAGCAATACGGTGCGGATGGCGTCCGGGTTGGCATGCTCCTGACCTCACCTGCGGGCAACGATCTTCCCTTCGATGAGGCACTCTGCGAACAGGGACGGAACTTCTCGAACAAGATTTGGAACGCCTTCCGCCTCGTCAAAGGATGGGAAGTCAGCGACTCAGCGGCGCAACCCGAGCATGCCGCTGCCGGCATCCGCTGGTTTGAGGCCCGCTCGGAGCAAGTGCTCGCCGACATCGAACAGGCCTTCGCCGAATTCCGCCTGAGCGAGGCCTTGATGGCCACCTACAAGCACATCTGGGACGACTTCTGCTCCTGGTACCTCGAGCTGGCCAAACCCACCTACGGCGAGCCGTGCGACCGCGCCACCTACGATGCCACAGTCCGACTTTTTGAGCGCATGCTGTCTCTGCTTCATCCCTTCATGCCCTTCCTTACCGAAGAGGTATACAGCCTGCTGGCACAGCGTCCCGAAGGCACGCTGCTCTGCCAATCCGCCTTCCCCACCCGCACGGGAGAAGCCGTGGATGAATCCCTGCTGGCGGATTTTGACCTCACCACCCGAATCGTGGCAGAAGTGCGCGGCATTCGCCAAAAAGGCCACATCCCCAACAAACAGGCACTCGAACTCAAGGTCATCGTGGACCCCAACGGCAAGCCCTACCCCGCCGACCTGGAAAGCGTCGTCTGTCACCTGTGCAACGTGACCACCGTGGAACGCATTGAGGAAAAGGTCACCGGTGCCTTCGGGTTTGTCGTGGAGACCCACGAGTTCTTCATCCCTGCGGGCGATGCTGTCGACCTCGATGCCGAGAAAGAGAAAATCCAAAAGGAACTCGAGTACCAAGAAGGCTTCTTGAACATTGTGCGGAAAAAGCTCGGCAACGAAAAGTTCGTCAACGGCGCTCCTGAACAGGTGGTCGCATCCGAACGCGCGAAAGAAGCCGATGCAGTAGCCAAAATCGAAGTCCTCAAGGCCCAACTCGCTTCACTCGGTTGAACGTCCCTTCGAAGGGCACACTCATCCGAAACAGCGGAATTTCATATCACTTGGGTCTTTTCCGGACCCAGTCCAAGCTGTATTTGCCGCCTCCCATCAAAGCCAACGCAATGAAGGGGACGAGGAACAGCAAGGCGTGCTCCTTGTCGCTGATGGGGTCCCCGGCATGGGCACCGAATGCAGCCACCGCCATGGTGATGGCAGCGGGAACCGACATCCACCGCGTCAGCAAACCGAGCACCAGGAATGCGGGCGCAACAAGCTCTCCAAAAACCGCGAGCCCCAGGGACACTTCCGTTCCGAGTCCCATCCAATCATAGAATCGAACCTCTCCTGCTTCCAAACCTTCACGCAGACGCCCAAGCTTGCCCCAACCATGGGGCACCATCAAACCACCTGCACCCAGGCGAAGCAACAAAAGAGACAGATTTTCTTGCCATTTCATGGCGGTAAAATAATGGTCCTCTCGTCCGGTTTTGAGGAGGCCATCCGACGTTTCGAACGGCCTCCCGTAACCAAAACCTAGAAGCTGTCGGCGGCACCTCCGCGACCGGCCGACAGGATGAATGTGCGCTGACATCTCCCCCCTGCGACAGGGGGTTCGCGGCCGTTGGCATTCTGTTCGCCCGTGCAAAAAGAAAGGCGCCCCGAGGGACGCCTTTCCAAATTTCTTATGTGCAGTTGCGATCAGTCGCAGTTGCCACCGAAGCTTCCGAGCAAGAGGAGCAAGTCACCCACAGCCGTGGCACCGTCACCATCGAGGTCGGTCGGACAAGGGTTGGCACCGCTCACTTCACAGCTGCCATCGTCAACGGTGGCCGCAGCGTTGTAGTTGCTCGCATCGGGGTAGGTACAGCCGTACACAATAGCCGTAGCGCAACTTCCATCATCGGAACCGGCAAACGGATTGTACTCCGCGCTGAACGGATCGGTACATCCGGCGCAGGCATCGCATTCCGCATAGCATGCAGCCTCCAAAGTCAAGGGGCTGTCCACCACGCTCAACTGGCGGTCACTGTATCCACCCGCGGTGCAGTCACCCGAGAGGGCCTCCCAGTCGCCGCCGTTGCGATACTTGAACGCGTAGTCGCCAACACCCAGAATCAAGGTCGCTTCCCAAACACCGTAACCCATTTCTGTCATCGGCGTTGCAGGGGCACCCCAACCATTGAAGGATCCGGCGATATCGATGCCGCCATTCACTGTGATATTGGAGGCATTCACACGGAACACGATTTCGAATTGGCAGCTGCCGTCATCGGTGTTCGCACCCGCGTCGAAGTTGGTAGCCGCATCGTTGGTACAACCGTTGTAGTTACATGGACCTTCATCCGTAGCGTCGGGGTTGTAGTTGTCCGCGTTGGGATCGCCACAACCTGCAACCTCCTGACAGTCGAGGATCTGGTCGCCGTCCGTATCCGTGTAATCGCAGAGAACGCTCAGGTCGCACGGGCTCGTGAATCCACAAGCCGTGGGGTCGCCACAACCCGGCGTGAAGCTGGAAGCCGGAGCAGCCCAGAGGTACTGGGGTCCGAGCACCGGAACAATCGTGCGCCAGATGCCATTCTGCTCAGCCAAAGTGAGGATGTTGCCCTGCAGATTGACTGTGAATTGACCGCCGCACATGCCCACAGGTGTGGTGCTGGCAATGGCCACCAATTCGAAGAGAAGGCCTCCCGTCGGATCGGTCACATTGGACATGACAAGGGGGCCACCGGTTCCATCACCGAGGAAGACACCGTTCACGGAAACGTTGGGGTTCACACCTCCTCCAACTTCACAACCACCCGCCAAAGGCTCGTTGTCCGTTCCGGTCAGGGTCAGACCCACCAACCAGACATTCTCTGCACCCGTCGGAAGCGTGGTGTCCATGTAGTCACATGATCCGTCGTCCTCGGTTGCAAAGCCGTTGTAGTTACATGCAATCACGTCTGTACAGCCCGGCACATTCAAGGGGTTGCCATCGCAATCGAAGTCCTCAGCGGCATACTCACAGGATCCGTCGTCGGTCGTGGCAAGGGCGCTGTAGTTACAAGCGGTCTCGTCGTTACAACCGGGGCCGAGGGCCGCCACTCCAAGGCTCACCGCCAAACGAGGAGCCGTATAGTTGGTTACCTCGTTGATCCAGTAGGAGGCCTCAGCCGGTCCCATGGTTGGGTTCAAGGTCAACTGCGTAGCGGCAATGTTGGTTCCGTTCTGGGAGTCCACGAACTCCGTCGTAGCTACATCCCACCACTGCCAAGGAGCACCGTCGAAGGGCTCAGTGGGAACGCCATCCACATAGTTGTTCAGGACTGGGAACAGTCCGTCCCAACCCTGGTTTCCGTATGCCACGGCTGGGTCAGGCAAACCAATGCTGGCAAATACCGCATTGTTGTTTGTTGCATAGCCATTGATCTCATCGTGAATGTCATAGGCACCGCTCACTTCTACCACAGGCTCATTGGTGGTCGGAACAACCAGGACACCCGTCGTGTAAGGAGCAAACTGGTCATGGGGACCATGGAAGGACACCATCGGCACATCGCCTTCGTCCAGCCAGTTCAAGTCACCCAATGCACCACCGAGGTTCATCTGGAAGTCGAAATCTGAGCTGTAGCCCACGTGGTTCGCCATGCAGAGTTGGAAACCTCCCACAGAGGCAGGCGCATACGCGTCATTCGTTGCATCGGGGTTACCGTGGACATCCTCCACGACCATGGGAATGTTGGAACCATCACCTGGATCGTACCAGAACTTGGAAATCGGCACCCCCGAATCATCGAGGATGATGTCATTGTAGCTGGAAATTCCCGCGGAAGCGAGGGTGATGTAGCCACCGGTTCCCTCACCGAACATGGCAATCTTGTTGTCGGCCACACCCCAAGGGTTGCCGTCCTCAGCAATGGTCTTGCGGAAGAATCGCACCGCAGTCCGGCTGTCCTGCACACCGCGGTAAGCCGCTTGAATCAACTGGAGGGTACGCTCGTCCTGGGTAGCGGCCAGCGCATTCCAACCCAGACGATAGTCACAGCTCGCGACCACATAACCCTTCTTGGCAAACTCCGTACAGATGGCAACGGCACAGCTGTCGTCTTTGTTTCCGACGGCACTTCCATTCACGTATTGGGGGAGGAAGTTTCCGGTGTGGAAGTAGAGAATGAGAGGGCGCTCGGTGAGGATGTCACCTGCGGGCTCATAGATATCGCAAACCAAGGGTTGCGGTGCAGGCGGCAATCCCTGAAGCGCAGGAATGACAGTAATGTTCGTTCCGTAAACCACGTCGCTGGTGACGTTCACCTCGGAGAAAACCTCATCGATGTAACGAACACCGTTGTTGTTGACCTCTCCTTCGGTCACCAAACCGAGAGCAAGTCCCATACGGGGAGAGTTGTAATTTACGATTTCCCCGATCCAGAACTGGGCCTCAGCCTCACTCATGGTGGGGTTCAAGCTCAACTGGGTGGCGAGGATGGTGGTGCCGTTGGCATCGTCATAGGCCTGCACAGCAGCCTCACTGAACCACTGCCAAGGTGAGCTGTCGAACGGCTCGGTAGCCACACCGTCTACATAGCTGTTGTAGACGGGGAAAAGACCATCCCAACCGTTGTTGACGTCAGACGCTGCATCCTCGATGTCAGCATCGGCAAAGGAAGCGTTGTTGTTGGTGGCGTATCCGTTGATTTCCTGATGTACATCATAGGCACCACTCACCTCGACAACCGGCTCGTTTGTGGTCGGAACAATCAGCACCGCCGTCTCGTAAGGGGCAAATGGGTCGTGGGGGCATTGGAAGCTGACCATGGGGACGTCACCTTCGTCCAACCAGTTGAGGTCACCCAAGGCACCTCCGAGGTTGAACTGGAAGTCAAAGTTGGAGTCGTACCCCACGTGGTTGGCCATACAAAGCTGGAAGCCGCCTACAGAGGCTGGAGCATAGGCGTCGTTGGTGGCATCCGGGTTACCATGGATGTCCTCCACGACCATGGGAATGTTGGACCCGTCGCCTGGATCGTACCAGAACTTGGAAATCGGCACACCGGTATCGTCAAGGATGATGTCGTTGTAACTGGAAATACCTGCGCTGGCCAAGGTGATGTATCCACCCGTACCGTCACCGCCCATGGCAATTTTGGTATCGTCAATTCCGTATGGGTTGCCATCCTCGGCCACAGACTTGCGGAAGAAGCGGACGGCCGTGCGGCTGTCCTGCACGCCGCGATACGCAGCCTGAATCAACTGCAAGGTGCGTTCATCCTGAGTGGAGGCAAGCGGATTCCAACCGAGGCGGTAGTCCACACTGGCGACCACATAACCCATCTTCGCATAGCGGGTACAGAGCTCAACAATGGCGCTGTCGGTCTTGGTTCCCTGTGCTCCTCCGTTCAAGTAAGGGGGCAGGAAGTTTCCGGTGTGGAACATCATCAACAGCGGACGGTTGGTCTCGGAGTCACCCGTGGGCTCGTAAAGGTCGAGCACCAAGGGTTGCGGTGCGGGCGGTAAACCCTGCAGCGCAGTGATGACTGTGATGTTGGTTCCGTATTGGATGTCGGAGGTCACCGTGACGTCGCTGAACACCTCATCGAGGTAACGGGTCTGGGCTCCGGCGGTCAGGCAGACAAAGAAGGCTGCCAAAAGGAGACAAGTTTGCTTCATGGTTTGGTCCCAATGGTATGAGGGTGAAAAGATAGGCAAGTCGAATTACAGTGTGTACGAATTACACACTGCATTCTACGCAAGAGTCAACAAAGAATTTGTACGCGTCGATAATCAGTTCCGCGTATCGACTTCGTAGAGCAGGCTCAGATAAGCCAAGCGACCCACAGAAGGCCCTCCATAAGTCTCTATGTGCCAGTTTTTCAGCACATTGGATGCGCCAGCCTTGATGGTCATGTTGAGCTGATCGATGTGGGCGTTGGCTTGGATGTCCAGCAAGTCGAAAGTGGGCACAAAACCAGTGAATTGGGGCGAACCCTCGAAAACAAAGCCCTGAACCCACTTATAATTCACGCCGAAACCCCACGTGCTCGCTTCCCGCAGCCGAAGGTCCCGGGTGCTGATGCCCAAATTGTACTTGTGTTCGGGGGTATTGAATGCAGGAATGATGGGGTCGTCCTCATTGGTCTTCACCAATCGATTCCAACTGTAGTTGCCAGACAACATCCAATTGTCCCCCACATACCAGTTGGCCCCTATGGAAGCGCCCGTGGTGCGCACTTCATTGATGGAATTGGCCGCATATCGGTACACATCGATTCCCGTAACGGCATTGGGGAAAGCTGGATTCTGGAAGAGGACATCCAAACCGATGTTGTAGCCGATGAAATGGTTGTACTGGCTGAAGTACCAGCTGCCGTCCAGGTACAGCTTGTCCCACAGCGTCGTCCGGTATCCCACCTCGACCGACCGGACCTGCTCCGGCCGCAAAGGCGCGATATTGAAGTACTGCATGGTGTCCAGGTTGCCGAAGGGCAATCCGGCCGCACTCGAAATGCTGTTCCGGTAATCAATGAAACTCGCGATGGTCACGAGACTGTCCCGCCCTTGGAGATTGCCCACCAATGTGGCCGGTCCCACATCGAGGTAGAGGTACTGGTCAGCCAATGTTGGATTGCGGAGCGCACTGGAAAAGCTCAAACGAAAGTAGTCTTGCTCTCTTGGCTTCCACACCAGCGAAGCAGCTGGTGAGACCACCCAATCGAAATTCTGGTTCTTGTCGGCCCTGATGGTCGCAGTGGTGATCACCTTGTCTTCGGCGAATCGCTTGCGCGCACCGGCGTAGAGGCCCATTTCCTGGTTGGTGATGACCACACCTGCCGTGTCGCTGAAGATGGTGCCATCGCTGTTCGGTGTGTAGCGACGGAAATTGGCCCCGATGCGGACTTCGTCAAAGCCGGCAGGGCTGAAAATTCGCTCTCCGTGGACATGAATCAGGCTCGACCGGTCGTAGAACCGGGTGCCCCCCTCACCTTCGTTGTTCTTGAGTGATGTAATCCGCTCGAAAGCCTCTTGAAACTCCGGAGTTCCCGGCTCGAGGTGACCCAAAGGCTCGAGCGAAACGTCACTCAAGTTGGCGTATCCATTGTTGGTCCAATCCTCCACCAGGGAATGCCAGGCGGCAAGGTTGTCTCCATTGTTGGCATACCAAGCCGAAACACTGTCCGGCGGAATGGTAAACACCGGGAAGGGACCCGTAGTGTCCAGAATTC
>Ga0181562_10003468_pt1 | contig 11606 bp, 13 predicted proteins | sample 011ome_26_FD_139344 | JGI IMG/M metagenome (GOLD analysis project Ga0181562, IMG submission 139344) | Coastal salt marsh microbial communities from the Groves Creek Marsh, Skidaway Island, Georgia - 011511BT metaG (megahit assembly) | ecosystem: Environmental > Aquatic > Marine > Intertidal...
AGGCGCTTGCCGACGAAACAGTTTATTCTGAAGAGCAACACGAGGGTGAAGGTTCTGAAGCTTCTGACGTACAGGTAAGTGCAGATTTTGCGTTTAAGCTCGTGAATGCCGTTAAGTCTATGAATACGGGAGAAATTTCCTACTACGAGCTCGTGAATTCTTTCGTATTGGCCGATGAACTCAAATGCCTCTACTTGTTTGTGAAAGCTCTACCATACCAGCCGATTATTCCAATATATCCCGAGACCCCATTCCTATTTTTTAAGGGTGTCCCACTACCCAGGGCATATGACCTGTCGGAGGAAACGGCTCGAGATATTGAGAATTTCATGAAGGGCCAAAATAGTGGCTACTACACAGACCTGAGACTGCACGATCTCGATCAAGCGTACTTAGACTCATACGAGAGTGCGATCAGAATTTATAATGACATGATTGATAAGACGCGTCGATCTTATCAAGAAAACGTAAAACTCGCCAAGTCGCAAGTATTAGAAATATCTGCAGTTTTGGTGTGTATGTTCGTAATAATCCTTACTTTGATTAGCATAAGCTAACGATCTGACACAAGTAGCACTGGTAGCTGTTGATAAGCCAAAAACCTAGAATAAGAATGACCAGTCATGAAATTAACGGACCAATACATGCGTGAGTTAAAATAGTTTTGCGTGCCGGTCCAATAGGCGTCTCTATCTATATTTGTAAAATATTTTTGCCGCACCTTGGGTGGCTCACATTCCTTACACACCAGGCTCTCCAATTCCTCAATACTCGGGAGTCTCCAACTTCCACCTAACTGCTGATTTGCCTGCCTTATTGCGTCCGGTATCTCGTCATGGTTTAGCTCAATGATTTGGCCAATGCATTGACTTGTATCGTAATCCCACCGCTGTCCGACTGAGCATCTTAGCCAAGTTAAATTATTTCGAACATCTCGAATTAAATGGCCTTCCTCAAAAAATTGCGCTGGTGCAATTGTTGGAATGCAAATCAAGAGTAGAGTTCTCAGAAGTTTGCTCAACATTTTGAAATATGCCTCCCTCGAGCTAAATTGCACATAACATGCCAAAAACTTTAGAATAAATTTAAAAGGTGGTACAGTTTTTGTATACTTACGCTGAACATATCGGAGTGATATTATGGATTTAGCCTCTTTAATTGGGTTTATCGGTGCAGTTGGCGCTATTATTGCTGCCATGGTTATGGGCGGCGGTGTTGCTCCATTCATTGACAGTCAGTCGATTTTCATCGTTTTTGGTGGAACATTCTTCGCTGTTATGTATCAAAACCCGTTGCCAGTTTTTCTTGGCAGTTTCGGCGCAATGTCGAAAGCATTCATGCCTCCGGTTAAGAAAATGGATGAAACTGTTGAGCGCATGGTGGAACTTGCCGGGATGGCACGTAAAGACGGCATGATGGCTCTCGAAGGTCAGCCTGTCCCAGATAAGTTTTTTGAGAAGGGTATGCAGATGCTGGTCGACGGTGCCGATGAGCAAAAGCTCGTCAAGCAAATGAAATCAGAGATTGACTCAATGAAGGCGCGACATGCTTCCAATCACGATGTTGTTCAAGCCTGGGTGGATGTGGCACCGGCCATGGGTATGATCGGAACGCTGATTGGTCTCGTTCTAATGCTTGGCAACATGGGGGATCCAAAATCTATTGGCCCCGCGATGGCTGTTGCGTTGTTGACAACTCTTTATGGAGCCTTCGTTGCTAACGTTCTATTTGCGCCAATCAAGGGAAAATTAGAATACTACACGGCATATGAAGTGACCTACAGGGAAATTGTTTTGGAAGGTTTGCGAGGAATTGCACGAAGCGAGTCACCCCGAAATATTCAGGACAATATGGCCGCTGCATTGCCACCAAAACTCCAGGCAAAATTTGAAATCGCAGCTTAATTTGTAATGACGAATATTTGGGATTGAATGTAAATGGCTGAAGAAATTTTAGATGAAGAACAGGACGAAGAAGAATGTCCGAAATGTCCGCCGTCTGGGGCCCCAGCTTGGATGGCAACTTTTGCGGACATGGCAACGCTGCTCATGGCATTTTTCGTTCTTATCTTGTCCTTTGCTGAGTTTAACGTGCCAAAATTTAAACAGATCTCGGGATCTTTAAAGGAAGCCTTTGGTGTGCAGAAAGTTGTTCCCGTTGTCGAACAGCCCAAGGGTACAACTGTAATTGCGTTAGAATTTAGTCCAAATCCATCACCTTCGATTTCGACTACACTGCGTCAAGATACGACGGACCTTCAAAAGCCAGAATTGGAATTGCAAACGAAGGATGACGAAGCTCCAGATGGAAGTGAGCAGGATAAGCAAAAAGACTCAGACTTTGACGGGAATGGCGGTGAGGGTGCCGAGCAATTAGATGCCACGGAATTGGCAAAGCGGCTCCAGAAAGCCATCGATACCGGTGAAGTAACTGTGGAAACTTTGGGTGAGAACGTCGTCATTAATTTCCCAGAAACCCAAACATCTGCTGAGCAAATGCAGAGAATGATTTCTCAGGCCTTGGAGGCTCTAGATGAAGCACGAGAGAGTTCAGGGGCATCTGAAAGTGAAGTACTCTTCGGTGGAATTGAAGCTGAACTAGAGAAGTTAGCCGCGAAAATGGACGCGGAAAATCCTCAAAATGCTGAAGGTTCAGGCGGTTCTTCTCCTGAGCAGCAAGAGAAAATCCAAAATGCTTCAAGAACGACTGAGGAGTTGACTGTTGCCCTACGTGAACAAATCGATCAGGGTCTTGTAGCCGTCGAACAGCGTGAGGACTCAGTCTTCATAACTGTGGGTTCGGGCGGTGCATTCCCATCTGGCACAGCAGATCTGACAGATGAAGCGAGACGGATTTTAGACCGCATCGCTCTTGCCTCCATGAGCCCTGAAAGTGAGATTACTGTGACGGGACACACCGATGATGTGCCAATTTCAAATGCGCAGTTCAGAGACAACTGGGATTTGGCCGCAGGTCGAGCAGCCAGTGTCGTACAGGCGATTGAGCAAACGGGCTTGATTGACGGTGATAGGCTTTCAGCCGTCAGTAAAGGTGAAATGGCACCCGTTGGTGATAATACGACTGCCGCAGGTCGCGAACAAAATCGGCGTATAGAAATTGAAATTACCTACTGACTTAAATTTCAAATTTTCTGTCGTATCAGTTGGTTGAGGAGTTTTTGCTAAATGGTGGAAGTTTCAAAACCTGATTATCTAAGTTTGGTAAATCAAAATGGTTCTGGCTTTAACATTTCAGAGCTTGTTACTTCAATTGTGGCTTCCGAAATTGAGCCCAAGCGGAGTTTGCAAAATACTAAGCTAGAGAAGACTGAAAGTGCAATTTCTGGCATTGGATTTTTGAATGCTCAGTCAACCAAGACCCAGTCTAATTTTTCTACAATTAGTGCAGATAACTTTTATGAAATCTCTTCGTCTAACGCGTCCGCTGTTGAAGTGAAGGCGACGGATGAAACGAAGCTTACAAGCATAACACGAGCTATTTCTGATGTCACAATTGCAAAGAGAATGGTTTTTGAATTACCTGGGTTTTCTTCGTCGGATACTTTCACAGAAACATTGTCAATAGATTTTGGAACGTGGTCGCAGGCGAGTACCGAATCAAGTTCAACAATTTCTCATCCTACCCTATTGGAAGAAGGAAAGACCTATAAGATTTTAAGGGCGGACGGAAATGGTGACTCATTCGATCAACACACACGCGACCCTCATGATCCAAGCAGTACTGCGCAATATATGTTTCCGACTGATGGTGCCAGCACTCCCAAGCTGAGCGTGGGCTCGTACTTTCGTGCTGGAGCAGCCATCTCGGATGCAAATTATGACTTTCAGGAAGTAGATAATTACGCGTTTACGCAGAAGTCTGGCACAAGTACCGTAACAATTAACGCAGGTAACGATACATTGAGCTTACAACAAATGGTTTCACTGCTTGATGCCGTTGATGGCATAGATGCGAATTTAGTGCAAAAATCTGAAGGCAGTACGCAATATTCTGTTGTGATTTCGAGTGAACATACAGGGCTCGACAACGGTTTTAAAATAAAGTCCAGTTTAACCGGAGATGATGCTCAAAGGTGGCAAACCTCGTTATTTGATGGCGCTGATACTGCCCATAATAATACGCTTACGCAGGCTGCACAAAATGCTGAGTTCAAGCTAGACGGTGTTTCGGTAACTAGAAGTGATAACGTAGTCTCGGATATTATTGATGGGGCTCAAATCAACCTAAATATGGATCTTGTTGGTTCCGCGGTCGTAAGTTTTGAGCGATCGGAGAGTGCTATAAGACAAACTCTAAATGACACAATTTTTTCACTTAATGAGTTCAAGACAGAAATAGACCGGCTCACGTTCATAGATGTAGAGGGCGATGAGAACGGGCCATTGGCAATGGATACCGCGGCGACACGCATTAAATCTAATTTCAAAAAACTGCCGGTAGAACCACTAGTAGGACACGGAAGTGATCCAATTTATCTTTCCCAGTTGGGAATTAAGACTAATAGCTCGGGTGAATTTTATTTAGACGAAACAACATTTGAAAAGACGCTCAGCAATAATCCTAACTTTTTTTCAGCGTTAAAAGACATAAATTTGAGCAGTGATAGTCAATTTGCCACGGTAACCAAGTCCCAGTATACAACGATACCGTCTGGCACCTACACGGTTTCGAAAGATGGTGATCAATGGAAATTTGGTGATACTAACCTCACCCAGATTGATTTAGATAGCGGCGGAAGTAGATTCACTTCGGTTACATATCCAGGTCTGGTAATCGAAACCATAGATCGCAATCCTGCCAATTTTCAAGTTTTCTCTGGTAATAGTTTTGCTCAAAAAATCATTGACTCAATGACTGACATTTTAGCCCTAAACTCTCCTTTGGTCAGTGCCGAAGATACTTACAAAAATTTATCAGTAGATATCGAAGAACGTTTAGAAAAATTAGAGGAACGGGAAAAGCTGATTACATCGCGCTACACTGAACAATTTGGCGCTATGGAACAGTCAATGTCACAGTTTAATAGCACCAAGACCATGCTGGAAAATTTCATCGAGGCTTGGAAAAAGCAAAAATAAACTTACAGACCGTACTTTTTAACTTTTTCTATCAAAGTTGTCCTTAATAACTTCAAATCTTTTGCGGCTTCGCTGGTGTTGTTGTTGTTTCGACTCATCGCCGCTTCGATCAATACAATCTCAATGTCGCGAAGCAACCGACGTAGATCTACCGAATTGTTGGTTTCAAACCATGTTGCAAAGTCTTGCGCGGTAGGGGGCGAGGCCTTGGCTTCGTCAGTCGCGATCACTTGCTCAAACTCACCGAGTTGATCGAATTCAGTCCATATCGAGTCCTGCTCCTCTGAACGATCAATTATGCCCGGATTTACGCGTATCAAAAACTTTTCGACATCGCTTCCGTTTACCATCTTTGATGGGAAAAACATTATAGCTCGCTCGATTACATTCCTAATTTCTCGGATATTACCAGGCCAATCATACTTCTGAAACGCAATAAATGCATCTTCCTGCAGTTGGGGCCGACGTTTCGGATCGCGTTTTGTCTTTATATCAAGAAAGTGTTCGATAAGGGCAGGAATGTCGCTCACGCGCTCTCTCAAACTTGGAACATTTATAGGAAAAACATTTAGTCGAAAGAGTAGATCTTCTCTGAAAAGCTTCTCCGCAGTTAACGCATCGAGGTCTTTATGTGTTGCACAAATTATCCTTACATCGAGTTTTATCTCTTTATTGCTTCCAACTCTGGTTACCGTGGAATTTTCCAACACACGTAGTAGTTTTGTTTGTAGCGATGCAGGCATATCACCGATCTCGTCAAGAAAAAGAGTCCCCTTGTTTGCTTGTTCAAACCTTCCTGCAGTTGTTTTCAGAGCACCAGTAAAGGCACCTTTTTCAAACCCAAATATTTCGGCTTCCATAAGTTCACTTGGGATAGCCGCACAGTTTAAGGCCACGAAATCACCTTTTCTGCTACTTTCTTCATGCAGAGCTTCGGCAACGAGTTCCTTGCCCGATCCAGTCGGGCCAGTGACCAACACTGGTGCGTCTGAATCAGCCACCAGCGTGATCATCTTTTTCAATTCTACAGCTGGCTTTGACGTACCTATAATTCTATCGTCTATAGCTGTCATGTAGATACTGACCTCTGTCAAATACTCTTACTTGAGATTATCCTACCGTTTATTTCATTTCTAGTTACAATATAAGGGTGCGATAGAATAGTGACACGATAACATCATGCTGACTTCATTAAAGAATTCATTTGGAAATTTGACAAAGTTTTTTGTTCGAAAAAAAATTCCTGATTTAAGTTACCTAGATGACCAGGATTTATCGCGATTTAGTGAGCAGGACATAATCCTAGAAACGGATAATGAAATCCAGAAGTATTTGCCTGATGTCTTGGGGCAAGCACTTGCTAGGACATGGATCGACCATAGGTTTCTGGATGCTTTCTTTAACTACCCAACCGAGATACTCGAAAGAGGCGGTGTTTATCTTCCCGATAGAATTGATATAGAATTTGAGAAAGAGGAGAAAAGCAGACCGAAAGTCATAGTGTTTGAAAGGACAAAAACTGGTCGGCGAAAGCTGCTTGAGCTAAAATTAATCATGGTTGCTGAAAGATGATGAAGAATACTTTTTGCTTTTTAGTGGGTCTGTTGGTTGGCACCCAACTTGTTATGGCTGAATCGCATTTCAATGCCGAACAAGCTAATAAAGATTTCCGGCTGGCAGTTAAATCAATTGAGAACAAAAAATACAAAGACGCAGTAAAAATCTTTTCAGAACTTGCGTCGCAAGAAATCCCTGAAGCCCAGTTCAATCTCGCATTGTTACTCTTTAACGGTTTGGGGGTGCCCAAGAATTATAAAGATGCTTTATTTTGGGCGTGGAAAGCACGATTGAACAATCACGAAACTGCACAACAGCAGGTAAATCAAATCATTGATATTATCACTCCGGAATTGCAGACAGCAGTCGCGGAGCAAATCATAGCTGAACTGGATAGGCTCGCAAGAACTGGAGACGAGCAGGCATCTCTGAAACTGGGCATCACATTCATCGAATTACTGGTTGAACCGAATTATCCGTCTGCATATGTTTGGCTGTCGATTGCGCAGGCTTACGGAATTGAGGAAGCGAGCGCACTTTTGTCTGATGTCTCAGATTTAATGGCTATCGAGGAAATATTGGTTCAACAAGACGAAACCAGTAAATTATTCTCGCAAATAAATAACTAATTTTTTGGGCTGATATTCTTCACAAAATCCAGCAATTTCAATTTTTTCTGAGAATGGTTGTCAATTTCTGTAAGCTGTTCACTAATACCTATAAGGAATTTTTGCATTTGCTCAGCTGTTTCAGGTATTTTCCCCGACGTGAACTCTTCAATTTTTTTGTCAATAAATACTAAGTTGTCTTGTAGTGTCTTGTCGTCAGTCACACCTGCAGAAACTAGTTCCTTCAGAAGTTTAACTAGTTTACTTTTATCATCATTTGAAAGCATTAGGATAGATCAGCCTTAACCGTCTTTTATGCTTTCGAACATTTTGCTGCTAATAGCATTCAAGTCAATTGGGTAACGCCCTTCGGATACCTTTTGCTTGATTTCATTAACTAGCTGAATGTTAATTGGTGGTTCACTTGACATTGATTTGACCTTGTCGGCCATCGACAATGCCACATCTACAGATGCCTCGGCAGTAGCCTGCTTCGCAGGCACAGCTGATCCCTGCGCATCCGAAATCGTAATACGCGATTTTTTTTGGTCGTGAACAGCGCCGGACCCAACATTCAGGTTCTGTCTGACTGATTCAACCATTTTAAAATCTCCTTTCGAGATCTTGTACGACGCGAACGTTCTACATGTTAGTCAGTGGAGAAACTTTTTTTTCACCTTTAACAACCACGCTCAGCACTTTTCCCGAATTTGTATTTCGCACTTTGATCATATCACCTCGTTGACCTGTTTCAAGAGCAATGGCGTTTGTCGTAATCGAAATATTTGCATTTACCGCAATTAACATTACTGTCTGTCCTTTTTGAACATCATAGACGAGTTCTAAATGGCGTGGTTTTATAATTGCGCCCCTGGATATGTTGAAGGTTGCCTTACGACCAACGATATCAACAACATCCTTAAAACTACCAGAAATGTTCGCAGAAGGAATTTTGGTTAGTTTTAAGTGATCTTCTGTAATCAACTCACCTTTTATTAAATTTTTGCTTGCAATCACTGCTTGAAAAACATCTTCCTGCCCCTCGTTGTCAGCTTCATGCCCTACATTTGGATTAAACGTACTTCGAAGGATCGTGGACCAATTTTCTTTAGAACAAATGACTTTTACCGTTGTCCAGTCGCCGCCATCCAATGGTTCGAAGTCAAGTTGTTCTGAGCATGTAAAAAACGCCCTTTTGTCAGAAACTAAGAGTTCGAAATTAAGCCCTAAATTTTGAGTGGCGATCCTAACTTGCTCCTTTATCTGTGCGCCTTTAATTCTCTCGTCAGCAGCTACAGCAAATGATAGAAGAAAACAAAATGGAACAAATGTTACAATAATAGCGAAATAATTTCGCATCCCACTAACTCCCGCTGACAATGTTAATCTTCGCCAAATTAATATTAGAGAGGTCATCAATCTTTGAAACTAATTGTAACGAAGATGAATATTTTCCGAGTTTCTTTATTTTCAGAAATATATCTCTGCCCTTCGCATCTGTAGCAATTACCCAGTCGTCGGGCTTTATCCCTTCAGAAAATCCAAAATCAATAGAAATTTTTTCTCCAGAAACTTTGAGCTCGGGTTTAATGTCGATGCAATTTAGCGTTTCCACATGCATTTTGGTATGATCGAAAATAAACGAATGTAGTTCTTCTTCGGTAAGGCCCCAATTTTTACGACCACTGCCTAATGATAATTTTAAAAAGGTTTTATTTTCAATTTCAAATAACCTCTCTTTTGACGATGAAAACACAAGGTTGTTATTTCTGAAAGTTTCTATTTTTATAGACGAAACGATGAAGGTTTTCTTCGCAATGGGGTCATTTTTCAAAATATGATCAAATGATATGTCAATTCGCATCAAATATGTATCATCGGTTGGGACAGATTTTGTTAAAGTATAAAGCTGATTTGTATTGTTTGATGTTCCCATTTCATTAATGGAAGCCATTTTGGGCGAATGATTTGAAGACCGGATTTTGTTTAAAATCTTACTGTCATCAATCGTGGCCCATGCCGGCAACTTACTTGAGTTTTTTCTGATTGTTACTGCCGTTTTAATCCCATTAGTGGGCAATTTGAGGCAACGCGGACGAATGGTGTCCTGCCCTGCATTCGTGTAAATGAATGCTACATCTACATAGTAAGTGCCGTTCTTTTTACTCTCATTTAAAATTTTATAATCCAATAAATGGACGTCAGTATAACTCTGGATTTGATCCACCAAAAGCTTGCCATTTTCAATCAGAGAGAAGCTCTTCAATTTGTTATTCGCGCTCAGCGTTAGTTTCTGTATCGCATTTTCCATCGCCCGATCGCGAAATGATATCCCATTAATTTCAGATGTAATTTTAGCTATGCCAGTGATTTTTTTGTGTTGTAACGTCGTCTCATCTGCAAAACTTGGGAAACCCCAAAACAAAAATAATAAAGCAGCCGCTCTTATGATTAGGTAAGTATTCATCTATCTTTACTAAAGTATCTAAATTAACCCATCACGATAAACTCTTATCAATCTGTTTATGTGTGTCTCGCTTACCGCGAGTTCTACTTGATAAGTATCATCACTCGTTGGTTCAATTCTTATTGTGCGTGCGCCGATTATGATGCCGTTCATTGCCGAAGCCAATTCGTCGGAGGTTAAAACAGCTTCTCCGATTGTTGTTTCACCTTGGATGCGAATTCCATGAATTTGCTCCGTTAAGCTACGATAGGCATCCAATTTCGCGGCACGCATTGCCATTAGGCGGCGCTGGTTAATATTTTTGGAAGGTTGGATAGAAACTGATGCGAAGCCGATTGCAGATATACTGGGGACATAAAACTCAGAAGTTTCTGCAGATCTTCGCTCTCCTAGTAGTGATTTCGTTGTATTAATCGCTGCTGAGGCATCTTGACCGCTCTCAGATTTAAGAGGTCGATTAACAAATGAAGTATTTCCGCAAGCGACCAAGCTAAAGGCCGCAGTAATAAGTAGTACGCTAATCTTTTTGCCAAGCATCAGTTGGTCCTCAATTCATATTGTGCGGGAGTGAGAGCAAATTCCATGCCAGATTTTCAACCCTCTCGCCTTGTGTTTGATATTTCAGAAAATGGACATAAGGCAGAAATGTGGATGGTACGGTTTGTGCTTATAATGGATGAGTTCGAAATCTTGCTGAAATAACTGCATGATTAGGAATATAAAACAATAGGTTAGCATTCAAAATGTTGACAGCTCGAAAAGGTGAATGAATGGACAGGCTGCAAACAATCGGATTTGGAAGTATCTCCCCAAAATTTGTCAATTCATTTTTGCCGTTTGGAATTATCGCACTCGTCGCGATGTTGGTACTCCCTTTACCAGTCGCACTTCTAGATACCTTTTTTGTACTGAACATTACCCTATCCCTACTAATTCTCATGGTTGCGATGCATACGCGGCGTCCTTTGGACTTTTCATCATTTCCTAATCTTTTGTTAATCGCTACCGTTTTGCGATTAGGCCTGAACGTTGCATCAACAAGAATTGTTTTGAAAGAGGGGCACACAGGACCAGACGCTGCAGGGCGAGTAATCGAAGCATTCGGCGAGTTTATTGTGTCGGGCAACTACGCAGTCGGACTTTTCGTTTTCTCTATTCTTGTAATTATCAATTTAGTCGTAATCACCAAAGGCGCGGGTCGAGTTTCAGAAGTTTCAGCACGTTTCACTTTGGATGCTTTGCCAGGTAAGCAGATGGCGATTGATGCAGATATGAATGCTGGAATTTTAACCCCTGAAGAAGCAAAAGAACGTCGAGCAGAAGTGGCGAAGGAAGCTGATTTTTATGGTTCAATGGATGGTGCATCAAAATTTGTGAAAGGCGATGCGATAGCTGGTATTTTAATATTGGTGATTAATGTTGTCGGTGGCTTGATAATAGGTCTGTTACAACATAGTTTGCCAGTTACTGAAGCTGCACAGGCATACGTTCTTCTCGCTATAGGCGATGGCTTAGTTGCACAAATTCCATCTTTATTACTCTCGATTGCGACGGCCATTATCGTTACGCGGGTTTCATCAGCTGAAAATATGTCCGAACATATTTCATCACAAATTAATGTATCGGCAGCATGGATCCCTACGAGCCTAGTTGTATTCACGCTGGGGCTGATCCCGGGCATGCCCAATACACTGTTCATCACCTTTGCAGCTATTGCTGCGTTTTTAGGTTTTTACGCAAGGAAAAACGAGAATTCAGAGGAATTGGTTAACGAAGAAACTGAGAAAGATAACGATGCTGATACTGAAAATTCCTTTGATGTAGCCGCAGTAACAGACGACTCGAAAATTTCACTGAATATCGGGTTTGGCTTGG
>Ga0181562_10003479_pt1 | contig 11578 bp, 10 predicted proteins | sample 011ome_26_FD_139344 | JGI IMG/M metagenome (GOLD analysis project Ga0181562, IMG submission 139344) | Coastal salt marsh microbial communities from the Groves Creek Marsh, Skidaway Island, Georgia - 011511BT metaG (megahit assembly) | ecosystem: Environmental > Aquatic > Marine > Intertidal...
TCCTCGGATTATTCGAACCACTATTTCGAGCAAATCATGGGGATTTGCCGAGATGCTGGGTTTCAACCCAAAATCAAACACAAATCTGTGCATGCACTAACTATTTTTCGCTTAGTGGAAAATGGCTTGGGTGTGGCAATTGTCCCATCTTCCCTACTCGTGGGCTATCAAGTGGCCGTTAGAGGATTGCAGATTCCTGACATACCTCAATTTACTGAGCTAAGCATGATCTGGAAATCCGCCAATCGCAACCCGGTTTTAGGTAAGGCAATGAGTTTAATTTAAAAAATGGGTTATCTGGTTGAGTAGTATTCACTTTCTAGATAAAAATCAATTTGCACTGATAATTATTGCTAAAATTGCCAGTATGCTATTTTTTAGTAAAGTTTTGTTGGATATTCTGTTGACTTTATCTTTAGCCAAAATTAATCCCTATGCATAATTTCCGTGTACTCATCCCCCTTATTTTTGGTATTGCTTTCTTTATTTCCTGTTCGGAAAGTGAGACTGAGCCTCAGGTCAAATTGCCTGACAACTTGGTGGTCACCGTGGAATACCTTGGTAATGGGGAGGTTAAAGCAAATTTCACAGCGGATAATACAGCCTATTTCAAGGTTAGTTTTGGTACTCCAGGAGAGACCAGTCAGCGGGTTGATGGCAACACCGCCACCAAAAAGTATACTGAAAAAGGGAATTATCAATTAAATGTACAGGCACATGCAACAGAAACGGATTTCGTGGTTGCATCTCAGACCATTAGTATGAATGCAGCCTTGCTGGGACTGGGTCCAAATGCAGGATATACAAGTCCAGATAGCTACGAGGGATACACGATGGTTTGGGCAGATGAGTTTTCCGGGGCTACGCTTTCTTCGGATTGGACATTTGAACTAGGAGATGGATGCCCAGATCTTTGCGGCTGGGGGAATCAGGAATTGGAGTTTTACAAGAAGGAAAACACAAGTCTACAAGATGGTAACCTAATCATCACCGCAAAAAAGGAAAGTGCAGGCTCAAGGAATTACACTTCTTCTCGATTAATTACCAAAGGGAAACGATTTTTTACTTACGGAAGAGTGGACATCCGAGCCAAACTTCCAAAAGGGCAAGGAATTTGGCCTGCCTTGTGGATGTTGGGCGAAAATATCTCTGAAGTCAGCTGGCCCAAATGCGGAGAAATTGACATCATGGAACTGGTTGGTGGTAGCGCAGAAAATAGAGATGGAACCATTCATGGAACCGTGCATTGGGACAACGCCGGGAGTAATGCCAACTATGGAGGAAAAACAAGCCTACCCTTTGGAATCTTCAATGACGAATACCATGTTTTTTCAATTATTTGGGATGCAGAAAAAATCGTTTGGCTTTTAGATAATGTCCAATACCATGTCATTGACATTCAGCCGGTGGAATTGAATGAATTTCAGAAGCCCTTCTTCTTTATCTTGAATGTCGCAGTGGGGGGGTCTTGGCCCGGTAGTCCTGATGCAAGTACGGTTTTCCCTCAGGAAATGAAGGTGGACTACATTCGTGTTTTTCAGAAAAAATAGGAACTTAAGTCAACAGCTCTAGTTTACCAAGGAAGCAGAAATGCTTCCTTTTATTTTTTTTATGATAGCAGCATTCCTAGGGCTATCGCTAATTATTTCGATGATTTTTGGCTGTAGGCTAGGTTCGTAAAACTTCAAAAGGGCAGATTCTAGCTGCTCCGAAGTCATGACTGATGCATAGCCAAATCCATACTCTTCAGCAAGTGACTTAGCGCTCAAGGCTTGTTTGGTCTCAAAAAACTCTTCCAACTCGGGTTGCCGAGCAGGCCCATCGATTAATCGGAATATCCCACCCCCCTGGTTGTTAAGCACAATCACTCGCAAATTGGGCATGGGATAGTTGTGCCAAAAGGCATTTCGATCGTAGAAAAAGGCCATGTCTCCAGTAAGTAAAGTGACCGGAGCCTGGGAAATCAAACTGGCACCTACCGCCGTACTGTTGCTTCCATCGATGCCTGATGTGCCCCGGTTGCAGCAAATTTCTTGTGTTCTTCTCCCCAAAAAATTCACGTAACGGATTGCCATCGAATTGGCAACATGCAATTGCCCATTTGCTGGCAAGGCATCCAAGACTTGTTTCACTGCCGAATATTCTCCAAACTCCACTTCCTTTAAAGCTAGGGGTAGGCTACTGGCAATCTGCTCTTCGAGCAGCTGCCAACGCGGTGCATAATCGGATTCCATAGGTGGAAGATGCGTGCTCAGCCAAGTCAAAAATGCGAAGGGCTCGGAGCCCAAGATCCGGGTAAGTCCTGCGTAGGTATCTTTGGCTTGTCCATCGGGCTGAATATGCCAATGTTGTAGGTCTTGCTTGCGAAGGAAAAGTTTGAGGGACTTGGAAATAATGGATTTACCAAAGCTAATCACGAGGTCGGGTGCTAGCGCTGCATGAAGTTCTTCCCGTCCCAACCAATGGTCATGCAAGGTAATAGTACCCTTTCCTTGTAGGTTGGATAGGGTATCCGCTACGACGACAACCTGTTGATTTTGTGCCAATCGCTCAATTAGAGCAAGCAAGGAAGGGTTCGAGGCTTGCTGTCCGGGAACTAATAGGATACGTTGAAAATTAGCTAATTCTGATTTCAATTTTTCGAGTGCCATTTCGCCTAGACGTACCTCGGAAGGTTCCAACCTAACTACTGGAGGATGCTTCGGGAAATGAAAGAGTTCTCCCTCCTCTGGATAAAAAGGTTCCCGCAAAGGAATATTGAGGTGGACGGGTCCAGCAGGAAACTGTCGACATACTAGGATGGCCTCATTGCTGATTCGGTGGCCATGCCGCACCTGATCTGGGTGAGCAAAAGAATCAGGGAATCGAAAACTTTTTTTTACATGCTTTCCATAAACTTCCTCTTGAAAGATCGTTTGTCCATCCCATTGGTCCACCCATTCTGGGGGGCGATCGGCGGTGAGTACAAGAAGGGGGATTTGCTGAAAAAATGCTTCTGCTACCGCAGGATAATAGTTGAGCGCTGCAGATCCAGAGGTGCAAACCAGCACTACAGGTTCTTTCAGTTGCTGAGCCAACCCCAAGGCAATAAATGCTGCTGCACGTTCGTCGGCAATCGTCCGCACTTCCATCTCTGGATGCCGAGCAAAGGCTAATGTCAGGGGGGCACAACGAGATCCTGGAGACAAGACAACCTGTCGAATGCCCTGTGCAGCACAAATGGCCACTAAATCGAGGATGGGTTGGAGGATCAAAAGTTTGGATTTTGGATAAACTTACCGATGATTTCGCATTTCAGTTCGGTTTCCTCCCATTCTTTTTCGGGAACCGAATCTTCCGTCACTCCTGCACCCGCATAAAGGAGGGCATGGGATTGATGGAGGCTAGCTGTCCGTAGATTTACATAGATAGAGGTTTCCTGCTCAATGCCTACAGGTCCTAGGAAGCCTGCATAGAAATTGCGATCCCATCCTTCTTCTGATTTTAAGAAGGCTAGCGCCTCTTTTCTGGGCATTCCACAAACGGCCGAAGTAGGATGAAGGAGCCCAAGCATCACGCTGCCTAAGTTGCTGAAGCCTGTACTTTGCATATTTACTCGGAAGTCAGACCGTAAGTGGAGCAAATTTCCGGCAAGAATGGTTTTTGGCCCATGCTCTTCGTATTCGCGCAATCGGATCGTTTTGAAGCAATCCACGATGTACCGGCTGACCAAGGCCTGCTCTTCAATTTCTTTTTGTGTCCACGCAGCAGATTTCAGAGGATTGTCTCCCTGTGCGGGCTGTGTGCCCGCAAGGGACATGGTATAGAAGTAGTCCCCCTTGGTCTCTATCAGTACTTCGGGACTAGCGCCTATCCAAGTCCCAATACCAGGGAGGTGAAAAAAGTTGACAAAGGAATGGGGGTAGCTGGAAAGCAGATTTGCCAAGGTTTTTCCCAAATCGAATTCGGATGGGAGTGGAATCATCTTGGTGCGAGCTGCCACAATCTTTTCCAAATTACCCGATTCAATCGCTTGGACTCCTTTGGCTACCAACTGCAGGAAGTGCTCTTTGTCTTGACTAGCTTCTGTGTTGGAAAGAGGTGGAAGCTCGGCCAAAAGGGCAATAATTTGTTTTTTTAGCGCAGTAGTTGGAAGGCTTTCTCGGTTGACCTGCACCCATTGAGGCAAATCCTCGTGGCACAGAGGGTGATCCAGAGAAACTGTCTCGAAGCGATCGCCTTGAATAAAAAATGCTTTTTTATCGGCCTGGTCCGCAAAAGGGTGTACCACAAATCCAGCTGGAAGCTCCTCAAGCTGAAAGGAAACGCGCCTTGGACTTTGACTAAAATCTTGAAGGTATGCGAGCTGGGAAGAATTGGGTTTCCGCCACAAGGCAAAGGATCCACCTGAAGCCAGGCCTTCCGCCAGGAATACATCCAGAACCTCCTCCAAAGAAATCGCTTTACCTACTTCCGTTGCCTTCATTTTTTATCCAAGATAGCCATAGTAATTCTGCTGATGCAGCAGAGTTGATTGGCCTCGTTGACAATTTTTATTTCCCATACTTGGGTAGATTTTCCCAAATGTACTGGTCTAGCGGTGCCCTTTACTTTTCCCGACTTCACGGCCCGGAGATGGTTGGCATTTATTTCTAGCCCAACACAATCTTGTTTGCTTCGATCTAGGGTCAAAGACGCAGCCACTGAGCCTAAGGTTTCGGCAAGTACTACGTTGGCACCTCCGTGTAACAAGCCCATGGGCTGTATGGTTCGATGGTCCACAGGTATGGTTGCCTCCAAAAAATCTTCCCCTATGCCCGTGAATTCCAAGCCGATATGGTCCACCATCGTATGTACACGGATGGTGTTTAGTTGCTCAAGGCTAGGGATAGAAAGAAAAACCATGAATATTTGGGTTAAAACCAGTTTCTTTGGGAATTGGACAAAATTAAAGAAAGTTGAACCTAAAAAAAATTTACCTGCTCCGTCACGGGCAAACGGAATACAATTTACAAGGGGTAGTTCAAGGAAGTGGAATCGATGCGCCAATTAACGCTACAGGAAGGGCGCAAGCAGACGCATTTTTTCAGGCGTATAGAGATATTCCCTTCGACCAACTCTACCATTCTGCATTGATAAGAACCAGACAATCCATTCAAGGCTTTATTGACTTAGGCTATCCAGTGAGCTCCCTTGAAGAGTTGAATGAGATCTCTTGGGGAGATTACGAGGGTACACCCATGACTCCAGAGGAGGGAGAATATTACCGGATGATGCTGCACCAGTGGCAGCAAGGTAATTTGGATTATGCCATTGCTGGAGGGGAAAGTCCTAATTCAGTTGCCAAACGATTGCATCGGGGCATTCAAATCATTCTCAATGGACCTGGAGAAACTATCCTAGTATGCATGCATGGAAGAGCGATGCGTATTTTTCTTAGTTTGATCTGCCAAACACCTTTGGAGAAAATGGATCAGTACGAACACGGAAATTTATGTTTGTACCTTTTACATCAAGAGGAGGGAGGAGGATTTACGTTGATCAAGCAAAACGATCAAGAACATCTCAAGGGGTTGAAGCGGATTTAGCAGATTTGGAGGACTTTTTTTTCTGGTCCAAATTTGCTTCGTATTTGCTTACGTAGCGTTGGTGCAAGGCCTTGTTTTCACTCAAATCAAACACCCGAAAGGCGAGCTGCTGCAATTGGAAACGTCTTCCATCTTTGAGGCTAATCCAATATTCCCCGAGCAAACATTCGTTAAAAGAAACAGAAGGAATTTCAATAAGGATGGCCAATTCAGAATTGCCTCCATAGGTTTTGGTTGAAAAAAAAGGACTCAATTGCTGACTTATACTGCGTAGGTTGGTTTGGAGTAATTGCAGCTCAGTTTCATCAAATAGAATTAAAAAAGTTTTTGACTCAGGCTCTTTTGAATAGCCCAAGAAGCAGGTACTTACAAAAAGGAAAAGTAAGACTAACTTTTTCATCCGCCTAATATAAAGGCAAAATGGCTGCAAAATCAAATTTGTGGAAAAAAATAGTAGTCAACGGCTAACGGACCATGGTCCACTGCAATTGAGTAGAGGCAAGAAACAAGAGCCAAGAAACAAGATCCGAGATGCAAGATCCGAGAGATGCAAAAGAGGCAAGAAACAAGAGCCGATAAGCAAGATCCGAGAAGCAAGAAACAAGAGCCGAGAAGTAAGAAACAAAGATCCGAGAAGCAAAAGAAACAAGAGGCAAAGAAATAAGAGCCGTGGTGTTACTTGTTAGCTGTGGTCCGTCGACCGTTGACAAAAAAAATATCCCACAGGATAGAATCTGCGTAATTTTTCTAGTTAGATCTGCGTGAAAAAAAACAGATGCTAATCCACTGAAAATAAAAGCAAAAAAAATCTCCGAGGAACTCTCGGAGATTTCAATTATAGAAAGAAGGCTTAAGCTTTTGCCGTTCTTCTTTTTGTTTTAGTCACTTCTTCTTCAACTTCGTCTTCTACACCCGCAAGGATTCTTCCGCAGTGTTCGCAAACGATTAGTTTTTTCTTTTCACGAATATCTGCTTGACGCTGTGGGGGTACGGTGTTGAAACAACCTCCACAAGCACCTCTTTTGACCATTACTACAGCAAGGCCATTTTTTGCATTCGCTCTAATTTTGGTGTAAGACTTGATCAATCGCTCTTCCACTTTCTTGGCAGCTTTATCTCGATCACCTTGCAATTTGGTTTCTTCTGATTCGCTTTCTGCCACAATGGTCGAAAGCTCGTCTTTTTTGAGATCCAAATCTTTTTGACGATCAATTTTGGATGCGCTGGTAATTTCAAACTCTTCTTTCAAGTGATCAATTTTAATTCCAGCTTCAGAAATCTTCTTTTTTGATACTTGAATGTCCAAATCTTGCAGCTCCAATTCCTTGGTGATGGCATCGTACTCACGGTTGTTTCGTACGTTCATCTGCTGCTCTTGGTACTTTTTAATCAGCTTTTCTGCTTCTTTGATGTTGTCCTTCTGGCGCTTGATTTCCTCTTCAAAACCTTCAATTTCTCTTGAAAATTTATCAAGACGGGTTTCGTAGCCTGCTATCTCATCTTCAAGATCTTGCACTTCCTCAGGGAGCGCGCCTCTTACTTTTACGATGGCATCTAGCCTTGAATCTATAAGCTGAAGGGTGTAGATAGCGTCGAGTTTCTGTGCTACTGTACTTTCCATGAACTATCGGTAGGATGTGGGATTTGTAACTACTTTTGACAAATAGAGTGCAATATTAGGAAAATTTTGTGACAAAACGTCTGCGAGTAAATCTTTTGTGAAAATTTCGCTTTCATAATGCCCAATATCACAAAGTACCAGTGCCCCTTCCGCATCAAAATATTCGTGATACTTGATGTCTGACGTTACAAAAACGTCTGCTCCTGCTCTTTTTGCATCTCCCAAAAGAAAAATTCCGGCACCTCCGCAGAGGGCTACCTTTTGTACTCGCTTCCCAGTAAGTGGACTATGCTTTACTAGAGTTAAGTTCATCCGCTGCTTTAAGTAATCTAAAAACTCTTCTTCAGAAAATGACTCAGGAAGTGTACCGATCATTCCAGCACCCACTTCCTGGTTTTCGTTTTCCAAATTGCTCAGGTAGTAGGCCACCTCTTCGTAGGGATGGGCAGCCTTTAAGGCAGCAAGTACTTTCGAACTTAGATGCGCAGGTAAGATCACTTCTACACGCAATTCGGGTTCTTCGTGGGCTTGGCCCCGCTGTCCAAGGTTTGGATTGGCATTTTCCGAAGGGGTAAACTGACCCATACCTTCTGATGAAAAAGCGCAATCGCTGTATTCCCCAATCTGTCCTGCGCCCGCCTGAAATACAGCTTCCAAAACTTGATTTTTATTTGCTGTAGGCACAAAAAACACCAAGTTATTCAAGAGTTGTTTCTTGGGTTGCAAAATGCGGGGCTGAAGCAAACCCAACCTGTCTGAAATTCGTCGATTGACTCCGCCAGCCACATGATCCAAGTTGGTGTGAATGGCAAAAATGGCCACATTCGCCTGAATGGCTTTGATAATGGTCCGCTCCACGTATGTTTTGCCTGTGATGCTTTTGAGTCCCTTGAATACGATTGGATGGTGTGCTACAATCAAGTTGGCACCTTGCTGAATAGCTTCATCCACCACAGCTTCCGTGCAGTCTAAGGTGCATAGGACGCCCTTTAAATCCCAGTTTCGGTCTCCACAAATTAGGGTAGCATTGTCGTAAGACTCCTGGTAGGCAGGAGGAGCCAGCTGGTCGAGAAACGAAAGTATATCCTGAATACGGTATCCCATTTTTTTTGTTAATTTGAACAAAAATAGCAAATCTATTCAATGCCTTGGTACGCCTACCTTCTTGCTCCGGCAGCTTTTCTTTTTCATGGGATTACTGCAGCACGAAATTTTCTATTTGACCGAGGACTGATCTCTAGTCAGAAGTCTCCCATTCAGACACTGGTGGTAGGCAACCTGTCGGTAGGCGGCACGGGCAAAACTCCCTGGGTAGAATTTTTGGTGCGCAAGCTACGCGAAGAGTTGACAGTTGGAACTCTTAGCCGAGGCTATGGACGCAAAACCCAAGGATTTATTCAAGTGCTTCCAACGAGCTCTGCAGTTGAGGTGGGGGATGAGCCTTTGCAACTTTACACCCAATTTAAGGAAGAAATACCTGTTTTTGTAGGGGAGGATCGGGTAGGCGCTACGCAAAAAATCCAGCAGCTCAGGCCTGACCTACAACTCCTCGTTTTGGATGATGCCTTTCAACATCGCAAGCTAAATCCTGATTTACGAATTCTCCTCACTTCCTACAGCTCCCTTTTTTCCAAAGATTATTTATTGCCTATGGGTAGGCTTCGGGAGTCTCGAATAGGTGCCAAGCGTGCGGATGTGGTGGTGGTGACCAAATGCCCTACCCACTTGAGTCAAGCTGAAAAAAAAAGATTAGCCGGGGACCTGGCACCTTACTTAAACTCAGAGGCAGACCTTTTCTTTTCTTCCTTAACCTATGGGAAGCCCTACCAAGTAGCTGGACCAACCCAAACAGCGTTCACCGCGGTCATTGCTCTTGCAGGCTTAGCGGATAACGAACCATTTTTACTCCATTGCAAACAGCAGTATGCGGTAGTTGACTCTTTTTCATTTTCAGATCACTACGCCTACCGTCCCGAAGATGCAGCTCGAATTTTGGAGGTTTTGGGACAAGATAAGGGGAAAAACGCGGTGCTACTCACTACGGAAAAAGATGCTGTGAAACTTAAAACCCTTGCAGCAACTGAAATGTGGTCGAAAATTTCGATTTTTGCCTTGCCTATACAAGTGGCTCTCGAACCCAGCCAGGAAGAGCAGCTGCTTCTAAGGCTACGAAAAACCCTACTTCACCCGTGAACAGGAAGCTCCTTACGTTATCGGTATTTGTTTTACTAGTGGTAGCCCAAGCTGCTTTTGGACAGCGACCTATTCGACCCATTCCGCAAGGTGGAGGTATTGGGAATCCTACTGGTACTAAGCCACCCGGGAGGGAACTGGCAGATCCTTTGGAAGACGAAGAGGGGCAGGAGGGGCGTCGGACGCTGCTTGACGATAGTACCAAACAGGTTTACGGTCCTAAGACTACCCTTTATTTTTACGAGCAGGCGATTAAGCGCAATAGCCTCATCTTGTACGAACTAGATACCTTACTTACTAATTTTCACAATTACGATCCTGTCGCCAAGTCGGGTTGGAAGTATCAGGACTTAGGGAATATTGGGTCCGCTGCCAAGCCGGTCTACTTTGGACTTCCCGAGCAGATAGGACTAAGTTCGGGTTTCGATGCGTACGACCTCTATTTCAAGGACCCGTCCACACGAAAGTTTTACGATTCCAAATCCCCCTTTACGGAGATGGCAGCTTTTTTTGGTGGAGGCCACCGAAATATGTTGGATCTCTCCTTTGCCAGAAATGTCAATCCACGATGGAATCTTGGATTTGATTTTTTCACCCAGCGGGTACGCAAGACACTCAATCCTTCGCAGCGGGATGACCACATGGTGGTACAGAATGGGTATGCATTTCATACCAACTACCGTTCTGAAAATGGGCGTTATTGGCTTTTAGGCTCCTTTTCTAGGATGAAACATGCAGTCAATGAAATCGGAGGGATCATTCCTCCTGCAGTGGATACTACCTCTATTTACTTTACCTACGAGGATGCAAAGGTATGGCTGCAGCAGTCCAGAGCGCGAGAATTGAGACAAGAATACCACTTGTATCAGGAGTTCAAATTGGGGAATGGACTCCAGTTTTATCATGTGCTGGATCGTAAGAACCAAGCCCTCGTATTTGAATCCTTGCTGAGTAGTTCGGACGGATTATTTTTTCCAAAAGAACGATTGGTTGATCCAGACAGCACCCAAAATAGAAATGATTTTTCGGAGTGGCGAAATGAGTTGGGTATTAAAGGCACAGTCAAGCAGTTTTATTACAACAGCTTTGTCAAGTTGCGCAATGGGAACCGCTGGTCGCCGCAATTGGCGGATCCAACGCGAACTTTTACGGAGGTTTACCTTGGGGGGGAGTTGATTGGCAAGCTTTCGGATACCTGGCAGCTGCAGGCAGATGGGGAGTATTTATTGCCGGGCAACTTTCGCCTACATGGGCTATTTGTATCTCCCTGGTTGGTTGTGGATTACACCAAAGCCTTGTACAAACCGAGTTTATTCCATCAGCAATACCGCGGCAATCACCGGGAGTGGAACAATGACTTCAGCGATATTGGTGTGGATCAGATCAAAGGAACAGTGAAGGTGCCGCTGGAAAAAATCCAAATCCATCCTAGTTTGACCCTGACTCGAATCAATAATTACGTCTATTTAGGTACAGACATGAAGTCACAGCAGGCCCCAGGGCAGGCATTTTTGTTGATGCCAGCACTGAAAGCCTCCGTTCCTATAGGGAAGAAATTCCGAATAGATTCTGAGTTGATTTATACCAAAGTGAGTGGGGAGTCGGCTGATGTGCTTCGAATTCCAGCTTGGTACAATAACACCAAGGTATATTTCGATGGACCACTTTTTGATGACAACGTGTATGTACAGATGGGGGTAGATGTCCGATTTCAATCTTCTTTTTTTGCAGATGCTTACCAACCTTCCTTGCAGCAGTTTCACCTGCAGAACGGGTTTGAGGTACAGGGCTATCCCGTGTTGGATCTTTTCTTGGACTTCCGAATCAACCGTACCCGAGTCCTAGTTAAATACAACCACCTGAATGCCGGTTTGATGGCTCAGGAAGGGTATTTCGTAACTCCAGACTACACCGGCTACCGCTCTTTTCTGGATTTGGGGATTAGTTGGTACTTATTTGATTAATTGATTTAAAAGGAAACCAGAAAGTGTGATTTACGAAATGCGAAGTAAGACATTTATTCAACTATTGAACGTGGAATTCAGAATGAATTGGGGAAATTAGGTTCCTTGATTGGCTGGCTTCCAAGTTTGGTTTTTGGGGCTCTTTATCCCGTATTTCGTATTTTTCTTAAACTATAGTTGACTGTTTGAAAGCCATTCAATCTATGAATCTTAACACCTCTTCCTCTTGGGAA